>Ga0209857_1000400_pt1 | contig 10034 bp, 7 predicted proteins | sample GWRWN1_10_20_FD_187226 | JGI IMG/M metagenome (GOLD analysis project Ga0209857, IMG submission 187226) | Riverbed sediment microbial communities from areas with no vegetation in Columbia River, Washington, USA - GW-RW N1_10_20 (SPAdes)... | ecosystem: Environmental > Aquatic > Freshwater > River... | reverse complement strand
CAGCGGGCACCCCCGGTGACCATTGTCTCCGGACCGCTCGATCCAAGACCATCCATCGGAGAACCGCTGCCGTTTTTCTCTTGCCCCAACAGCGGACGGGGAAGGATCGACAAGCTCAACGCGAGCGCGACGATGCATATCTGTTTCATCCCGATTTCCCTCCTCCATGTTGAAGCTATCGTGTCGGGCGGCACCTCCCTTTTGCGCATTATTTCTGTCCCTGGCCTAGGACGGACTGCAGCGCCTCCTGGAAGCGTTTGTCTCCTTTCGGGGGTGGTAAGACTTGGATGCTGGTCATCAAGTCGTTTTCTACGCCGACGCGAGCCAGGACGTAATCGCCGACCTTCAGCTGGCCCAGGTCTACCGTCCCTTCGACTTGAAGCCCTGAGCGCCTGCGGTCCGACTGGTAATCCCACAGGCTCACTGTTCGATAGGTGTGGTCAACTTGGGTCACCAGGGCCTCCATTTGTTCGAAGTCCAGATCACCCAGCTGGGCCAGGGTCAGGGGGACTCCAACGAACACTGGCCAGGCGGTGAACAGCACGATGGCCATGAGGACTCTCATGCTCGTTCTCAGGCCGCGCATTACTTGCCCCCTTTCTTTTGTATCCTGCCCACGCCTATTGTCCCCATTTTGAGGTTTCCGTCAAATCGGGGGTAGCGCCGGCCCCATTTCACGCATCGGCGCCGCAGGGCGCCTCAATTCGGACAGAACGTGAGCTGTTAGAAGCGGGCATAGAGCCGGAGCCCCACCACGACCGCGGTGTTCATGTCCTCGAGCTGGCCGGACGAATCGAGCGTCTTGTTGAGGCCGGGGTTGATGATCTGGAGGTCCAAGCTCGCGTTGAGCCAGCTGGTGATCGAGGCGTTGTAGTACATCTCGACGGCGTCCTCATGGTCGAGTCCCAGGGCGAGCTGCTGGCGCAGGAAGGGAACGAAACTGTCGCTGAACTCGACCCGCGACCACCCAATCCCGAAGGTGTCCTCCGGGCGCCCCGGCACGATCCCCTTGCCGCCGATCCCGACGTTGTAGGCGTACTTGATGGGGTTCGCCACGCCGTCGGAGACGCCGAACCGGAAAAAGACCCCGATGCCCCGCGTCGGGTCCCCCTTGGGGCTCCAGAGGAACTGGTCGAAGTTGTAGTACACCGCCCAGGTGTCGCTCTCGGTGTTGGGCGGCTGGGTCGGGACGAGCAGGGTCGGGAAGAACCGCTCGAGGATCCGCGTAAGAATCGGTCCGGGATCCGCCAGTCTCGGGAACCGCTCCGTGAGGAGCAACCGGGCGAGGTTGGAGGGATCCTGCTCCAGCGACAAGCGGTCCTTGTTGCTCCAGCCGAACCCCACGAGCTGGTGGCCGACCAGGCCGAAGGGCTTGATGGTCACCCGGCCCTCGGCGTTGACGAGGACGCCGTCATCGAACGCTTCGCTGATGTCGTTGTTCGTCGGCGTGCCACTCGGGTCGATCACGCTGGCCGTGAACACAGCCCCCTCCCACGGCAGGACGACGATCCCGCCGCCGTAGGCCGAGAACGGAAACAGGGCGAGAGTCATGTTGAAGTCCAGGCCCGTATTCATGAACGTGGTGCGGTAGTTGTGGGCGAACTCGTTGTCGTCTCCGGTAAGCGTGTAGATCTTGCCCGCGAAGATGCCGAACTTTTCGCTGAGAAACTGCATGAACGTCAAGTTCATGAGCGCGGTCGTCTCGTTGCCGAAATCGGGCAGGAGCGTGGCGGTGTTCACCGGTATGATCGCCCCGGAGTCCCGGTTCACGCTGCTGTCCCCGAAGCCGCTCAGCGCGTACACGTTGAGGAAGCCGCCCGGCCAGAGGCCTAGCTTCTGCGTGTCCACGCCGAGGGTGTACTCGGCAGTGCCCCAGAACTCCGCGCCGGTGTCCCGCCCCCCGCTCGCGACTCCCTGCGGGGTCAGGAGCATGTCCACGTCAAGCACGATGCCCTTCTTCGCGAGCTCGTCCCGCAGGCCGCCCCAATCGCCGGTGAGCCGAGGCCGGGACCAGAAGTCCCCCCCGTATGTGTCGCGAGCCTCCACCGGCTGCGCGCTCGCCGGGTTCGCCAGGACGAGCAGGGCCAGGGCCAGCGCGACTGTCCGCAGTCTTTTAGGGCTCATGGCGTGTCAACCCTCCCTTCCGTTTTCTTCGCGAGTGAAGAATCCCCCGCCGTTACCGCACAGCCTTGAGTGCGCGCAAGAGATGCTGCGCGCCCCGTCCTCTTTTCTCCTTTTCTCATTTTGGAAACAGGAACGTGAGCTGCAACCTCAACTGCCAATCCGGGCCGATCTCTGGCGAGACGACGTGGTAATACGCCTCCAGCGAAATGCTCATCCATTTCGAGCCGATGGCGAAGACCTTCGCAACACCGCCGCCGAGCGGTACAAGCCACCGGTTGTCTTTATCCGCCTCCCAATTCGCTGCGATGCTGGGCGCGCTGGCCAGAGACCAGCCATGGGGCAGGTTGTAGTTTATGAATGGTCGGAGGGTCATGGCGTTGACGTCCGGCCGGTCGTCGTCGCCGGCAAATGACCACAGTTGGTTGACGACGGCGCCAACGACCCATGGTCCACTCGTGTATACACCCACCACCGCCGGACCCGCCGACCACTTCTCGGTCCCGATGATCTCGTCGGTGGCGGTAGGGAAGACAAGCGCCGGCCCGACGCCCCAAATGAACTTGCCGCTCTTCTCCGGCGACAGGAGGAGCTGCAGGCCGATGTCGCCCAGCCCATCCGCGGATTCCGGCCAGGGCTGGTGAACGATCGGAATGACCGGCCGTGTGATGAGGCTCCAGTCCTCGCTCAGATCAAAGGGGATGACCGGCTGGATCCTCAGGAAGTTCAGGACCTCGTTGTCGGGGCCGAAACCGAACTGCGCGTTGTCCTCGAACTGCACCCGGATGAGGCGGGCGAGCGGGTTTTGCTCCTGCTTGGCCAGCTCTGCCAGAGCGCCCTTTTCTCCCGCCCCTTCCGCAGCAACCGCCGAGTTCAGGATCAGCCAGCACGCCAGCGAGAGGATTGTGAGGCGGATAGCCAATTTCACCATTATCTCGGGAACAGGAACGCGAATTGGAAGCGCAGTTGCCATTCCGGGCCGCCATCCGGCGTCTCGACATTGTAAAACGCCGCCAGCTGGAGGTTCACCGGCAGCTTGCCGATCCGATGGATCTTGCCGATGCCGCCCCCAATCGGCACGGTCCAGCGGTTGTCGCTGTTCGCCTCCCAGTTGGCCGTGACGATCGGCGACGAGGTCAAGTACCAGCCGCCCGGGAGGTTGTAGTTGATGAAGTACTGGAGCAGCATCTGGTTCACGTCGGCCCGGCCGTCATCCCCCGCAAATGACCAGATGTTGTTCACCAGGGCGCCAATCACCCACGGGCCCTGGATCGTCAGCGCGACCGCCGTCGGACCGGCGGCCCACTTCTCCGAGCCCAGACTTTGATCCGTAGCGGTCGGGAACTGGAAGACCGGGCCGAGGCCCCAGATGAAGGCGCCGGGTTTCGCCGGGGAGAAGAAGAGAGACATCTGGATATCGCCGAGGCCGAACTCGTCACCGAAGCCCGGTGCCAGCTCGGGCTGATCAATCAGCGGGATGATCGTGCGGGTGATCAGATTCCACTCCTCGGTGAGGGTGAACGGCACCACGGGCTGAATGTTGAGCACGTACTGCAGGTCGTCATCCGGACCCACACCGAAGTTGAAGTTGCTTTGAAACGGTACGCTGATCAGGTCCGACACCGGGTTCTGGGTCTTCTTGGCCAGCTCCGTCTCTTCCTGAGCGAGGCCGGGCGTTAGGCTGGCCGTCGCGAGTACCGCCAGCGCCAGCACGCACGTCCGGACAGCATGTGACAAGGTGGCCACGGCGTGTGCTCCTCCCGGGTTCACCTCACCTTTGACTCGCATGATGGCTTCACCTCTGTTGCGCGTTGGAACATCGTTGACCGCCGGCGCGAGTGCATTGGCCGCTAAGGCCGGGGCTCCCCCCTACCTCCGCCGGAGCTCGGCCAGGAGCTCTCGAGCCCGCGGATCCTCCGGTGCCACGGCCGCGAGCCGCTCCGCGTAGGTGACGGCGCTGGCGAGCGCACCTCGCTCGCGGTGAAATGCGGCCAGGCCAAAGAGCAGGTCAGGATCGTCCGGGACGCGCCGCGCCGCGTCCTCAAGCACGCGAATGGCCGCGTCCCGCCGGCCGGCGCTGTGCAGGCCCACGGCGTAGACATACGCAAAGCGTGCGTTGTCAGATTCGAGCTTGGTGGCGCGCTCGAGCTCGGCGAGCGCCTCGTCAACACGCTTCATGCGCACGAGCGCTAGCCCAAGCGCATGATGAAGGACGGCGCTCCGTGGCGACAGCTTGATTCCGTCACGCAAGATCCGCTCACCATCCCCGTCGCGGCCCCGAGCACGATAGAGGTCGGCGAGGTTCACATACGCAGGCACGAAGAGAGGCTCCAGGCGGATCGCGGCCTTCAGCTCCTCCTCGGCCCGGGTAAGATCGCCCCGGTTCGCATAGAAGGTGCCAAGGTTGACGCGCGCCTCGGCCCGGTCGGCGTTGTAGCGCTGGGTCTCGACATATTCGCCGGCGGCGCGTTCAAAGGCGGCGCGGTGCGTGGCGTCGAGCCGCTCGGCGGGCACGTCCGCGAGGGCGCTCGCCGCCTCGATACGCACGGACTTCACGGGATCGGCCAAGAGTGGCGGAGCCAACGACGCCCGCGCGTCCTGGGGCGCTTGCGCCAGCGCCTGGACTGCGCCGAAGCGAACGAGCGGGTCGGGATCGCGCAGGCCCTCGGCCAGACCTTCGAGCGCGGCCCGGCTGGGCTGGGCGCCGAGGCCGGCGAGGGCCGTCGCGCGCGCGATGGCCGGCTGCGATGGCTCCCAGGTCACCTTCAGCAACTCTGCGGCCGCGTCGGCAGCGCCGGTGTCCGCCGCGCGGAATGCGGCGGCGAACTGCTGATGTCCTTGCGCGTCGCGCCCGTACCATGCCCGCACCTGGGCGGCCGCCCAGCGTGTGTCGCGCTTGGAGTGGCAGGCGTTACAGGCGTTCGGGGTGCCGAGCTTGACCGACAGGTCGGGCCGGGGCACGCGCAGGCTGTGGTCGTGCCGGGGATCGATCACCATATAGGTGGTGGTGGGCATGTGGCAGGCCGCACACTCCGCGCCGGCCGTGCCCGGCTTGTGGTGGTGGTGCGCCGTCGTGTCGTACTTGGCCGGCAGGTGGCAGGTGGCGCAGACGGCATTGCCCTGCGCACGCAGTTTCCCGCTGTGGGGCTCGTGGCAGTCGCTACAGGTGACGCCGCTCGCGTACATCTTGCTCTGCAGGAACGAGCCCCAATTGTACACCTCGTCCCGCTGCTGCCCGTCGGCATGGTACAGGGGACGCGGCAGCAGCGCCGGGCGGTAATGATCGAGGAACCGCTTGCCGGCTTCGTAGCCCCCTGCAATCTGGCTGCGCCGTGAATGGCATTGCGCGCACACCTCTATCTCTCGGTCGCTATTACGCGGCTGCGAGCGCACCGCGTTGCCGGTCGCTGTATCCACGGTCCACACGACGCCGCGGCGCTCATCGAGGCGCGCGGTCAGGCCTTTGGTTTCGTCATCCGCCGTGCGCCTCCCCGCCTGCTTCTCGGTAGCCCACGCCACGTGCCGGGAGCCGGGGCCGTGGCAGGCTTCGCAACTCACGTTGATCTCGGCCCATTGCGTCTGGAAGCGGTCAGTAACCAAGTCATAGTTCTTGCGCACGCCGGTCGAGTGGCATTCGGCGCACATGAAGTTCCAGTTCTGCGACGGGCGCGTCCAGTGTAGCTCGTCCTCGTGGGTGATCCGCTCGCCCGGGTACAAATGGAACCAACGTTGCCCCCCACGCGCCTTAGGCCGGGTGTCCCAGACGATCGTGAGCGCCTGCAGGCGCCCGTCGGGAAACTCGATCAGGTACTGCTGCAGCGGTGTCACCCCAAAGGTGTAGGCCACCTCGTAATCGTGAAGCTTCCCGTCCGGCCCGTCCGTCTGCACCATGAACTTGCCGTCCCGCCGGAAGAAGGTGGACTCTACACCGTTGTACTTGAACGTCGCGTTGTCGAAGTTCCCAAGCACGGTCTTCTCGTCCACCACCTGCATGGCCAGGTCGTGATGCGAGCCGCGCCATGCCTGTTGCTCCTTTGCATGGCAGCCGGCACACGCTTTGGCCCCCATGTACTGCGCGCTCGGGGGCGCAGCCTTGCGCTCGCTGAACGCGAGGTAGAGCACAAGGCCTCCAATCAGGAGCGCCAGCAGAGCACCCGCCGCGAGCCGCTTGCCGTAACCGACACCGGGCGGGGGCAGCGGGCTCGCGGCCGTATCCGGCGGGCGTGCGCCGGCTCGCGCTCGCTTCTTCTTTCTCCCCATGACTGTCGTTTAATCGTGCCCCAGGCCGCCTCGCTCCTCAACGTGTACCATCGCGGGTCTCCCTCGGCTCCCCCGTGGGTGACGCAGTATAGCCTATGCGTCAGGACCGCCGCATCGCCTGCAACAGGTCTCCCGAGCCCGCCCCCAGCTTGGTCATACACCGAAGAGCTTTGGCAAACGGCACATCCACAAGATGCACCATCTCGCGCGGGAAGATGTAGATGGACCCCGATGTCGGCGTGGGCACAGCGGGCACGAACACCGTGCAGTGGCCATCGTTGTGCTCCTCGATGATGAAGGATGGAACCAGGCCACCCTCGATCTCTACCAGCGCCACCTTGTAGCGGACATCTTCCTCCTCGCCCATGGCAGTTCGCGTGAGGCTCCGCAGCAGGTTATAGCCAGGTACCTTTTCGAACAAGCGAGCTTCGACAGCCCGCCCGATCCTTCGACCGATCGGGGTCTTGGCGGGGAGTCCGGCCAAGAAACACCCCAGAACCACCACAGCCAATTCGGCCGTCAATGCGATCAGGCCGGGGAACGGTACCTCGCTCGGAAGGCGGGACATCACCGGCTCCAGCAGCGGCTGAACAGCCATCGCCGCCCGCTTGAGGAGAACGAAAATAACAGCAACGGGAAAGACGATCAGAAAGCCGCCGATCAGAGTTGTCTTGATGAAACCAATCAACTTTTCCACGTACGCTTCCCCTTAGGCAGAATCAAAAAGTCTAAAAGTTTTTGAGTCGACCTCTCGACTCTTGGAGTCTTTGAGTCCTTCCCCCTGTAACCCTTGGACGCTCCGACTTTTTGACTCCTTGAGATTTTCGTCACCTCACCACCTCGATCTCCCCGGGCTTCCAGGTCTTGCATCGTCCCGAGCCTGTCGAGGGGTCGAACCACGGTTGGAGCGGACCGTAGAGGCGCAGTATGACGTTTGGGTCCCGCCCTACCGCGCGAGAACGCAGCAGGGCGCGTCTGGATTGTTCGGTCCTACTTCACCTCGACCGTCACCTTGTGGATCTTGCCGGTGAACCGGTTGTCGCCTTCCTTGTAGGCGTCGGTCACCGGCGTTGCTTCGTCCACGCCGACATCCGCCCCCTCGTCGCCCGAGAAGACTAGGGGCACGGTGTGGGCGATGCGGCCCTCAGCGGCCTTTTTCCCGTTGACCGATAGGGTCGCCGTAGCGCCCTTGCCAAGTCCACCGCCGTCGTAGGCGAAATCGACCCGGATCGTCGCCTTGCCCGATGCCACCGGCTGCGGCGCCGCCACCGTGTAGCGCTCGCGCCCGATCCAGTTGTAGACGTACTCCGGCTTGCCGCCCTTGAAGTAGAGGCTCCAGCCGGCGAAGCGCCCGGCCTGCGCGATGACCACGCCGTTCGCTCCGCCGGACGGGATCTCGACTTCGGCGGTGATCGAATGCGACCGGTTCTTCACGTTGATGAAGGCGTTTTCCATCATGCCGATCATGCCCTCGTACACCGTCAGCGAGGTGCGGCCGCCCATGAGATCGGGCCGCCCGGCGAGGGCGGGGTTGAAGCGCTCGATGCTGCGGTCGTCGATCGGCAACACGCTGTACTTGACGGCCTCCTTCAGGAACAGCGCCTGCATTTCCTTCAGTTTCTGCGGGCTCTTCGCGGCGAGGTCGTTCGCTAGACTGAAATCCTTACGCGTGTCGTAGAGCTCCCACTTGTCCTCAAGCAGCGCAGCGCGGGGCTTCGGCTCCCACGGCGCCCGGTGCACGGTACGGGCGAGCCAGCCATCGTGGTAGATGGCCCGGTTGCCGCCCATCTCGAAATACTGCGTGAGGTGGCGGTCCTTTGCTTTCGCGTTGTTGAAGGTGTACGCGAGGCTCACGCCCTCGAACGGCTTTTGTTTGGTGCCGTTGACCACTTTCGGGAACGGCAGACCAGCGGCCTCCAGCACCGTGGGCGCGATGTCCACCACGTGGTGCCACTGCGCGCGCAACTCGCCTTTCGCCTTGATGCTCTTGGGCCAGTGGATCACCATGCCATTGCGCGTGCCGCCATAGTCGGAGGCAACTTGCTTCGTCCAGGCGAACGGCGTGTTCCCCGCGACGGCCCAGCCCACCGCGTAGTGCGGGTAAGTCGTTGGATCGCCCCACCGGTCGAGGTAGCGAAGCACGTCCTCGAGCTTCTCGGGGACGCCGTTGAAGAAGGACGTCTCGTTGAACAGGCCGACCATGCTGCCTTCGGCGCTCGCGCCGTTGTCCCCGGCGATGTAGATGAAGAGCGTGTTCTCCATCGCTCCCATGTCCTCGATCGCGCGTGCGAGCCGTCCGATCTCGTAATCGGTGTGTTCGCCGAACGCCGCGAAGGTCTCCATCTGACGTGCAAAGAGCCGCTTCTCGTCGGCCGAAAGCTTGTCCCAGTCCTTGATGGCCGGCGGCTTGGGCGCGAGCTTCGTGCCCGGCGGCACCACGCCGAGCTTGATCTGCCGCGCAAGCGTCTCCTCGCGGTACTGGTCCCAGCCCTGGTCGAACTTGCCCTTGTACTTCGCGATCCACTCCTTCGGCACGTGGTGCGGGGCGTGCGTCGCGCCGGGAGCGAAATAGACGAAAAAGGGCTTGTCCGGCGTGAGCGACTGCTGCGCCCTCACCCAGGTGATCGCCTGGTTCGCCATGTCGGTAGTGAAGTGGTACTTGGCATCGTGGGGCGGCTCCACCTTGATCGTGCCGTCGTAGATCAGCGGCGCCCACTGGTTGGTCTCGCCCCCGATGAAGCCGTAGAACTTGTCGAAGCCCGACCGTGTCGGCCAGCGGTCGAAGGGTCCCGAGACGCTCACCTCCCAGGGTGCTGTCTCGTGGTACTTGCCGAAGGCGGCGGTGCTGTAGCCATTCAGGCGCAGCATTTCAGCCAGTGGCGCCACGCTGTCGGGCCGCACCCCGGTGTAGCCGGGGAAAGCGGTGGAGATCTCCATGACCGAGCCGGTGTTGGTGGAGTGATGGTTGCGGCCGGTCAGGAGCGCCATTCGCGTGGGCGAGCAGAGCGCCGCGACGTGAAAGTGGTTGTATCGCAGCCCGCCTGCGGCCAGCCGATCGAGCGTCGGCATGGCCACGCCGCCGCCAAAGGTGCTGGGTTGCCCGAACCCCATATCGTCGATCAGGACGATGACCACGTTGGGTGCGCCCTTGGGCGCCTTGACCTCGAAGCGCGGCGGCGCTTTCGCCTTGCGCGCGTCCAGCTCGGTGATCGGCGCAGACTTGGGTTCGGGGATCGGCAGCACCGTGCGGTCGAGCTTGTCCGGCTGCTGCGCCGACGCAGGGAGCGCGGCCAGGCATGCGGCTAGCGCGATGAGCGCCAGCGCTAGCGGGCGGAGAAGGCGCTGGAGCCGGGTGTACCGGTGGTTGTGTGCCTCTGTCATGCCCTGTCCTCCTTTACTGGCGTACGGTTCATTTCTGTCTCACGAATTTAACGTCGAAGGTCTGCTGGTGCACGGCCTGGAAGTAGTCGCCCACCAGCCGGTCCTGCTGCGGCGCGTAGCGCAGGGTGTAGGTCGAGCCGGGATAGTTGGCGTCGCGCAGTTCGATGAAAACCTGCAAGCGGCCGTTATCGCGACGCCACTCGGCACGGGAGACGTTGATCGGGCGCGGATTGAAGTAGGCCGCCTGCAGGGCACCATCGGGCTGTGCGCTG
>Ga0209857_1000395_pt1 | contig 10063 bp, 10 predicted proteins | sample GWRWN1_10_20_FD_187226 | JGI IMG/M metagenome (GOLD analysis project Ga0209857, IMG submission 187226) | Riverbed sediment microbial communities from areas with no vegetation in Columbia River, Washington, USA - GW-RW N1_10_20 (SPAdes)... | ecosystem: Environmental > Aquatic > Freshwater > River... | reverse complement strand
CCCACGACCGAAGTTATTGGCGCCGCTCGGCCAGTTTCACGATAAAAGGCCGACGAGAGCCACCTCGCACGGCCTCTAAACGCACCGTATCTCCAGGCCGTTTGTTGAACAGCGCGCGGATGAAGTCGTTCCAGTTCGCGACGGCCGCACCGTCGATCGAGACAATGATGTCTTCCGGCCTGATGCCCGCCGCTGCGGCCGGACCGCCGGAATCCACGTCACGAACGATGACGCCGTGATCTACCGGGAGGTTGTACTGCCTGGCGATGTTTGCATCTACGTCTCCGCCCCAGACGATGCCGACGTAGGGCCGCACCACCCGGCCCTGCCTGATCAACTGGTCCATGATGGCCCGGGCCGTATCGATCGGGATCGCGAACCCGATCCCCTGCGCCTGCTGCACGATCGCCGTGTTGATGCCGACCACCTCGCCTTTACTGTCGGTGAGCGCGCCGCCGCTGTTGCCTGGATTGATCGCGGCGTCGGTTTGCACGAGGTTCTCGATGACGAGGTTCGGCACTTGGATGTTGCGATTTAACGCGCTGATGACTCCCACCGTGACGGTGTGCCCGAGTCCAAAGGGATTCCCGATGGCGATGGCCATCTGACCGACGCGCAGCGCGCTCGAGCTACCCAATGCCGCTGCCGGCAGCGGCTCGGGCGAGTCCACCTTCAGCACGGCCAGATCCGAAAACCGATCAGTACCGACGATTTTGGCCGGTAGCGTCTTGCCCGACAGCAGGGTCACCTTGATCTGCTGCGCGCTTTCCACGACGTGGTTGTTGGTCAGGATATAGCCGTCCTGTCTCACAATGACACCGGACCCGGCGCCTTTCTGCGGGAACACGCCGAAGAATGTCTGCACCTGGGCCTCGGTGTCGATATTGACGACCGAGGGACGGACGCGCTCGGAGGCGCTGATTACGACCGACTCCTCGCGCTCGACGACCCTGGGCACGGTTAGCGGCGGCGTGCTTGTCGCGGGAGGCGCTGGGGAGGCAGCAGGCGGTGGCGTCTGCGCCGGTGCTGGCGTCGAGAAGTACCGTGGGAGGATCGACGTCCCCAGCACTCCGCCGATCACCGCAACCGCGATGATCAGGAGGAGCAATGCGCCTGGCGTGGAGCGTTGGTTCATTCACGTTCACCGTCCTTTGAATACGCGTGACTTCAATTATAGAACTGTGGGAACACAGGGAACATGGGGATCACAGGGAAGATGGCATACGCTATAATCGAAAAAACGCAATATTATCTTCCCCACTCTGGAGGGGTGCGCACGCCATGTTGAACTGGCTCCGGCGCCCCAAATACAGTTCCCTGCAGCGGCGCGACATGCCCGCCGGATTGTGGGCGAAATGCCCACGCTGCAACAACCTCATCTACCGGAAAGAGCTCGAGCGAAATCTCAAGGTCTGCCCCAAGTGTGGCTTCCACCATCGTTTGACGGCGCTCGAGCGTCTGGAGATCACTCTTGATCAAGACAGCTTCGAGGAAATCGACGCGGAGCTGACTTCGACGGACCCGCTGAAGTTCGAGGGGTATCCACAGAAACTGCAAGAGGCCAAGGAGAAAACCGGCGGGGCGGAAGCGGTGATCACCGGCGAGGGAACGATCGACGGGTATCGCACCGTCATCGGCGTGCTGGATTTCCATTTCATGGGAGGGTCGATGGGATCGGCTGTCGGTGAGAAAGTGGCGCGGGCCTCGGAACAAGCCCGCGACCGTCAGCTGCCGCTCGTCATGTTCTCTTCGTCGGGCGGCGCACGGATGCAGGAGGGGGCGCTCTCCCTGATGCAACTAGCGAAGACCAGCGCGGCCGTCGGGCGGCTGCATGACGCCGGATTCCCGTACATCTCGGTGATGTGCGATCCGACAACCGGAGGCGTCACGGCGAGCTTTGCCTTCCTCGGCGACGTCATCCTCGCAGAGCCGGGGGCGCTCATCGGTTTCGCAGGGCGCCGGGTGATCGAGCAGACGATCCGCCACAAGCTCCCCGATGACTTCCAAACCGCAGAGTTCTGTCTGAACAAAGGTCTCATCGATCTGGTCGTGACGCGGTCCGACATGCGCTCGACCGTCGCCCGCCTGCTGAGCTTCTTCGGAGCGCCAAGAGTTGAGCCCGTCCCGGTCGCCGCGGAGCCTGCGACCCCCGAGCCAGCGCAGTCCCGGTCCGGCAGCTCCGCCGCGGATGAGTGATGAAGGCGGCGCCCACCAGTGTTGCCTGCGCAGCAGGCCGGCGGCGTTGTTGAGGAGGCCGAGCCTGAGGCGAGGCCGGGGGATTATGTACGTTGATTGGGTCTGGAGCCGAGTTGCAACGAGGCCGGGGGAATTTTGCTTGGTGCCGGGTTAAGTAATGGCGGCCACCTTACCGGGTCCATCCACAGACCTCGACCGGCAGTTGCAAGACCTCGAAGGGGAGATCGAGCGGCTCAGGCGCCTGGCGCGGGAACAGGCGATCGACCTCGGAGGGGAGATCGCAACGCTCGAGACCCGCGCTGAGGATGTCCGCAAGAAGATCTATACGAACCCTTCCCCGTGGCACATCGTCCAGTTGGCCCGCCATTCCCAGCGGCCACGCTTGGTCGACTTCGTCGCGTCACTGTTTACGGATGTCGTCGAACTCCACGGCGACCGGCTCTTCCGGGACGACCCCGCGATGCTGGCAGCGCTGGCGCGCTTCGAGGGCCGGCCGGTGGTCGTCGTGGGCCATAACAAAGGAAAGGACACCAAGGAAAATATCGCCCGGAACTTTGGCATGCCCTATCCTGAAGGTTACCGAAAGGCCCTGCGCGTCATGCGGCTGGCCGAGAAGTTTCACTACCCGGTGATCGCCTTTGTGGACACGCCTGGGGCGTTTCCCGGCGATGAGGCCGAAGAGCGGGGACAGGCGGAGGCGATTGCCCGCAACATCGAGGAGATGAGCCGCCTCCGCACGTCGGTGATAGTCGTGATCACCGGCGAGGGTGGAAGCGGCGGAGCGCTGGCGATCGCCGTGGGTGACCTCACTCTCATGCTGCAGTACGCGATTTACACTGTGATATCACCTGAGGGATGCGCCGCGATCCTGTGGCACGATGCGACCAAGGCGGCCGAGGCCGCCGCCGCACTGCGACTTACGGCAAAAGACCTCCAGGCCCTCAAGATTGTCGACGAGGTCCTGCCGGAACCATTTGGGGGCGCGCATCGCGACCCCGAGGCGGCCATCACCTCGGTGCGTTCCGCGCTCCAGCGTCATCTTCCAGGCATGGGACAGATGCCGGTCCAGGCAATGCTGGAGCGGCGTTACGCGAAATACCGCAGCCTCGGACAAATCGTCGCATGAATAATCAAAAATTTGATCTCGACCAAATCCGTGCTGTCATTAAGATCGCGAGCGAGTCGGAGGATATCGCCGAGCTGGAAGTGGAGTCGCCCACGCTCAAAGTCTCGGTGAAGAAGGTGGCTGGAGCCGTTCGCGCGACAGCGACGTCCAATCCCGGCGGGCATGGACCTGCGGAGACGATGCAGGTGACGATCCCCGCAGCACCTCCACAGCCCGCTCGCGGCGCAGCCGCGGCGCCCGGCCTAGCCGCGGCGCCCGCCGACCAACTCGTGCCGATCACGGCGCCGATGGTCGGCACATTCTACCGCGCCACCAACCCCGACGCGCCTCCTTTTGTGGCGGAAGGTGATGCCATCGAGCCCGGCCAGACGGTATGCATCATCGAGGCGATGAAACTGTTCAACGAGATCCAGAGTGAAGTGCGGGGCCGTGTCGTCAGGATCCTCGTCGAGAATGGCGCGCCCGTCGAGTTCGGTCAACCGCTGTTCCTCGTTGATACCGCAGCGTCCTAGTTCCCAACATGTTTCGTAAAGTTCTCATCGCGAATCGCGGGGAAATTGCCGTCCGCGTCATCCGGGCCTGCCGCGAGCTCGGGATCCGGACGGCCGCCGTCTTTTCGGAGGCGGACCGCCAATCGATGCATGTGCGCATGGCGGACGAAGCGTTCTGTATCGGCCCCGCTCCCCCGGCCGACTCGTACCTGAACATCCCCAACATCATGAGCACCGCCGAATTGCTGGGGGTGGATGCGATCCATCCCGGGTACGGTTTCCTCTCGGAAAACCCGCACTTCTCAGAAATCTGCCAGGACGTGAAGATCACGTTCGTGGGCCCGTCTCCAGAAGCCATCGCGGCCATGGGAAACAAGTCGCAGGCCCGCGAGCGAATGCGCGGAGCGGGAGTCCCGGTCATTCCCGGCAGTGATGGACCGGTGCGCAGCGAGAACGAAGCCCTCGACATCTCCAAGCACATCGGGTTCCCGCTGATCGTCAAAGCATCCGCCGGCGGTGGCGGACGGGGCATGCGGCTGGTGCACACACGGGAAGACCTGCGTCGTGCGATTCAGACGGCGCAGTCCGAGGCAGAGGCCGCATTCGGCAACAACGAGATCTACATCGAGAAATACGTCGAGGAACCGCGGCACATCGAGGTCCAGATACTCGCGGACAAGCACGGAAACACGATATACCTCGGCGCGCGCGATTGCTCGATCCAGCGCCGGCATCAAAAGCTCCTCGAAGAGACTCCGCCGCCGGGGCTACGCGACCGGTTCATCCGGGTGCTCGGCAAAGCGGCGGCGAAGGCCGCGCACGCTATCAATTACACCGGCGCGGGGACGGTGGAATTCCTTGTCGACCGTGACGGCCACTACTACTTCATGGAGATGAACACGCGGATTCAGGTCGAGCATCCGATCACCGAGATGGTCACCGGAATCGACATCGTAAAGGCGCAGCTCCACGCGGCTGCGGGCGAGCGGCTGAACGTCAACCAGGGCGACGTTGAAACCCGCGGGCATGCCATCGAGTGCCGCATCAATGCGGAAGATCCCCGCTATGACTTTCGCCCGGCCCCCGGCCGGTTAGCGCAGTTCATCCCCCCGGGCGGTCCCGGGATCCGCGTGGATACGCATGCGTACGCAGGATACACAATCCCGCCGCACTATGACTCCCTCGTGGCAAAGTTGATCGCGTGGGGAACGAATAGAGCAGAAGCTATTGCGCGCATGCGGCGGGCGCTGCAAGAGTTCGAGATTGCGGGCGTGCCTACGACGATTCCCTTCCATCTGATGGTGCTCGACAACGCCTTCTTCAGGCGCGGCGAAGTGTACACGAACTTCGTCCAGCGCCGCATCGATTTGAGCGCCCTGCAGCACGCCGCCGGCTAGCCGTACACAAGGATTCACCTGTACCGACCCGAAACAGTATCGCGCCAAGGGGTCGGGGGGTGTCTGTATGCCATCGGTTCTAACTTCGTTGACGTTCGTGATCGCGCTCGTCATCATCGGTATCTTCATCTTGACGTCGGCGATCAAGGTGGTGCGGGAGTATCAGCGACTGATCGTCTTCCGCCTGGGCCGGTCGAGCGGGCATCGCGGTCCAGGGCTCGTATTCCTCATCCCGGTCGTGGACAAGGCGGTGTGGGTCGACCTGCGGGAATTCTTCCTCGAGATCCCCTCGCAGACATGCATCACGAAAGACAACGCCCCGATCAACATCGACTTCCTCATCTACTTCAAGGTGCTCGAACCGGAGCTCTCGGTGATCCAGGTCGCCGATTTCGCGGGCGCTGCAAGGGGCATCGCCACGACCACGCTCCGCGCCGTGGTTGGCGATATCTCGCTCGACGACATGCTGGCCAAGCGCGAGCAGATCAACCAGGTCCTGCGGGCCAAACTCGATGAGGTCACCGAGCGGTGGGGTGTGAAGGTGACGACGGTTGAGATCCGTGAGATCCTGCCGCCGCGCGAAGTGCAGGAGGCGATGACGCGGCAGATGTCGGCGGAGCGCACCCGCCGTGCTGTAGTGACGGAGGCGCTCGGCACGCGGGAGGCCGCAGTGACCGTGGCCGAAGGCGAGAAGTCAGCGGCGATCCTCAAGGCGGAAGGCGACCGTCAGGCCGCGATCCTACGGGCCGAAGGCTTTTCGCTCGCCCTCGATAAGATCTTCGCGGTCGCGAAGAACATTGACAGCAAGACGCTCACTCTACAGTACCTTGAAGCGCTCAAGGTCCTGGGCGCAGGTGCCAGCACGAAGTTCATCTTCCCGCTGGAGTTTACGAAACTGCTGCAGCCTCTGGCGGATCTGGCGAAGGACCGCGGGAGTTAGATGATCGCTTCCTGCGTCGCGGCGTTGAACAGGTGCATCTTCCGCATGTTGAGGACGACGTCGATCGTTTGACCCATCTTCGCCTGTGAGTGCGCGTCGACCCGGGCGACGATCGACTGCGAGCCTGCGGTGAGGTAAAGGATCACGTCAGAACCGAGCGGCTCGTGCACGTCGACGAGCGCCCGGACCGTCCAGGCCGGATTCGCGTCTCCCGTCAACGCGCGGTCCGCAATGTCCTCCGGCCGGAGGCCGAAGACGACCTCGCGGCCCACCCACTCCCGTGCAAGCGATGCGAGATCCTGCGGCATCTCGACCCTGAACCCGTTCGCCTCTACGTGTACCCTTCCCGCGCTTTCACGTAGTTGGGCCGGCACAAAGTTCATCGCTGGGCTGCCGATGAAACCAGCCACAAACTGGTTGGCCGGCTTTTCGTAGAGCGGAAGCGGCGAATCCATCTGCTGCACCAGGCCGTCCTTCATGACGACGATCACGTCGCCCATCGTCATCGCTTCGACCTGGTCGTGAGTCACGTAGACTGTCGTCGTCTTCAGCCGCGCATGGAGTTTCTTGATCTCGGCGCGCGTCTGCACTCGGAGCTTCGCATCCAGGTTGCTGAGCGGCTCGTCCATCAAGAAGACCTGGGGATCCCGCACGATTGCCCGCCCGAGCGCAACGCGCTGGCGCTGTCCGCCTGAGAGCTGCTTCGGCTTGCGGTCCAACAGCATCTCGATTCCGAGCATCCCTGCGGCCTCTTTCACCCGGCGGTCGATCTCGTGCCTCGGGTACTTGCGCAGCCGCAGCCCAAACGCCATGTTGTCGTACACCGACATGTGGGGATAGAGCGCGTAATTCTGGAACACCATGGCGATGTCGCGGTCCTTCGGCGGTACATCGTTGACCCGGCGCTCACCGATGAAGATGTCTCCTGCCGAAGCCTCTTCCAGCCCTGCGATCAGACGCAGGCAGGTCGTCTTCCCACAGCCTGAGGGGCCGACCAGCACCGTGAACTGCTTGTCGGGAATCTCCAGCGAGACGTTGTTGACCGCCGTCACGTTCCCGAATTTCTTGGTGATGTTCTCGAGTTGAACTCTCGCCACGACGTCCGCCTCCTACGTGCTCTCGCGTTCCCTCGTTCCTTCGTTCCCAGCTAATCTCCTCTTGAGCTCCTCGACGACGGTCACGGGCGTCGGGTCGACGCCACGGAGCGTCGCCAGGTACCAGCTGACAAAATCCCCGACGAGAATCGTCGACAACAGTCTGGCCAGCTTGCCCTGACCCTGCGCGCGCACTTCATCCACTCCGGCGGCCCGGGCGAAGGCCAGTTCTTTTGTGATGGCGACCCGCTGTGAGAGACGTGGAGATTCCGTCGCGTCACGCAGGATGATCACGTGAATCGAGCGAGCCAGGGCGTCATCCATCCCCCAACCGACCGTCTCGTTGTGGTTCAGTTCGGGGAATGTGTTCCAGACTGCAAACGTTTTGCTGTTTTCATTGAACTGATCCTTCCAGCGTTCGGCCGCGGGCTCGAGAAACGGCGTGGCACTGTAGATGACCGGGATCCGGCCTGCCAGGCGTTGTGCGATGCGCGACGCAACGTCCGACCGCCCGTCGGGCCGCTCGGATGCAACGATTCCCGAGAGGACGTCGACGTTTTCGCGCAATTCCCCGGCAAGCGACCGGAGAAGACCGGCACGACCCAGGACGGCCAGCATCGGGATGAACAGGTACGGCAGCGCGGCGCGCGGCGGAAGTCCACCGGGCACGACGACGGCGGCGTCTCCTCGCTCCTTCGCGAGACGGAGCAACTCGCCGCCCGACGTGATGGCCACGCACGTGGCTCCCCGCTGCCGGGCCTCATTGTACGCGGCCAAAGTCTCTTCAGTATTCCCCGAATAGCTGCAGACAAAGACGAGCGATCCGCGACCCGCAAATGCCGGTGCCCGATACTCTTTGACGGGGATGACCGGCGCCGCCGCCTCGTCGAACAGGATGGCCCGAAGCAGATCGCCGCCGATCCCAGAGCCGCCCATTCCCATCGCGACGATGGCGCTCGGCCCAGGGGCCTCCATCTTCACCGCCCATCCGAGGTCCCATGCCTCGGCACACATCTGCGGAAAGCGCTCGATCAGGGTGAGCATTCCCGCGGGATCTTGCTTGCGGCGGACCTGCGGGTCTTCAAGTCGCATGGGCACGCTTGAAGTTCTTCACGATGATATCAACCCCTCTCCTCGAACTATATGGGCATGAGTTCTCTCAAAGCATCGGGCCGGAAGTTGAGCGGCACAGAGCTCCGGCGACTGCTCCAGTTACGAGAGAAGATCAAGGTGGAGTCGTTGCAACTCCCGCGGCCACTGCAGCATCGACTGCTTGAGCTGTTAGAGGCCGCGCGCCCCTGGCAGGTCCCACCGCAGGCGGTCCCCGAGATGTCGCGGGGGGAACTGATCCGGGCGATCCGGTGGCGGCTCGGCACGATCCCACTTGCCGGTGCGGTCGCCGCGGCTGAGTTTATCGATGGCCACCGCATCCGCCGGCCCGAGAGGGGCCTGGCACCAAGGGGCCAGGCCTCTGCCGGTCGACAGCCCAGATGAGCAAGATACTGGTCACGGGCGGCGCCGGATTCATCGGCTCGCACATCGTGGATGCCTATGTCGCGGCGGGACACGAGGTGGTTGTCGTTGACAACCTGAGCAGCGGCCAGCGCGGGCACGTCCCTACAAGGGTCAAGTTTGTGCAAATGGACATCCGTGATCCCGCCTTGCGATCGATGTTCGAGCAGGAACGTCCCGAGATCGTGAACCATCACGCGGCGCAGTCGTCCGTTGCCGTTTCGGTCAACGACCCCCGCCTTGATGCCGATGTGAACATCCTCGGAACGCTCAACCTCCTTATGCAGTGCGTGGAGTTTGGGACGAAGCGAGTCATCTTCGCTTCAACGGGCGGGGCGATCTATGGTGAGCCCGATCGGATTCCTGTCGATGAGACGCATCCAGCACGCCCCATTTCTCCCTACGGGATCAGTAAACTCGTGGGCGAGATCTATCTCCAGTACTTTGCGAGCCGCGGGCTAGAGTGGGCGGTGTTGCGCTATTCCAATGTCTACGGTCCTCGCCAGGATCCGCACGGGGAGGCCGGGGTGGTCGCCATTTTTGCGCAGGCCATACTGGCCGGACGAACTCCCACCATCTTCGGAGACGGTCGTCAGACGCGGGACTTCGTCTATGTCGGCGACGTCGCGGCGGCCAACCTTCGCGCTCTCGATGCGCCGACCGGGCAAATCGCCAATATCGGCACCGGGATCGAGACAACCGTGAATGATCTCTTTGCGAAGCTGGCGGATCTGTGCGAATTCCGCGGGAAACCCGCCTACGCCCCGCCCAGACCCGGAGACGTCCGTCACATTGCGCTGGATGTCACGAGGGCGAAGACCTGGCTGAAATGGGCGCCTCAGGTGAGCTTGGATGAGGGTTTATCGCGCACCGTCAAGTGGTTTCGAAGCAAGAACGTATAGCACGCGGGATCGGAGACCGGAACCGGCGACCCGGCAATCGGCTATGGAGTGACTTAGTTACGGGTCGCCTTGTCCCGGTCTCCGATCCCGCTCTGCACATTATCAGGGGCCGACTGCGGCCGCCGCATTGACGAGGCCCCAACCAGTTAGGTCGTCCCGACCGGCGGGTGGAAGGTCTGTCGCAGTGCTCTGCAACCTAATCTGGATATTCGCCGGGCCGGTGATTCCTCGAGCGATCAGCAGGACGGCCAACCCTGAAACGTGGGGGGCGGAGAACGATGTCCCACTGCCCGAGTAATAACCATTTCCCCCGGTCGGACTCCAGCTCGCACTCAGGATCTCCTCCGGCGACGGATCACCCGAACAGCTGAGAGAATCCCCGCCGGGCGCCATGAGATCGAGTTG
>Ga0209857_1000393_pt1 | contig 10074 bp, 10 predicted proteins | sample GWRWN1_10_20_FD_187226 | JGI IMG/M metagenome (GOLD analysis project Ga0209857, IMG submission 187226) | Riverbed sediment microbial communities from areas with no vegetation in Columbia River, Washington, USA - GW-RW N1_10_20 (SPAdes)... | ecosystem: Environmental > Aquatic > Freshwater > River... | reverse complement strand
AAAGAGCGATTGCGAGATTAGTCAAGTTACCGCCGGAAACTTCTATACAAGATGATGATAGAACAATACCTCGATCCGATAGCTCAATCGGCCTCGAAACACGCGCTCGATTTCCCAGCAGGTGTCTGATGCGTCATCACGCTAACTGATCTGCCAACAAATGAACTGTCTTTGCGCCCGGGCCAGTCTGTAGTAGCCCGCGTCTACGCTGCGATGCTTTTCCAGGTCAGCGGCAGGACGAACGCTTTGAGGAGCTTTGCTAGGCTCAACAAGATCGAGGCCCTGATTTCCTGCGTTTGGCGAATGCCCTGTCGCCATTGTATCCTAGGCAAAGAGAAGAAAAGCGGTTGTGACGCATGGCCTGTGGTAGTACCGAGATAAGACAGGAGGAACGAAACATGTTTGATCGAATTACCTTTGATCCCCAAATCATGGGTGGACGGGCGTGTATCCGTGGGATGCGGATACCAGTTTCTGTGATTGTTGGTCAAATCGCTCATGGGGCTACCTTTGACGAGATTCTTGAAGGCTATCCCGACCTGGAAAAAGAAGATATCCAACAGGCGGTTGAGTACGCGGCTTGGCTGACTCAGGAAGAGATTCACTTCCGTTAGGATCGTCAGTGCGATTTATTGCCGATATGTGCATGGATGTGCGTGTCGCGAGTTGGTTAAACTCGCAAGGGCACGATGCGACCCATTTACGAGACGAAGGACTTCAACGGTTGCCCAACGGTGGAGTCTTCGAGAAGGCGATCGCGGAGTCCCGTGTGGTGGTAACCTTTGATCTTGACTTTGGCGAGATAGTCGCGCTTTCGAAAGGGCGCAAGACTGGCGTCATACTATTCCGTCTGCGCAACACTCGAACCTCTTTTGTAATTCAGCGCCTCTCAGAAGTGATCTCCGAATGCGCGGATGCCTTGATGCGCGGCGCTATTGTGATTGTCGAAGAGGCCCGGCATCGAGTCAGAGAGTTTCCATAGATCCAGTGGCCGTCGGGGCTGGAACAATCTGAAATTTGAAAGCGGTCACTCCAAAAGGCATAAGAGATTAAACCCAGAATAGGGATTTGGGTCTATTATTGATGCAAATCATCATCCAGCGTCTCGACCGATCTTAGTAATCTGTTGAGTGATAAGACTTGGTTTAGTCGCTAGCCGCGCTGTAATAAACCTCGTTGTCGTCGTCTTCCAAAAGCTCGCGTGCTTCACGCGGCAACCGCTCACTGCGCGCCGCCGCCCAGAGCAGTAAGTGGGTATCGAGCAAAAGCCTCACCGCTTCCGGCCTTCGAAAGCGCGAATAACGGAATCGGGCAACGGTGTGTTAAAGTCGTCCGGAATCTGGAACTTGCCATCAAGCAGTCCCAGCCGGCGATGCCCGCGAGATGCGGTCAACGGAACGAGCTTGGCGGCAGGCTTGCCGGCACGCGCGATGACGATCTCCTCGCCGGCCTCGGCCCGCTCGACGAGCTTCGACAAATCCGTCTTCGCTTGATGAATGTTCACCTGTTTCATCGCCGGACCCATATCGGATAGCAGTTAGCTAATTCTAGCTAATGCCGTGCGGCAGTCAAGCGCAGCCGCAACGTTGCCGCAGCCTTTACGGAGATCAATCCGTTCCAGGCGTTCCAATCGTTCAACCGCTTCGCTCCGTTCAAAACGTTTCCGGCTAAGACAGGTTCCAAGCGTTCCAAAGTTCCATTTGTTCCAATCGTCCCGCTCTAGTCCCGCAACCAAAAATCAGGAAAGATCGAAAATTGGCGGCGTAAAGCGTGTGCCGCAGTTTATGATTGACCGGATATCGGATGCGGGGGGGAATAACGGGGTTAAGATATTTGCCTTTTCATTGATGCCGAATCGTTTTCACTTTGTGATTGACGTTTCGCATCACCAGTCTCTGAGCCGATTCATGAAAGCATAATGTTGCCTAGAAAAATTTGAAGCATAATGCTGCCATTTAGGCAGAACTATGCTTCAAGTTACACGTTCAACCACGCCCAACATCATCGGCTAGTACGTATCAAACATGCGTTGAATTTCGTCGGCGTTGGTGGTTTTTGTTAGAGCCAGAGACAGCAAGAGACGCGCTTTCCAGGGCTGTAAGTTGTCGCCGGCGACAAAGCCGCGCTTCGTCAACCCTGGGCTGCGAACGACCCGGCCGGAAGCGACGCGGCTGCACAGGCACATGATCATGCCGGTTTCTTTGTACATCCGGTCGAAGGCCTCGTCCTCCGCCGGCGTGGGTCGCCCCGCTCCGGTTCCTGCGCTGACAATGCCTTTGGCGCCGGCCGCTGCTGCGGCTTCGATCATCTTGCCATCGGCGCCCACATACGAAATAACGATATCCACGCGAGGCAGCGATTGCATGGCGCGGACGTCGAATTCAGTGGCCACCGTGTGCTGCTTTACAGGCGTGTGGTAATAGACAATCTTTCCATCCCCGTCGGCGTATCCGAGGGGGCCAAGATCGCGCGACTGAAAGGCTTCGACTCGATAGGTTGCGTTCTTGGTCACGTCGCGGCCGTTGAAGATTGTATCGTTCATCACCAGTAGACAGCCGCGGCCGCGAGAACTTGGATCCGCGGCAACTTTGACGGCGTTGACGACGTTGAGATACCCGTCGGCGCTGATGGCTGAGGACGGACGCATGGAGCCGACAACGATAACCGGCTTGTCCGTTTTTAAGGTCAGGTTTAGAAAATAGGCGGTCTCCTCGATGGTGTTGGTTCCGTGGGTGATGACGACACCGTCGGCCTTGTCTTGATCGAAAATCGAATGAATCGTTCGAACGAGATCAAGCCAATCCTTGTCAACCAGCGCGTGGCTCGGTAGACGCCGGAAGGAGATCTCCGCGACCTGCGCGATGCTTTTGAGCTCAGGAAGCTGCTGTAAAAGTTCCCCGTCACCAAGCCGCTTTCCTGCTTCGATGTACCAGGCGAGATCTAAACGGTCTTTGCCGACCGAATCAATTGTGCCTCCAGTAATGATGAGCGCTACACGGGGTAAGGTGGGCATGATAAAAATCCTTTTCTGTTCTGTTGGTGATGTTGCGGATCGATTAGGTAGATGATTCTACTTATCGTAGGCCGCGCGAAATTTCTACAAGTGAAGGCAGGTTCATCCGCGTAGGACCGGCAATGCTTGTTTGGCGAAACGTTCAATCTGTTCCTGGCGTTCGGGATAGTGCGGGATCATAAACTGAAGACCCATATGGGCGACGCCCACGTCTTGAAATTTTTTTATTGCTGCGGTGACTTGGCGGATGCTTCCTTTGAGATAATCTTCCTCCTGGAGAATGTCCTGTGGAGTTAATTCAATGGGGAGACAGCAAGCAAATGTGATCTCCTCCGGATTGCGTCCCGCCTCCTGCGCGCAACGGCGCACGTTTTCAAATCGTGCCGCGAGTTCCCTAGGCGTTATTCTGACGAAGTAGGGAAACCAGGCGTCGCCGTAAATGCCGGCTCTGCGCTGGGCCGGTTTGCCTTCGCCGCCAACCCAGATCGGTATCCGAGGCTTCTGGTAGGGTTTCGGGCTGAAGGCGATATCATCGAAGTTGTAGTGTTGCCCGTGAAACGTTGCATGGTTCTCCTGCCAAATCGTGTCGAGGAGCTGTAGTTGCTCGTCGGAAACTTTGCCGCGTTCTCGGAACGGCGCATTCATCGCAACAAACTCTTCCTGCATCCAACCGACGCCAACGCCCATAATGAATCTGCCCATGGAGAGGTGATCGATGGTCGTGGCAATCTTTGCCCAATAGAGGGGGTGACGGTAGGGCATGACCATAACGCTCATCCCCAACTGGATCGTTTCCGTGCAGCCTGCCAAAAAAGCTAAGCATGTGAGCGGCTCGAAGAAGGGACGATCGGGCGGAACAATGAATGTCGCTTCCTTGCTGTAAGGATAGGTAGTTTTGATCTCCCACGGGATGATGATCCGGTCCGCGCTCCAAACCGAGTCGTAGCCGAGGGCTTCCGCCTGTTGGGCAGACTGCATCAAAGTCCTGCGGCTTGCGGCGCGGCCGGATACAGGCAGAAAGACTCCGAATTTGGTCATTTTGATTCCAGGAAGCTTCCAACCCAGCTTTTTAGCTGTCACATGCCAATGTGCGACACACCTTGGCCCTCTTCGCGGAAAAGTCCGAAAGGCTTTAAGACCGGCGCGTCATTCATCGAGAAAAGAATCGCATCCGACTGAATTTGTTGCTTCGCCAATCCCGGTTCTGTTATCTTCTGCCGACGCGGCAATCCAGAACACTGCCGTGAAGTTGTAGTTATCCGACGGCGTAGGGGTTGTCAATTTGTCCGCAGTATACCAGAAGTATTGAGGTGGTAACTATTCAATCTCCGGCGAGCGGCAAAAGAGATTGATTTGATCTTGGAAGAGGGTAGTGGACTTGGATATGAGACGAATCTGGTTATTCACTTGCGCAGTGTTTCTCGTCGCGTTACCTTTGCAGGCCGCCGACAAAGTGCGGCTGTCTATTTCGGCGTTGGATGTTTCCTTTCTAACCGCCGGCGTTGCCTCCAAGCGCGGGTTTTTTAAGGATGAGGGGCTCGATGTTGAGGTCATCCGCATGAATGCTAACGTGTCGATCCCCGCCCTCAGCACGGGAGACATCGACTACACCATGGTCTTCGCCTCGGTGATTCGGGGAGCCCTGCGTGGACTCCCCATGAAAGTCGTCGCCAGTTTCATGGATAGCTCGACCCATATGCTGATCGCTCGGCCTGAACACAAGGCCGTTAAGGATTTAAAGGGCAAGATTCTGGGCGTGAGCACCTTTGGGGCGACGGCCGATGTGGCGGCGCGCATGATGATCAGGCACTCGGGAATCGATCCGGAGCGGGAAATAAAAATCATCGCCTTGGGCCCGGATCGGGCTCGCTTCGCCGCGCTCAAGGAAGGCATTGTCGATGTTATTGTTATTTCCCCGCCAGCGGATTCCGAAGCGAAAAAGCTGGGTTTTAACGTGCTGGCCCGGGCCTATGAGCTTTTTACTTTCCCGTTCACCGGCATCGGCAGCACCACGAAAAAGCTCCGCGAGAAACCGGACGAGGTGAAAAGAATGATCAAGGCCGGGATCCGGGCCAACCGCTATGTGCGCCAGAATCGTGGCGGGGCCATTCAGGTCATGATGGAATGGGGGAAGACAGACCACGAGGCCGCCGCCAACACCTACGAATCCACCTGGCGCATCTTCAGCGCAGATGGCAGCATGATGGAGAATGGTCTAAAAGTGGTCATCGACCAGGCGAAGCAGTCCATGAATATCGACCGTCCAGTGGCGATTTCGGATGTGGCGGATTTTAACTTCGTCCGGGACGCCCAAAGGGAACTGGGGATCAAAGCCAGGTAAAGGAAACTGGCGGATTGGAAAATTGGAATGGTGGAGTACTGATTTTGAGGGAGAGACAAGATGAAAAATGGTCTAAGAGCGTTCGACAGCGACATGCATGTCTACGACCCCGCATTTCTCTATGAACGATACATGAATCCCAAGTGGGGTGACCGCATTCCGCGGGGACAAAGGAACGGCAAGCATGGGCGCGTGGAATTCCAAGTCGGCAGCGGAACCAAGTTGCGAGCTATCACCGATGTGATCGACCATGGTCAAAAACAGGTGGCCGACCGTTACGACTTTGCAGTGGAGCGGGACTACGACGCAACGTCGCAGGTGCAGGCCATGGACAAAGAAGGCTTAGATGTGGCCGTGCTCTTTCGGACATCGCCGCTCCATTGTGACGATAGCTTCGAGCCGGAATACGCCAACGATCTTTGCCGGGCGTGGAACAGTTGGATCGCCGACTTTTGCAAAGAGAATCCACGTCGGCTCAAGGCTTCAGCCTTGATCACCTTGCACGACGTGGATCTTGCAATTGAAGAAGTGCGGCGCGTTGTGAATAAGCTCGAGGTAACCGCGCTGTCGCTTTGTCCGGAGCCGGTCAACGGCAAGCGGATCCATGACCGCTATTACGATCCTCTTTGGGCGGAAATTGAGAAGCTTGGCGTGGGGCTTTGTTTCCATCCGCCGGCGCGACCGAATCAAGATCAAGTGGCGAATAAATTCTTCGGCCACCCAAACGCGAACATCGTCGCCATGGCGCTGCGTAATCCGGTGGAATTGATTTTGGCGGTTTCGAGTTTCTGCGCCGGCGGCGTATTGGAAAAATTTCCCAATTTGAGAGTCGCCTTTTTGGAAGGAAACTGCGCCTGGTTGCCCTGGCTGCTTTATCGCCTGGATGAGAGGGCCAAATTGCATGGCCCCTTGGCGGATGTGCCTCTGTCGAAGAAGCCGAGCGAGTATTTTCTCAGGCAATGCTTTATTTCGGTGGACCCGGACGAGTATCTCGTCAGCGACGTTATCAAGCGCATCGGCGACGACAATCTCGTCATCTCGACGGACTACCCGCATATTGATGCGCACTTTCCCCATGCGCTGGATGAATTTTTCGAGATTGAAGACGTGAGTGACCTGTCCCGGCGAAAGATTCTCTGGGACAATTGCGCGCGGCTTTACAATCTGGAATGAGGCGAACATGATTCGGCTATTATTGCTTGCTCTCCTGATCGGCCAATTCCCTCCCAGTCCAAGCCGTGCGGCGGATTCGCCCTCCAAGGCTGTTTTCGCCTACGGCGCCATCAACGCGTACATGACCTCCACATGGGTGGCGCGAGAACAGGGCTTTTTTCGCAAGCATAATGTAGAGGTCGAGCCGGTTTTCATCATCGCCACCCGCGCAGCGCAGGCGATGCTCGCCGGGGAGGTGCAGGTAGGATTGATCGGGCCGACCCATGTCATCAATGCGGTGGCTGCCGGCGGAGACATGGTGATGTTTCTGGGCAACCAAAACAATGTGAGATACGAGCTGGTTGCGCATCCGAGCATCAAACGGGCCGAGGATTTGAAAGGGAAGAAGGTCGCCATTGGTGCCAGCCAGGCCGGGCTGGCTTCACTCGGGGCCCACGTAGCGCTGGATTATATGGGACTGAACGCGCGCAGAGATAACATCGCGCTGCTTTTCATGGGTGAGGAGCCGCTCCGGCTGGCGGCGTTGCAGACCGGCAACGTCCAGGCGACGGTGATCGCGCCGGAATTGGCAAAGACCGCGGTGAGCCAGGGCTTCGTCTCGCTTCTGGATATGGCGAGGTTAAACATCCCTTTCCAAGCGACCGGCATGGTGACGACCCGAAAGATTCTCAAGTCTAATGAGCAAATGGTCGAGCGGGTTGCTCGCGCCAACGTGGACGCAGTCAACTACATCCGTAATCCGGGGAACAAGAAGAGCGTGCTCCAAACCATGGCCAAAAACCTCAAGGTAAGTCCTGAGAGAATCGAGGCGGCCTATTTGGACATCGTGGAAGAGCTGCCACGCAATATTTGTCCGACGGTGCCGGGCGTGCGGTCGGTTCTCAAGCTCATGGTGGAGCTGGGTATCAATCCAAAGGCGGCGCAGGTCAAAAGCGAAGACGTCGTTGATTTGGCTCTGTGCAAGCGCTTGGGAGGCGACGGAGGGTCCTAAGATGCTGCTGTCTGAAGAAGAACTGGAGCGACTGCACAAGCGTTTTCCGTATCCACGCTTTTCCAAAGCGGAATACCAGCGGCGGTATCAAAACATCCGCAAAATGATGCGTGAGATGAGGCTCGATTGCCTTTTGATCATCGGCGGTTCGGCGGCCTATGGGAGATTATGGTTCAACTTCCGTTACGTCACCAACATGATGGGCAAAGCGGAGATGGCCAACTATTGTTTTTTCCCCAAGGAAGGTGATCCCTGCGTTATTCTCAGGCCGGGCCATTCTCTTGCCGGCGCCATGCTGGCGCGAACCGCGGTGAGGGAAATCATCGTCGGAGACCCCAGTGTGCTGACGGCCATCGTGCGGACGATTCAAGAGCGGGGCTACGACAAGGGCAGGGTGGGCATCGTCGAGTACGATCCCTACACCTCGATTCCGAAAAATCACTGGGACTTCTTTACCGCCAAATTGCCGCAAACCGAGTTTGTGTTCGTCACCAAGGAATTTATTGCGGTGCGGCTCATCAAAAGCGCGGAAGAGATCGATGCCCTGGAAAAGTCGGCAGAGCTGGGCGACGTTGGAATCAAAGCGATGGCCGAACGCGTCAAGCCGGGAATGACCGAAGGCGAGGTCTTCGGCATCGTGCACGAGGCGGTCATGAGAGCAGGCGGCGAGATGGGCATGATCCAGCTCGCCTCGGCGCCCATGTTGGACCCCGATCTTAACGACCAGCGGCCCAGGCCGGTGAGCCGCATCGTCGGCGACCGGGACATTATCAACAACGAGCTGGGAATCTTTTACAACGGGTATGAATCGCAAACCGGAAAGCCCGTCTTAACCGGCCCTCCGACCGTGGAATTTCAAGAAATGTTTGACATTGCATTGGAAGGCTACAAACAAGTCGCGGCGACTCTATGGCCGGGCAAAACTAGCGCCGACTCCTTGGCTGCGGGGAAATCTATTCATGATACCGGTTACGACGTCTACGGCGGCTACCTTCAAGGGATGCTCGGCGCCAACCCGCGCCACGAGCCCCAGATCGGACCGGACAGGCCCCAGAGCGCCGAGGACCGCTACCTGTACGACGAACAGGGCAGGCTGGTGTACAAAACCGGCATGATGTTCACCTTGCAGATGCACATCATCGACAAGCAGGAGACGCGTGGTCTGTTTCTCGCCGATAGCTTTGTCGTGACAGCCAACGGTCCCCAGTGCCTCAACAAATTTCCACCGCAGCTGGTGCGAGTCGGGCGGTAAGCTTCAAAACAACCTCCGTCGATTTCCTCGGCAGGTGCAGCGTGATCCGGAGGGGGTCGAAAAAATGCTAGCCCACCGGTGCTCGCAACTGGGCAGGGAGTCGCTGCCCGGCATGCCTATTGACTTACGAATCATCGTACAAACAGCACTCCCGCAAATGTCAAATTCTGCAAGTCTCCCAGAGAGGGGAGCTCACTACTCGAATTTCTTGCCGCCCAGATAGATGGCCTGGATGGTCCGCATGTTGGCGATGTTGTCGAGCGGATTCTTCTCCAGCACGAGCAGGTCGGCGGCCTTGCCCTTGGCCAGCGTGCCGAACTCTTTGTCGATGCCCAGGGCCTCCGAGGCGCCCTTCGAGAAGGACTGGATTACCTGCATCGGCGTCAGCCCCGACTGCACCATCAGCTCCATCTCCCGGTGTTCGGAATAACCTTGGACGAAGAAACGGTCGGCAGCCCCTCCACTATCGGTGCCTAACGCGATACGTACCCCGCCATCGGAGAGCTTCTTCAGATTAACTTTGTTCATCTCGAAACCTGCCTTGAACAGGTCCCGCTGCGGGTGTTTCGCCTGCTCGTCGTGGATCTTGGTTTTCAGGACGGCCAGACGCTCCGGCGGCACGAACTTGAGGAAAAAAGGATCGTCGATCCAGTCCGGCGCGTCGCCGGAGGCGAACAGGAACTCGTCGCGTATCAGTGTCGGAATGAGCGTTACGTTGCGCTGCTTGAGCACCGCGATGAAGTCGGAATCCACCTCCCGGTCGCGGATATTATGTGCTAGGACATTCAAGCCTCGCTCTACGAGCATCCTCGCGTCGGAGAGTTCCTACGCGTGGCCAAAGGTGAGCTTACCGTGCTTGCGCGCCTGCTCGAGGACGGCGGCGCAGAACTCGGGGGTGAGCTTGGCCCGGGTGCCAAATCCGCCGTCCACCCACACTTTGATGTAATCAGCACCCGCGGTGACGGTCTCGTCGACCTTGGCGCGCGCCTGCTGCGGTGTCACCACCTCCGGGTCGGGGGCGAAGCGGTACTTCACGGTGGAGACCCTTGCGCCGCGCAGCTCACCGCGTTTCTGCGCTTCCCGCACCTGGACGACTTCGTCCGGATCGGTCTGCATGCTGGTTGCCGTGGTCACGCCGTAGAGCGCGTACTGGCGCAACTGCGGCTCGGTTTTCGCACCGACGTGGCCGTGGGCGTTGATGATGCCCGGTGCGATAAACTTCCCGGTGAGATCCACGACGGTGGCGCCGGCCGGGACCGAGACCTTCGACGACGGCCCCATGTCGCGGATGCGACCGTTCTCCA
>Ga0209857_1000392_pt1 | contig 10122 bp, 9 predicted proteins | sample GWRWN1_10_20_FD_187226 | JGI IMG/M metagenome (GOLD analysis project Ga0209857, IMG submission 187226) | Riverbed sediment microbial communities from areas with no vegetation in Columbia River, Washington, USA - GW-RW N1_10_20 (SPAdes)... | ecosystem: Environmental > Aquatic > Freshwater > River... | reverse complement strand
CCAGACATTTTTTGCCCTTCAGGGTGAGAAGATCAGGATCTCCTGGCCCCGCGCCGACCAGATAGACTGTACCTAATCGAGTCGCCATCGCTTATCTTTCTTTCCTGCCTCTCAATTGTCTCCCAGGGGAAAATCCAAAATTTTCCTAACCCGAACCGCGCAGGCCTTCAGCTCCGGCTGATGCGATACGGGGTCCCGTGCCGTGACCGTGAGGTTATTGGCGGCTTTAAAAAAGCCGTGCTCTCTGCCCCAGTGAAACGGCAGAAAGCACGAACCGCGCGTGATTTCCTCGGTCACCCTGGCTTGCACCATGACCTTGCCGCGGCGCGAGACGACTTCCACGAAGTCCGCGTCCTGGATGCCGAATTGTCGCGCATCCGCCCGATGGATCTCCAGGAAGGGCTCCGGCGCGCTTCGGCGCAAAGCTTCGTTCTTCCCCGTGCGCGTCATCGTATGCCAATGATGCTTCACGCGCCCGGTCGTTAGCACAAGCGGATAATCTTCATCCGGAGTTTCAAACGGCTCCGCGTGATCCACCGGAAGCAGGTGCGCTCTGCCGTCAGGCGTGGAAAAACGAGCGTCTCCATAGAGCCTCTCCGTGCCGGTATGGTCGGCCTTGGGACACGGCCATTGCAGCGGACCTTCGTTTTTAAGCCGCGCATAGCTCATCCCTGAACAATCGCAAAAAGTGTTTTCCGTGAGGGCGGTAAACTCGGAGAAAACGTCGCCCGCTGAGTTGTAAGGAAAGGCTTCGCTGAAGCCCATTTCCCGCGCAAAAAGGGTAAGAATCTGCCAATCCGGCAACGCCTCTCCTGGCGGCTGTGCAAGCTTGGGCATGTAGGAAACGCGCCGCTCCGAGTTCGTCATCACCCCTTCCTTTTCGGTCCACTGGGCCGCCGGTAGAATCACATGGGCCAATCGGCTCGTAGCGGTAGGATGATAAGCATCTTGCACCACTACCAGCTCTGCTTGTCGAAGCGCCTTTTCGATCAGATCGGTGTCCGGCGCCGACACCGCCGGGTTCGTACAAAGAATCCAGATCGCCTTGAGCTTTCGCTGGGCCAAGGCTTCAAACTGCTCCAACGCCGATAACCCCGGCTCAGGTGAAATCTTTTCCCACGGCACACCCCAAAAGCGCGCGACCTCTTCACGGTGTTTGGCATCCTCGATGCTCCGGTAGCCCGGTAGCAGGTGCGAAAGTCCTCCCACTTCTCTGCCGCCCATCGCATTGGGTTGGCCGGTTAAAGAAAACGGGCCGCAGCCCGGCTTACCGATCTTGCCGGTGGCGAGGTGGAGATTATGAATCGCATTGTTCTTATGCACGCCGACCGTGCTCTGGTTGACGCCCATGCTCCAGAGCGATAGGGCTCTCTCCGCCTTGCCAAAAATCAATGCCGCCTCGACGATGAGACATTCGGGGACACCGGAGATTTCCCCGGCAATCCTCGGCGGATATTTCTTGATGACCTTCAATAACCCGGCAAACCCATCGGCGTGTCGCGTAATGAAGTCGCGGTCGATCAAGTTCGCTTCGAGCAAAACATAGAGCATACTGTTGAGCAGCGCGATATCCGTACCAGGTCGGATCGGCAGATGGAGGTCGGCGAAATCCGCGGTTTCCGTGCGGCGTGGATCGACGGCGATGATCATAATTTTATCGGGATTCGCCATCTTTCTCCGCTTCATACGTTTGAAGATGACCGGGTGACAGTCGGCCGTGTTGGTACCGATGAGGAGAAAGCAATCCGCAACGTCGATATCCGCGTAGCAAGCCGGCGGGCCGTCCGAGCCGAAGGATGCTTGATAGCCCGCGGCGGCCGAAGCCATGCACAAGCGGGAGTTCGTATCGAAGTTATTTGTCCCGAGAAACCCCTTCGCCAGCTTGTTGCCGACATAGTATTCCTCGGTGGTGAGCTGTCCGGAGCCGTAGAAGGCCACTGCATCCCGGCCGTGCTCGCCGATAATGTCACGAAAACGCTGCGCCAAAAATTTGATCGCCGTGTCCCAAGAGACCCTGGTAAAGGGTCCATCCTGGCATCGGCGCATTTGGGGATAGAGCAAACGGTCGGGTGTGGACAGGGTTTCTGGTAAATAGACCGCCTTGAGGCAGAGATCGCCTAAGCTTGATGGATGGTCCGGGTCCCCTTTGATCTTGGCCACGGAACCGCTCTTCATGCCTGCCAAGAGACCGCAACCCACGCCGCAATAGGGACAATAGGTTTTTACCCATTGCTTGATGCTTTCGCGCTGGATTTTTGGCATCGATACACCAATCAGCGCAAACTAACGCGGCTCACTCCGGTGGCCTCACAAGACGATGTTCCGCCCTGAGTACCGATCTCAACAGGTTCCGCCATCGGCTGCCGCTGGCGGTATCGCGAGCGAAATCGGTTAAACCCAGTGTACTTCTCGATGACGAATAACTCGTCTGCGGTGATCTGCGCCTGCGCCTCTTCCTTGCGTTTTTCCAGTAGTGAGATTTGTCGCGGATTGGCCCGCTCTTCGAGGAAAGTGATTAAATGGTTTCGAACTCGTCCGTACTCAGGATCAGCCAGAATGTCGAATCGGTGGCGTGGGCGTGTGAAAGGAATCGTGAGGATCTCGCCGACAGTGGCTGCCGGGCCGTTCGTCATCATCACGATCCGATCGGCGAGCAGAATCGCTTCATCCACATCGTGCGTGACCATGAGAACGGTCTTGCGCTCTCTTTCCCAAAGCTGCATCAACTCGTCCTGAAGCTCCATGCGGGTGACGACGTCAAGTAAACTGAACGGCTCATCGAGCAAGAGAACCTTGGGCTCCAAGGCGAACGCACGGGCGATTCCGACGCGTTGGCGCATCCCGGCCGATAGCTCGTCCGGGTAGGAACCGGCTACGTCTTGTAAGCCCACCAAGGCAAGATACTTATCGGCCAGCTCGATCTTCTCTTTGCGCTTGCTGTGGCCGTTGACCTGCTCCAGCGCCAGGAGCACGTTCTCCCGAGCCGTGAGCCATGGCAAAAGCGCGGGCGACTGGAAGACCACACCGCGATCCAATCCCGGTCCGATAATTTCTTTTCCCGCCAGTACCACTCCACCTTCCGTGGCCTCGTTGAGCCCCATCACGATCGAAAGAACGGTGGACTTGCCGCAACCCGAATGGCCGATGATGCAGACGAATTCTCCCTCCGGGACACGCAGGTTGAAATCCTTTACGATGACCGCGTGGCCGTCGGGCGTCGCATAACTTTTTCCTAATTGAGTGAGTTCCAAAAGAGGTGGCATGGGTTTTTTCCTGTCTAGTTTGAGGCAGCCGTCACAGTCGATCCTCTTTCCGTGTGGGGTTCGTTTCCCGTCCGTGGCCCGCTAACGAGAGCGCCAATCATGTCGCGCCGTAATTGCTGATATTGCGATTCTCGGCTCAACTGCTGGCGGGAGCGCGGATGGGCAGAAGCCACAGCAATAGCAGGCCCGAGCGTGGCGCCGGGACCGGAAGTGAGCGGGTAGATACAGTCGGCTAGCAGGATCGCTTCATCGATATCATTGGTGATCATCACCACCGTTTTTTTGGTCTCCGTCCAGATGCGCGCCAGCTCTTCCTGAAGCGTCGCGCGCGTAAGCGCATCCAGGGCGCTGAACGGCTCGTCCATCAGCAGCACCTTGGGATCCATCGCCAGCCCGCGGGCCACGGCAACCCGCTGACGCATTCCGCCGGAAAGCTCTAGGGGCCGCTTACCGGCAGCGTTGCCGAGGTTGACGAGCTTGATGTAATGCTCCGTCCGCTCGCGCTTCTCCTTGGCCGTAAGCTCGGACGCAACCGCATCCACGCCCAGGTGCACATTCTCGAACACCGTCATCCACGGGAGCAGCGAATAATTCTGAAAGACAACGCCCCGCTCCGGGTCCGGCCCCTGAATCGGTTTGCCCTCAAGAAGAATCTCACCTTGATCCGGTTCGATAAGACCGGCGACCAGAGAGATGAGCGTGGTTTTCCCCGAGCCGGATCGCCCGACGATACAGACGAACTCCCGTTCGTTGATGGCCAAGTTGATATCTCGGAGCACGGGCAGCGCGGATCCGGACCTGGATTTTCCGTTGAGATTAAAGCTCTTGCTGACCCCACGAATTTCAAGAAAAGCCATGGTGCTACTCAGGCGGTTTTGAACCGTCTCTCCACCACACCCATCAACCGGTCGAGGCTGAAGCCGATCAGACCGATGGTGATAATGGATAGGAGAATGTGGGAGTAGACGAGGCTGTTATATTCTTGCCACAGGAAGCCGCCCACCCCGGGAGCTCCGGTGAGCATTTCTGAAGCCACGATGACCAGCCAGGCAAGGCCGAGGGAGAGGCGATAGCCTGTGAAAACATAGGGAAGGGTTGCCGGTATGATGATGCGCCTCAGTGTTTTCATGCGGGAAAGCTTAAGCACCCGTCCGACATTGAGATATTCAGGGCTGATACTTCGTACTCCAACGGCGGTGTTGATCACTGTCGGCCACATGGCGCAAATGGCGATGGTGAAGATGGCAGCCGGCTCCGATTGCCTAAAGATAACCAACCCCAGTGGCAGCCAAGCCAAGGGAGAGATGGGTCGCAAAATCTGGATCACCGGATCGAAGGTTCGATGAAAAAAAGCCGAGAGTCCCAGGAGAAATCCCAGAGGCGTTCCGATGACAATCGCCAGCAGAAATCCCTTCGCCACCCTGACGAGGCTTAAAAAGGCAAATCGGCCGATTCCCTGATTCATCTCCCCGTCTTTGAAAAACGGATTAAGGATGTACTGCTTGCTCTCCTCCCAGGTTTTCATCGGTGAAGGCAGGTCCCGGGCTACGGTCGTGCTTAGTATCGTCCAGATAAGCAGCATGACTCCGAGCCCGAGAATGGGAAGGACAACCGTGGCAAAGTCGATACGTCTGGTCATTGTCTACCTCTATCCAATGTTGTTGATGGGAAATTTCTTGGCATACTCTTCTGGCTTGCTTGGATCGAACTCAACGCCATCGAACAGCGTCTCCTTCTTCATGTCTTCTTTGGGCATCGATATTCCCATTTCTTTGGCGACCTCGCGCTGGATCTCGGGACGAAGCACCTGATTGACCAGACCCTTATAGTCCGGCGGCTCTTTGACCATGCCCCAGCGACGGAACTGGGAGAGCCACCAGACGCCGTGGGACTTCCAGGGAAAGTTGGTATTGCGAACGAAGAAGGTCATGTAATTGGGGTCTTTCTCCTTTCTGCCATCACCGTAGTCGTAATCCCCTAACATTCGACCCAAGATAACTTCCTTCTGTGTGTTGATGTATTGAGGCCGGGAAACCACTTCAGCCATGTGCGGCCGATTCTCTAACTTGTCGATGTGTTGGCTGGACTCGAACATGGCCCGGAGGATCGCTTTCACCGTCTTGGGATTCTTTTCGGCAAACTCCTCAGTGAAAGCCAGGACTTTTTCCGGATGGTCTTTCCACATCTGCTGCGTCGTCACGGCCGTATAGCCGATCCCATCGGCGATCGCCCTCGCGTTCCATGGCTCGCCGACGCAGAAGCCATCCATCTTTCCGACCTTCATATTCGCCACCATTTGCGGCGGCGGAATAGTGATCAGAGTCACGTCCTTGTCCGGGTTGATCCCGCCGGCGCCAAGCCAGTAACGGGTCCACATCGCGTGGGTCCCAGGCGGGAAAGTCATAGCAAAGGTCATCGGCGTGCCCGCCTTTTTGGCTTCATCGACCAGAGGCTTGATCGCTTGAGGGGTTTTGATTCCCTTTGACGCCAACTCCTTCTTAAGCGTGATCGCCTGGCCGTTGCGGTTCAGGACAAAAGGAATAATCATGGGTTTTTTTGGCGAGCCTAATAGCCCCATGGTTGAGGCGAAGGGCATTCCGAAAAGCATATGAGTCGCCTGGTTTTCTCCCAAGGTGAGCCGGTCACGGATCACCGCCCATGAAGCTTCTTTGGAGATGGTCGACTCAATCCCATGTTTCTTGAATAGGCCAAGTTCGTGTGCCATGACGATGGATGAGTTATCGGTCAAAGCAATGATGCCGATGCGGATGTTCGGAGTCTCAGGTCCATCCGCCGCATAGACTCCACCGACCCAACGCGTCGGTAAATTGCTCAACAGTAAGCCTAGCGAACTCATCCCTGAGAGCTTCAGAAAATTACGCCGTGTGAACGGTTTTATGGTTGTCTGTTTTCCTTTTTTGGCCACGATATTTATCCCTCCAAAGTAAATTGATCGCCTTGGCTGACGAGCTTAAAAACTTTGACCTTTAGCTTCGGGTCCGTCGAGCAAGCTCCGGTTTTAAGATTGAACTTGTAGCCGTGCAGCGGGCACACAACCTCGCCGCCTTCGATCCACCCATTGCACAACTGTCCGCCTTCGTGGGGGCAGATGTTTTGAATGCCATAGAGTTGTCCATTACATTTGAATACAGCCATTTCTTCACCTCCTCTGCGGACCAGCTTTGCTGAGCCTTCGGCGATATTCTTTGCATCGATCATCGAGCGCGCCGGTTCGTTCCTCTCCGGGGGACGTACGCCATTGGTGCTTGTCGTTTGGGAAATTTTTCGGAGCTGCTGCCGCATCGCTTTAAAAGCGCCGTGGCGAATAAGTCCATGCAGCGTTTGGGCAAGCTCCGCGCACGGAACATCTTCCATAATTTTGATCGGCGGATTTGCGGCCGGGCCGTTGGCGCCACCGAGGTAAACATCCACTGCTTCTTCCACCTGTCCATTTATCTTTATGTTCTTGCCGATGAGGCCGATGTCCGCTGCCGCTTGGTTACTGCAGCCCGCCGGGCAGCCTGACCAATGAATCGATATGGGCTTGGTTTTTCCAAGCTCCTGCTCGAGAGCCCGCGCGGTCTTGAGCGCCTGCTGCTTGGTTTCGATCAAGGCGAAGTGGCAATAATCCATACCCGTGCAGCTCACCAGTCCGCGCATAATTTCCGAAGGATCGTAGCGCAGCTCTTTAAGAAGCGGCTCAGCCGTCAAGGCGCCGATCAGCGCGTCCGGAACGTTGGGGATAATCACATTCTGACCGATGGTCAGACGGATCAATCCGCTGCCATATTTCTCGGCGAGATCGGCGACTTCCAACAACTGCTCCCCGGTGACGCGCCCTACGGGAACCGCAAGCCCGACATAGTTCAGCCCCGGCTGTTTCTGTCGATAGACTCCCACGTGATCGACGTGCTTCTCCGATCTTTCGTCCTTGCCGGCAGTCAGCAAGGGCCGGTCGGCGCGCCGTTCCAGTTCTTGACGAAACTTCTCGACACCCCAGTCATCGATCAGAAAGGCGAGGCGGGCTTTGGTGCGCAACTCGCGAAACCCATGATCGCGGAAAATACGCACGACATGGCTGCATATCTCTGCGGCTTCAGCCTGCGTGACGAATAAATTCAACGGCGACGCCATCCGGTACCCGCCGGAACCCATCTTGCCGCCCACTGCGACGTTAAATCCGTTGACGACTTTACCTTCGATTTCTTTGCTCGCGGGCGTTAGAGCGAGATCTTGAGTCTCGGCGTGGGTGCAGTTTTCTTTGCAGGCGGTGATCGTCACGTTGAACTTACGTGGGAGGTTCGTGTACTCCTTTTTGCCGACGAAGATACCGGTGAACTGCCGGACCACCGGCGACGCATCGAAAAGCTCGTTGGGCGTGAGTCCCGCGACAGGGCAACCGACTACGTTACGGATGTTGTCCATGCCGGTCTGCAATGAGACTAACCCCACCATATTGAGCCGCCGCCAAATCTCGGGCACATTTTCAATTTTAAACCAGCGGAGCTGAATCTGTTGGCGGGTGGTGATGTCACAGAACCCCTTGCCAAACTCCTCGCTGATTTGGGCGAGCGTGCGGAACTGCGTCGCGCTGGTGATGCCGTTCGGCATACGAACCCGCATCATGAAGTCGCCCGGCGTCTGCTTGCGAAAAAAGACTCCGGCCCACTTCAGTCGTTCCTTGTCGCCGTCGGTAATCGTTTCCCAGCCTTCCGCCGCGTAGCGCGGAACCTCCGGGAGGATATCCAGCCCGTCTTTTTCTTTTTTATACTCTTCGATCTTGTTCATGCTTTGCGAAAGAGATGATTCGGTAATTCACCCGCTTTATTTCCAAAGCGGCCAAGACTTTTGACGTCCTCTGTGAGCGCGCAAGGTCCTTGGGTGGGATAACTCAAAGCATTTCGCCAACTCGAGCACAGGTACGTCCGGGATATCCGCATCAGCTTTGTCGCCAAAGACTTCTTCCAAAAAGAGGATGTTTTCGAATATTCTTCCGGTCATTGTTTTCTCGTGACGCCGAGCCATAAAGACCTCCTGATCAACCAAAAAAAAGGCGCTCCATCGCTTGACCGATGAGCGCCTTTGCTCGACCGATGGCAACCTTGCCTATGACAGGCTAAGTAGCAACGGTTATGCCAGAGCTATCTGGGGAAAAGACTTCTTGGCTACGGTGTTATTTCTTCTCGTGTAAAGTTGACTGCGTATCAAAGAATCACGCCCTGCCCGGAAATTCAGCATCGAGTCATTGCGGACCCCCGAAGCTCGGTAGCCTGAAACATTCATGAACCGAAGAAAGGCACGACACGCTGTGGACCGAGGAGTGAGCATCGGAGCGAGCGGGCACAGGAGCGTAGAGCTGCGCTGACTTCTAGGCACTTGGCTATAGGCTCGCGTTTCTTCTTCATTCTGCGCGCTCCGCCACTCCAGTTTGCAGGCCTCCTCAAGGCACAGGCCTATTGCCCGCGACCGGAGAGGCTCGCTCCTCGGTCACTCCGCTGTCAATAATCCAGGCTAGTCGTTCTTCGCTTTCGAGAGCTCTTCACTTAAAATCAGCGCTTGAGCGATTTCGCTCATCGGTTTACGCAAATCCATGCTTTTCTTCTGAATTAGGGAAAAGGCTTCAGCCTCCGAAAGCTCTTTGCTTTTCATCAGTATCCCTTTCGCGCGCTCGATGATTTTGCGCGCCTCGAGGGTCTTCTTGAGATTCTCGTTTTCTTTTTGGAGGGCAACAAACTCTTGGAAATGAGCCACTGCAATTTCGATCGTGGGTAGCAGCTCACCGTCTCGGAGGGGTTTGAGAAGATAGCCCATGACGCCGGCGTGCTTGGCCCGCTCGACGGTTTCGGCGTCATAGTGGCTGCTGACAAAAATAACCGGAACGGGCCTTGCCTGCATGATCTTCCGTGCCGCGCGTATCCCGTCCAGATCAGACAAGCCCACCGCCATCAGGATCACATCAGGGACCGTGGCCGAGGCTAACTGGGCCGCTTCCTTGCCGCTGGTTCCTTCGCCGACAACCTGACATCCGCTGGCGGCCAGAGCGCGCTTGAGGTTGTCGCGAGAGGGAACGTGGTCGTCTATGACCAACACCCTCTTCATACTCTTGCATGTCCCCTTTTGCTCTTCAGGGTTTTCGGTTTGGTCGCGCGGCGGATGAATTCAGACAGAAACTTTTCCGCGTAATATTTCAAGGTGGGCAGGTAGTTTTGCGTATCGCTGACTATTTTGTCCGGATGAATGTAAGGAACCTGGGCGAGGTCTTTGGAACGCTCATCGATCCATCGTGCAATCATCTCTGACGTCATCTCGAGGTGGAACTGGAGACCATAGATGTTTTTGCCCAGGCGAAACGCCTGATTTTCATAATAAGCGGAGGACGCTAACCGCAGCGCACCGGCAGGCAGATCGAACCCATTGCCGTGCCATTGAAACACCACGGCGGTTTCGGGAAGATAACCCAGCGACGAATCCACCTGCCCGTGCGGCGTGATTGAAATCGGATACCAGCCGATTTCTTTCACCGGTCCATGACGAACTCCCGCGCCGAGAGCGGCCGCAATGAGCTGCGCACCCAAACAGACTCCCAATAGGGGCACGGCATCGTCTATGGCCGCCCGGATGATGGTCTTTTCCCAACGAAGAAACGGATATTGTTGCTCGTCGGCTACGCTCATCGGCCCGCCGAGAATGATGAGGGCGCTGGTTTGCTCCCAATCCTCGGCGGGCACCTCGCCATGAAAAAGCCGGATCGTCCGAAAACTCGCTCCCTGCTTTTCCAATACCTCGGCAAAGAACCCCAGATTCTCAAACGGGTCGTGCTGAAAAACTAGGACCTCGTCCATCGGACCCCCTGTCTGCT
>Ga0209857_1000389_pt1 | contig 10166 bp, 7 predicted proteins | sample GWRWN1_10_20_FD_187226 | JGI IMG/M metagenome (GOLD analysis project Ga0209857, IMG submission 187226) | Riverbed sediment microbial communities from areas with no vegetation in Columbia River, Washington, USA - GW-RW N1_10_20 (SPAdes)... | ecosystem: Environmental > Aquatic > Freshwater > River... | reverse complement strand
AGCCGGCGCCTGGAAGTGCGGCATTACATGGGCGGCAAAGAGTTCCAGGGTCCTGAACGCTTCGCGGTCTTTGATCCCGCCAAAGTTGATCTGCATCGAGGGCTCATGCTCTCCGATGAGATCGCGGTTGAATTGCACCTGCTCGATCACCTCTTCAGGTGTGCCGACCAGCGCGGTGTGACTGTCGATCATCTTCTCCGCGGTGAGGGCGCTGATAGCCTCCACCAGCTTATTATAGCCGGCGTATTGGTTTGATTGCTGCCCCGCCCACGACGACACCGCCTCGGCGAAGACTTCGATGTAACGCTCCACCGGACGCTTGAACCCCTCGATGGCCGCCTGATGGGTCTCGGCGATGTAGCAGTGGAGGGAGGATTGAATCTGCTCGGCGCCGGCGGGATGCCCGGCTTCGCGCCAAGCATCGCGGTAGGTCTGCACCAACTCACGGACGAGATCGAGATTGCTGGCGAAGGGGACGATCATGACGTGGTAGCCATGTCGGCCCGCCCAAATGAACGACTCCTTCGTTGATACCGCGGCGATCCAGATCGGCGGATGAGGCTTCTGCACCGGCCGGGGCATAAGGCGGACGTCGTGAAACCTGTGAAATTTTCCTTCGTAAGAAACCCGCTCTTCGGTCCAAAGCCTGGTGATGATGTCAATTCCCTCTTCAAAGCGCGCTCGGCTCTCCTCCATGCTTACCCCGAAGACGTCGAACTCCTTCGGGATGAACGCGCGGCCAAAACCTGCGTCGAGCCGGCCGTTGCTGATGTTATCGAGCATCGCCAGTTCGCCGGCGAGCTTGATGGGATTGTTAAATGCGGGTATCACCGCGCCGGTGATCAACCGGATGCGTCGAGTGCGGCTCGCGATGGCTGACAAGAGAACGATCGGATTCGGACTGTGACCGCCATAGTCGTGGAAGTAATGCTCCACGGTCTTGATCGAAGCGTAGCCTAGCTCGTCGGCACGTTCCGACAGCCGAAGTCCCAACGCGTAGTACTCCGCCGTGGACATGTCCTGCAAGCGAAACGAAGGGAAAAAGTTGAGACCGAAACGCATCACGTGATTTGCCGCCAATAAAAAGAATTAACCACAGAGAACCTAGCGCGGCAAAGCCGCAACCAAAAAAATCGAAAGATCCCCTCTTACATCTCCCCCGTCGCGGGGGAGAGCAGAGGGGGCTTAGCGCGACATTATAAAATCGCATTTCTTCGGCAATGAGCGCCTTTGGAAAATTTGCGCAAGCAGCGAAAAATTTGAGGTATAGCAGTGCAGAGAGCGCAAAAAATCTTTATGACCTTTGCATTCTTTGCGGTTAATCCTCTTTCCTCTATCTTCGTGCTCCCTTCGACGTTGCTCAGGGCATGCTTCGCTTCAACGTCAGCGGCCTGGATTTGATCCTTTTCCGTAGAGCTCCGCCAGAAATCCGCTCTTCTCGATCTCGCGCAAAAAACTCAAGTCCATGAAATCGGCGGGTTTGAAGCTCTTGCCTTTCGGATCGGTTTCACGGTCAAGTTCACCCTGAATCGCCTCGTCTGTAGGAACCGGCAAGGGCTCGAAAACCTCGCGTTGGTTGTCGTACAGGAAAGCAACCTGTTCGGCTGTAGCACCGCGAAAGAACTTCTGCAGCGCCCGGAGCGAGCCTTCGCGGTTGGTTCTGAAAAAGTGGACGCCTTCGACGTAGGCGCGCATGAAGCCCATGACTCCGTCTCGGTCGCGGGCGATGTGTCGGCGCGTTGCGTTGAGCGTGGCACCTGATCCTGGTATCTTGAGTTCCTTCGCGTTGCCGCCTGGGAGCTGTTTGGCTCGACCCTGTTGGACAAGAAGCAGCCCGGATTCGCCGGTGACTCCGGCGTCAATCTTTCCAGCCACGAGAGCGGATCCCACCTGAGGTATTCCGCCCATTTGAATGAGCGTCACGTCGGCGTCGGGTCTGAGCCCGATCTTCTTTAAAGCGTCTCTCACGAACGTGTCGCCTTGCGAGCCATACTGCGTCACGCCTACGATCTTGCCTTTCAAGTCTTGCAGTCGTTGGAGAGGAGACTCGGGACGAACCAAGACTTGCTGGCCGGAGAAGTTCGTCGATGTTGCTAAAATAACCGGATCGGCCCCACGGAACCGAGCGCGCAGAACCGATGACACTCCGCCAAGCGCATAGTCGATATCTCCAGCGAGAAGGGTTTGAACTAACCTGGGACTACCGGTCAAGAGAATGACCTCCGCATCGATACCATGCTTGGCAAAAATGCCGGCTTCTTTAGTGACCCAGGGTATCGTCTGGGTGATTCCGGGTGCCACATAAGCCACGAGGATTTTGCGACGCTGCTGCGCGTAGGATAAGTTAGAGCTGGAACCGAGCAACGCCAGGATAGCAAATGCGATTAGAGACTTACCATGTGCTTTCATCGCTGCGCCTCCAAATCAATCTGCGCTTGCGTCAAACCCGAGACCCGAAACTCGAGACCCGAAACTCGAAACCCGAAACTCGAAACCCGAAACCCGAAACCCGAAACCATTCGAACTACTGCCCCCTTATATACTTCGCCGCCTCTGTGCCGGCGGTATGGCCGGTGATCGAGCCTCGCATCAGGCCGGAGCCGCTCGGGTAGTTATGATAGAAAAAGCCGCCAGTCAGCTCTCCCGCCGCCCAGAGGCCAGGGATCGGTGTTTCATCGCTGGATAGCACCCGGCATTTGGGATCGATCCGCAGGCCGCCATACGTAAAGGTGATGCCGCAGGCCACGGCGTAAGCGTGGAAGGGAGGAGAGTCCAGCGGGGTGGCCCAGTTGGATTTCGGCGGATTGATACCGACGGTTGATTTTCCGTCTTTCTTTGAGAAATCGAACTCAGCAGAGTTAATCGATCGATTGAATTCTTCGAAGGTGCGATGGAGCCGGTTGGTGTCGATGCCGAGATCGGCGGCCAACTGCTCAACCGAATTCGCAATAACGGGCCGGCTTTGCAAATACTGGCTGCGCAGGAGCGGCACTGTCTTCTGATCAAAAACCTGGTAGGCGATATGGCCCGGTTGGGCCAGGATAGTTCTACCGGTCTTGGCGTAGGTGTAAACCTGGAAGTCTTCGCCCTCGTCGACAAATCGCTCTCCTTGGGTGTTGACCATAATGCCGTACGGATAAGAATAACGCGTGCTCTCATCGGTAGCCGCTTCGACGTTGGCACCGTCGGCATCGATGACAGAAGCGTGACATCCGCTCCAGTGACCGAACGGGAGCGCGCCGATATCCAACGCCATGCGGATGCCGTCGCCGGTGTTATAGCGAGTGCCCCGCACCTTGACCAGATCCCAGTTTTGTCCCAAATAACGGGCCCGCATTTCCGGATTCGCCTCAAAGCCGCCGCAGGCGAGAATCATTGCTTTGGTCATGATCTTTTGCCTTCCGGCCGGCGACGCAATCAAGACGCCTTCGATGGCGCCGCTCTGATCCACCAGCAACTCCAGAGCTCGGGCGGTATAGATTACCTCGAGACCACGCTTTTCCACCGTGGCGAAATGCATCTCCATGAGTCCCTTGCCGCCCTCGCGCGCGGCGACGGGAATGGTTCCGGTGCGCCATACCAGCTTCCCTTTGACTCTGGCGCAATGACTCATGTGCAATTCCCAGACTACGCCATGCTGTGCCATCCAGGTGACGACGTCTTGAGATCTTTCCACCAGCAGCTCGGTGAGCACAGGATCCGCCAGACCCTCCGTGACCCGCATGAGGTCGCCATAGAAGCGATCCTTCGGATAGGGCTCCACCTCCACGTTCTTGAATTCCGCGCCGGCGGTCTCCTTGACAATGCTTTTGATTTGCTCAAAGTCGTGAAACGCAAAGCGGAAGAGACCTCCGGAAAAAGCGGAATTGCCCCCGCGACGCTCCTTCGGCGCACGCTCCAGTAGCACAACCTTAGCTCCTAGATCATGGGCAGCGAGAGCTGCCACTGAGGCCGCATTGCCGGCGCCAATCACGAGTACATCCGTTTCCAGTGGTTTTGCAGTTTCCATTCACTTACCTCCGACTATGTTTGGACCATTGAAGAGATCCCCCAGAAACACGCCTATGATTTGTGAAACCCCGTGACCGTCAGGTAGTCCATAGAGTACGTCAATTAGTTTTTTCGTAAGATAGGTCTAATCGAGGATACAGATCAAGTAGAAAAAAAGATTCGCTGCTTGAGGTCAAAGACTCGCAGGCTTGTGAGTTGAATCCGACCTCTTGCCAGGCGGGTTCAAGATTTCGTAGGATGCGACTCACCGACACTGAATAAGAGGAGGAAGAAAACAATGGCGCGGATCAGGCACCTTGCCATTCTCACGGAAGACGTGGAGAAACTGGTTAAGTTTTACACCTCAGCCTTCGGCCTAAAGATTGTCAACGGAATAGGCACCGCGACCTATCTGTCTGATGGGCATATCAATCTGGCAATCATACCCATCGAGCCGGAGCGCAAGATCGAAGGGCCGCAATTGAAGCCCGGGTTATACCATTTTGGTTTCGAGGTCGAGGATGTTGCTGGGCTGCGAGAAGCATGCAAAGAACTCAACGCCGCGACCGGCATCGACAAAAGACCGCCAAACCGCGAGGCCGAATACCGGGTTCATGATCCGGACGGTAATCCCATCGATCTCTCGCAACATGGGTGGCCGATTTAGGCGAAAAAAGCGAACCAGCTGCGGTTACGTTCATCAATACCATTTACCGGTGAGAAATTGCTGTATGTTTCGTCGCACCATTTGCGTCCTCTCTAGCGATGCGTAATTACCGCTGAGCATGTAATTCGCGACCTCGTCGGCACTCTGCGTTCGACTCAATGTCCAATTGTCGCTGCTGCGGCTTGACAACCTCGGGGATGCCTTGGTAGGGTTCGCCGCGTTAGACTCGTAAGCATCATACCAGACTTACAGTAACGCCTTCCTATGGCTGATGGCACTAAGATCGTCGTTGATCACGCCAGCAAGCTTTTCCTCGAAGGAACAGTCGTCGCCTTTCGCAACGTTGAGCTGAACGTAAGAAGCAATGAGGTACTCTGTATCGTCGGTCCATCCGGCTGCGGCAAGACAACGTTGCTTCGCTGCATCGGCGGGTTGCTCGCGCCGAGCTCCGGGCAAGTCCTGATCGACGGCCATATCGTCCATTCTCCCCGCCCGGGCGTTGCGATCGTCTTTCAACATTTCGGCCTATTGCCCTGGAAGACTGTTGTGGACAACGTCGGCTTCGGACTCAAGGTCGCCGGCGTTCCCCGCCAGCAACTTGCCGAAAGAGTGGAGCACTACATACGCCTCGTTGGACTCGCCGGTTTCGAAAACCAGTATCCTTATCAGCTGAGCGGCGGGATGCAGCAGCGCGTCGGCCTGGCGCGAGCACTCGCCACTCATCCTGAGATCCTATTGATGGACGAGCCGTTTGCTTCAGTGGATGCCCAGACGAGAGAAGTGCTGCAAGAAGAGCTGCTTAGTCTCCACGAACGCGAGCGCAAAACCATGGTTTTCATCACTCATTCCATCGATGAGGCGCTGGTCCTGGGTGACCGCGTCGCGGTCATGGCGACGCGGCCGGGCCGGGTCAAAGAGGTCTTGACTGTCAACTTCGCGCGGCCGCGCGATCCGGCCGCCGTGCGGGCTGAGCCGCGCTATACGGAGATGCGAAACCACATCTGGGAGGAACTGCGCCCATCGGTGGTGGTGTAAAAGTTTGAGAAGTCAGATGAGCAAAGTTGGAAACAGGAGCGTGATTGGGCCAAGCCTCATGCTCGATAGTGAGCTGGCGGCAGAGCAGCGGGTGGCTCGGGAGCGTGCGCGCGCAGTCCAGCGCCGGTGGACAACGGCTCAGATCGCCATTCGAATCATGTCTCTCGTTGTGGTGCTGGGTGCCTGGGAGTATGTCGGGCGACAGATCAATCCGGTCCTGTTTACCTATCCGACGGCAGTGGCAGATGCCGCCGTCAAGATGATTGCGAGCGGCGAGCTGTGGAAATATCTTTCCCAGAGCCTCATTGTGCTCTTCGCCGGTTTGAGTCTCGCGGCGGTCTTCGGGATCGCCCTGGGACTCGTTATGGCGCGCTTTTGGGCAATTGACATAGCCCTCGACACCTACATCACGGCGCTTTATTCCATTCCTTCAGTAGCTCTGGTACCGGTCTTGGTGCTCTGGTTTGGCTTTGAGACTACGGCTAAGACGGCCGTGGTTTTTCTTTTTACTTTTTTTCCGATTGTGATCAATACCTATCAAGGCGTTAAAAACGTTGACCAGCACCTGATCGAAGTCGGCCGCGCCTTCCGTTGCAACGAACGAAACCTCTGGATGCACATCGTGTTGCCGGCCGCCGTACCATTCATCGTAGCAGGTTTGAGGCTTGCTATCGGGCGCGGGCTGATCGGCATGGTGCTCGCCGATCTCTATACGGCGATCACGGGAATCGGCTACTTGATCGCGCGCTACGCCAGCATTTACCGCACCGACGCAATGTTTGTCCCGGTCGTGACTTTGGGCGTTTTGGGGATTACGTTGACCGGGCTGCTGCGCTTCGTTGAGAGGCGAGTGGCTCCTTGGATGCACCAGCCGGAGCAGGAGTGATAACACAAAGGAGGTGGAATATGACTTATCAAAAGGTAGGTCGAAGTCACTTTTTTCTTGGGCGAATAGCACTAGCCACATTGTTGGCGATCTTCGCTGCCGTCTCCATCACGGCTCCGGTTGCTGCTCAAACCAAGCCTGCCTGCAAAGAGATGCGCAAGGTCAAGCTGGGAGCTCCCGTCTCGCCGCCCAATGTGGTTCACACGTCCCCCTTTGTCGCCCGCGCTCTGGGAATCTTTGCCAGCCACTGCATCGACGCCGAGATCGTGGAGTTCGAAGGCGGTCTTTCGGCCGCCAACCTGGCTGCGGTAGCCCAGGGCCAAGCACTGGCCACCATGAATGCTACCGCCATAGCGCAGGGTCTCAAGGCCAAGCAGATCTGGGGAATGGCGCCGCGTCTGCCGCACGCCTACGTGGTGACGGAGGATATCAAGACGGCGGCGGACTTGAAAGGAAAGCGCCTCAGCGCCACAGGCGGTGGCGTGGGCGGGTTTAACTGGGTGATGGGCCGCGAGGTGCTGAAGACAGCCGGACTCAAAGTCGACGATGTCCAGTTTGTCTCGCAGGCCACTGCAGGAAGACTCCCGGGCCTTGTCTCGGGTCAGATCAACGGAGTGGCGCTTCATCCCGAAGATGTCTACCTGGCTCAGAAGCAAAAGCCTGGGGTGCGCATCCTGGTAGACCTCTCCCAATTGCTGCCGAAATATTTTTTCAACGCCTACGGCGCGGCAGATGGCATGATCGCCAAGGACCGGGCCATGGTGCGTGATGTTGTCACTTCTCTCATTACGGCTAATCGAGCCATCTACACTCAAAAGGAGAAAGTCATTCCGATCATGGTGGAGGCCACCAAGAAGTCGCCCGAGGCGGTCAACTTCGCCTACGACTATCTCACCAAGCACTGTGTCTGGAGCGTCAACACGGGATTTTCCAAGGAGCGGACCGAGTGGTCGGTCGATAATGCGATCGAGAATGGTGACATCCAGGCAGACAAAAAGCCGACCTACGAGCAGGTGGTGGATGTCAAGCTCGGCGAGGAAGCATTAAAAGCAGCAGGGGGACCGACCAAAGTCGGTAGCTGCGGCGATTGAAACGAAGCGACGTTTCTCGAGTTCGTATGTCAGCCTCCAAATCATGTCCTCGCCCTCCTTGGAGCTTATCGTCACCCATAATCCCCCTTGCTGGGAAAAATGCGGGACGATGAGTTAGGGGGTTGTTCAGAATGAAGTTTTTGAACGAGCAAGACTCCGGTAACAATATCATGAAGGCGCTGCAAGCCACGTGCGAGAGTGATGGAGCCTGGTTCGCCGTCACTCTTGCGGCCGAGAAAACCTCCCAGCTCAGCGGTCAAGCGTGTGATCTCGCGCACGCTCGGTGGAGTCGATGGCAGCGCCAGCTTGGGACGCTGCAAGGCAAACACCGCCTGCCACTCGTGCTCGTCAAAGGCAATCGTACAAGGCGCCTGGGGCTGGGTGCGCGCCAGTTTCTTAATATGCTCGATTCTCCAGGCCACCACCAGGTCAATAGCGAGACAGTTCTGCCACACCGTGCGATCCCCGAGTTGGCGGTCCTCAATGCGGCAAACGCTCTTGAGAGTTTTGTGATACTCCTCGATCCCCCAACGTTTGTTGTACCAGTCGATCTTTTCGGCTGCCTGCTCGTAGTTATTGACTTCGAGTGTGGTCAACAACATCCACTCGATGGCTTCTTTGGAAGAAGGCGGATTAACCTCATTGACATAGACAGCCCAAACACGCAGAGGCGGCAACGAAGGATTGCGTTTAGGAGCGCGCAACTCCACCCGCGCAAAGCGCACCTCCAGCACACAATGGCGCGCCGCTCGTCCCTTGGTTCGGGGCAAATCCAACTCACGCTTGCCCGCCACCGCTTGGCTTTCCATGGTGCGCCACAGGTTAGCGTCGCTGTCTTGGAGGCGGCGGTCTTGCTCGGCTCTAATCAACAGCTTGGGATGCAAAGGATCTTTTTGCGCCAACAAAAACAGTTCGTAGACATCGGCCTCGCGGTCTCCCACACTGACCACGGTGGTGGCCGCTCCAAGCTGGCGCTGCAAGCGGGCCGCGCCTTGAAAGCTCTTGAGCCACTTGTAGCTCTCTTTTTGTTCGATCGGTCGCTCGTAACGTGTAGCACGCTGGCCGAACTGTTTGGGATCACGCGCCCAGACCTGGATATCGACCAAGCCCATCGCCGTGCCCTGAGTTGTGTAGGCCATGGTGTCGTGCAAAAGAATGCCCTGAGCGCCGTCGACATGGGTGTTAATCGGTCCCAGCCCTTCCATGTCTTGATGGGTGTCATAGTTAAAGCTGGTGGTGTCCTGGACCGCCAGCACCACGGGGATTTTCTCGCGGGCAATTCGCTCCATCGTGGAGTGATAGTGCGAGGCAAGGATGGCATCCATCTTCACGGCCTTGTGCTCAAACAATCGATAGGCTGCTTTGGTTTTGGCGCGGCTCTGACAGGCCTGCGGAATATTAGCCGCGGGCTGCGCAAAGAAATCACGCGCCACCACCAACAGCCGCTCGCGATGGCGTCGATCGCGCAGCCGGACAAAGCCAAACTCTTCTTCGGCCCAATCCCGCGGGGGATTAGGCGGCTTGGTGCACGGCTTAGGCGAGCAGCGCGCTGGTCCTGGCTCCTCGCACAAACGCTTCTGAGAGTCGGGCACCAACGGGTAGAGATAAATGTCTTTGATCGGCTTTTTCTCGCGGTGCTCACGGTCCTGACGACCGCGACCGCAGGTCTTGCCCACGCGTATCCAATTGGCGGCACGGTACGAAGTGGCGCCAAAACGTTTCGATTCAACGTAGGTCTCCAACAAAAGCGGCTTATAACCATACGCTTGCGCCCAATCCTGTGGCAAACGCTTTTGCGCCATCCCCAACGCTTTGGAAGCCAGATTCTTGACCCGCACCCCACCGGCTATCACAAAGCGCGAGTTGGCCACCACCTTGGAGAGATGACACTGACGCGCCGCATGGCTCCAACCGATCCAGCGCTCGCGCGCCTTCAAATACAAAGCGGCCGCACTGAACCCCAGCGCTCCCACATAGCCGTGCTCGCAAACCATCAGGTAGCGCACTTGCGCGCCGCACAAAGGTCGGTATCCCAGATAGTGATGGGTCGCTACCAGTTTCTTCCATTGCCGATCGAGTTCGCGATCCTTCGAGGTAACCAAAATCAACTTGAGCCCGCGCAACTCTTGGAGCGTCCCTTCCAGTCTCGAAGGGACGCGCAATTGCGTCTGCGCAAAGCTCGCACCGCCAAAGCGCACACGGCGGCGCGCTGGTGGCAAGTCGATCAGACCACGCCGCTCCAAGCGCACCAGCGCCAGTCGGCAGGCAACCGCTTTGTCCTTGCCGTTGGCTGCGCGCCAATCGAGCCAGTCGCAAACATTGCGTGCCAGATCCGCCCGCGTCCACTGGGGATGATCGCGCACCGCCACGTTGATGCGTTTCAGAATCGCGCGCGGAAAAACCTGACCGCACACCACCACGCCGTTGTCCATCCGCGCACAGAATGCCACAAAACATTTTCAGTGTCCAGCCGGGGGACTTACGTCCCCGAGTCAGC
>Ga0209857_1000385_pt1 | contig 10198 bp, 7 predicted proteins | sample GWRWN1_10_20_FD_187226 | JGI IMG/M metagenome (GOLD analysis project Ga0209857, IMG submission 187226) | Riverbed sediment microbial communities from areas with no vegetation in Columbia River, Washington, USA - GW-RW N1_10_20 (SPAdes)... | ecosystem: Environmental > Aquatic > Freshwater > River... | reverse complement strand
CAGGGTTTTCCAGCCCATGCCTTCTTCCTCGCCGGCCGGAATGCGGTTGATCCAGAAACGAAACGTTCGGTGATTAAAGCCCAAGCGCGGATCGACTAGGTAAAGGTGGGAATTATTCTGAAACTGGGAGCGAATCTCCTCGGCTTTGATCTGCACCGGCGCCTGGAGCCGCCGCTTCGCCTCTTCTTTGGCGAAGCTAACCGATTCCATAAACATTCGGTCGCGGTCTTCGGGTCGAAGAATTGGCATTTTTGTCTCGCTGGATTAACGCGTTCGGAAAATTTCCTGATAGAGCTTGACGTTCTCTTTGTAGTCCCGGTAACTCTCCGGGCTGATGATAACCCGTTTGTAACTCTTGCTTGACGCCAACGACGGTGATTCAACGTCGGCGCGGGCAGGCTCGCGCAGACCGGCCCGAACCATCTCTTGCCCTTCCTTGGATAAGGCGAAATCGATGAATAGCCGGGCCGCGTTGGGGTGGGGCGCGCGGGCGGCAACCTGCAGCGGATTCACCTGCACCACTACCGGGTCCAGCGCTACGGATTCCATCGGAGCGCCTTTTTGCGCGACCCTCGCAATTCCGGAGGCATAGGCCATGACCAGCGGATATTCTCCGGCGGCGGTGAGCTGCACCCGTTCATCATTGCCCCTTTTCACCACGGGACTCTGCGCGGCCAGCCGCTTCAAATAATTAACCGCTTTTTCTTTCCCCCATGCCTGGCTAAGGCCGATGAGAATTGGATACGCGTCAGAGTCCAATGAGATTTTCCCGTCCTTCCACTTGGCATCGAGCAATGCCTCATAGGACCGCGGCGCCTGTTCGCTCTTTACCAGCCGGGTGTTCACGCCCAAAACGTAGGTATTGGTGTGGTACGCTATCCACTCTCCGTCCCGACCGATCATCGATCCATCGTAGGCTTTGCTTTCCGCAGACCGATAGGGCACAACGAGCTTTTTTTCCACCAGTGGCGCATACATCTCGCCGCTGCCTGAAAGGACATCCCACGCGTGCCTGCCCGCGAGCGCCTCGGCCAAAATTTTGTTGAGCAAAGGTCCCCGTCCGGCGCGAAAGAGCTCGGTTTTGACCAGTGGATATTTCTTTTCGAAACGCTCCAGTATTCGTTGGCTGAGATCGATATTGGTCGTCGTCCACCAAACCAGCTTGCCTTCTTTCTCAGCGCCTTGGATTAGCCTGGGATCAGGCCGCTCTTGAGCAAAGCTTTGCGCGATCAATAGTAGCAGGAAGGCGGCCAACCAGTAGCTCCGCATAAAGTTTGTTCGTGTCGATTTCATTTCGCTCACCACCCTCACTAGCGGCCGAGCTTATCGAGCACGCTATGCCACTTCGCCGATATTTGTTTTTTCTTCTCCCGGCTCATGACGTTTGTCGCCGGAAACTCTTTCAACCAACGATACGGCCGGCAGGCGTCGATAACGATCCGCGAAGCGACGAAGCGACCCGCGTCGCGATCTTCGGGCGCGACTCTCGGATTGATGTCGCTCGTCGGGAAATCCTGCAAAACTTGAGTTTGCGTCGCCGGATCGCAACGACTTGTGATCGCCCAAAACACATCTTTGAGGTCCGAGGGATCGATGTCTTCGTCGACAATAACGATGAATCTCCCCAAAGCGAGCGTGGTTCTCACGCCAAGCGCGATGGCGGCCGCCTGGCGGGCATGGCCTTCGTAGTGCTGCTTGATGGCAATGATGGTGGCGAAGGGACCATGCTGCCAAACGCCGCACACGCCGGGGACGCCGCTGTATTCCAACGCGGACCAGACGGCAGCCGATGGAAGCGGAATGCCGAAGTGGTCCATTCCTGGCACCGGCTTTAGCGGCGGATCTCCCTGAATGATGGGATCGTTGCGATGCATGACCGCGCGCACTTTGATGACCGGTTCGCTTCGGGTGCCGGTGGCATAGTAACCGGTGCGCTCGCCGAACGGCCCTTCGGGAAGCGACTCCTGATCCATAGGAGGTATTTCGCCTTCGACGACTATTTCGGCGTGAGCGGGAATCGGCAAGCCGGTCACGCCCCCTCTGATTATTTCGACCGGGCTCCCGGCGAGCCAGCCGGCAACGCTTAACTCGCTAACGCCCCAAGGCTCTCGCTGCGCCGCTGCGAGGTATAAGGAAGGCGCCTGGCCGAATGAAACTGCGATGGGACAGTTTTCCTTTCTGGCCCAATATTTTTGCAGTATCTGTCTGCCATGCTGGATGTGATTGATGAAAATGCCAAGCGTTGTCGCATCGTGGACCATGACGCGATAGACGCCCATGTTGATCCAATTCTCATCGGGCTCGCGCAGGAATACACAGCATCCGGTTCCAATGTAATACCCGCCGTCGCGCTCGTGCCACTTCGGCGCCGGAAACGCAAGCAGATCGACATCCCTTTCAGCGATCACGTTCTCAAGCACGGGACCGCTTTGGATTTCCTTCGGTGGAACCGGCTTGAAAGTTTTCAGCTTTTCCTTCCAAGCGCGCACCAGATCAACGTTGCTCAGCGTTGGATCCAGTCCCAAGCCCAGAGCCATGCGGCGAATCCCGCCCATAGTGCTCGCTGACACGCGAAAACCCGGCGGGAAGCCCTTGATCTTATCGAAAAGCACCAGGGGATGGCGCGGCGTACTCGCGACGATTTCGGCCAAAGCGCCGATCTCTTCCTCGCGATCTGCTCCGTCGATTTGGAGTAGATCGCCGTGGGCTTCGACCGCTTCGAGGTAGTCTCTTAGGCTTTGTAACGGCATAATAATCCATTGCGAACTTTTTCCGCCGTCACCGGAAGTTCGGTGATGCGCACTCCGGTGGCATTGTAAACGGCGTTGGCTACCGCGGGGGCGACGACGCTGATGCCCGCTTCGGCCACGGACTTGGCGCCAAAGGGACCGGGGCCAACTTTCGCGCGAACCAGCGACGTGGTGAGAGGAACATTGTCTCGGATGTTGGGAATCTTGTAGTCGCCCAGCGTAACCGTGGTAATGCGCCCATCGTCGAGCTGAATCTCCTCCGCAAGCGCGTAACCCAGGCCTTGAACAATTCCGCCCTCAATCTGCCCCTGGTGAATGAGTGGATTAATAATAGTCCCCACGTCGTAGACAAAGTAGAGATGCCTCAGGCGCGCTTCTCCTGATTCCGAATCCACCTCGACATCCACAACGACGGCCTGAAACGAGTAAACATCGGGCTTGTGTCCGACAAATTCGCCGAACCCCTTCAGCGGCTGGCTCGACACACGAGCCAACTCTTTCAAAGTGAGTCGCTTTTTTCTCCCGTTCTGCTTAAGCAAAGCGGCGCCGTTTACCCACGAGACTCCTTCAATGGCGGTGTCCCAATGAGATGCAGCGGTTGCGCGCAACGCTTCGGTCAACGATTCCGCAGCGCGCCCCACGGCTTGCCCCTCGATGTGCATTCCCCGCGCGCCTTTAATGCCTTGATCATAGGGCGCGCTGGAAGTATCTCTAACCTCGATCTTGACCGTGTTCGGATCGATGCCCAGCAGATGCGACACAACCTGGCGGTGCATCGTATAAGCTCCGACGCCCTGGTCGCCCACCCCGCTCAGCAGTCGCAGCGTCCCGTCGTTCTCCAAAACCAATTCGAAGCTAGAATCCCCGTGTCCAACGTGCCGGTCCCCCAACGCCATGCCGCGGCCGGCGAGCCAATTCTTGGCCGCAGATTGCCGCCGCTTCCTTCCCCATCCGGAAATTTTGTTCACACGATCGAGGACTTCCAAGCAGTGGGGATCGCTTAACGGCTCTCCGGTAGTCCTCGTGCTCCCTTCTTTCAAACAGTTGAGCCGGCGAAATTCCAGCGGCCCGATGCCCAACGTCTCGGCGATCATGTCGATATGGCTTTCCACGGCAAACAGAGTTTGCGTTTCTCCCGGCGCGCGGAAGTAACCGCAGGGAACTTGATTGGTGTAAACGCAATAGCCCTCCAGAAGGGTGTGCGGAATATCATAGGAGCCTGCGACCATGTACGCGCCGCTCATCGACCCCTGCGGATTGGGCTTATAGGCGCCGTACGCCCCGCCGTTGTAGAAGGTCCTTCCCTCCCACGCCCAAATCGTTCCGTCCTTTTTAACCCCGGTGCGCAGAACGATGACGGCGGGATGACGCGGCGAAGAAGCCGTCAGTTCTTCCGCATAACTCTTAACGAAACGGACCGGGCGGCCGGTTTGCTTTGCGAGATAATACGCCGCCGGCGTAAGTGAAAGAAAATCTTTGGCGCCAAAAGAGCCTCCCATGTTGCTCGGGTGGATCGTTATTTGTTGCGGCGGAATCTCCAGATACTCTCCCAACGTCTTGCGCAGTTTGAAATAAGCCTGGTTGGCCACCCAAACAGCGACACGTCCTTCACCGTCGATTTCGACGGTGCAGGCATAGGGCTCGATGTAGCCCTGGTGCACCAACTGGGTCCGGAAACTGTTTTCGAAAATGCGATCCGACTCGGCGAATCCTTTTTGGATTTCACCCTTGCCCGCGGTGACCAGGGTCTGGACGTTTTTCAGCTCGGGCATCTTGGTGCGGGGTCCGCGATAACTCGCGTAATCAGGATGGAGCACAGGCGCCTCCGGCTTCATCGCCTCCAATGGATCAAAGACCGCCGGCAGCTCCTCGTACTCGACATCGATCAGGTGAACCGCTTCCTCCGCCGTATCGGCGTCGACCGCGGCAACCGCCGCAATTTCTTCGCCCACGTAGCGCACCCGATCGCGCGCGAATACCGGCATGTCCTGAAGCATCGCTCCGATGAGGCGGGGATTAACATCCGCCGCGGCAATAACCGCTTTCACGCCAAGCAGTTTCTTGGCTCTGCTCGCGTCGACATGGAGAAGGCGCGCGTGGGGCAGCGCGCTGCGGAGCACCTTACCCCACAGCATCCCGGGTCGAACCGTATCGGCGGCGTAGCGCAAGGCGCCGCTCACTTTTTCTGCGCCCTCTACCCGCGGTATGGGTTGGCCGATAATTTTACCCCGCACCTAACATACTCCTACCAGGTTCCAGTAGTTCAAATCGTTCCAATCGTTCAAGCCCCCACCTATTTCCTCCCCCGCGTCGCGGGGGAGGATGAAGGAGGGGGTTGAACGTCTTGAACTGCTTGAACGGTTTGAACGCATTCTGTTTTTTATTCCAGCCCCAACTCCGCCCAGCGGCTTAAAACTTTTTGCGTAAGCTCGCGGCTTACGGTGTTGATTTCAGGAAACTCCACGCCCTTGAATTTCGACGTGGCATCGATGGCGATGCGCGACGTGAAGCCATGCTTGACCAACGGCTGGTGGCCGCCATGCTGGCGCGGCGGCGTGATCCAAACATCGCGGTGCGGCTCGGTGCGCGAATACATCCGCCACCAGATATCGTTCCAATCGTCGAGATCGGCGTCGGCATCGACGACGATGATCCAATTTGGCCCCATCGCGTTCACGCCCCAAACTGTTTCCACAATCTGCATGACCTGCCCCGGCTCCTTGATATCCGCTGAAACCACGCAGATCTCCCGGCCGCAGCCGGGATCGGGAAAGCGCACATCGACCACTCCCGGCGTGCCCAGGCTTTTGAGCTTGCCCCAGAGGACCGCGGAGCGCGTGATCCTCTTGCCGCCGTCTTCCATGAAGTTGCAGATGAGCCCCTGGTGAATCGGATTTTTTCGATGCGTGACGCATCTCACTTGGAAGACGAGTCCTTCTTTTTCGCCGCCGTAAAAGCCATGCGACTCGCCGTGCGGCCCTTCGTCGACACGGACCTTCGGTAGCACTTCGCCTTCAAGCACGATCTCCGCTTGCGCGGGAACGAGCATATCCAGAGTCTCGCACTTGGTGAGATCCACCGGCTTGCCGCGCAGCCCGCCGACGTAGGCAAACTCGGCGTGGCGCGCCAGTCCCGAACTGATCGGGCTCATCGCAGCGATGCAAAGCAGCGGTTCCATACCGATGGCGACCGCCATAGGCATGGGCTCGTTCGCCGCTTCGTACTGGCGATAGTGCGCCAGGCCGTCGCGGTGAATCGACATCCAGAGAGTTTTCTTGTCTTTCACCAGCAGGCGATACATGCCCATGTTCTGATCGCCGGTGGCGCGATCCCTGGTGATGCAGCCGTGAAAGGTGCCAAGGTAGGGACCGGCGTCCTTTTCATGCCAAACCGGAGTCGGAAACTTGGTGATATCCACCGCATCGTCTTTATAAATTTCTTCTTTGCACGGCCCGCCTTTGACTTCGACGGGCACCATCGGATTTTTAAATCCCGAGAGAAACTTTTCGAACATGTTTTGCATGGTGCCTTCGACGCCCAACGCCACTGCCACTTTTCGATCCGTGGACAAAACGTTGGTCACCAACGGCGTGCGATAACCTTTGATGTTTTCAAAAACAAGCGCTGGACCTTTCTTGATGAGCGAATGATAGGCGATAGCCCCAAGCTCGTGCACCGGCTCGACTTCAGCTTTGATATGCTTGAGCTCACCCATATGTTCCAACGAACTCAAAAAATCACGCAACGAATCGAATGCCATACGCGTCTCTCCTTTGCTATTGTTCAAATAAGTCAACGCCCACGGAAAATGTCCAACAATCACTACCGATACAACTGCTCGGCGAATCCCGATTTGGCCACCTCGCGCAACACTCGGTCGTCGATAAACACGGCGGGGTCGGCGCCCTTGGCTTTTGGGTTAGTCAAGGCGATCTCCTCGAGCACCAGCTTGAGATCTTCCGGCTGGATCTCGGGCAACCTGGGCAGCAACTTGACGTGGAGATCGTAAACCGCCTGGAGGATATCGTCATCGCCGATGCGCAGATAGCGCTTGGTAATTGCCATTCCTTCTTTCGGCCGCGCTCGCAGGAAATGGATCGATTCGGCGAGTGCCCTAAAAAAGCGCACGACGAGCGGTTGTTTTTCCGCGAGAAAGCTTTTCTTCGCCACGAAGGCGGTCAACTGATAGCGCAGACCGCTGCGCGTCAGGTCAGCCAGCTCGCGCAAGCCGTTTTTCTTGGCAATCAAGACCGCTGGGTAACCGAGCACCGCGGCGTCGAGGTTCTTGGCGAGAAGCGCGCGCAGAAGGTCGTCTTGGGAGCCGACCTGAATCAAGGTCAGATCCTTGTTCGGATCCAAACCGCGTTGGCGCAAAAAGTAGCGCCCGGCAAAGTCGTTGGAACCTCCGAAGCGCGTGACGCCCAAGCGCTTGCCTTTCAACTGTGCTAATTCCTCGATGGAGGGCACCGAACAAATAGAAAAAAGAAAAGTGTTGAACAGGCCGCCGAACAAGGCGATCTCTTTGTAGCCTTGGAGTTGCATGGAGATGCCTGGATTGGCGCCGCCCACGACGACATCGATTTCACCCGACAACAAAGCGGTCATGGCGAGGGGCGATGAGCGGATCGCCAGCAGCTCCACGGAAAGATTTTCTTTTCTAAAAAACCCCGCATCGTTGGCCGCCCAAAGCGGAATGAAGGAAGCGGCAGCGGAGGGATAGGCGACGCGCGTGTCCTTGCTGTCGGCGCCAGTGCCCGCACGGCCATTAATCAGAATCAGCGCGCAAGCGATCAGCGCTCCGGCAAAATGCTTAGTCACAATATTCCCTCAGCGATAAATCTGCTCGACGAAACCGGAAGCGATGACATCTTTGGCCGCGCGCCCATCGATAAAGCTCGCCGGATTGGTGTTTTTGGCTTTGGGATTCGTCAAGGCCACTTCTTCGAGAACCAGCTTCAAATCTTCGGGAAAAATCTCCGGCACCCGGGGAAAGAGTTTCACGTGGAGGTCGTATGCCGGCTTCAGGACGTCCGGCGCGTCAATCCGAGTGTAGCGTTTTAAAATCTCCATGCCTTCCTTAGGTCGAGTCTTGAGAAAATATATCGCCTCGACCTGCGTCTTCATGAAGCGCACTACGCGCTCGTGGTTCTCGGCGAGGAAACTCCGCTTTGCCACAAAGGCTGCCAATGCGTATCTCGAGCCGCTTTCGGAAAGGTCGGCCAACTCGCGCAGCCCCTGCTTCTTTGCCAGGAAGTTTTGTGGAATGCCGATGACGCCCGACTCGATCGCCCCGGTGAGCACCGAGACGACAATATCCGGCATCGCGCCGATCTGGACGAAGGTGACGTCCTTTCCCGGTTCCATGCCGTGGCGCTTGAGATAATAGCGGGCGGCAAAATCAAGTGTGCCGCCGAAGCGCGTGACACCCACGCGTTTACCCCGCAGTTGGGAAACATCGCTTATCGAAGGCTGAGTCATCACTGAAAATAGAAAGGTTTGGATGATGTTACCGAACAGAGCCATGTCGGTAAGGCCTTGCAGCTGAGAAGTTATCCCGCTGTTTCCTCCTCCCGCCAAGATATCGAGATCTCCCGACACCATCGCCGCAACTCCCCTTGTCGAAGAGCCGACGGTGATGAGTTCCACCGAAAGACCATGCTTCTTAAAAATCCCTGCGTCTTGGGCGGCCCACAGGGGCAGAAAAGCTGCTGCCGGAGCAGGGTACGCGACGCGCAGCGGGCGCTCCGCGGCATGTGCTTGTGCGTTATTCGCCATGAACAAAAGGATTGCTACGATTGAAACTCCAGCCGCTTTGAATTTCGTCCACATCGTGAGATTCCCACGCATTATTTAATTTCACTCAGAGCTTCGTTGACGAATCGGGTGTCGACGAACTTGCGAAGATCGACGCCGCTTCGCCCCCGCGACTCAGGGATGCTGTCCCAGGCGTTTTGTAGTCCTTCCAAATCGGGAGTCGGCGCGGAGCGCAAGAACCGATTGGTTTCCGTGTAAATATTTTCCACGTCCGCTTCGGAAACTTTGTAGTATTTCCGAATGAAAGTTTTTGCCGGCTCCGGCTGCGCTTTCCAACTTCTGATACCGTCGAGAAAACCCATGGTGACGGCTTTGACTAACTCGGGCTTTTCCTTGATCACCTGGTCATGTGCGACCATGATCTGACTGGCGAACTTCGTCTTGATGGTTGCGAGATCGAAAATCACATGAAGCCCGACCTTTCGAGCCACCGAAACAAAGGCCGGCGTCACGATTGCGCCGTCAACCCCGCCGCTTGCCAGAGCGGCAGCCCGCGCTGACGAATTGCCGATCTGCAGAATCTGCACGTCCTTATCCGGATCCATGCCCCATTGGCGCACGACAAAGCGGGTTTGGATATCGGAGAAGGCGCCGTAGCGGCTCACCGCGATCCGCTTTCCTTTCATGTCTTTGGCGTTTTTGATTTCCGGGCGGGCAATGAACAGATGTTGGAATTGATCGATATTGACCATGACGATTTTCATCGGCGCGCCCGCCGCCATGGCGCGCAGTGCGTCGGTTGCGGTGGTCGTCGCCGCCGCCGCGGCGCCCGACACGATAGTTTGCGCAGTGGTGACTCCGCTGGTGACATAGAGCATGGTCAAGTCCAGGCCGCGCTTCCGGAAAAATCCCGCTTCGTAGCTGAACTTGAGCGCGTCGCTTTGCGAGCCGGAACCGGTGTAAACGAAATTCAACGGGATCAACTGCGCCCGTGCCATTTGCGAACAGGCGAGAACGACCCATCCGGCCAACAATAGTTTGTAAAGGAAATGGGTCCGTCGCATTCCTCACCTTTGATCTATCGCCGCGCTCTCTTCGCGCAGAATTCCCTTGGTAAATCCTAAAATGTTGCGGCGGAAGCCTCTGCCGGAAATGTAATGATCTCTTTGTTCAGATTTGGCAGCACTTCTTTGGCCATCAGCTCCAGACTCTTTTTCACTTGATTGAGCCTGAGCCGGCCAAAAACCGGCCGCATCATGATCTTATCCGTGCCCATAGCTCTGCATTGGTGCAGGATCTGTTCGGTCACGTAGTCCGGATCGCCGACGATTGAAATCCCCGCCTCCTGCAACTGCTCGAATGTCCAATTTTTGATTTCCATGACGCCGATATGCTCCGTTTTCTTGAAGGCCGTAGACCTTTCTGAAAAGTACTTATCGGTGACGCTGCGTCCGTATTTGGCCGGCGAGCCGCCAAATTCTTCCGCCGGCCCAACCAGAAGATCTTTTTCCGCCTCTTCCCGGGCCTTGGCATTGGTTTCGGCAACGTAGATGTCCCGTGAGACCACGCAATGCTCAGGGCCAGGCTGCCAGCCGCAGTGCTCCTTCGCATACTTCCGATAGTAGTCAAAGCTTTCAGTGATCTGATCCGTCGGCGACCATGACGCTGCCAACCGTATCCGGTTCTGCGCCGCC
>Ga0209857_1000383_pt1 | contig 10211 bp, 10 predicted proteins | sample GWRWN1_10_20_FD_187226 | JGI IMG/M metagenome (GOLD analysis project Ga0209857, IMG submission 187226) | Riverbed sediment microbial communities from areas with no vegetation in Columbia River, Washington, USA - GW-RW N1_10_20 (SPAdes)... | ecosystem: Environmental > Aquatic > Freshwater > River... | reverse complement strand
TTCTTCGGCCCCACCGCCTCGAACGTCAGGCCGGCCCCGGCCGCGGCTCGAGGAGGTTGAGCAGTCCTGAGCTGTCGAGCCGGCCGAAGCCGGCCTGGCTTGCCTCGCCGTAGAGTTCCCACGCCTGCCTTGCCACTTCGGTGCGGGCGCCAGCTCGCTCGGCCAGCTCAAGGGCCAGACGCAAATCCTTCCAGGCAAGGTCGACGAAGAAGCCGGCGCGATAGTCGTGGGCGACAAGGGCGGAGAGCTTGCGCTCCAGGATGAAGCTCGCGCCCGAGGCGCGGGTGAGCACCGCGCCAACAGTCCGCCGGTCGACGCCAAGGCGATCGGCGAGTGCCATCGCCTCGCAGAGCGCGGCCTGGTTGGTGAGCGCGACGTAGTTGTTGAGGAGCTTCAAGATGTTCCCCCGGCCGGTTTCGCCCAGGCAGAAGAGGTTCTTACCGATCGCGCGCAGGACGCTTTCGTAGGGGGCAACATCGTGGGCCGGCGCGCCGATCATCACGGCCAGCGTGCCGGCGACGGCGCCGCTCACGCTGCCACTCACGGGCGCGTCGATGAGTCGAACCCCGCGCTCCGCAGCTCGGATCGCTAGCCGCCGCGTCGTGTCGGGGCTCACTGTGCTCAGGTCGAATACCACGTGGCCGGCGCGACCGCCGGCGATTAAACCCGGCGTCCCCGCGGAGCCGAATAGCACCTCCTCCACGATGGCGTCGTTCGGCAGGCTGGTCAGCGTCACCTCGACCGCCGCCGCGACCGCGGGGAGGTCGGGAGCGCGGCGTGCGCCGAGCTTCTCGAGCGGCGCAGTTGCCTCCGCGCGAGCGTCGAACACGGTGATCTGGTGACCTGCCCTGAGGACATTGGTCGCCATGGGTCCGCCCATGTTACCGGTCCCTACGAAACCGACGTGCATAGCTCTCTCCTCCTGTTCAGGGCCGCTTCAGTCTGAACTCCTTGCGGGCCCTAGATACGTTAAGCCGGCGGTGAACGCTCAGACTGAGCGTGAGGCGAGTTGAAAACATAGTCGGTTAATTCACCACTTCGGTTTCAGATTGTATTGGTCGCTCCGTCACGCCACGTCGCTCGCCGATGCGCTCAAGCGATAGGTTAGAGGACAGTACACTTTGTTGCCGTTGACACGATAGGCGCACTATCACACAGGCTTTGTAATTCACGAAGTCCAGCCAAGACCAGGAAAAAGATGGCGGGTCAGGCTTGAATAAGTGAATAAGAGTTCGTAGCACTAGGGGGTCCCGTCTTTACTTTTGCTGTTCCGAATAATTGATGTTGCGGTCGATGTAAATCCCGCTCGGCCGGCCGAACTGCTCCCACTCGTCGAGAAATTCAAATGGTTCAAGGTTCAATGGTTTAAGTCGGTCCCTGCTCACGCGTCCATCGGTCGTCGACACAACAAAAGGTTCCTGACACCTTTTTCTGCTCTAGGGTAGTTTGATCTTCGTTCTCCTAGTCAAAGAGAAATTAGTATTATGTCCTCGGAATTCCAACGCGCCTTCTTGAAGAAGCGAAGAAAGAGGGAAAACTCCTCAGGTATACAGCCTTGACGATTCAAGATGCGGATATGCTCACCAGGCGGTTTGAGCAGCAGTACCCTTTTGTCAAGACTGAAACGCTCAGGTTGGGAACGGACGCGCTTCTCACCAAGAATTTTGACAGAGGCCAAAGCCGGCGCTTTCAAAGCCGATGTGATTGAGATCCCGGGCATCAATGGGGCACCTTCTCGGAAGAGAAGGTCTCCTGGAAAAGTACGTGTCCCCCGAAGCACTAGTTTCTCCTTGTGTTTAGCGCATAGTTTGGCCTAACAATGAAAATGCAAAGGATGCTGTATTCGGTGGGGGGGATTCGTCTGTTGAAACTACAAAAATAACTCTTGCCATTCCCACTTGGAAATATCTTTGATCGTTGAACCTTGAGAACCGGGAAATTAGCTATGGCCACTTCAGTCCATCGCTTATTAATGGACTTAATGTGAATAGTTGCTTCTACACAATCATTGTTACGACAACAGCTATCCCACAAACCTCGATCAGCAGGAGGAACGGGATCATGCTTGTGTTCAAACTGGGTCTCACTGGGAGCGGGCCAAGCTAGTAATAAGAGTACTGTCAGGGTAAATACGGGCAGCACTGCTTTAGAAAAAACTTTACTCATCACATCAGTCTCCTTAATATTCAAGGAATTTCCGGGGACATAATACGATCAGCCCAGCGGGGTCAAGCCTGAGTAATTGACTTATTCTCCCGCTGATTCTGATTGCCATTGCAACCGCTGCCCGAAGCGAGCGGGGCATTCAAGGTTTAAAGTTCAAAGTGTCAAAACATTCGAGCGGTTCAAATCCTTCGCGTGAGGGAGCCTTTTGACTAAGAATCACGGATAGACGTGCCAGGAATCTTGCGTCAAGACAATTGTGGCAGGATCTCCTACGGCAAAAACGGGAGCTCCCGGCTGTTTGACGCGAATCGCAGCGCCTCCCACTTCAACTTCAAATAGCGTCGCATCACCCACGTAGTTTATGCCAACAACCTTGCCTTTGATGGCGGGATGATACTCATCCCGGCTGCGCGAAAGGCTTAGATGTTCAGGACGAATGGCCAAAGTCACTTCACTCCCGGTCTGACAGGCTGGGGGCACGGAGCAGCGCACTCTTCCCAGGAGGGATTCAGCCTCCGCCGGCCCTATGACCTTGGCACTGATGAAATTCATTTCGCCCACGAATTCAGCAACAAACCGGCTGGATGGATTAGCGTAGACTACCTGCGGCGGCCCCACCTGGAGTATCTTCCCCTCATTCATCACACAGACCCTGTCGCCGAGGCTTAGGGCTTCGGCCTGGTCATGGGTAACATAGAGAGCCGTCACCCCGACGGACCTAGTTATTCTCTTAAGCTCGAGCCGCATCTGGTCACGCAGACGAGCGTCCAAATTACTGAGCGGCTCGTCCATGAGAAGGACCGTTGGACGAGTCACAATGGCTCTGGCAAGCGCAACCCGCTGCTGCTGGCCACCGCTCAAATCTGTAACCGGCCGTGTTTCTAACCCTTCGAGACGCACCAAACTGAGGACCTCGAGGACACGCTCCCTGACCTGATTTTTGGCGATGCGGTAGCGCCCTTCCGTCAAGGGCAATACGACGTTATCGTAGACGGTCAGATGGGGCCACACGGCATAACTTTGGAAGACCATGCCGATGTTGCGGCGGTCGGGAGGAACGTAGCTTCCCTCTGATACCGAGTCCACGATCTCTCCGGCAATCTCGATGGTTCCCCGGTCCGGACGCTCCAGGCCGGCCACGCAACGAAGCGTCGTGGTCTTGCCGCATCCGCTGGGGCCTAAAAGGACGACAAATTCACTATCGGCCACATCGAGATCGATTCTCTGCACCGCCCGAACCGGTCCGCGAGCGGAGAGGAATACTTTCTCAAGATTCCGAATGCGGATCATGGCTTCTAATCGTTGTCAGTCTTGGCTCAAGGAAACACGGTGAGCAGTTTGCTATAAAATCAGCTCATCGAAAATCGGCAATGGTTCGACTACGCTCACCGCGACGTCTAAAATCCAAAATTTGTTCAACCTGAGGCCATTCCGCCCTGTCGCCCAAACCTCCAGAAGAGCACAAGCAGCGGCGAGAATAGTGTGATCATTAACAACGTAACCATGGAGGCTTCGGTCATTCCGGCAGCGTTCCAGTAGCTCCAAACAATGGCCGGCAGGGTAATGCTGTTTTGACTGGTCAAAAAGACCGCTACCGTTACCTCACGATAGACCAGCAGCATCGTCCAGATCCACACGGAAAACATCGTCGGCCGGATCAGGGGCAGGACAACCCGCCAAGCCGTGCGCAGGGTCGAGAGGCCGGCCACGGACGCAGCCTCCTCAAGCTCTCTATGGACTTGCAGCAAAGCGCCATTCATCGCCCGGGTGGCAAAGGCCATGCGAACCACGACATAAACAATGGCGATCAACCACACGGTGTCGTAGAGCGGGAGGAAATCTTTAAGAACAAAGAGCGCCAACAACAGCGCGCCGATGGCAAAGAGCACCTCCGGCAGCGTGTGCGGTAAAAAGGCGCCAAATTCTAGTAGGTAGCGCGCGCGACTGCGCGAGCGCACCACCAGCCATGAGATGCAGAAAGAGACGCACAGTACCACCGCAGGAACAACCACCATCAGAGTAATGGTATTGCGGAGCCCGCGCAGCACTAACTCCCAATTGATCCTGTAGAAATTGCTCAGCGACAACTGGCTGAGCATGTCGAAAGACGGCGGCGCGACATAGGGTGAAAAAGCCACGAAAGCGATCATTGTCACCGGCAGTAGCTTTGCTATGAAGGCGTAGAAACCGATGCAGGCCCAACAGAGAATGGCCCAGCGTCCCGGATCGATCGGCTTGGGCCGATATCCCTTTCCGGTGATCACCTCGTAGCGACTTCCCCGGCGCAGCACCTGCCCATACCAGTAAGTGAGTCCAAGCGCCACGATGATCATGGCGGTGCCGATGCTGGCGGTGATCCCATACCTGGGGACGTACTCTTGCGGGAAAGTTTGGATGAACATGTAGGTGCTGAAAAGGTAAACCCGATTACCGAGACCGAGGACCGCGGGAATATCGAAGGTGGCGATGCCAACGGTGAAAATGTAGATCCCCGCGGCCAGGATGCCCGGCGTGGCTAGAGGCAAGGTGACCCGTCTTAAGGTCGCGGTAAAACTCAAACCGGCGATGCGCGCAGCCTCCTCCAGCAGGGGATTCATGGCGCGGAACATCTGCACGGTAAAGATAAAAGCCAGAGGAGCGAGGTTGAGCCCCTGGACGAAACCCATGCCGATGGGAGTTCCGATATTGATCGGCCCTTCGTCCAGCCCAAAGAGCCAAACCAGCCACTGATTCAGGAAGCCGATGCGGGGATGAGCTATGAAAGTCCAGCCCATAGCGACAAAGATCCCGGGAATGAGCAGGCCGACCGTCATGATCCCGTATATGATTGGCTTCCCGCCTATGGTCGTCCGCTCGGTCAGCCAGGCGATGGGAAGACCGATAGCCATGGCAAAGAGCGTCGTGGCTGTGGCAAAGACAAGAGTGTTTAACAGCGAGCTATAAGCCAAAGGGTCGGCAAAGACAGCGCGATAATTACCCAGCGTGTATTGGGCTTGCGCCGTGCCGATAACTCCGGTCTGAAAACTCACCCATAGAATCACCAGGATAAACCCGGCGAGTGCCAGCATCGGTAGCAGCGCTATCGGCACGAGCGGCGATATTCGTAGGATTCGAATGGCGGGAAACTTAAAAAGCCTCAGCGCGAGCTCAGTCATTTGCGCCTCACTTACCGGTGACGGTTTAAATCGTTCCAGCAGTTCAAGCCGTTCCAGCCGTAATCTCGTTCAGACGGTTTGAACGACTTAAACCGTTTGAACGATTTGAACGGCTACTTGCCCCATTCCTTCAGGATCTTTACGAACTCATCCCTGAGGCGGTTGACCTCCTCGTGCCCCAGTGACAATTCCCGCTCCACGCTATCGAGCGCGAGTTTCCCCCGCGCTTCGACCACCCTCTGTACCGGCTTGCGCGTATTGGCCTCCGGATAGATATGGAGGTCATGACGGGCATGCTCCCACTGGAGAGCTTGGCCTTCGCGAGTGTTCATAAAGTTGATGAAGAGCGCCGCCGCGTTGGGATGCTCGGCATGTACGGGAACGCCCATGTAAAGAAGATTGATCCGGGCAATCTCTTTCGGGGTTATGTGACCCACCGGCGCGCCGCGCTTTTGATACCTGTAGGCGTCATCGTGGCCGCAGTCAAACACCATCATCGCGAACTCGCCGCTGCTCACCCGATCGACCGCGTTGCAAGCAATGAGACCGCCGATTTGACGAGCGAGCCGGACCGTGTAGTTTTTCATGTACTCGTAGCCCAGCATGTCCTTGGCGGCAAACTGATAAAGCCCTGTGGCGAACGGTGTGGAGGCGATTTTTCCCTTCCACTTGGGATTAAAGACATCTTCCATTACATCCGGGACGTCATCGCCCTTAACCAGGTTAGAGTTATAGGTGATGCCGACTACCCTGGAGGCAATCATGACGGCAGTTCCTTCGGGGGCTATCCTGTTTACGTTCGCATCAGATGGGACCGGGCGCTCAAGGATCGAGCCCCAGTCCATCTTTTTCATCACCCCGTTCTTTGTTCCCTCAGCCACATGGTTTGAGGTCATCAAGTTGATGTCGGTGCTCGACGGCACGCCTGCTGCCTTCTCCTGGGTGATCTTGTTGAGCATTGTGGGGAAGTCGGGACCAGGCGTGTATTGGAGCTTTAAGTTTGTCCCGTACGTCTTGTTCAGGGCCGCTACCATCGGCCTCAACCCCGCATCGCCATCCAAACGTCCTCCCAGCCACTGTAGCTTCAACGTCCCTTCCTTCTTCGCCTCTTCGACCAATTTTTGCAGCGCTGGCGGTCGCGTTTGCGCCGGGGCCGAAGAGCCCAGCCCTATGAGAACCAGAGTGACTAGAACAGTGATGAAGCCACCTCGAAAAGAGATCATGCGCCCATCCAACATGGTCAGTCCTCCTTTCCTGTTTCTAGGTTGGCAGCCGGCACGGATTATTCACTCTAACAGCGGTCGGACGAGCACCTCCGGAGCGAATGGGTCTTTCGCCTAGCAGAGTTCAATTCGTTCAAGTGGTTCAAATCGTTCAAAACGTTTTGAACGGCTTAAACGGCTTGAGCGTTTTGAACTCGATTTCGCCAGATAGTACTCACCGACTCCCTTCTTTAAGGATCTTCTGGAACTCGACTCTGATGCGATCGGTCTCCACAAGTCCGAGCATTAACTCTCGCTCCACCGTACCGATGCCAAACTTTCCATGCGCCTTCGCAACCTTTTGCAGTGAACTTCGCGTGTGAGCTTCAGGGTAGATATGGAGGTCGTGCCTGGCATGTTCCCACTGGAGCGCCTGGCCCTCCTGGGTGCTCATGAAATTGATGAAAAGAGCAGCGGCGTTGGGATGTTGAGCATGAACCGGGACGCCCATGTGCAGTTGGATAGTGGCGGCGACCTCCTTGACCGTCGCGTGGCCCAGCGGCGCACCCCGTTTTTGGTATCGCAGGGTGTCATCCTGGCCACAATCAAACACCATCATCGCAAACTCCCCGCTACTGACCCGATCGACGTTGCTACAAGCGGTCAGGCCGCCGATGTGCCTAGCGAGCCGCTGGGTGTAAGTCTTCATGTGGTCGTAACCCAACAAGTCCTTGGCGGCGAACTGAGTCAGTCCCACCCCAAATGGGGTGGACACGATCTTGCCCTTCCACTTGGGCTTGAATACGTCTTCCATGCTGGCGGGGATGTCCTCACCTTTCACGAGGTTGGTGTTGTAGGTGATTCCGATAACGCGAGAGGCGATCATGACGGCCACACCTTCTGGCGCGACCCTATTGATGCTCGCGTCGGATGGCGCCGGGCGCTCTAAGATGGAGCCCCAGTCAAGCTTCCTGAGCAACCCAGTCTTTAGCCCTTCAGCCGTGTGAGATGCGGCCATCAAGCTGATGTCGGTGCTCGAGAGCAACCCCGCCGCCTTCTCCTGGGAGATCTTGTTGAGCATGGTGGGGAAGTCGGGGCCAGGCGTGTATTGGAGCTTCACGTTGGTCCCGTACCTCTTATTCATGGCCGCGATCATTGGCCTTAAGCCGGCCTCGCCATCAAGACGACCAGCCAGCCACTGCAACTTTAAGGACCCTTCCGTCTTTGCTCCTTCGATGACCTTCTCGAGCGCCGGCGACTGTGCTAGCGCTTGGGATGGTTGGAAGGCAGCAAATAGAATAACACTAGCAACACTGGGGAGGACGGAGATTAGCCTGGGAAAAACGTGCCCACCGAACATGGCATGATCCTCCTGTCGTTAGGTTGGAACGCCACTGAACCTAGAAGCAAAAAGAGCTTCTGTCAACTATTTTGATGGCTACTGGCGACCGCGCCGAAATAAGTCACTCGCCGGTTGAAATAGTTCACGCCGTTCAAAGCCGGGGCGGTTCCAAGTTTAAGGTTCAACACGGCCAAGCAGTTTAAATCGTGCGGATCGTTCAATCGGCATTCGCCAGAGTTCTTTGCTATTTGCTCGGCTTTTATTGTAAAGGAAATTTGACCTTCGCATTAACTTAAATACGGCAGTGAAGGAAACATCAGTGAAGCGAGTATTCCTTGTTAGTGTGAGTATCACCTTACTCCTCCTCTTCGTTGCGAACGGAGCGGGGCGAGCGGCTGAGTCCAGACCCGGCTGGCAAGTTGAGTGGGACAAAACTCTGAAGGCGGCGGAGGCGGAAGGTGAGGTCACCGTATACGTCGTTGATTATCCCAGGTTTACCGTGAGCCAGTTTCAGAAAGCTTATCCCAGAATCAGGCTCAACCTGGTAGACGGCCCGAGCGGCCCCGCGCTTTCGTCTCGGCTCATGGCCGAGCGGAGAGCGGGAAAATATCAAGCCGATATCTATATTGGTGGACAAGGGACACATGTTTCAGTTTTGTATCCCGCAAAGGCTCTGGCTCCCATGCCCCCTGCGTTTATATTGCCGGAGGTGAAAGACGAGTCAAAATGGTTCAAGGGCAAGCATCGCTTTGTCGATTCTGAAACTCGTCACTCTTTCGTCTTTCAGGGGCATAGAGGTCTTTACATCTCCGTCAACACACAGCAAGCGAAGCCAGACGAAATCAAATCGTGGTGGGATCTTATAAACCCGAAGTGGAAGGGAAAAATTATCGGTTACGACCCATCCATTGCCGGCGTTGCCCGCAATGTTCTTTGGTACCTCTATATGAATAAGGTCCTGGGTCCGGAATTCATGAGCAAGCTGTATGGCGATATGCAATTGACTTTGAGTCGAGATCATCGACAGTTGGTGGATTGGCTGGCCACGGGGAAGGCGGCCGTATGCGTTCCCTGCGACGACGCGGAATTGGGTAGTGCTAAAGAGCAGCGGCTTCCTGTCGAGTCGATAACCCACACGTTGAAAGAGGGCGACTATATCGCCGGCGGACAAGGAGTGATTAGCTTGATCGCTCCCACTCCTCATCCCCATGCAGCGCAAATCTTTCTCAATTGGTTTCTTTCAAGGGAAGGACAAAGTTTGTTCCAGGAGCAGTCCGTCAAATCCGGGCAGCGTAACGCCAACTCTCGGCGCACGGATATCCCCAAGGACGTCATTGCACCTCAATACCGCTTGAGAGACGACGCAGTTTTCTGGGAAAACGGGCCCACCGTGGATCAGGAAACTGCCGAAGCCACAAAGATGCTCAAAGAGATTCTCGCCAAGAAACCCTAGGAAGGATAGAAGTCATGCTCTCGAGAGAAGAAAACGAGCTGTTGACCTTAGTGCATGCCGGCACCCCGATGGGTCGTCTGTTCAGGCGCTATTGGATTCCGGCGCTGCTGTCGGAGGAAATTCCCAATCCTGATTGCCCTCCCGTGCGCGTGCGCCTTCTCGGCGAGGACCTCGTCGCTTTTCGTGACACTCAGGGGAGAATCGGCCTCTTGGACGTTCACTGTAGCCATCGCGGGACTTCGTTATTTTACGGTCGTAACGAAGAGTGCGGTCTGAGGTGCATTTATCATGGCTGGAAGTACGACGTCGAAGGCAACGTGCTTGAAACGCCCGCGGAACCGGCCGGTAGCCAGTTGAAAAACAAGGTCCATCATACCGCTTATCCCTGTGTCGAGGCGGCTGGGGTGGTCTTCACCTACATGGGAGCGCGAGACGAAATTCCGCTATTTCCAACCTACGCCTGGCTTGGAGTGCCGCAGAATCAAATTTACATAGCGAAGAGTCTTTTGGAATGTAATTATCTTCAAGGCTTAGACGGCGACTGCGATTCTGCTCACTTAAATTTCCTCCATAAAATCTTCGAGCCCGACGCGCGCCGGGAATTCCTGAGGCACGAAGATCAGTCCCCCGCCTTTGAAATCGACGAGATGGACTTCGGCTTTAGGGTCGCCGCCATCAGGAAAATCGGACCGGACAAGAGTTACGTTCGCATCTCACAATTTGTCATGCCTTTTATCGGCTGCGTTCCGGTCGGCCGCGAGGTCGACGGCAAGCTCGATGGCTTTAAAGCCGTCTACCAGGTTCCTGCCGATAACAACAACACCTGGAGGTACGATTTCTTTTTTAAATGGTCGAAACCAATGACCAAGGAAGATTCATCGAAGCGAGATTTC
>Ga0209857_1000382_pt1 | contig 10217 bp, 9 predicted proteins | sample GWRWN1_10_20_FD_187226 | JGI IMG/M metagenome (GOLD analysis project Ga0209857, IMG submission 187226) | Riverbed sediment microbial communities from areas with no vegetation in Columbia River, Washington, USA - GW-RW N1_10_20 (SPAdes)... | ecosystem: Environmental > Aquatic > Freshwater > River... | reverse complement strand
CCATAAGTTTGATCTTAGAAGGAGAATTGAGTTTGAAAGATACTATCTCAAGGTACATTGCACTTAGTACAATTCTATTTCTCGAAAAAAATGTAAAAATTTACTGCACCGAGATGAGAAATTAATGCTCACATAAGAAAAAATATGAGTCTCGCTAACAAAATAAGAATCAGTAATCTATTAAATAAAAACCGGACACCCACGATAGTTTGAATAAAGAAAAAATCCCTTTTGAAGAAATTTATTATATTAGTTTTGTACAATGAAAAGTATGCGCATTCGAAAAAATGTAAAAAATTTGAGCTTTGATGAGAAGGCCAAGTTTTTTAATGCCGTACTTACATTGAAAAATAGATCAAGCGTACTGCATCCAGACGATTCTACTAAGAACCGATATGATGACTACGTAGAGATTCATCTTAATGCAATGATGGCCATGTCTATGACGAATCCAGCGGTTGATCCTAATTGGTATCCTGGTTGGGCCCATAACGGCCCCGCATTCTTTCCATGGCATCGTCAGCTGCTTCTTCAATTTGAAAATGATCTGCAGACGGTTAATGCAACTGTGACGATTCCGTACTGGGACTGGACTGATAATGCCTCATCGCCTTTTACTACTGACTTTATGGGTAGCGATGGAGAACCAGCACCTCCTGAGAATCCACAAGAGCCTGAGAAGGTTGTCGATGGGCCCTTCGCGTTTGATGGACCCAATAACTGGACAGTGAATGTGAAGGACGATAACACCATTCCAAATTTCCTTCAACGTGGCTTGGGAAGAATGTCAAACGCCCAAAACTTACCAACTGTTTTAGAAGTCCAGAATGCATTAGCTCCTCTTCAATATGATAATCCACCTTGGAAGCTCAGTTCAGCAGGTTTTCGTACACAAGTAGAATACCGTCTTCACAATTTGGTACATAGATGGGTGAATGGTACAATGATGCTAGCTGCATCTCCGAATGATCCTGTATTTTGGTTACATCATGCTAATGTAGACAGATTATGGGCAAATTGGCAGTTACAGCACGAAGGGGTATGCCCATATCTTCCAACTTTTGGTGCAATGATTGGACATAGCCTGTACGATCAATTGATCTTCAATAGTATTCCGCCGTCTCCATGGTCTGGATCAAGCAGTGCTGCTAGTGTTCTGGATCACCATGTTCTTGGGTACACATATGACTCGGAACCACAGCAATTAGCATTTGAAGTACCGCAACCAATGCACGCTACCTTGACCACAAAGCATATAGTTTCCAAATTTCCCCTAATGAAGGAAATTAACGCATTGACTAGGAAAAAAAAGAATAGGAGAAAATAGGAAGGTATTTTGAAGAATTTGATGATAAGCCGCATGGCTTTTAATAAACATCGTGGACTAATTTGGGATGCAAACAAAGTTCTTTTTAGAACAACCGGTAAGTATCACAACGACGGGCAAAGGGATGGTATTTTAACATTTTTTTGTCGGATTCTCCAATTCATCGTGAAGCTAAGAAATTATTTCTGATAGCTCCCCTAACAAAAATATCCTAAGGGTATAATATTTCGGTACTAATAACGGTATCTAAATTTTATGAGCCCGTCGGGAGTCGTACTGTTAACAATTCGGATCCAAAAATTCAGACTATCAAATCGAAGGATGATAAATAAATTAATTAAAGTTTAGAAGGACATCGGTGCCCGTGATGCTATCGGTTCTAAAAATGGATTCTTGACTTATTATACTAGAAGGCAAGCTTTAAAGTTTTTCTTGAACATTGAAGTAAACATCTCAGTATGGCAGCCTGCGATTTTTTTGATAACGTCATATAGAAATAGATTTAATTCTTTATGATCGTATTCTTTCATTTAGTAGTTAATTATGTTCAACGATTGATAGGAGAAAATTCGATGAAGAAAAATTTGATATAGCTGTAAATAAATAGAATTAATCCAATTATCGATAATGCTGAGTACACAATTCTGTTCGTATCTACTGAATAAGGGAAAGGACTATCAAAGAAAAATAGGATATGCATTACCATAACAAAGGCCGCAATAAAGATTAGAAATGGTATGAATAATACTATGATCGGAACAATCTGCTCACGGTTACGCTTAGATGGATCGATCCAAAGCGGAGAAAGCATGCTTACGTGCCTATCGATTCTACTTAGTAAATTCAGATAAAGTATATTTAGAAGGGTTCGACGCCATTTATTGGTATCGATTAAAAGATAAACATAGAAATAAAATCCTGCAGCTAGTGCCAAAGGGAAGATGCCTATTGCTTCATTAAAACCGATAGGAATGTTTCCTATGGGGGATTGAAATTGGTTATACCTGCCTTCCAACTTATCTGATTCATCAGTTATTTTAGTATTAATTTCATCTAGTGCATTTTTAAGTTGCAGCAAATCAGATCTTTGCTTGGAAGAAAGCACATCACTCACTACCGATCTTAGGGCATCAAATCCGAAGACTTGTCCATTGGGATATACCAAATAGAAATCCAACGGCGAAGAAGGCCTAATTTTGGCAGTAGAATCAAGCTTCTGATCGATAGCGGAGAGATTCCGAGAAGAATTGTTAATTACTTCTCGTATTTCAGGCAAAAGCTTCTTGACTTCAATGAAGTCTACCACTAATTGTCCCGAGTCAAATTGTTTATTTATTCTCCCGCTTGAGTCATTGATTTCTACTACTGCCTGATGTATCCTGTAGACATCATTATCTATGATAGATATTGTTTTATTGAATGAACTAAACATGTTTGTAGCTGTTGTCTCTATTTGTTTTTTCAAGTTACAATCAAGCGAATTATTTATCCTAGTTTCTTCAATGCAGTTAGGATAAATTACCAAATTTTCCAATTTTTTTTCAATTAGATTTTCTCTAGCCATCATTCCCAGGGATTGATTAAAATATTTAATGGAATTGAGAGTATTCGCATAATTTCTGATGTCGTCCACCCGTTTGTTACTCGTTTCAAGATAGGTCTGGATAGTGCCATCTATTACTTTAGAGCTGTTAAGAATTTCATCGAGCTTAGACAACGTGAGAGAAACATTGTTGTTTAGCCATTGCAACCTGGTCATAGTAGTTGAATCATGTTTTAAGGAATATACTGGAATAAGGATCATAAATAGGAAAAATAGCCCGAAGCCAAGCAATAAGATGTATGACCTTTGTAGTTCGACAGATCTTCTTTCATAATTTTCAAAAATATCTTTTTCTTTATCTCCATCTGTCATTGCTTTTATTACACCTTATAAAAGGTAATTAATTAAATATTTCTTCGCTGTTTATCTGTTATTACACAATTAAATATTAGTGTCGTTGTAGTGTGTATTTAGTATGTGTCCAAATTGCAATGTATTAGATAATGCAGCTACAAAAGCAACCATTATTTCGTTTTTTCTTATAATGATATGCAGTATTTTCGAAGGCGGGCCTGGATTATCACATGGAGAGGAATGTAATAACAGCTCCGCAGAAATCATTATAAAAGCCAATTCATCTCAATCAGCCAATTCATCTCAATCCCCAAGCTTTGTGCAGAAATCACCAAACTCTCCTAATTTGGCACAACAGTTTTCTAATTCAACTCAGGAACAGATTGCGTTTACCCCATCAAAGATTTGTGTTAAATTACACGCCATTGTTACATGGAATAATACAGACACAAGATTTCATACAATATCTTCAGGTAATTTCACTAATGGGCCGGATTTTGTCTTCATTTCTCCTATACTCAGCCAAGGTGAAGTCTTCAGTTATAATTTTACCAAACAAGGGAACTTTACATTTTACGACCCGATGCATCCTGATCTAAACGGAACAGTGCAAGTGGTAAAATAATATACAACATCTATTAAATTATAATATTGAGCCAGCCTTTGGTACAGCGAACTGAGGCTCTTTCTTGTGCAATAGGATAAAAGCTAAAACTTACCACCCTTGTATCGTTCAGATCCAAAGTAAAAATAATAAATTAAAAGTTGAAGAGTAAAAAAGAACTCTAATGCATCAACTATAGAGCTTTTCCCTGTACCATTTTCACCAAATATGATGAGTCCCTTACCATCCAGGGATAAATTCAATTCTTTGATTCCCCTCAAAGAATTGATCGACAAAGATTTAATGGTTATCATAATCAGTAACAGATTTCGTGATGACATCGATAATGTCATTATCGTTAATATCGCTTCGTACATCGAGGAGAACTTTTAATTTGTCTATTATGTCCTTGGGTAGATGTTCGGATTCCAGGTTTTCGAAAAACTCGTCGAGTATATTACCAAAAGACGTACTCATTCATACCGCCTTTAGATTTGATTGTTATTATATTTTTCCTTGTTCACTCACATCAAATAAAATATATTTTTAAATTTTCCTCGTCTTTAGAGTTCGTCGGTACCCGTTACGCTATCGGTCCAAAATTAGGATTCTGATTAAACTAATTAACTACTAAGCTTTAAGTTTTTCTATTTTTAGCAATGTGATCCATACAGGAAATTAAGAATTTTCAACAATAGCTGTTTCATATCGTCAAGAAATAAAATTAGAAATCAATAAGTATGGTCGTCACCGTGCTCAAGTTTAGGAACGTAATAGTCCTTCGGGTTTGCTGATTGCTTGATTACGCCCATTGTAGCTTCGTAGTATTGTGGTAAGTAAGGTTGAACCTGTGCCAAATACCACAAAATCTGTACTTTCTTCAAAGGCTGGCTTTCATCATGGTAACATTTCCACATTTCCTTCGATATAAATTGCAATTGATCGATTCTTTCTAAGTGTTGAAGCTCAAAACCTATCTCTGCAATATGATGTAATCTTTTTAGTTTCATACTTTCAACTTTCTTTTTATTTCGGAAATATTTGCTTTCAGACATCTCATAACCATGTTCCTTCAGGTAGAGCAGTGACTGCCTGGTGCTCAACCTCATAACCATTGTCTCTACTATCGCTCTTTGAGTGTCGGTTAATACGCTCAACATGACAGTAAAACTGTCACTTTTTGAGTGTCAGATCGTAATAAAGTTTTACTAGATCTTGGTTTCACCGATAAAAAGGAAAAATGAGATCCTCGCGACCCTGCGATGGAACCCTATTTTAAGAACTGATATCGTAGCGGGCCCGTCGGGATACGACTGAATATTTAGTCGGAACCGTCGGATCAAATTATACTTAGAGATTCTACCAAATAGTAAGAGTAAAAATGTGAAAAGCATGTATTCACAAGTGGACTCTCCGGGGATGTAACCCAAAATAGTGACAGCTCAAGCACATTGATGCAGATGGCTCGCTAGTATCGGTGGAGATCGCCTTTGTGTCCTCGAGCCTAAGCCCTTTTACAGGGACCTCTTTCATCATGTGGATGATAGGATATGTTTCTGTTTCTGATATATTTTCTACGCTAATCTTTAATAGATCTACCACGGAACCGTGTATCAGTAATGATAAACCGAATACCGGATAGAGAGCTCATGCTCTTGCATGAGGGAGGACATTAGAAGATGTGGACAGGCGTTCAATGGACAGGCAGCCTTGACGCAGGACAGACTCGTCTGTGGTTCACTTGGGGCTGGCCCTCTTCGTGGCATGTGGTGTGGTATATGATGCCCAGCTCACCACAGACCGGTTCCCCCCAAGTGGGCTGGGATGTTTCAGTAGAACGAGCGACCGCATCGCAGTGCACTTATTGGATTACAGTAAGAAACTTGACGCTAAATAACGTTACTTTCGAGGGAAGGTTTGCCGTCCTGTCTTGAGGGGTGGGTAGAGGAAAAAAATGCGCATCATTATTGATATCGACGGCAACAAAGTCGTCTCGGCTATGGTCGACTCTTCTCCAATATCAATCGGTTTCAGTGAAGTTCGCGCCAGTGCTGAATCTGCACCTCTCAGCCAAGGCATACCATCCGAATTACTCGTAAGAGCGAAAGAGATGGGTGCCACATCTGCAGGGCCTGCCCTAATAGAACCATTCTGGAACCAAGGTGTAGAGCTTGAAACCTTGGGAAAGGATTCTCTGGCTAAGAATTACGCGATTGACGCAGGGACGCCTGACCCAGAGCTCCTTCGCTCCATGGCGCAAGAAACCTACCAGCAAATGGCGCGAGAAATATCCAGGAATATCGAAACAATCGATGCAGGAAAGCCATTGATACCAAGGTCAAAAACAACAAGAAAGACAAGAAAAAGGGGTGTCAAGAACGGTTAAGGCGAAGACGGTTGTAGATAATATCCGCGAATTATCTTCGCCTGCGGCGACAAAAGTTGCCCCATCTGACGTAGCGCCTCCTAAATCACAGTTTGTCACCGTGCAATTTCAAGCCGGCGACACCGGACTTTTGAATATGTCGCTTCCTCACACGAGAGTCTGGTACGAGGTTATCGCGTCCATGCGGCAGTCCAATAAACCGGTGTACGTTGAAATCGATCCTCAGACGAATGTCATAACTGAATTGCTTATTCCTCTTCGAGTAAAAGTTGGAAACATGGTTCCTTCTAAGGAGAATAGGAATGATATGGAAGTTGAGCTGATTATTTCTCACGCTGTTCATCACCTTAGACACGCTAATCCTCTGTTTCAGAAGTTGGCGAAGCAACTGAAGAGCGCTAAGCAGAAGGGATCGGAAGTATTGGTAACAGAAAGGCCTGACAACCACGAGATAATCGATGTCCGGATCTCGTCTGATTCCTTAGATTCAAAGAAGACTTCTAATAAATCTGCAGAGCCTTCGGAGAACAGCTAATTTGGTACAAAATGTAACCCCGCAGAGAGCTCATGAACTCTTCAATCTGGTAAATTCTACAGTTTGCTGTCCGGCCAGTGCCGCGTCTCCTTGCATACCGTTCCTATACCCAGACGACGGATGCTGGGCAAGGGCACACGAGATGTGCCGGTTGATGATATCTGCTGGCGCAGAACCTGAGAAGGTATGGATTTATGGCAACCTGCGCGTAGCGACAAGTAACAATCCCACCTGTCAGGTTCAATGGAACTGGCATGTTGCGCCTATCCTCCATGTTCTTGCTGGCTCTAGTCCCCAGGTCTGGGTCATTGACCCTTCTCTCTTTCAGAGTCCTGTGCCTGAAACAACTTGGACCGGCGTACAGGGAGACCCTGCAGCTCTTGTGGTTCATAGTGATGCTTCTGTATTTTTAAGAGATCGTAATGGCACTGTAACTTATGATGATGCCGTTTACACGGAGACCAAACTGGTATTGCAGGATCATAGAAATTACTTGAAGCTTCGCTCGGTTAGTTCCGACGGTCCGCCTCCGTATTTTCAATGCATGATAAAGCCCCCTGGCACCCAATGGTTTGGAACACTCGCGCCGAATCAGACAGCGAGATGGTTCACTTGGGGCTGGCCCTCCTCCTGGCATGTGGTTTGGACTGTAATGCCGTCAACTCCTTGTGTTGGAGGTCCTCAGCTCTCTTGGAAGGTTGAAGTGGAGAGGGCAAATTCGTCGCAATGTACTTACTGGATCACCGTGAAGAACTTGACTTCGGATCCCGTCAAATTCGAAGGCCGTTATGACGTACTTCGCTATTAAGTGATTCCTTCCTCATAGGATTTGGTTTTGATATTGCTTAAGGTACTAGGGCGTTTCGTTAGCAATAACAGAATTTGTCTTGGGCGGATGAGAGGGATCAGTACTATTACCCTTCAAGACACAGCTAAAAGTTTTGTGACTTGACAAATTTGTAGGCTAGATTCTAAGCTTAAATCCAGTATAACCGACTAAAAAATTAAGTTACAAATATGGGATTAACTGGTCTAGATTAGAGAACGATAAGGTCTGTATGTGTAATGTCGATGCCCACGACTATATCGGTTCTAAAAATGGATTCCTCACGAATTATACTAGAGGCTTAGCTTTAAAGTTTTGATTATAGAGAGCTTAAAACTAATATCATACCTGATACTAATCTTAGTTTTGTCTAACGAAATAAATTTACATCTTAGGAAAGTTTACGGTATGTCTCTTAGTGAACATCCCAAAACAATTAATCACATTGCATCTAACGTGTTAATCAAACAATATTTGTTCTTCGATCGTTAGCAGAGGGGGAAATTGAATTCAGTGTGACCATATTAATGTAACCAGCAAATAGTAATAGTTAAGGATAGTCTATAGATTTATTTACTTTCTCCCTATCGTTGTAATCGTATATCTGACAGTCTTTCGGATCATCCAGATCGACTTCAATATTAATACTCTTTACCCGCACCTCTTGACGTTGGAATCATCCAAGCCAAGAGAGTCTAAATGTTTCTCGGAGGCTTCTGTGCGGTCATCTCTTGGTGGCGGTATTTTTTTCTTCTTTCTAATTCATGGCGAAATTCTGGATATCTTAAACCTTAGTTCATAATGACTTTCTATCTCCTGTGTAGGCACAGTAGTCCATCCTTCTCCTGTTTCATCTGGTACGGCAGCCTCACCAAGTTCATAGTTATAGTACATTTTTTGACTCGTATATAGTGTTGACTCTACTATGGAAGGATCTTTCCAGGAGACCCCTGTTACATGAATCCGCTGTTCCCCATCGTCCATTATCACATATGAAGAATCGGGAGGAACGGGACTATTAGTTTTAGTATTGTCAAAAAGATCTAGCGTACTGAAGGTCATTATGTCCTGTGCAATCAAATCTGGAGGCGCCCACGAGGCCCAAATGGCGACTATGATGAAGACGATGACCACTACTATAATCGCCGCTACAAGACCCCAAATACCACCCGCCGCTATCGCTTTTACAATTTCTATTAATATTCCTGCTCCTAAGGATAGTAATGCTTCCCAGATTTCACTAATTGCATAGTTGAATGCATCACTCCAATCCTTTAATTGCTCTTCCGCTACATCTTCATCATCTATTTCATAACCTATCAAAGCGATTGCTACAGAACCCGGCATCCCCACAGTACCGTTGAAAAGAGGCCAGCTATATGGATCCGGATCTTCACCATCATCCATATCAGACCAAGGATCCTCGGGTGCCCGAGTTACATTTAGACTGTGTGTAAACTTTCCTATACCGGCATCAAGCTTGAATGAAGCTACGCCCGCAGTCCACCAGATTTCATCTGCTCCACCACCAGAGGTTTCTGTATGACAGTGCCCCACATCGTTCCATATATTATAGACAAGATCAGGGTCAGGCCAAATATTCAATAGAATTGGATTGGATTCAAATGTTGATGGAACATATTCCTGTTGACCGGTATTCACATTCAGAACTTCTTGATTTGAGTCATTAGGAACAATAACCTTCACTTCATATATTCCGGGATCAAATGTGCCGTCGTTAGGCGAAAGAGTGGGGATTGTAAATCTAATAACATCCTCCACACTGCAATTTGCTATTATTTTTTTGTTCTCATCCTCGATAGGAGTAACCTCGTCACCTATGATCCATGGATCTATGAGATCATACATTACAGAAGGATCTTCTTTTTTTGTCAGCTTAACTTTACATTCATCGCTGAAGAAATTAAATCCCTTCAGTCTAACGTCCTGTCCGGGAAAAACATCTGGTATCTTTAAACAGCCCTGAGGATGAGTATACTTTTCACCACCATCGCATATAGCAAAAAGATTATCACTTGTTGATGATGGCATTTTAGGAGTACATACCTCGGTTATGTCAATAGTATTATTTTGGTACATTTGGGAAAAATCTGCAGGTGCGTTTGGATCCTTCGGATCGCACGTTACATCCTGTTCATGAGTCCGCAACGGGAGCAAAAATGGCGGCGAACCGGGAACTTCATAATCCATATCGCGAAACCATTTCTCACTAGCCGGTGCTGGAGATTGTTGGCTTGGAGCTGGACTTACTTGACTTGCACCTGGACTTACCTGGCATATCCAAGGCCAAGGCGCCCTAAATGTCGTTTGAGAGAACTCCCCGGGACCGCCCCAAGAAGGACCTGTGGATGTCTGATCCCATTTTCGGACTTTACCAGGTCCTCCAAGGGATCCTCCTTTTGGCTCCATTTTTTGTCTTAAAAGAAAAAGCCCTTCAGTTATCCATTCCTTTAATATAATGTCAATACCAATAGGTTGATCTATTGGCCATTCTAGGAACTCCTTTTTGTAGATGCATTCACGTTTATCTTTAGGTAATTTTTCATATGAGGCAAGACTAGAAGCTAACGCTTTTAATCCTTTTTCATTAATTTTTTTAAGTGATTCGAATACTCTTTTTT
>Ga0209857_1000381_pt1 | contig 10218 bp, 9 predicted proteins | sample GWRWN1_10_20_FD_187226 | JGI IMG/M metagenome (GOLD analysis project Ga0209857, IMG submission 187226) | Riverbed sediment microbial communities from areas with no vegetation in Columbia River, Washington, USA - GW-RW N1_10_20 (SPAdes)... | ecosystem: Environmental > Aquatic > Freshwater > River... | reverse complement strand
CAATTTCATCATGTGATCGATGTCGCGCCGACAATTTTGGAAGCGGCAGGGCTACCTCAGCCGACAATCGTCAACAGCGTGCAACAGTCTCCGCTGGAAGGCGTGAGCATGGTTTACTCGTTCAATGACGCCAAGGCTGCCGACCGACATGAGCTTCAGTACTTCGAGATGTTCTGCAATCGCGGCATTTATTACAAGGGGTGGACCGCCGTCACTCGACACAGCATTCCCTGGGTCATGGTCCCACTGCCACCCTTCGAGGATGACACCTGGGAGTTGTACGGTCCGGATGACTGGACCCAAGCCCGAAACATCGCGAAAGAAAACCCCAAGAAGCTTCAGGAACTGCAGCGGTTGTTTCTGATCGAGGCGGTCAAGTACAACGTTATTCCTTTGGACGACCGGAGGGTCGAGCGGCTCAACCCGGACCTGGCCGGTCGACCGCAACTCATTCGCGGCAACTCACAAATCCTTTTCGGCGGCATGGGTCGCTTGAGCGAGAACTCAGTCGTCAACATCAAGAACAAATCGCACTCGGTGACGGCCGAAGTTCTCGTGCCGGATTCGGGGGCGAGCGGTGTCATCATTGCTCAGGGCGGCCATGTCGGTGGTTGGACTCTCTACGCTCACCAGGGAAAGCTGAAGTATTGTTACAATTTCTTCGGGGTCAAATTTTTCTATGCGGAAGCAACCTCGCCGATTCCGCCGGGTAAACATCAAGTACGCATGGCGTTCAAATACGATGGCGGTGGCCTGGCGAAAGGCGGCGCGGTTTCGCTCTACGTGGACGGCGCCAAGGTCGGAGAGGGCCGCGTAGAAGTGACGCAGCCGATGGCGTTTTCGGCCGATGAGACCTGCAACGTCGGGAAGGACGCTGGCTCTCCGGTCTCCCCGGACTACGGCCCGCACGGCAACGAGTTCAGCGGCGAGGTGAACTCGGTGCAGATCGATTTAGAGAAAGACGATCACAATCACCTAATCGCTCCCGAGGAACGCTTCAAGGTAGCGATGGCGCGACAATAAAAGCAGTAACGAGGGGAACAGCCTCAATTAGGAGGTTCGCTATGATCACTCGCAGCCGTACGATATCAATCTTTTTCGCCTTAGCCGTGCTTGCCGGATGCGCCTCGACGAATGTCACCCAGCAAACACCCATGGTGAGCCCGGGGCTCGCTCGCCCCAATCAAATCTGGGTCCACGACTTCATCGCCGACCCGGCCCGGCTCCCCGCCGATTCCTCTATAGGCCCTGGCCTCAGTGCGCCGAGCACACCGTTAACGGCCGAGGAACTGGAAACTGGGCGTAGGCTTAGTGCGATCATCGCCAAAAGCCTGGTTGCGGATATCCAGGCCATGGGTCTTCCCGCAGTGCAAGCCGGTCCGGGAGCGGCGCCGCAAGTTGGCGACGGCGTAATTCGCGGTTACTTGGTTTCGGTCCAGGCCGGCAGTGGGGTCAAGCGTTTTGTGATTGGATTCAGCGCAGGGAGTTCGGAGATAGATACGGTAGTGGAAGGCTATGTGATGACGCCCCAGGGGTTACGCCAACTTGGATCAGGGACACTTAGTTCATCCGGAAACAAGACACCGGGAATTATCGCGCCGGCTGCGGTTGCGATTGCGACCCGCAATCCGATAGGACTGATCGTCGTTGGCGCGACGAGGATTTATGGCGAGGTGAGCGGCAGCAATACGCCTGAGGGGAGAGCCAAGGCGATCGCCGACGCAATTGCAGAGCAGCTAAAGATCAGATTCCGGGACCGCGGCTGGATAAGTTGAGAGTGGGACGGCGCGAGTGAGCCTCTCCGCTTGCGGAGACTCTCAAACTAAAAAACGGCGCAGCTCTCCAGTCGCGACAGCGAAAACGGTTGCAAGCGAGTTTCAGCATATCGTCAAGGCCGGCGATAGCCTGGTCAGCATCGGCGCTCGCGATGGTATAGAAAAGGGTCGTGCAACGGGAGGGTCGCGTCTCTTAATTTTTGATTTAAGTACTTCCATCGTCGGAAACTCGGTAAGTCCGAAATGTCAAGTACGCGTTTTTCTTGTCCGCAGCATCGGTAACAGACTTTGAGATTGAAAAGGGAGTGGGCGAGCCAAATAACCACTTCAATGTCGAGTGATTGATGCCACAAATCGGGTTTTTCTATACCACACCTGACTGGGCAATCGGCTGCGCGTTGCTTGCCCTGCTGTGGCTTGCTGCCGAGGTCGGCTTCCACCTCGGCGTGAGAGCGCGTGCGCAGCAGCAGGCAGGGAACAGCTTGAACATCGATCTCGTGCATGGCGCCATACTTGGGCTGTTGAGCCTCCTATTGGCTTTCACCTATTCGTTTGTGGCAGACCGTCACAAAGTGCGTCAAGCGCTCATAGTGCGCGAAGCCAACGCCATTGGTACGGCCTTCTTGCGCAGTGGTTTGCTGCAGGAGACCCCACGCCGGGAACTGCAAGCCTTGCTCAGGCAATACTTGGACTCGCGGATACTGACTGAAGAGGTCTTAGCGGAGCCGAGCAAAGTCGCGGAGGCCATACAGCGCTCCGTGCGGCTGCAGGCTGCCCTGTGGCCTACAGCCTCCCGGGACATCGCAGGCCGACCGCCGACGGTGCTTGACAGTCTGGTGTTTCAAGCACTGAATGAGATCATTGACGTGCACACCGAGCGCCTTGCTGCCGCTGAGTATCGCCTCCCCAGCGTGATTCTCTGGCTTCTCTGTGTTCTCGCCCTGACCGGGCTGGCGCTCACAGGATTTGCCAGTGGGTTGCGCGGACGCCGCAGCGCGTATAGCACCGGAGCGCTGGCGGTGCTGGTGATGGCGGTCATCCTGGTCATCATTGCTCTCGACAGCCCGCAAGAACAGAGCTTCATCCGCGTTTCGCAGACAAGCCTGATCCAATTGCGTGACAGTCTGCAGCCTGAGACCACCACGACAGCGCTCCCACAGCCTGCGCCAACTCTGCAAAGGGACACGCAGTGACAGGACCAGGGCCAACACGAACCGAAACAAAAATTGCCGTAGCCCGTCTCCGCGTCGCCGACGATAGCACCAAGCACATATCATGCTGTAATTGAACCGCAGCGACACGAGGATTGTTAATCCTCGTAGCGCGTCTAACTGCAAGAGAACACAAGACAATTTTTCTACTTTGCCATTACTTTGCCATAACCAATCAGCTATGAGAAAATGAATCTTGCCACGTGGGACAAAACGAAATGGCAGGATTAAAAGGCAAAAGCGGACCTCCCGGCAACATGAACGCCTTCAAGCACGGGCTTGCGGCCATTCAGAAGCGGCGCGAGGAGAGCGTTATCACGGAGCATGAAGAGACCATCAGGCAGCAAATTCTAGGCGGCTTGATAGCCGATAAAGGCGGGGATCGGCAGATATCCACGGCGACCAGGATTTTGGCCGAGGTTATAGCCAGTGATGCCTCGTGGCTAATGTTTCTCACGGTGCCATCGATTTCACGTCATCTACGAATGAACTTTTTTATAATTTTTAGGGTATTGCTCTCCCGCCTGTAAACTGTTTCCGCATCCACACCTATCCTGTTCGCGACTTCTTTTTGCATTAAAGAATCACTTCCGAGCCTTGCGTGCCCAGCGCGCCATGGCGCCACCGCTTTCTAGCTCCCAGTGCCAGGTGCGCCAGAGAAATTTATACGATTGATCCGAAACCCTCAGGTAGGTTTCGTCGGGTTCCCATGCCTTGAGATCATCACCGGCGGCGACGTGCGCATAGGCGGCGCGCTCCAGCTGGTACATCGTCACCACAGCTTCCGCGACCGTTCTTCCGATGGTCACAGCCCCGTGATTTTTTAGAATCACCGCCTTGCCGTTGCCCAGCGTTTCGGCGATTTCCCGGCCATCTTCCAACTTATAGATCAATTGGCTGCCCAGAACCGGTACGCCGCCGCGAAACGAAATCGATGACGGATTGAACGTTTCCAGTTTTCTGTCCGTTGCCGATAAGATGACGACGTGGGGCGGATGGGCATGCACGACACCGCCGATTTCCGGGCGCGCCTTGTAGATTTCCGTGTGAATAAAAGTCTCGCCGGATACATGCTGCTTGCCCTTGATACGCCGGCAAGAAAAATCGATCTCCATCACCTCATCCGGGTCCAACGGTTTCGGCGCGATGCGCATGCGCGCAAACAACAACCCCTCGCGCTGCGCTTCTCGCGGCAGCCGGCCACTGACGTGACCAAAAATATCGTCGAGTTCCCGGTACAGAACCCGCGCGCCGAACAGCACGTCGTCAGCGAGTTGGGCCACTGCCTGCGTTAAGGATTTTTTCGCGGCCATTGGGGAGCCTCCCTTTTCCGTAGTAGGCCTATTCTGCTTCGCCTGCCACGCCACTCCCTCTTTACTCATTCTTCATCTCCGTGCAAACGAATTCGCACCGCGGTTCAGCCGGCTCAGAACCTAAGCGGTTAACACCACCAGACAATGTTGACAATACCCCCCCGTTGGATAGATAAGATCCGATAGACCTGAATACCTGCTCGGCGGAGTAATTTTTCAAAGAAGGAAAGAGGAATTATGCGATCGTTTAGAAAACATTTTTTTCTGGCCCTGCCGTTTGCCACCGGTCTTTTTTCGCTTCTGGTTGCGCCTGTTATCCACGCCCAGTCCGAGACGCCATACTATCAAGGCAAGACCGTTAGAATCCTCGTTTCCTCGGGCGCTGGGGGCGGCACCGACGCGGCGGCCCGCCTGGTGTCGCGTTTCATAGCGAAATATATACCGGGAAACCCGAAAGTTACCGTTCAAAACATGCCTGGCGGGAGCGGGACCATTGCGAATAATTATTTTGCCACCGAGGCAAAGCCCGATGGATTGACACTCCTACAGGATGCTTCATCGGGTGTCATGAACTACATGCGCGGCGGTTCGACCGTTAAGTACGATCCGCGAAGATTCAAAATGATCGGCGGCGTGTCCCGTCCGGGGACACTACTGATGATCAGAAACGATGCCCGGGCGAGGTTTGCCAACCGCAGCGCCAAGCCCGTTGTCGTCGGCGACACGGACGGCATCCGAACCTGGATAGCGATGACGGTTTGGGGCGCCGAATATCTCGGTTGGAATCTGCGCTGGATATACGGCTATCCGGGGAGCCGGGAGCTGCAACTGGCCATCCGCCAGGGTGAAATTGATATGTGGTCCACGCAGAATGCCAAGCTCGTCAAGGATCTCCAGAGCGAGGGCGTCGTGCAAATCATCTGCACGGAAGAAGATCGCCGGCGTGAAGATTTTCCGGAGGTCCCCACATTTACCGAACTTCTAGGTGCAAAAAAACCAACCGGCCTTGCCTGGCAGGCTTATAACGGTTGGGCCGGAGCACCCGAGCTCGATAAATATCTTGTCGCTCCGGAAGGGACGCCGGATCATTTGATAAAAATTTTGCGCGAGGCGTTTTCCAAGTTGATGAAAGATCCGGAAGTGGACAAAGAAGGGGATAAGTTTTTCGGCGACGGATGGAAACCGCAGAGCCCAGAAAAGATTGAAGCGGTGGTCAACGAGCAAATCGCCATTCCGAAAGAGGCGAAGGACTTTATCACAAAGATGCGCCAGAAATACGGCCTGCCGATTGGCGAGAAGCAATCGTAGGCGTGCAGCCATTGACAAACGGCCATGATACGGTGGCAGGAAAAATTGATTTCCATGACTACATCGGGCCCAGCGGTTTCGGCGCGATGCGCATGAGTAGCAATCCTTCGCGCTTTGCTTTGTCAGCTAGCTGACCGCTGCCGGCTGGACACGGACGAATGCCCTTCGAAAAAAAGCCCTAACGTTCGGTGAGGCCGAGCACCCACTCGGCATTCCCATCCAGGACAGCGCTTTTTTCAGCCGGCGCCAACTCCGATTGCTCGACATAACTTACGCATCGTTCGAACCTTGGGCCCGCCAGGTGGGGAAAGTCCGTGCCCAAAAGCAACCGATCCGCGCCGAAAGCGTCGCGGGCGCAGCGCAGCGCGGCAACACTTCCATTGACCGTGTCGTACCATAGCCGTTTCAAGTACTCGCTGGGCTTGTACTGGCTGCGCCCCACTAAAGAGCCGTCGAGGCGTTCGACAAGAAACGGCAGTGTGCCGCCAAGGTGAGGCACGATAATGCGGATCCTGGGGTAACGGTGGACAATTCCCGCTAAAATCAATCGTAGCGCGGCCACCGTGTCTTCGAACGGCGCACCCAGAGGAAAATTCAAATCGAAGCCTTCGAGGAGCGTACCGCACCCGCAACCCACAGGATGGAGGAACAAAACCGCGCCCCGGCGGTCCAACTCGGCAAACACAGGTGCGAACACCGCGTCATCCAGTGGGCGGCCGGCGACCGAACAGCCAAGATTGACACCCAGCATGCCAAGACCGTCAAGAGCGCGCGCCAATTCGAAGAGGGCCGCATCGATGTGCGGCAACGGCAAAGCGGCAAAGGCGGCAAAATGACCGCCGTGCCGAGTGCAGACTTCGGCAAAGAGGTCGTTGCCGAGCTTGGCCGCGCTGATCGCTTCGTTAACGTCGGCGCCATACGGTTGCTGTGCGCCGACGGATAGGACCTGTACACGAATGCCGGATCTGTCTAGGAGATCAACTCGCTGTTCGAGCGTGACTGCAGCGCCGGGAGCACGGATGCGATAATTCTGTTCGCCCCGCAAACGAGACACGCAGTCGATATACTTCGCCGGATAAAAGTGCGCATGCACGTCGATACGCATAACGACCTCTCCTCTACCGCAGATAGGTTGCGCCACATCTTTGGCGCAGAATTCGTTCATACCAATTTCGCCTGATCGGGCGCAAACGACCTCCGAGCACAATTCAGAGAAAATCCTGCGTCGCGGGCGAACCGTTGATTCCACGGTGGCTTGACAACGCAAGCCAATAGACACTATTAAAAGATCGAATTGCATTTTTTGAGAATGGAGGGCGCGATGGACGAAATTGTATATACACCTCAGAAAGCCGCCTACCTGCGGTGGATGGAGCAGGAAGGTATTCCGATTTTTGACGGGCTTGCGGTCGAGGATGTGACCGAACTGCCGCGCAAGCCGTGGGCGCGCATGGGGGGAACTGGCTCCTACATCCAATTGAAGGGTAGCGGCGGAGTTACCGGCATGTATGTCGTCGAGATTCCGGCAGGCGGCGCGCTCAATCCCGAAAGACACATGTATGACGAGTTGCTCTACGTCCTAAAGGGACGCGGCAGCACCGAGGTCTGGTACGACGGCATGCGCAAGCAGGCGTTCGAATGGTCGGAAGGCAGCCTCTTTGCTCCGCCACTCAACACCTGGCATCGCCTCTACAACGGCGCGCGCGAGTCAGCCTTTCTGTTGGCAGTTACGACCGCGCCCATTATTATGGATTTCTTTCGCGACTCGGATTTCGTTTTCAACAACGGCTATGCATTTAAATCGCGCTATCAGGGTGAAGATTCCTACTTCAACATGAGCGACAAGCGCTACAAAGCGAAACGGACGAGCATGTGGGACACGAACTTCATCGCTGATGCGAGAATCGCGCGTCTCGACAGCGCGCCTTACAAGGTTGCTGAAGGAGGAATCACCTGCTTCGAAATGGCAGACAACAGCCTGATCGGACATATGTCCGAATGGCCGTCCGGCATCTATCACAAGGCCCATTACCACGCCGCGGGAGCGATCCTGCTGGTGGTGCGCTCGCAAGGCTATATTTACATGTGGCCGAAAGAATTGGGAGTGCGTCCGTTCCAGAACGGCAAGGGCGACCAGGTCGTGCGATGCGATTGGAAGCCGGGCAGTATTTACAGCCCGCCCGACGGTTGGTTTCACACCCACCTCAATACCGGGCCGGAGCCGGCTAGACATATCGCGCTCCGTCTTGGCAGTCGCAAGAATCCGACGACCATCCACGATGCGAGCACCCGCAACAATCGCGAAGGGCCGACGACGAGCCTGCGCGAAGGGGGCACGCTGATCGAATATGAGGATGAGGATCCAGAGATTCGCCGCGAGTTTCTGGCACGGTGCAAACAGAACGGCGTCGAGTGTAAGATGCCGCCGATCACCTACCGTAACGATCCCATCGCCGTTGATTGATCTTTCCTCGGCTGGGGGGCTTGCCGATAGGCGGCCTCCCGGCTTTGCTCCTAGCGCTGGCACCGCGTGGATCGCGCGGTGAGCCTGACCGAAAAGGCTTCAAAGTTCAACGTCGGTCTCAACGGTTCTCCGTAACCTCGAACTTTGAACCTTGAACCTTCAACCGTGAACGTTGAACCACTATCATCATTGGCTACCGAATACCTCTTGCAGCAGCGGCTGTAAATTGTCCTTCACTTGCATCGCCGCTTTGGTGTAGGTTTTGATCGCCCCCGGCAACGGCACTCGCCAGGGTTCGGTGTGATCCGTCGGCACATCCAATCGGGCGCTGACGTAACCGTTGGCGCGGGCGAAGATCGTCTGTCCTTCTTTTGACAACAACCAGTTAATGTAGACCTTGGCTGCATTGGGATTCGGTGCTCTATTAAACAACGCCAGGTTCCCATTGGTCGGACTCAGGTCGGTTCCCTCTTTGAGTTGCCGGGCGTCGACGATGGCAATCGGCACTCCTTGTTTCGCCCGGTTGATGGCGACAAAGTCCGCGGCGCCGATAAGCACCGGATAGCGCCCTTGACCCACGGCATCCACCTCCTGCGCGTAGTCTCTCAGGATGGTGATCTGTTGTTTACCTAGCGCGCGAATGAAATCCGGGCCAAGCTCCGGGTGAAGATAAAAGAAAGTGAATGTCGCCACCCCGGGTCCGGCCCTGCGCGGGTCGTCCATCACCATCTTTCCCCTCCATTTGGGATTGAGCAGATCCTTGTGCGACTTGAACTCCTTGGCATCGACGAGCTTGGTGTTGTAAAAGATCGTGCCCCGGTGGAAGGGAGTCATCACTATGACCATCTTGCCCGGATCGAGAAATTCAATCGCTCCGCCGCGCCATGTTTTGGGATCTTTGACGTCCGGTAGAATGAGCGCCGGCTCCAAGGGATCGAACGCGCCCATGGGAATCATCGCTTCAAGCGCTGTGGTGGATCCGTGGATGTAAATATCCCAGAGAAATTGTCCCGCCTTTCGCTCGGCAGCGACCCGGGGAGCAACCTCACGGCCTGAGCTGCCAAACAGCTCGACGGAGATCCCGTACTTCTTCTGAAATTCCAAGGTGAGGGCATCACGCAACGTGGCGGTCACGTCGGTGATCACCGATACCTTGCCTTCTTTTTTCGCGGCTTCGAGGGTGCTATCCCATTCGGCCGCGACGCTCGCCGAGTTGAAGCCAAAAAGCGCCATCACCATGAGAATTTCGATCATCACAACCATACGGAACTTCATCATAAGGACCTCCTATTCGATGACGAAATGCATCCCTTTATAAAGACCTTCGAGGGATCGTGTCAATCCGAGTCTTATAAAGGCCTTTCCATATGCAGCGAGTTCCATAGCTTGACCGCATCGTAGAGGTTAGGTACTTTGCGTTAGTTGATTCATTGATTGTGGAAGGAAGGTGAGCTATGGCGACTCGTGAACGAGAGCGAACCCGGGAGCGCGACAATTACGAAGAAATCATTGCGCACCAGCGCGCTGAGCGCGAGCGCTCTTTTACTGGCCAGGTCGTCATCCGCGGGGAGGACTGTCCTTGGGTCATGTCCCGTCAGGCATTGGTGAAGCATTACATGTGGCCATCGCGCTACAGCGGCGAGACGCCCGAAACCGTGTTGGATGATTGGAATATTTTTGTTCAGGACATCAAGGTTCATTCAGGAAAACATCGCCATCAAGGCGGCCTGGTCATTTATATTATCGAGGGCGAGGGATGGTCCGAAGTGGACGGCGAGCGCCATGATTGGGAAGCAGGCGATCTGCTGCTCTTGCCTTTGAAACCCGGCGGCGTTGAGCACAAGCACTACAATCGCTATGACGACAAGCCGGCCAAGTGGATTGCGTTCATCAGCGGAGCGCTATTTGAATGGGGGGCCAGTGAAATGGTGCAAATTGAAAACCATCCGGACTTCAAATCTAAGAAAAGCGCGCGGAGTGCTCGATGAATAAGATCCGCTCAACCGAAAAAAATCTTGGCGTCGCCGATGCCGACAGAACTAAAAACTTGCTCGAATGGCTATATCAATTGCGCGATCGGCAGCGCGAGCACCAGCGCAAAGGCGCCTGGCTCATCAAGGGCCTTGACCTTCCCTGGGAGAACAACC
>Ga0209857_1000376_pt1 | contig 10293 bp, 10 predicted proteins | sample GWRWN1_10_20_FD_187226 | JGI IMG/M metagenome (GOLD analysis project Ga0209857, IMG submission 187226) | Riverbed sediment microbial communities from areas with no vegetation in Columbia River, Washington, USA - GW-RW N1_10_20 (SPAdes)... | ecosystem: Environmental > Aquatic > Freshwater > River... | reverse complement strand
GCGCGTTACTCGTTCAATCACACGATTCGCCACTTCGCCCTCGGCGAGCAGCGGCCGGCCGCGCTGGAACAGGGGGCGGCCCGAAGTCTTGGTCGATGGGAAAGATTTTATTTCTTTGGTTACCCTTTTATCGAAGCGGCAGACGCCGAACATATTCTCCCAGTAAGCAGGGTCGCTTGGATGACCTTTCTTGCCGCCGTTGACGGCTTCAGCGAGGCATTCGTGAGCGCCGTACTCAGTACGAATTTTTCTTGAATCCTATCAGCGCAAGAGACCGAGGCGCTTTAGATCGTCCTCGGTCCATTGGAGAGCTTGAAGCACGCTACGAAGAGTTTTCCGGGTTAGTGTGTCGCTGCCGTGGTGGTAATGAACGACTGTAAGGCGGCCGTCCGGATAAGCGTAGATCCGCGCACCTGTTGCGGTTTCGCGCTTCAGTGAGAAGCCATCTCGCTCAACTGCGCGGATGATATCTCTGACAGGGGTACTGCGGAGTCGGTGAACTAAATCCCCAAGGTCGGTCATACGGTGACGCTGACCGCCGGGGTCTCTTTAACCTCGATCTCTTTCGATGTAGGAACTTGCCGTCCTTGTTCTAGAAGCGTCTGAATATACGCCTGCGTAGCTTCCTGGAGGGCCTTAAGCGCTTCCTCTTTGGTGTAGCCCCAAGTAGCGCAGCCGGGTAACGATTGCACGACTGCGCTCCAGCGACCGTCCTCTTCCTGCTCAAGCTCAACGGGGAAGATGTAGGTCTTCATGTTTGGCTCCTTTGTGGCTACGTTGTGATTCATAGACACGAGTATAAGTGAAAAGAGCTATCTGGGCAAAGGGATCTTAGAGCGATCGCAAAACACCAAAAGGGCGGGTTCGAGCATTGGTTGCGAAACTTGCAATTGGCGAAGTCGTTTCTACTTTCCGGGATAGAGTTGTCGATAGAGCTGAAGCGCTGTCATGCCCCCGAAACCAACTGGGGCGAATCGTAACGATGGCAATCACTCACTCAACCCATCCTACGGACTATTTGCTCAGAGCTCAATGACACCTACGCCGTCGCGGTTTGAGATCTTCGTGCCGTAGCGTCGCGAGAGGCGGGTGACCCGTTCGATGACGCGGCTGGCGACTTCGCCCTCAGCGAGCAGCGGCCGGCCGCGCTGGGGCCGGGGGCGGCCGAAGCCTTGGTCGATGGGAAAGATTTTTATTTCTTTGAGCTTATTCTCATCGAAATGGCAGACGGCGAACATATTCTCCCAGTAAGCGGGGTCGCTCGGATGGCCTTTTTTGCCGCCGCTGGTGCGAGCATCCAAAAAGTCTGAGGGTGTCGCCCTCAGATCCAGATCGAAGCGCTCGTAGGCGTCGGCGGGAAAAAAGCCCACCGTCTCGTTCTGGAAAATAAAATTTCCGACGCTATAGAAGATCGGCTTTCCCTGGTAGATTTCAATGCCCATGGGAAAGTGCGAGCCATGGCCGACGAAAACGTCTGCGCCCGTGTCGATTGCCTCATGAGCGAAGTCCGTGAAAAAGTCCGCAGTCTCTTCCAGTTCAGCTCGCGTGCGCGCGGTTAGCAGAGTTTCTCCGCCGAACTCATGGCAGTGAGCGCTGACGACGACCCAATCCGCTTGACGCCGCGCCTCGCGGATCCATCTGAGGTTGTCTTCAAGGTCGCGTTGGTTGGCCGTGGTCGAAATCGAAAAGTCTTTGTCTAGCACATAGCGATTCCCCAACAGTACGAGTTCCGCTGCTTTGTCGTCGGGGATTTCCTTGTCGCTATAGAAATGCTTGCGCGCCCTTTCCTTGCTCATATCGAAACCGAGCTCGCGGCTCATCCGTTGGAGTTGTTCAAACGCCGCTTTGTCCACGCGATAGGTAGTCTCAAATCCTAACGGGTTGATCCCGGATCGTCCGCGCAGGTCCGGCCGCTGTTCGCCGGCCTGGTTCCATTGTCGGAACGTGGCGGTTGCGGCGATCAGGGCGACGCGACCGTTGGCCGTATCGAGATATCCTGGCGCTCTCGCCTCCGCGAGATTCTTACCCGTGCCGGCATGCACCATCCCTGCTTCATCCAAATGACGAATATTCGCCAGCACGCCACCCTCGCCATAATCGAAAGCGTGATTATTGGCACAGGAAACCATGTTAATGCCGAGCCATTTCAAGTCTTCGAGCAGCTTCGGCTCTGTCGTCATGAAGGTTCCCTGCGTGATTCCCGGTGTCCCTTCGTCCCAGGTGTGCACCGTACCTTCGAGATTAGCGAAGGCCGCATCGCAGCCGTTGATAATCTGACGGAGCCCCAAAAACCTTTCCTCCTTGAAAGGTGTCAGTTTGCGCGTGAGCATCGTGTCCCCCGCGAGTGCTAAAGTAAAGTCGCCTTTTTCCGCTTGGTAAAGCACGGTGGTCTCCTTTTTTCCTATATAAATGACTACAACAAGAGTGTCACTTTTTAGCCTCGTAGGTGGAAATATTCGTTGTACGGGGTTGCCAGCGTCATTGGCAACGGGACGCTTCTCCTGTGAACGGCCAGAGGATTAGCACCGATGGTTGTGGCTGGTCAACATCATCGTGATTTTTCTACGAAACTCTAAGAGAAATCGCATCAAGGTGCTCTGAGTCTATGCTTTACCTTGACAAGCACTCTGTTTTCCACTAGAAAAAATTTAGATCCCCGGTGTTACCGGTTCTGAATCCGTACCTCTCAATTGGGCGGTACGGCTTTTTTTTATTAGCCGCCAATTCATGGATCATCCCTATTTCCCGCTACTCATCCTGTTTACATTGGCAGGAGCCGTTGTACTCGGCCTGCTTTTCGTCGCGCAAAAAGTGGGTCCGAAATCGCCCAATCCGGTCAAAGCGGAACCTTTCGAGTCCGGTAACCCTCCCCGGGGAGACGCGCGCATCCGCTTTTCCGTACGGTTCTATTTGGTGGCGATGCTGTTTCTGATTTTCGATCTCGAAGTCGTTTTCCTCTATCCTTGGGCGATTCTCTTTCGTCAGTTGGGACTTTTTGGTTTAATTGAGATGGGCATTTTTCTCGGCATACTTTTGATCGGCTTCGTCTACGTTTGGAAAAAGGGCGCCCTGGAGTGGGACTGATCGTATATGTCTGAGGCCAGCGCACAACTCCAATATATTCAAGAAAAACTCGGTCCGAGAGTTCTAGACGCGTTGCTGTTTCGGGGTGATGATATTTTAATACTCGATAGGGCCGGTTTGAGAGAGAGCTTTCGCTTCTTCAAAGAAGATTCGAAACTGCGTTTAGATTTCCTCAGTGATATCACCGCCGTGGACTATTGGAAGAAGAAAGAGCCGCGCTTCGAAGTGGTCTATCAGGTTGTTCCTTTGAAGGGCGGGCGGAGACTTCGCGTGCGAGTTCCCGTACCTGAAGAGGATGCGGCTGTGGACTCGCTAACCCCGCTCTGGAAAGGCGCGAACTTTCTCGAACGGGAAGTTTGGGACTTATTTGGCATTCGCTTTATCGATCATCCGGATCTACGGCGCGTTTTGCTCTATGAAGAGTTTCAGGGTCATCCGCTGCGCAAAGACTATCCGGTCAATCTCTGGCAGCCGCGGGTTCCGGAGCGCCCGGTGGAGGGGACCTTCGTCGATGAACGGTCGCGCAACAAGTTGCTACTGCTGAAACAAGCACTGGGTCAGAAAAGCTAAATCATGAAGGCTGATGCGCAAGAGCTACCCCTCGAAATCATGGAATTGCAGATGGGACCCTCCCACCCGGCGACCCATGGAACCATCAAGTTCAATCTCAAACTCGAAGGCGAGAAAGTCCTCGACTGCGATGTCGAGGTTGGTTTTCTCCATCGGGGGTTTGACAAGAGCTGCGAGCAGGTGACCTGGACCCAGGTGATTCCGTATACGGATCGGCTCAACTATGCCTCTTCACTGATCAACAACGTCGGCTATGCCTTGGCGGTGGAAAAACTTATCGGCGTGGAGACCCCTCCCCGCTGTCAATATATCCGCGTCATTATCAGCGAGCTGGCGCGCATCTTTGATCATCTCACCTGCTGCGGCATGGCGGCTTCGGAACTGGGCGCCATCACCGTGGGCTTTTATATGATCGAGGCGCGCGAGCTAGTCATGAGAATCATTGAAAGTCTGACCGGCGCGCGCTTGACCGTCACCTATGTTCGCATCGGCGGCGTCAAGCATGATCTGCTTCATGGTTTTGCCGAATGGGTCAGCCAAACATTCAAGACCGTTCGCAAGTTATTAAACGACTGCGATCGCTTACTTTCACGCAACCGAATATTTATTGACCGAATGTCGAACGTCGGAACGATCTCTCAAGAGACAGCCGTCACTTACTGTCTCACGGGTCCGATCCTGCGTGCCACTGGCGTCAACTACGATGTGCGTAAAACTTATCCGTACTTGGTTTATGACCAGCTCGATTTCAATGTTCCGTTGGGGAGCCGGGGCGATAATTATGATCGCTTCGTCTGCCGCATCCAGGAAATCGAGCAGAGCATGAGGATTGTTGATCAGGCGCTGCAGAAGATTCCGGTGGGTCCGGTTTGGATTGACGATCCGCGCTTCGTGTTGCCGGAAAAAGAAAAGGTCTATAACAGCATCGAAGGGCTGATGCATCATTTCAAAATCATTATGGAAGGAGTCCAAGTGCCGCCCGGCGAAACCTATTTCGCCGTGGAGGGAGGCAACGGAGAACTTGGCTTCTATATTGTGAGCGACGGCGGGGGCAAACCCTATCGCATCCGAGTGCGCCCGCCTTGTTTCATCGCCATGGGCGCCTTTCACGAGATGATCAAAGGTTACATGGTTGCGGATATTGTCCCGACCTTCGGTATGGTCAACATGATCGGCGGCGAGTGCGACCGGTGAGGAGAGGATGGAAGATCGAGGATTGAAGATGGACGAAACAAGTGCAAGACAAAACGATTCTCCATCCTCCATCCTCCATCCTCAGTTTCAAAGAATATGGCTTTAGAGTTTTCGCCCGAGACATACAAGAAGTTCGAAGAGACGGTGAATCGCTATCCGAAGAAAGAGGCGGCGCTGCTGCCGGTGCTCTGTCTCGCCCAGAAGGAATTTGGCCATCTCGGGCAAGAAGCGATTGAATATGTCGCGCGGCTCATGGAGCAGTCGCCGGCGCGGGTGTGTGGCGTGGTGAGTTTTTATACCATGCTCAATACGAAGCCAATCGGGTGGCATCATATTCAGGTCTGCCGCACGTTGCCCTGCGCGTTGCGCGGAGCTGAAAGGCTTACGAGCTTCATCAGCAAAACATTGGGCATCGAAGTCGGGCAGACGACGGCGGACGGGAGGTTCACCTTGTCCGAAGTCGAGTGCCTGGCTTCCTGCGGCACGGCGCCGATGATGCAGATCAACGACGACTATTACGAGAACCTTACGGATGAGAAGGTGACCGAGGTACTCGCTTCACTAAAATAAGTCGTTTTCTTGTTAACCATGGAGAAAGTTCTTTTACGCAATATCGATGTCCCGGATTCGCATACGCTGGCGGTTTATAGTTCGCGTGGCGGTTATCGACCGTGGCAGGAAGTCGTTAAAAATATCAGGCCGGAGCAGCTTATCGAAGAAATAAAAGCCTCGGGGCTGAGAGGGCGTGGCGGTGCAGGGTTTCCCACCGGCATGAAGTGGGGCTTCGTCCCGAAAGACAGCCCAAAGCCGAAATATATGGTTTGCAACGCGGACGAGAGCGAACCGGGGACATTCAAGGATCGATTGCTGATCGAGAAAGATCCCCACGCGATCATCGAAGGGACCTTGATGGCGGCCTATGCGATCCAGTCCCATACGGCTTTCATTTATATTCGCGGCGAGCTCGCGTTCGGCGCCAATATCCTCGAACGAGCGGTGGATGAAGCTACTCAGGCCGGTTACATCGGCAAAAATATCTTGGGATCAGGTTACGACGTAGACTTGATCGTTCACCGAGGGGCCGGCGCTTATATTTGCGGCGAAGAAACGGCACTGCTGTCGTCGCTGGAAGGTGGAAGAGGTTGGCCCAAAGTCAAGCCGCCCTTTCCGGCGACCCACGGCCTGTTCGGCTGCCCGACGGTGGTCAACAATGTCGAGACCTTGGCGGCGCTTCCCTGGATCATCGAGCACGGCGCGGCGGCTTACGCGGCCATGGGAACAGATAAGAGTAAAGGTACCAAGCTCTTCAGCGTGAGCGGCCACATCAGCAAACCCGGCGTCTATGAGTTGGAGATGGGTTATCCGTTGATGAAATTCCTTGAGGAAGACTGCGGCGGCGTGCCCAACGGCAGAAGACTCAAGGGTGTCATTCCCGGCGGCGGTTCGATGCCGGTGCTGCGCCCCGACGAGCTAGAGAAAGTCAATCTCGACTATGAATCCGTCCAGGCCGCGGGAAGTTTGCTCGGTTCGGGCGGGGTTATTGTGATGGACGACGGCACCTGTATGGTTCGGGCCGCATGGAACCTCGCGCGGTTTTTCGCCCACGAGTCCTGCGGCCAATGCAGTCCCTGCCGCGAAGGGTGTCACTGGATGGAAAAGATCTTTCACCGCATCGAACAGGGCGAAGGGCGAAAGGGAGATCTTGAGCTGATTCTCAACGTTAGCGGCAACATTATGGGCAACACGATTTGTCCCTTTGGCGACGCAGCGGCGATGCCCGCGGCGGCTTTTGTTAGAAAATATCGTGAAGAGTTTGAGGAGCACATCACGCAAAAGCGGTGCACGATTAGAAATGGAGTAATGGAGTGATGGAGTATTGGATTGTTGGGCCGGCCCATTACTCCAATACTCCAACACTCCAATCTTTCGTCATTTGATTCTTATGGATCCGATTAAGCTCACCATCGACGGCAAGGAAGTTGCCACCACCAAAGGCAAGACCGTCATCGAGGCGGCGGCGGAGATAGGAATCGACATCCCGCACTATTGCTATCATCCGAAGCTATCCATTGCCGGCAACTGCCGCATGTGTCTCGTCGAGATCGAGAGGATGCCCAAGCTTCAAATCGCTTGCAATATGCCGGTGGTCGAGGGGATGTCGGTATTGACCCAAAGTCCGAAAGTTCTGGCGATCCGCAAAGCGGTGATGGAGTTTCTCCTCGTCAACCACCCACTGGATTGTCCGATCTGCGACCAGGCGGGGGAGTGTTGGCTGCAAGACTACTACATGCAGCATGATCTGCAGGGGAGCCGCTTCCAGGAGAGAAAAGAGCACGACCGCAAGCGGGAAGTTTTCGGTCCCAACGTTGTATTCGACGGCGAGCGCTGCATCAAATGTACGCGTTGTGTGCGCTTTTTTCAGGAAGTTACGCGCACCGACGAACTTTCGGTGGTCAATCGCGGCGATCATTCGACCATCGCGTTGTTTCCCGGCACGGTTCTGGATAACCCGCTTTCCGGCAACGTCGTTGATATCTGTCCGGTGGGCGCGCTCACGGATCGTGATTTCCGCTTCAAAGTCCGCGTCTGGTATCTGCAGAAGACTTCGTCCATCTGCCCCGGCTGCAGCACTGGTTGCAATGTCAGCGTCGAAACCTACCAGAACCGCATCGCTCGTTTTAAGCCGCGGATCAACGAAGCGGTGAATAGTCACTGGCTCTGCGACGAGGGGCGCTATTGTTTCCATGATTTGACCGGTGGTGAACGGTTAACCACACCTATGATCCGCCAAGAAGGCGGGCTGGCCCCGACGACTTGGGAAAGGGCGCTTGAGGCCATGCTGAGCGGCTTGCGCGGGTCCATCCCTTTGGCGGGAATACTCTCGGGAAGAAACACGAATGAAGAGGCTTTTCTGTTCGCCAAGCTGATGAAAAAGCTTTCCCAAGACTGTGCCCTCGAAGTTCTCTACCAGGAGCGAGAGCTCTCGGAAGTCCAGAAAATCTTGATGAGCCCGGATCGCTCGCCGAATTTTCGCGGCGCGAGGGAAATGGGCGTAAGCTCTAACGGCGGCTTGGAGCCGCTCATGAGAAAACTATTTGACGGCCATTTTTCTGGTGCTTACGTTGTCGGCGAGGATCTGATGGGCATTAACAATGATCAAGACAGGATTCGCCAAATGCTGCAGAAGCTTTCCTTCCTGGTGGTCCAAGACATTCGCATGACCGAGACGGCGCAGCTGGCCCATGTCGTTCTGCCTTCGACGCACTTCGGTGAGAAAGAAGGAACTTACACCAACAGGAACGGGCGGGTACAGAAACTGAATATCGCGACAATCGCTCCGGAAGGCGCGCTGCAGGATTGTGAAATCTTCGTTCGTCTGTTGGACGCAGCGGGCGATAAGGTATCTTACTCTACGCCTGTTGAGGTCTTTGATGCGCTGGCGAAGGAAGTGCCGGCTTATCACGGACTCAACTATGCAGCGATCGGAGAGCAGGGGATTCAACTGGGTGGTGGTGAGGCGAAACAGCAATGATCGTTGATATCGGGATCGTCGCGGTAAAGGCTTTCCTCGTCCTCTTCATGGTTTTAAATCTTGCCGGTATTCTCGGCTGGATCGAACGCAAAGGCAGCGCCCTCATTCAGGATCGTATTGGGGCCAATCGCGCCTCGGTTTTTGGTTTTGCGGGTATGGGGCTGGTCAACACTCTCATCGCCGACCCACTCAAGTTCTTGACCAAGGAGGATTTCGTCCCGCCCGAGGGAGACAAATTCCTTCACACCCTGGCGCCCTGCATGACGCTGTTTACCGCGCTGGTAACTTTTGCGGTGATTCCTTTCGGCGACGTCTTGGTGCTGGGCGAACGGGTGATCAATCTCCAGGTTGCCAACCTCAATATCGGCATTCTTTATGTCTTTGCCATCGGTTCGTTGGGTGTCTATGGCATCGTTATCGGCGCCTGGGCGTCCAACAACAAATTTTCCCTGATGGGTGCAGTGCGAGGCTCGGCCCAGATGATCTCTTATGAAGTCGCCATGGGTCTCTCCGTAATCGGCATCCTGATGGTTTTCGGCACGCTGGAGTTGCAGGAGATTGCGCGGGGCCAGGGAACTCTGATCCGAGACATGCTTCCCGAGTCGGCAGGCTTCTTGAGATCCACGGTCGGCAGGCTGCCGGCTTGGGGCATTTTTCTGCAGCCACTGGCCTTTCTACTTTTTTTCACTGCGGCCGTTGCGGAGACCAAACGGATCCCTTTCGACCTGCCAGAAGCAGAGTCGGAACTCGTTGCCGGTTATCACGTGGAGTACTCCGGCGGTAAGTTTCTGATGTTCTTTGCCGGTGAGTTCGCCGAGATTGTCACTGCCGCTGGTCTCATGACGACGCTGTTCTTCGGCGGATGGCAGGTGCCCTATCTCATGCGCGACGGGTTTCACTTTCCGTGGGGAGAAGCAGTCGTGCTCCCGCATCTGGCGGTTACTGCGCTGCAGGTGGGGGCGTTTACCCTCAAAGTTATCTTTTTCTGCTGGCTGCAAATTTTGCTGCGTTGGAGTGTGCCGCGATTTCGCTACGACCAGGTGATGCGGCTGGGTTGGAAAATGCTCCTCCCGCTCGCTTTATTGAATGTCATCGTAACCGCGATCGTGATTATCGCCCTACAATAGCCTTTCGCTCGACTCATGGACGCTTCAGTCATCCTTTTCTACGTGATTTCTGTGCTGCTGGTGCTCTCATCGTTAATGGTCGTCTTTCTGCGCAATGTGGTCCATTGTGCATTGGCCTTGGTGGTGGCGCTCTTCTTGATCGCTATTCTCTTTGTCATGCTGCATGCGCCCATGGTGGGGGTGTTGCAAGTGCTGGTCTACGCCGGGGCGATCATGGTGCTGTTTCTCTTTGTCATCATGTTCTTAAATCCCACCGCTTCGGAGCCGCGGCGCAAACTGTGGTGGGGATTCGGTTCGGCGGCCGCGCTTCTGCTCGCGGCGAGTTTGGCCGCTTTACTGTCCAACGGCGAAGCGCCGGCGGATCCGGTTACGGCAACCGAAACATTCGGCAGTCCTGAGACGCTGGCAAAGAGCCTTTTTACCGACTTTGTCCTACCCTTCGAGATCACTTCCGTGCTGTTGCTGGTGGCCATCATCGGCGCTGTGGTTCTGGCCAAGAGGGAGCCTTAGCCGAATATGGTGCCCCTCGACTACTACTTGATTCTCAGCGCGGTGATTTTCGCCATCGGCGTGATCGGCGTCCTGGTGCGGCGGAATTTGATCGTGGTCTTGATGTCCATCGAGCTCATGCTCAACGCCGTGAATCTGACCTTCATTGCGTTCTCGCGCTACCTGGCTTCGATGCAAGGGCAGGTCGTCGTGGTCTTTGTCATGGCGGTGGCCGCCGCCGAGGCTGTCATCGGTCTTGCGATCGTCATTTCCGTGTTTCGCCATCGGCGAACCCTA
>Ga0209857_1000375_pt1 | contig 10323 bp, 16 predicted proteins | sample GWRWN1_10_20_FD_187226 | JGI IMG/M metagenome (GOLD analysis project Ga0209857, IMG submission 187226) | Riverbed sediment microbial communities from areas with no vegetation in Columbia River, Washington, USA - GW-RW N1_10_20 (SPAdes)... | ecosystem: Environmental > Aquatic > Freshwater > River... | reverse complement strand
TTCCGAGGAGGATCGAGCCATGAAACCGACCGATTTCTCCGTTCACGTGACGACCTTTTTGACCCATTACCTGGCCGCCCAGCGCAATGTGAGCCCCAATACGATCAAGGCCTACCGCGACGTGTTTACTCTGCTGCTGCGATTCTGCCGCGACGTTAAGGGAATCGCTCCGGAAAGACTGCGCCTCGAACAGGTCGACGTTTCTTTGGTGGAAGCGTTCCTGGATTACTTGGAAAGAGAAAGGCAGTCTGCGCCCACTACACGAAACCATCGCCTTGCGGCCTTACACGCATTCTTCCGATACGTTCAGTCCGAGGAGCCCGACCGCATGCTTCAGTGCCAAAAAATCCTCGCCATTCCCCAACGGCGATACGCTCGTCCGACGGTTGGTTATCTTTTCAAAGAGGACCTGGCTGAAATCCTGGCACAGCCAGACCTGAGAAATCGAGGGGGCCGAAGAGATGCGGTTTTGCTAAGCATCCTCTACGATACCGGTGCGCGAGTTCAGGAGTTGATCGATCTTTCGGCCGGAGACGTACGATTGGATCCACCCGCGCAGGTGCGCCTGATGGGAAAAGGACGCAAGATGCGTGCTGTACCTTTGATGGAAAAGACCGTCCAGCTCCTACGCGATCATATGCACGAAAACCATTTGGATCGTCCCGAACAGTTTGACCGGCCGCTTTTCCGCAACGGACGCGACCAACGATTATCCCGTTCGGGAATCCGCTACATCCTTCAAAAACATGTCGGGAAAGCACGCAGCAAGTGTCCGAGTCTGAACCGAACGGTGACTCCGCACATGCTTCGCCACACCAAAGGAATGCACCTGTTGCAGAGTGGAATCTCCCCTGAGATGATCCGCGACTTCCTGGGCCATGTGGATGTCAAAACAACTCAGATCTATGCGAGGGCCAATCTCGAGATGAAACGAATCGCGCTTGAGAGAATCAGTGATTCTTCGCCGGTCCGAGCGATTCCATCCTGGCAACAGAACAAGAACCTTCTTGAGTGGCTCCGTTCTTTGTAAAACGTCGGAGAACACCCATGCCAGCTCTGAACCGAGGTCCGCCAACCAGCAACCAGATTATTATGTGGAGTGCCACCAAGCAGATGGCCTTGCAATCAAAGGATTAGGGCACCTCACTGCGCATAGCTACTGTCTGCGCATAATACACCATTGTCGTACTAACATCCCTGTGGCCTAGGAGCTCCTGAACGGTTCGAATGTCGTAGCCGTTCTCTAGCAAGTGGGTCGCGAAAGAATGACGAAGCGAATGGCACCCGGCTGGCTTGAATACGCCCGCTTTCAGCCGCGCTTCTTTGAACGCTCGTTGTAAAACCGATTCATGAAGATGATGCCGGCGCTGTTCTCCTGTCGATCTGTCGGTGTAATGGCTGGTCGCGGGAAACACCCACTGCCAGCCCCACTCCTTGCCGGCGTTTGGATATTTTCGATCGAGAGCATTGGGTAATGAAACCCGGCCTAACCCATGCTCAAGATCCTCGTCGTGCTGGGATTTGACGCCTCGGAGATGCTGAATCAAAGAATCCCGAACCGCGCTTGGTAACATCGTATCGCGATCTTTGTTTCCTTTACCGGAGCGAACGACAACCTCGTTGCGGGTGAAATCAATATCTTTGATTCTAAGGCGGCAACATTCCATCAATCGGAGCCCAGCGCCGTAGAGCAGAATGCCCATCAAGCGTGGCGTACCGTTCATCCGATCGAGCACTTTTTTGACTTCTTCTTTCGTGAGCACAACCGGGAGTCTCTGCGGTCTCTTCGCGCGAACAACGCCGTCAATCAGGCCGATCTTCTTGCTCAGCACTTTGTTATAGAGAAATAAGATTGCATTAAGGGCCTGGTTCTGCGTGGATGCGCTGACCCGTCCTTCCGTCGCCAGACCGGAGAGAAACTGGGCGATCTCGGACTCCGCCATTTCCAGCGGATGGCGCTTGTTATGAAAGAATATATAGCGCTTGATCCAATGGACATAAGCTTTTTCGGTTCGATCGCTGTAGTGCCGTCGCCGGATCGCCTGGCGGACTTGATCGAGAAGTTTGGGTCTTGAAGCAGTCGTCGGTGCAGTCATCAAGGGGCTGCGTTCGAGTTGATTTCTGTTCAGAAGATATACTTTGGCGCTTTCCATGTTGTCTCCTCCCGTGGGCCGTTCAAGTTACCTGGCAATCAGTGCGGAAGCATGTACTGCCTTATACTGAAGATAATTTCAGTAGTCAACGACGCTACCGATAATGCCGATATGCTTCAGCAGACCTTGAAAAACTGAGCGGCCGCCCTGGACGAAGCTCAGGACGATAATGAAGAGTAGGGATTAGTCCGGAAGCGCCTGCCCTTTAGTTTCCCGCGCGAAGATGAGAATGATCAAGCCAACAAAATAGATCGAGCCGATAGTGGCGATGGCCGGAGCGAAAGAGCCATGCGCGGCCGTGAGTAAGCCGGCCAGTAGCGGGCCGGCAGCGGAGAAGAACCGCGCGAAGTTAAAACAGAAGCCTTGCGCCGTGGCGCGGATGGCTGTCGGAAACAATTCGGGAAAATAAATCGCGAAACCGGCGGTTACCCCAGAGGCGAAAAATCCCATAATCGGGGAGGCGAGGACCGCGTGGCTGAATTCCGTAGCCAGCATAAAAGTCGTCGGAACCGCGAGTAGGGCGCCGAGAAAGTAAACAAACAGCGCAACCTTTCTGCCCCAGCGATCGGCGATGAGCGGCAAACATAGGCAACCGATGATTCCGCCGGTGGTCAGTGTCGTTGTAACCAGACTCACCTGCGGGATCACGGCGCGCGTGCCTTGAGCGTGCAGCATAGCGGCGATCCAGCTCGGTACCCATTGGATGGCGCCTTGGTAGCCGAAGGTCGCGACCACGGCCAGGCCAGTGCCGATTAGGACGTCGCGGCGAACTGGCTTTGTGAAAAGAGCCGGCCTTTCGGGCCAACGTAGGCGTTGGCGGCGACGGTCCAAGGGGTTTCCAATGCGCTCCGCCTTGACCCAACGCGGTTCATCCTGTCACTTCAGTTCAAAGTGAGTACTCTTTGTGGACCCGAGATTACGAGGTGAACACGATACCGGCGGTGCGCGAGCTCGGGATTGGCTTCGTTTCGTATTACGCGCTGGGACGGGGTTTCTTTGCCGGCGCGGTGAAAAGTCTTTCCGATTTAAGCCCCAACGACAGCCGACGAAAAGTGCCGCGCTTTTACCAAGAAAATTTTGACCATAATGCACGCCTGCTCAAGGAGCTGCAAAAAGTTGCCGCTGCGAAACAATGCACGGTGGCGCAACTGTCGCTGGCCTGGATTCTTCATCAGGGCGATTTCTTCGTTCCCATTCCAGGGACCCTTCAAATTTCTCACTTGGAAGAAAACGTCCGCGGGGCTGAGGTCGTGTTATCCCCGGAGGATTTAGCAGCGCTCGATGGGCTATTTCCACGAAACGGTGCGGCCGCCGGCGCGCGTCACGACAAAGACCGCTCCAAGGAATTGAATATCTGATGAGAATCGGATCGGTGGCTGCGCAGGAGTCGCGTTGGTAAATCGCCGCTCAGGTTCCAACCTTTGCAATGGGAGGACATTTACCGTTACACTGACGACCAACACTTCAGTGATAGCGGCTGCTCGTGCAAAACCTCTGGACCATTAGACCTCTTCGAACCCTCCGACATCGTAATTTTCGTCTGCTGCTGGAAGGCGCGCTGATTTCGAGTTCCGGGGACTTTATGCAAAACGTTGCCCAGAGCTGGTTGGTGTGGGATCTAACGCGCTCGCCCTTCGCCATCGGTGTGGTGGCGTTTTTTGATAGCATGCCCCGTTTATTGGTCGGCGCGTTCGGCGGTGCCATTGCGGATCGTTTTGATCGACGGCGGGTATTGTTGATCAGTCAGACGCTGGCGATGATCCAAGCCGTCATCTATTGGCTGGCGGTCTGGTTCGGGGTCATAGCCTTCTGGCACATCGTTGTATTGTCTTTTTTCTTAGGGATCGTCAATACGATCAATCAGACGGCACGCCAGTCGCTGGTCAACAGCCTTGTTCCTAAGGACGAATTACTCAACGCCATTGGGTTGCAGTCATCCGTATTCAACTTCTCAAAGATTCTCGGGCCGTCCGCCGGCGGAGTCATCATCGGTTTCATCGGCATTGCCGATTGTTTCCTGGTGAACGCGCTGAGTTTTCTCGCCCTCATCTATAATCTTTACCTGATGGAGTTGCCTGCCTGGGAGAAACGAGCTACTGAGCAGAGCATTTGGGCGGACATCAAAGAAGGATTTAATTACGTTCGTGGCAGCAGGCGCATCTTTAATATTATTTCCATTTCTTATGTCATGGCGATGTTCGGCGCGCCCTATAACCGATTCGTTCCCATCTTCGCAACGAATGTTTTGCACCTTGGCCCAACCGGTTTCGGCATTCTAATGTCCGCCCCGGGCTTCGGCGCAACTCTGGCCGCCTTGTGCTTGGCTTCGGTTAGAAAGATGCGCGTGGGGCTTCGCTGGATCTGCGCGTTCGTCCTTGGATTCGCTTTGTCTCTTGCTCTTTTTGCATTTTCGCATTCTTTCGTGCTGTCCTTTGTGTTTCTCGCCATGGTCGGCTTTTGCCAGATCGGCGAGCGGGCGCTGTCCAATACCGCGATTCAGATGGAAGCGCCATCCAACCTTTTGGGCCGTGTCCTCAGTCTATTCTTCATGGACCGAGGCTTATGGTCTTTGGGAAGCGTATTCATGGGAACGGCGGCGTCCGCCATCGGCATTAGCTGGACCTTCGCCGCCTGCTCCGGGATCTGCGCCTTGGCGGCCAGCGGTTTGCTCGCCGCTAATGCCCGACGGCGAGCGCAGGCGGCAATTCAGCAACTCCCAGGTTCGTGAGATGGATCCTGCGTGCCACTATAGGCCGGAATTTGCGGGCGCAAATTTTCAGGTGTCGAAAATTCTCGGATTTGGAAATTTCTCCCGCCAAGGCGCAAAGGCGCCAAGTGTGGAGGGGAAAGATAAATATTCTTACGAATTCTTTTCGCCATTTTTTCCGACCTTAGCGGCCCCTTCGACGTCGCTCAGGACATGCTTGGCGTCTTTGCGGGAGATATTCCGAGTTTCGGTTGCGGTCTGCCGCGCTGGGTGCTTCGTGGTGCTGTCGATTTTTGCTTTGGTTGCGGCTCGGCCGCGCTAGGCCGGGACGGCGATTACACCGTAGGCATGACATCGCCGCATTTCTTACAGGTGCGAAAATCCTCGTTGCCGAAGAAGCGTTGATATGCCTTGGAGACGGGATCCTCAGCGTAATCGCGTACAATGAAGCTCTCTTCGTGCAGGAAAGCGTCGCATTTGCCGCAGTACCAGTGAAAGCGATCGACTTCGCCTTCGCGTCGCTTTCGCTCTGAGATGAGCGCAAAGGCGTCGGGTGGGAACCGCGGAGAGTGTGGCGTGCCGGCCGGAGTGTAGATGAGCGAGCCTTCGGAAATGACTGCGACTTCTTCCTTTCCCTCGGGAGTCCGGTAATGGAGATTCATCTCCCCCTTTATCATGTACATCGTCTCGTCGCTCGGGTTGATGTGAAACTCGCTGCGGTATTCCCGGCCACGGGCGATGAAGACGAGGGAGTCGGCTTGCTGCCAAAGAACGCTCACTCTTTGTCCGCGCTCGGCAACGCGGCGCGCTTCATCGAGCAGACTGACGATGGGCATAGAAAACATCGGGAGGCTCCTTTCGATAGTGCGTGGAACAATGAAGTGTTGAAGTATTGAATTAGTCACATACGGCGCGCGGTTATGCCTTTCTGATGACTTATGAATAATAATCCCCGATCGCTCCTAGCTGACGATTCATGCTCATGGTTTTAAAGAACTCTGTAACGCCGTCGGTTTAGGCTGGATAGAAGAACGTTTTGGGTGAGAAGCGCGTTCCGCCGCGTCCTTCTCAACTCAATGGTTAGCCACTTTTTGTTTGTGATAACGCTCTTACGGTGACGTTCCCACCGGCTTGGACCTGGACAGTAAGCTCGTAGCCTTGAAGCAGAGACATGCCGATTAGGGGTGTGGTTTCGGCCTCATGCACTGGAATCCGACGAACCTCTCCGTCCCAAAGCACTGCTCGTAGATATCAAAAACGCTCTCGCTGCCGTCCGCCAAGAGCGCGCGGCTACGCTCACGCCAAACTAAGCTCAACAAAACAATAAGCGAAGATGGCAGGCTGAGAGGCAGCCGTCAAAGCCTGTGTCAATGATCGCTTCAATTTCTTGTTCTTGACCGGTAGGACCCCGTACCGTTAGGTGGATGAGAGCCTGGCGGTCGCCCGTCACTAGACCGCTAATCATGCCGCTGGCGATGCATGGAATCCGAAGCGGTGCGCATAACGAGAGCCAATCCGCCGCAACCATATTTGGGCGTTAGGGACTCGAGCCAACAGGCGGTCAGAAGCAGCTAGTTCGTCCGCGTCTATTTCGTAGGCTCCGGTTTCGATGTCGATGGCCACGAATCTGCTCTCGTTCTCCCTCTCCAAAGTGGGACGAAGCACGCGCTCGTAGATCTCATCGCCGCGGCGGGCAAACTCTTCTTTGCTATAACGTGGCTGGGCTTTCATAGTAATAGCAGGTCTCCCTTTTGGTCTCTGTCATAACATATACCAACTGTTTCGATCTTGCCATGATATTTCAGATGGCTAATGTTTGAGCTCAGCCTGATGCGGAGGCTGCAGGCCGTAGCATGTCGGCTGGGAGCCCGGGGTTAAGCGGCACTCTGGCCCCTGCGCGGCACTTTGGAACTCGTGATCAAGCGGGGTCCTTGTCGAACGCCTTCGTGCCTGGCGGTAGCTGCACCCAGGGGTGTCTACGGCAATCGTAGACAGAGACCCGTGGCGCCGGAAAGCTAGGGTCGGCAAACGCACCCACGGCGACGCCCACGGATTCCTCGTGACCCTCTTCAGTGTGGAAGACGTTGGTCCCGCAGACTGGGCAGAACCTGAACTTGAACCTGGCACCTTGATCGCCGGCGCGGACGTATTCGGTGGCGGTACCGAAGACTTTGAACGGAGCAGAAAAGCTCGCCAGTGCTGCGAAGACACTGCCGGTCCTTTGCTGGCAGGCGAGGCAGTGGCAAATGCCAACGCCTCGTGGTTCGCCTTCGACTTGAATGCGCAGTTGTCCGCAGTAACAAGACCCTGTTCGGGAAGACATTGAGTACCTCGTCGGATGATTCTCGTGACGCCTAACGCTATGCGGCTAAGCCGTGGCGAACAAGCGAGCCTAGAAGGCGAGCGTCCTCGACATCAGTCTTAAGCCGCGGGTTAGACCCTAAGTAGAAGCGAGACTTATCCGCTTTTCTTCCTCGCAGGTACGTTGCTAATTGTAGTTTGTTTTCTCGTGGTGACTGTCAACTCTACTCTATCGCGACCGTTACATAAATGCGCGGTTGGGTACCTACGACTCTCGATATATGACCCCGTCCCGTCGTGTCGTCTGCCAGATAGAAATCGCCGGGACCAAGATGTAGCTTGGTCCCATCGCCGATCTCCACCTCACTGTGGCCGGATAGATTGATCACGTACTGGCGCCGGGGCGCCACATGCCAGTCGTTGACGTCGCCGGGCAACGCGCGACGAAAAACGATGCCGTCTCCCGGTTGGAGTTTTCCGATGTCCACATCGATTTCTTCAAAGTGAGATTCGCCGTCCGGCCCAGTGTAAACGCGTGTGATTTTCATGAGTGCGCTTCCTTCACAGAACTGTGGGTTGAGCTGGGCGATCGGGATCGGTTTACTTAAACCGCAACGACGCCTCTGTCTAACGGCTGAACTCTGAAGAGCTCATCTCGGTGCAAGGGGGCGGGTCGACCTTGCGGACTAGCCGCGGGCTGAAGACTTGTTCAAGGCCACGGCGGCCCGAATGAGAGCCTTCAGAGCCTCCTCGTCCAGCTTGTCGCCTTCGTGGAAGTCGATGGCGCGCCTGGCGTTGCCTTCGAGACTGGAATTGAAGAGGCCTGAAGGGTCCTTCAGGGAGGCTCCCTTGGCGAAGGTCATCTTCACGACATTCTTGTACGTCTCGCCGGTGCAGATCAGCCCGTTGTGCGACCAGACTGGAGTCCCTCTCCACTTCCACTCCTCGGCCACTTCGGGGTCTGCCTCCTTGATCAAGGCGCGGAGCCGGGAGAGCATCTCGCCCCTCCAGTCGCCCAGATCCTCGATTCTCGCGTCTATTAGCTCAGATGGAGACTCGGCTCTCTTCGACCGGCTCTTCTTCATGTTATCTGCCTCTCCTTGGGTCGCTTTTCTCCCTTGCCTTGCGACGCCGCTGAGCCTCGTGAAAAGCATAGGAAACGCTAGAACCTTCGCCGTGTCAACCCCCGCGTGGCGGCGCACACGGGTCGGAGGGACGGGAGCGGTCCAGGGTCGCGTGGGGCCGGCGCCTCCAGCTTGGCCCTCCTTGGCACCACCCCCGCCCAACTGTAAAGCTCAGCCGGCGCTCTTAGCGATCGGTCTGAAGCACCAAGTTAGGCCTACAATTCAGATGTCCTCGATAACGAGTCGTACTCAAGCGCGTTGCGCGCCCTGGCGCTGACTGTTCAGGGCGTCAGCATTCAAGACGTTCACTGGGTTCCCTTTGATGAACGCAAGGACATTGTCCACAACTGCGCGAGCGAACCGTTGGTAAGACTCGGCAGTTCGCCAGGCGACATGCGGCGTCAATACGGTGCGTGGGGCATCTAGAATCGGATCATACATGTCCACTGGCCCGTCATCGCAGAGGTCAAGGGCCGCTCCGGCAAGATGACCCGAGCGGAGCGATGCCGCGAGGGCCTTCCGATCCACTATTCCGGCCCAAGAGATGTCAATGAGAAGCGCGCTCGGCTTCATTAGCGCAAGCCGCGTCGCGTTGACAAATTGACTCGACATTTCTGAACGCCGTAGGTGTACTGAGAGGATATCAGCGGTACTGAACAATTCCTCTTCGCTGACCATCTGTGCTCCCGACGTGGCAGCACGCTCCGGTGTCAGGGTCGGCCCCCAGGCGATCACCCGAAGTCCGAAAGCGGGCGCGCATTTCGCTACCGCAGTCCCAGTCCTTCCGAGGCCTAGAATGCCCAGAGTCTTTCCTTCCAGTTCCAATCCTGGCACAGGCTCCCAATGCCGCTCACGCAGAGCCAGGTCAGCCGAAACAATTCCCCGTGCGAGGGCAATAATGAGTCCAAAGACATACTCCGCTATCGAAACGAACGATACTGCCGGCGTCATCGCGACGGCAATGCCCAGTTCGGAGGCTGCCTTTATGTCGATGCGGTGAGGGCCGGCGGTCACCGCGATAAGGTGTAGGTCTGGTAGGGCATTCAGCGTCTCACGGTCAAAGACGGTACGGTCTCTAATCGCAACCGCAACCTGGGCGTCTCGGAGCCGCTCACTCAGCGCCGCACGTGTTTCCGCAACTGTATCGTAGACTCTAAGGGTACCCTCGTCCAACCGCGCCAATTCTCCACTACGCTGAAATGCCCCGTCGATATCGTCGCATACAACGATGTTCATGGCATTGGCTCCTGATTTCCCAATAACCGGCTCGACTACGCACGCCTAACGTTTTGGGTGAGAGGCGCGGTCCGCCGCGCCCTTCTCAACCCATTACGCTACGGACTTCCATGCCAAAGAAAGTCGTTTCCGCGATGCCGCACAGTCACGAAGATACAGGTTAATGAGCGTCTGATACGGTATCCCGCTTTCCTGCGATACTTCTCTGAAATACGCAATCGTCTGTTCGTCCAAGCGGATCGTAACCTGGCGCTTGAGTCGCGCCGCATAAGGGTTGCGACGCGCTTTTGAGAAGTCGTACTCTTTCCTCATTTTCGCCACCTCCGATTGTATGTGTCCCGCTCCTTCCGGGTTGTCTTCCGAGCTGAGATGATTCGTATGATATCATCGGCTTTCCGATAGCAGTGAGCCACCATGAGCATTCGCAATGTCGCACTAAGACCAAGAAGCAGGAAGCGCTCTTCCTCACCCGAATGATCCGGATCATCGATCAACAAGCCGTATTCGTCGGAAAAGACGGTTTCAGCTTCCTCAAAGGAAACACCATGCTTCTGCTTATTCTGTATTGACTTGCGCTCATTCCACTCAAACCTCAGCTCAGCCATACATATGGTGTAACTACATTGTAGGCAACGGTCAAGAGTCAGAAACCATTAGAAACCATGCGTATAACGTCATGCCGCTAAGCTGCGCTGGCAGCTTAGCGGCGGGTTATGTGGCGGATCCGGTCAGGCCCTGCTTTGCAGAGACCCACTGCTCCGCTAGAGCTTTGAGTGCGGGTCCTGACTCGGACCAGTTATGA
>Ga0209857_1000371_pt1 | contig 10386 bp, 10 predicted proteins | sample GWRWN1_10_20_FD_187226 | JGI IMG/M metagenome (GOLD analysis project Ga0209857, IMG submission 187226) | Riverbed sediment microbial communities from areas with no vegetation in Columbia River, Washington, USA - GW-RW N1_10_20 (SPAdes)... | ecosystem: Environmental > Aquatic > Freshwater > River... | reverse complement strand
GATCGTCTTCACGCCCTCCGGATCGCGGTAGGTGATGCCCTCCAACCGTTCGACGATCCTCTCGGTGTCGAGAGAGCCCACCTCTTCGATGGCCCGCTTCAGCAGATGGACGGCGGAATAGCTGGCCAGGGCCACATCCGCGGGGTACTCGCCGTAGAGCGCACGATAGGCCTTCACGAAGACCCGGTTCTCCACGGAATCCGGATGGGTGAACCAGTAACCGGCCGAGACCCAGAGCCCCGCCGGCATCTCATCCCCCAGCGGGCCCAGGACCCCTAACGACGCCCCCCCGGGATTGACAAAGAACTTCACCCGCTCAAAAAAGCCGAGGGGCAGGGCCTGCCTGACGAAGGTGACAAGCTCTTGTCCCCACAGGGTAGACAAGACCCCATCCGGCTTGGCTTCCATCACGGCCTGAATGACACTCGTGTAATCGGCGGTGAAGCGCCTGGGCCAAAACTCCCCGACAAACTCGACATCGGGCCTGACCTTTCTGAGCGCCGCCTGAAAGGTCTCCCAGGCATCGCGGCCGTACTCGGAGCCGGCCCCGATACCGACCCATCGCTTGGCCGGCCTATCCTTCATGACCAGCGCCGCCGCCCCGGCATCCATGATGGCGTTGGGCACGATCCGAAAGGCATAGCGGTGGCAGGCCCGACCGGTCAACTGATCGGCGGCGGCGTGCGTAAAGAGAATGATCTTCCGATGCTGCTTGGCCACCGCGCTCACCGCCGAGGCCACGCTCGACGAATCCAGTCCCACGAGGAAGTCCACCCCCTCCTCGAGGATGTACGTCAGGGCCTTGTCCACCGCAACCGTGGCGACGCCCTCGTCGGCCACGAACACCTCCAGCCTCCGCCCCAGGATTCCCCCCCGCTCGTTAATCTCCTTCTCGGCCATCCTCGCCCCCTGGGATCCGTGTCTGCCGTATTCCGCTCCTGAACCGGCCATCTGGAACAGGGTCCCAATCTTGATGGAAGGACTCTCCTGGGCCCAACCGAAGCCGGGAAGGAAGGCTTCAGCGCAGAGAAGAGCCCACGGGAAGAGCCGGAGGATGCACCGCCTCACGTTGACCTCCTCATCAATCAAATGGCACACCCCGGACGGAAGTCCGCTCCATAAGAGGGCGAAAGCCTCGATCTTGTCAAGCCATTTCGGCCCTCGACCGAGCCGCCACGGCTTCATCCAGATAATCGAGGCACATGATGAGCGCGTCTTCCGCCGGCCCGGTATAGTATCGGCGTCTCCGCCCCACGACGGTGAAACCGAAGCGTCCATAAAGGGCCTGGGCTGTCAGGTTCGACGCCCGAACCTCAAGAATAGCGACCTTCGCCCCGACGCGAGCGGCCTCACGTAAGGCCGAGAGGAGGAGCGTCTTGCCCACCCCCTGGCGTCGCATGCGGGGGTCAACGGCGATATTGTCGATGTGAAATTCCCCCGCCACGACCGATCCGCAGAGGTAGCCCCAAAGCTCATCCTCACCGGACCGCGCCACCAGCGCCACAGCAACGCCGGGGGTCATCTCGTGCTGGAACATCTCTCGAGTCCACGGTTCGGCAAAGGAGGCTGCCTCGACGCGGAGCACCTCGTCCAGATCCTCCGGCTGCATCTGTTCGATCCTGAAGGCCCCCCTGGACACCCTCACGCTCTCTCCCGCCGCTTCAGCTCTGCCTCCGAGGGCCGAATGTACCGGGGGACTAACTCGTCGACCTGGTCCCTGTCGCCTCGCAGCAGCCGCCGCCGCCCGAGATCCGCCACGGCGGCCGGCGACGCCCCCCGCAGGGCAGGGGGTGGGATCGCCAGCCCCCCGAGCGCCTCCCGCAAGAAGGCCCCGTAGACGTGCCACCCATCACCGACGAAGAGGGTGGGCTGGCTGATCCACTGCACGAGCGCCTCGGGAACGAGGGCCCTCTCTTCCTTCAGGCAGACCAGCTCGACCCCCCGATACTCGAAGAGGGCGCTGTAGAGCTCTTTCTTCCGGGCATCCAGAATGGGGCAGACGGGATAGCGGCAATACGGCAGGCTCCAGGCCAGGGCCTGAAGCGTTGAGATCCCCACCACCGGCTTTCCCGTGGCGAGCGCCAACCCCTTGACCGTGCTGAGCCCGATCCTCAGCCCGGTGAAAGAGCCCGGCCCGATGGAGACCGCCAATCCCTCCACCTCGGAGATACTCATCCGGGCATCGTGAAGGACGCGGTCGATGGCCGGCATGAGACGCTCGGCATACGTCGCTTTCACATTTAAGACGTACTCGGCGATAACTCCCTCTTCCCCCAGCAGGGCCACCCCCCCCTGAGGACTGGCGCTCTCGATCCCCAGGACAATCACCGTGCGTCCCAGATCTTCCGCGCCTGCATCACCGCCTCCTTTGAAACGGAAATTCTAGCACGGAGATGATCTCCTCCGCCTCATCGGCGGGTAAAGCCCGCAGAGTGAGGCTCGCCATCGTGACCGAAGACGACCTCGACGAGGAAGGGCTGTCTTCCCTCGATCTGAGTGAACTGCAGATCGAAATATTGAACGACCGGACCGACCGCACCCTGCGTGACGGTGACGACCGGGAAGCGGGCGAACCACCGAAAGAGGGCTACGACGTCTTCCTCTTCGGCCCGCCGGATCAAGGGGCTCTGGTGAGGGGGCTGATACACTCGAAAGGACCGATTCGCTCGGTCCAGGAGGGAAAAGATGACATGATACGTAGCCTCATCCGTGGCAACCACACCAGACCAGCGGAGGGGACCAAAGGGCATGGGGAAGGCGGCCAGCTTTGTGGCCGGGAGCTGCTGCCGCTCTACCTGGCCGCGGAGCCGAACCAGGGCCAGCTGATGCGCCGCCGCGGCCACGAAGATATAGCCGGCCAAGAGCACGAGGGCCGTGCGCCCCACCCGGATCGAGCGGGATGGCCAACGATACGCCAGGACAATGCCGCCGATGATGATGCCGGAGACGAAGACATCGATGATAAAGAGGGTGTCCCAGGCGATTCTCTGTCCGCTGAACGGGAGGAAGATCATGGTCCCATAGCTCGTGAAGAGATCGAGGACGATATGGCTCAAGGTGCCGAGGGTGCAGAGCCCGACGAGTCGCCAGTACTGCTTGGTCGCACTGAAGCGATAGAAGAGGGCAGCAAGGAGCAATGCCAACACCGCGCCGCCGACGAAGGAGTGGGTGATGCCTCGATGGTACGAGAGGTAGAAGGCGGTATCCTGAAAGCGCATGAACCCATCAATGTCCGGCGCAGCGGCACTCACGGTGAGGGCACCCGTGGCGACCCTCCCCATCCGCTGACGAAAGCCGGCCTGGGCAATCAAGGTCCCCGCCAGGGCATGCGTCACCGTATCCATCGGTCCTCCCGTCCCTCAGGCATTCCGAACGATCCGCGCCAGGTCCGGTTCCCCAGTGCCTGCGTCGACGTTACACGATGGACGGCTCGTTGCGGCTGTGTTTGCCACCGGGACGCTCTTCACGCGTCCCATGAATCAGTCTCGCGAGTGAGGGAATACACTTCAACTATCTTATAAGAAGTATAGGGGAATGTCTAGAATTTAGAGGGAACGGACGACCTCACCGCTTTCCCCTTGACCTTCCCCGCGGGTCGCAATAGACTATGCTGGAGCATCGAGGTTCACGTGCGTTCAGGTCTCTCCATTCGCCCGCCAATCGGAGACGTTCCCCTGTCCCTTCCAGAGGACAGGGTGTCGCCTGGGCACAACGAAAACCTGAAGGAAAGGGAGGACAGCAATGGCCTACGAGTGGAAGCTCACCCCGCGCCCGTACACGGATCAGGAAGCAAAGACGTTGCTCACCAGCCTCATCAGCCCTGAGACGACCGATTGGCATTACAACACGCACCACAAGGGCTATGTGACGGCGCTGAATAATATCGAGAAAGGCCTCGAGTCGGCGGATCGGGCTGCCGCCAATGGCAACTACAGCATCGTCGGAGAACTCAAGCGCCGCTTCACCTGGAATCATGCCGGGGCCCTCCTCCACGATGTCTACTGGGAAGTCATAGGGGGAGACGGCGACCCGAAGAAAGGCGCCGACGTCCTGAAGGCCATCGAAAGGGACTTCGGCTCTCTCGACGCGTGGAAGGCCGACTTCAAGGCGACCGGCATTTCGGCCAAGTTGAGCGGCTGGGCCCTCCTGGTGTACGATGCCCTCTGGTCTCGGCGCCTCTTGAACGTAGAGGTAGACGAGCACCAGTACGGAGCCATCTGGGGTGGCGTCCCGCTCATCGCGTGCGACGTCTTTGAGCACGCCTACTACCACAAGGATGGCCCCGGACGGGCAAAATACATCGATAACTTTCTCGGCAACCTGCACTGGGGCCGCATCAACGACCGCTTCAAGAAATTTGTCCGCTAAACGGATCGAGAAAAACCAGGCCCCTGCGCATCCGCGCAGGGGCCTGCCGCTTCTCCGTATCACCACCTTTGACGTCCTGCAGTTCTATCCCTGTTTCCCGACCGCCACGTAAAAGAAACTCGTGCCGCGCTGCATCAGCAAGAGGTGGACTTGTCGCTTCCACCCTTTCAGCGCCTGGTGCACCTCCTGGACGGTCTTGACCGGCTTCTGATCCACCTCCGTCAAAAGATCGCCCGGGCGGACGCCGGCCCGCGCGGCGGAGCTCCCCTTGGTCACCTCCGTCACTACCAGCCCCTTCTCCACGCTCAGCCGGAACTTTTTTGCGGTCTCGGGCGTCAGCTCCTCAAGGGTGAGACCCATGACCTCCTTGGGCGCTGGCTCCGGAGACCGCTCGGGACGCGCCAGCGCCTCTACTTCTGGGCTGAACTCCCCTATCACGACGGTCACGCTCTGGACCTCACCTTGACGGAGGATCCTGATCTTTGCCTTGGTCCCCACCGGAGTGCGGGCCACGCGTTGCTGAAGGGTCCGCACATCCGTAATGTCGGTGCCGTCAAACTCCAAGATCACATCCCCCCGCTGAAGTCCCGCCTTCTCGGCTGCTAGCCCCGGGAGAAGGTTGGTCACCAAGGCCCCCTGCTTCTTGGACATCCCCAAGGCCTGCGTCAACGGTCCGCTGAGTTCCTGGATTCCGATCCCCAGGAAGCCCCACGAGACCTGGCCCCGCGCCTGGAGCTGGGGCAGGACCGACTTAGCGAGGTTGATCGGGACGGCGAAGCCGATCCGCTGCCGCGGGATCACAGCGGTGTTGATCCCGACCACCTCCCCCCGCATATTCACCAGGGGGCCTCCACTGTTCCCCGGGCTGATGGAGGCGTCGGTCTGGATAAAGTCGTCGAAAAAGCCGAGTCGTCCGAACCCATGCCCCTTCCGGCTCACCACCCCGACGGTCACGGTGTGCTCCAGTCCGAAGGGATTGCCAGCCGCAATGACCAGCTCGCCGATCTGCACCTGGTCCGAGTTCCCTAGCGGGAGGACCGGCAGGGAGCCCCCGCCATCCACCTTCAGGAGGGCGAGATCGGTCCGGCGATCCTTGCCGACCACCTTGGCGGGGAGGGTCCGGCCGTCGTGCAGTTCCACCTCCACCTCTCGGTCCTCACCGATGACATGGTGGTTGGTCAAGATGTAGCCGTCCGCGCTGATGATGAATCCCGAACCCACCCGAGGACGTTCTGGTTGTTCCTCGGGAAGGGGAGGATGGTCCTGGGGAATCTGATCCTCTGCTCCCCGCTCGACCCCGATCTGTACCACCGCGGGCTGGATCAAGGCCGCCAACTGGGTCAGGGAACGATTGAGCCGCGCAAGATCCGAGCTCGGTTCATCGACCAGGCCCCCCTCACGCCAGAACGGTTTCTGGGCATGAGCCAGATGGAGACCCACGGCAAGGCAGGCGAGCATCGCAGCCGATGCGCCCACCCGGAGACGGCACTTTCTTCTGCACTCCATCTCCTTCCCCCCACACCAACGCTCACATGGATGTGCCCGGCCAAAGGGCATGCGGCATAGTAAAGCGCTCAATTACCTAACATGGAATCTCGACTCACGCAACGGAAAAAGGCTCAGCGACCTCCCCGCATCGCCAGGGCCTTGACCAGGAGGTGAAACCGGCGGCCGTATCCGACCAGGACAAGACGCCGCCGCCGTACCCCCTCCCTCACCAGAACGACGTCGAGCCGCTCCTCCGGAAGACGTTGCCCAATCTTCTCGGCCGCCTCGATCACCGTCACCCCCTCCCCCCAAAGATACTCTTCCCATCCGACCTCCTCCAACTCCTTCCCCCGAAGGCGGTAGAGATCGATATGATAGATCGGGTACCTTCCCTTATACTCATGGACCAGGGTGAACGTTGGGCTCCGGACCCCTTGTCCCCGGGGAACTCCCAACCCCTCTGCGATCCCCCGCGTGAAGAGGGTCTTCCCTGCCCCCATGTCTCCCGTGAGGCTTATCACGTCCCCCGCCTTCAGGCGCCGTCCCACCCATACCCCCAGTCGCTGCGTCTCGGCCGGAGAGGTGGAGATCACGGTAACTTTCTTTCCATTCCGCTTGACCGCCGCAACACGTTCCATGCTCTCCTCCCCCCGTGTGACATCACGGGGTGAAGACCTCAAGGACGGAGAGGCGTCCCCATCGGGAAGTATGCTATACTTTCCCCCGGCCGGGCGGATCCACGGTGAACCCCGAGGTGACGATGCAGCGCTGGAGAGGCTGGTCCATTGCGGTATTGCTGATGGTCCTTGTTGTCCGCTCGACTCACGCAGGGACGCAGGCGCCCGTGCTTCAGGTCGACGCGAAGGCAGCACTGCTCCTCGATGCCGACTCCGGACAGATCCTCTTCGACCAAAACGCGACCGTGCGAATTGTTCCTGCCAGCCTCACCAAGCTCATGACCGTCTATCTCGCCTACGACGCCCTCCGGGGGGGGACCGTTCGCCTGGATGAGCAGGTCTCCGTCAGTCAGCAGGCCTCAAAGATGGGGGGGTCCCAGGTCTTCTTACGGACGGGAGACCGGGTGAGCTTCGAAAAGATTTTGCAGGGGGTGGCCATCGTCTCCGGAAATGACGCCACGATTGCCCTTGCAGAACACATGGCAGGGTTTCCGGCCGCCTTTGTGGCTCGGATGAACGCCAAGGCGTCAGAACTGGGGCTCAGCGATACCCAATTCCAGAACCCCCACGGCCTTTCAGCCGAGAATCAGTATAGCACGGCCCGCGACATGGCGCGGCTGGCGCTTTACCTCATCCAGGATCATCCGGCCGCGGTGCAGCTTCACTCCATGAAGAACTTCGAATACAACGGGATCAGACAACAGAACCGGAACCTCCTCCTCGGGAAGGATCCCCGCGTGGACGGCCTTAAGACCGGCTGGTTGGAGGAGGCCGGCTATCACATCGTGCTGAGCGGAAAAGAGGGGGAGCGGCGACTGATCGTCGCCGTCCTCGGGGCGCGCAATGAACGGAGCCGCCACGAGATCGCGCTCCGCCTCCTCAACTACGGGTTCAAGAACTTTCACAATGTGTACTTCTTCCGTCCAGGGGACCGGGTGAAGAATCTTCCCGTCTGGAAGGGGGCGGAAGACCTCCTCGCCATCTCGGCGAAGCGGCCTGGCATCGTCACCGTCAGGAACGGGGTCCCCGAGCCGACCCTTGCCTACCAGCTTCCGGAGAAGCTCATCGCGCCCATCTCCGAGGGGCAGAAGGTTGGAGAAGCCGTAATCACCGCCGAAGGCCAGGAGATTGCCCGCGTCGACCTGGTCGCGATGAACGCCGTCCCCCGAGGGGGGCTGATGAAGTGGATCCTCCACAGCTTCCTCCTCCTCTTCAACTGATCGCCCCCTGGCATGACAGTTTTCCCTCGTCAAGGAGTTCCTGTCTGAACTCTCATCCTTGTTCCGAGAGACCGAAAGACTTTGAGGAGATGTCGAACGCCAGGGCTGCAGCGCTCGGGTCAGGCTCATACTACGTTGACGCGCCGGTTTCCCAGGATGCGTGACGAAGAAAAGGTGCGCGGTGAGGCACGGTCCCGTCCTTGAAGGCGCGGATCGCCTCGGGAAGCTTTTCCAGCAGATCGCTGGCGATCATGGCCTCGGGACCGAGTTGCTGGCAGGCAAGGTCCCCGGCCAACCCGTGAAGGTAGACCCCCACCACGGCGGCTATGGCCGGTGCCAACCCCTGGCTGATCAGGCCAGCGATCACGCCGGTCAGCACATCGCCGACCCCCGCCGTCGCCATCCCGGGGTTGCCGGTCGGATTGATGTGGACGGCGCCCCCAGGCTCAGCGATCAGGGTCCGGGCCCCCTTCAAGACGAGGGTTACATTGTAGGTCGAGGTGACCTTCTGGGCGATCGGGATCCGTTTCTCTATGACCTCCTCCTTGGGGACCCAGAGCATGCGGCCCAATTCACCTGGGTGGGGTGTCAGGACCACGGGGACCGAGGCCTTCGAGAGCACCTCCGGCTGACGGGCCAGGGCGGTGATGCCATCCGCATCGATGACCAGCGGGATCTTCGCAGCCTGGATCAGGGAAGTCACGAGACGGACGGTCTCTGGATGGGTGGAGAGACCTGGCCCCAGCGCAAGGACCCGCTTCCCCTCCATGAGACCGAGCAGCGCGTCCCTGGCCTGGAAGGCGACGGTCCGTTCCTCGGTTTCGGGAAGCCCAACGGTCATCACTTCGGTCAGCTTGACCTCCATGAGGTCGTTGAGCCCTTCCGGCACGGCCAACGTGACGAGCCCCGCACCCGCCCGTAACGCGGCAAGGCTGCACAGCGCCGCTGCGCCGGTCTTGCCGGGCGATCCGGAGAGGACCAGAACATGACCGTAGGTCCCCTTGTGGGCATCCGGGTCCCGCGGCGGGAGTGCCGCTCTTATCTCTTCCGGCTCGGTGAGATCCACCAGGAGCTTGGAGTCCGTGAGGAGCACCCGAGGGATGCCGATGTCCACCACCCGGACCTCCCCCGCGCACCGAGCTGCCGGAAAGAGGAGCAGGCTCCGCTTTGGAAGGGCAAGGGTCAGGGTGAGCTGCGCTCGAATGCATGGCTCCTGGATGAGACCATCATCCGAGCCGAGGCCGGAGGGGAGGTCTAAGGCCACGAGGGGTCGCCCGAGGCTGTTGAGGAGCTGGATGGCCTCGGCGGCGATCCCCTGGGCCGGCCCGGTGAGACCAGTCCCCAGGATCGCATCGACAATCAGATCGGCAGTGACGAGGGACTCTCGATGCTTGTGGAGGTCCCGGCCACTGGTCACTTCGCCGAGGGGAACCCCCGACCGCTCGGCGATCCCCAGATTGACCGCCGCATCCCCCTTGACCTCCTCCTTCTTCGCCAGCAGGAGGACCTGGACGCTGGCCCCGCCATTGACGAGGTGCCGAGCAACCACCAATCCATCGCCGCCGTTATTCCCCTTCCCGCACACCACCACCACGCGGGACCGGTACAGTCGCGGGAAGTGCTGTTCCATCGCGCGGACGGCTCCGGTCCCGGCATTCTCCATGAGGATGAGGGAAGAGATGCCGTACTCCGCCTCAGCCCGGCGATCCAGCTCCTGTATCTCTTTGGCGGTAACGACCTTCATAATCAGCAGCTGGAATGCTAGAAAGCTAGGACGCTGGAAAGCAAATGCTTGAGGATATTCCAAGCGTACAAGCCTGCTAGCGTTCTAGCCTCCTCGCCTTCTTGCTGATTGCTGGCAGTCAGTCGGTGGCGATGACAAAGGCAACCGCGTAGTCCCCATCGTGGCTCAGGCTGAGGTGCAGGTGACGGATCCCCTTCTCTTCCGCCACGAGACGCGCCCGGCCGGACAATCTCACCTCCGGCGGCCTCCCTCGGGGTCCAACAATCTCAACCTCTCGCCAGGCGACGCCCGCCCCCCACCCGGTCCCCAGCACCTTCAGGACCGCCTCCTTGGCGGCGAACCGGGAGGCAAAGTGGAGCTCCGGGAGAGGACGCTCCTCGCCCTCAGCCCTCTCCTCAGCCGTGTAGAGACGCCGACAGAGCCGATCCCGGTACCGTGCCAGCACCGCCCGCATCCGCGGAATCGAAACCAGATCCGTGCCGACCGCGACAATCATGCTGTGATGACCACCCTCAGCACTCAGACTACCGAGCCCCGCGAATGAGATCGAGCATCTCACGGACGGCTCGATCCATGCCCACCAGGGATGCCCGCCCGACGATGCTGTGTCCAATGTTCAACTCTTCCACTTCCGGAATCGCCGCCACGGCAGGGACATTCCGATAGTTGAGGCCGTGCCCAGCTCCCACCCGGAGACCCAGATCCCGAGCAAGGCGGGCCCCCTCCATGACCTGGAGCAGCGCCTCCCGCCGGTCGGACTCCGTCCGCGCGTCGGCGTACCGCCCCGTATGGATCTCTACCCACGGTGCCCCCGTGCGTTTTGCGGCCTGCACCTGTACCGGGTCGGGGTCCACGAAGAGGCTCACCCGGATTCCCCCTTCGGCAAGGG
>Ga0209857_1000370_pt1 | contig 10396 bp, 9 predicted proteins | sample GWRWN1_10_20_FD_187226 | JGI IMG/M metagenome (GOLD analysis project Ga0209857, IMG submission 187226) | Riverbed sediment microbial communities from areas with no vegetation in Columbia River, Washington, USA - GW-RW N1_10_20 (SPAdes)... | ecosystem: Environmental > Aquatic > Freshwater > River... | reverse complement strand
AAGGAGCGGAGCGGCAAAAAACGCCCAACGAAATTGCGCTAAATATCTTACTCGCCGGCCTCACGTTGGTCTTTCTGTTCGCCTGCGTGACGCTGGTGCCTATGGCGCTCTACTCCGGTATGTCTACGGTTTCTGTAACCGTGATCGTCGCGCTGCTCGTCTGTTTGATTCCGACGACTATCGGTGGATTGCTTTCGGCAATCGGTATCGCCGGTATCGACCGCTTGCTGCGCAAGAATGTTCTGGCGATGAGCGGCCGAGCGGTGGAAGCCGCGGGCGACGTGGATACGTTGCTGTTGGATAAGACCGGCACGATCACCTTGGGTAACCGCATGGCTACCGAATTCATTCCGGTCGACGGCGCCAGCGCTGAGACGTTGGCAGATGCGGCGCAGCTTTCGAGCCTCGCGGACGAAACTCCGGAGGGGAGATCGATTGTCGTGCTCGCCAAGGAAAAATACGGACTCCGCGGTCGTGACGTGACGGAGATCGGCGCGCGGTTTATTCCCTTCAGCGCTGAGACCCGGATGAGCGGCTGCGATCTTGATGGACGGAAAATCCGCAAGGGCGCCGTTGATGCGATCGCCGTCTACGTTCAGGAAATGGGTGGGACGGTGGGCTCGCAAGTCGAGGGCATTACGCATGGAATCTCCGACACCGGTGGCACGCCGCTGGTGGTCGCCGAGGGAAACAAAATTCTCGGCGTGATCCATTTGAAGGACGTGGTCAAGGGCGGTATCAGTGAACGCTTCGACCGTTTCCGCGCCATGGGTATCCGCACGGTAATGATTACCGGCGACAATCCGCGCACTGCGGCGGCGATCGCCCGCGAGGCCGGCGTTGACGATTTCCTCGCGCAAGCAACGCCGGAAGCAAAAATGCGGCTCATCAAAGAGGAGCAGGCGAAGGGAAAGCTGGTCGCGATGACCGGAGACGGGACCAACGACGCACCGGCGCTGGCCCAGGCTGACGTGGGCGTGGCGATGAATACGGGAACACAGGCAGCGAAGGAAGCCGGCAATATGGTCGATCTGGATTCCAATCCGACGAAGCTGCTTGAGGTGGTGGAGATTGGCAAACAGATGCTCATGACCCGCGGCGTGCTCACGACTTTTTCCATCGCCAACGACGTGGCGAAGTACTTCGCGATCATTCCCGCCATGTTCATGGGCGTGTATCCCGAGATCGCACCGCTCAACATCATGCATTTGGCGTCGCCGCAGAGCGCGATCCTTTCCGCGGTGATCTTCAACGCGCTCATTATCATCTTACTGATTCCTTTGGCATTGCGCGGAGTCCAGTATCGTCCCATCGGCGCCGGACCGTTGCTGGCGCGCTCTCTACTCATCTACGGCGTCGGCGGAGTCATCGCGCCTTTTATCGGCATTAAGCTGATCGACGTAGTTCTGGTAGCTGTGGGTCTTATCTAATGTTCTGCCTCAAAGATACTTTGAAAGGTCAGGCGACTCGTTTTCGTCATTCCCGCGCCGGCAGCCAGAACGCCCACTTAATCTCCCCCTTTGCTAAGGGGGAGAAACAGAGGGGGTGGATTCCTTCGCGCCGGCTCTCGCGGACTCGGCCGGAATGACGGCAGAATTCTGTGACGCAGCGATGAGACGCCAACGCTAGGAGCAAATCATGAAAAACGTATTTAGTATTGCTATCCGAACCACAATTGTCACCCTTGTCTTAACTGGCCTGATCTATCCTTTCGTTATGACCGGGCTGGCTCAAGTGCTTTTCCCCTGGAGAGCAAACGGCAGTCTGGTCACGGACGAGAAGGGCCAGGTGGTCGGCTCCGAATTGATTGCACAGGGTTTTGCGAATCCAGCCTATTTTCAGCCGCGGCCATCGGCCGCCGGAGAAAAGGGCTATGACGCGACTTCCTCATCCGGTTCCAACCTGGGTCCAACGTCGAAAAAACTCCAGGACCGTATAAGTGAAGATCTCAATCGGCTTAACGGAGAGAATCCTGAAGCCACCGGACCTGTTCCCGCGGAACTTGTCACTACTTCTGCAAGCGGGCTCGATCCTCACCTTTCGCCTCAGGCTATGCTCTGGCAATTACCACGAGTCGCGAAGACGCGTGGTGTGGCTCCGGAGCGAGTGAAAGCTGTTGTCGATTCAAACGTGGAGGGGAGAACCTTCGGCATCTTAGGTGAATCCAGGGTCAATGTGCTTCTGGTTAATCTGGCGCTCGATCGGCAGTTCGGTCGCCCAGCCCAGCTACCGGTTCAAGAGAAGGGTCTTTAGGCGCTTACCTTTGAAATGTTTAACAGAACGACTTTAAGAAAATTTATCGCGCCAGCGAAGACTCAGCCTAAGGCTGATCAGCCATCTTCGTGGCTGAGCCAAGCACGCAAAGTAAGACATTTATTCATTTCTCCGAACCTTGGCGCCTTTGCGTCTTTGCGCGAGTCGCAGGTGTTTCCGATTGCATGGTTCCGAATTGGCTCATAAATTTCAAATATGTTTGGTTAGGCTTTCGTGTATCTCACCGCGGAGGGCGCGGAGTAAAGAGTTCTTGATCAAGAAATATTCCGAACTCTGTGTACTCGGCGTCTCTGCGGTGAAATAAGTCTTGCGGCTATGGCCAAGGATCGCAAACGTCCCGAGGATTTTCTTGAGCTGGTGGAACGCGCCAAGCGCGGCCGGCTGAAAGTTTATATTGGCTCTGCCGCCGGGGTTGGCAAGACCTACCAGATGCTGGAAGAAGCCCACGCCCTTAAGAAGCGCGGGGTCGATGTTGTCCTGGCTTTCATCGAGACTCACGGGCGTGCGGATACCGCGCAGCTGATCGAGGGACTTGAGGTGATCCCCCGCCAGCGGGTTGAATATAAGGGAGTCGCGGTGGAGGAGATGGACCTCGACGCCGCCTTAGCAAGACGTCCTCAAGTGGCCATTGTTGATGAGCTGGCTCATACCAACGCCCCTTTCTGCCGAAATAAAAAACGGTATCAAGACGTTCTCGAGCTGCTGGAGGCGGGCATTAACGTGATCTGCGCGTTCAACGTGCAACATCTCGAGAGTCTCAACGATATGGTCAAGCAGGCGACTGGTGTCATTGTTCGCGAGACCGTACCTGACTCGATACTGAAGCGGGCGGACCAGGTCGTCGATATTGATTTGGCAGTTGAAGATCTGATCGATCGGCTGCGTGCGGGAAAGATCTACGCTTCGGACAAAGTCGCTTGGGCGCTGGAAAATTTCTTCCAGCCGGAAAAGCTCGCGGTGCTCAGAGAAATTGCGCTGCGGGAAGTTGCGGAGAGCGTCGACCGGACAGTCTCGGCAAAGGCCGCAATAGATGATGCGGCGCGCCGGGCCGCCGCCAGCGAACGGGTGATGGTTTGTCTGCCCTCTCGTCCGCCACCCCACGGTGCTATGCTGCTCAGGCAAGGATCCCGTCTAGCCGGACGGTTAAACACGGACTGGTTTGTTGTTCATGTCGAGACCAAACAAGAAGCGGGTCACCGCATCGATGCCGCTTTGCAGCGCTATCTTATGGAGGACGAGCAAAGGGCACGGGATCTGGGCGCTGAGGTGGTGCGCCTCCGATCGGAAAAGCCGGTGGAGGCGCTTCTCGATTTCGCTCGCGGTCACGGAGTCCGGCATATCGTCGTGGGCCGTTCGCACAAACCTTGGTGGCGTCACGTCCTGGGCCAATCGCCGGTGTCCAAGCTGGTTACCCAGGCGAATGGGTTTGATCTGCATATCGTCTCTTTAGAAGAACGTGAGGTCAGAGAATGAACCTCTATAGAAAACTCTTGCTGGCGCAATCGCCGCTCGCTCTCGCTCTAGCGATCGTGGGCGTGGTCTCTGTTGTTGTCATCTCATTCCTCGGCTCGCACTCGCAGACGATCTTGAAAGATAACTACCGGAGCGTTCTTGCAGCCCAACGGATGAAAGAATCCATCGAGCGGATGGACAGCGGCGCCCTGTTTATTGTTGCAGGTGAGCGCCAAAAGGGAACCGAGCAGGCGGAAAAATATCGGCCCATTTTTGAGGCCGAACTGAAAGTGCAGGAGGGAAACATCACCGAAGCCGGGGAAAAAGAATTCACTGAGGGACTTCGCGCGGCCTGGACGGACTATCTGGCCAAGTTCGATCGTTTGCAGAAAACCACAACTCCGGAAGAGACAAGGCGGCTCTATTTTTCCGAGCTGGAAGCGGCATTCTACAAGGTGAAAGTAGCAGCCGACCAGATCCTCGCTGTCAACCAGGACGCGATGGTGCGCAAGAGTGACGCGGTGCGTCGAACCGCGGAACGCATGAATACCATTACGCTTACCGTGGCTCTGATCGCATTGGTGTTGGGTCTTTTCGTTTCGACCCTGTTGACCCGCCGCATGTTACAGCCGTTATCGGCGCTCAGCGAGGCTACGCACAGAATTGGGGAAGGTAATTTCGACACGCGCGCTCACGTTCGCGGTAACGACGAGCTGGCGCGGTTGGCCCATGACTTCAATGCCATGGCGGCGCGCCTAGGCGAATACCGCAAAAGTTCCCTGGGCGAATTGCTTCAAGCTCACCTCAGCATGCAGGCGGCCATCGACAGTCTGCCGGACCCCGTCGTGATTTTCGCAGTGGGAGGTGACCTGCAAAACGTCAATCAAGCGGCCCAAACGCTTCTCGGGCTCACTTCAGAAACGGGTGTGAAGGAACCGCTGAAAGCCGTGGACGCTTCGGTGCGGAGCGTTTTGGAGCGTATGCGCAGTCACGTTCTCTCGGGTAAGGGCGCTTACAACCCGAGAGGTTTCGAGGATGCGGTGCAGCTTCCTACTGTGTTGGGCGACCGCTATTTTTTGCCGCGTGCAGCGCCGGTTTATGAGACGCGGGGGGTGGTGGTCGCTGCTACTGTGATTTTGCAAGACGTGACCCGGCTGCGCCGTTTCGAGGAGCTGAAGAATGATTTGGTGGCAACCGTCGCTCATGAGTTTAGGACACCGCTCACTTCCTTGCGCATGGCGGTCCACCTGTGCACGGAGCAAGTGGCCGGGCCGCTAACGGATAAGCAGGCCGAACTGCTGCACGCCGCCAGAGAAGATTGCGACCGCCTGCAAGCGATGGTCGATGATATCTTGGATCTGTCGCGGATCGAGGCCGGTAAGATCGAGCTATACCCGCTGCCGACTCCTGTTGCCGATCTCATGGAAAGGGCCGTCGAAGAGAATAAGGCGGAGGCGATTGCCAAGGGTTTGCATTTGAGTGTGAACTTTCCCGTTCCCGAAGTCAGGGTGTTGGCCGATCACGAGCGGATCGGGCATGTCTTCTCCAATCTTATCGGCAACGCGGTGCGCCATACGGCGGGGGAAGGAAGTGTCACACTGGGCGGCCACGTAGCCAATGGGATGGTGCGGTTTACGGTCACTGATACCGGCAAAGGAATTGCCAAGGAATACCATTCGCGAATTTTTGAAAAGTTCTTCCAGGTTCCCGACAGCGGACCCAAAGGGACCGGTTTGGGACTATATATCGCCAGAGAAATTGTCTGGGGTCACGGAGGGCAAATCGGCGTGGAAAGCGAACCGGGGAAGGGAAGCACTTTTTGGTTCACGATCCCGATCGCTACGGAAAGCCGCGTAAAAGGGGAAGACCGATGAAGGAGCCCAGCGCACGAATCTTGGTGGCCGATGATGAGCGGAACATTCGCAAAAATCTGGCAATGGTGTTGGAGTCTGCTGGTTATCAGGTCAATGAGGCCCGCGACGGCGAGGAGGCTCTAGCTTTGTGCCGGCAAACCCATCCCGATATTGCCTTCGTGGATCTGCACATGCCCAAGATAGAGGGGTTGGATGTGCTGGCTCACTTTCGAACCCTGAGCCCTAAAACGGCTGTGGTGATCATTACCGCGTACGGTTCTGCGGCCAACGCGGTAGAAGCGATGAAGCTCGGCGCCGTTGATTTTCTCGAAAAACCATTCGATCCCAAAACTATCGGTATTCTGGCGGAGGAGATTCTTTTTCGTCAACGTCACAGTTCCGGCGGCTCATTCGACGATTTGATGCATTTGGCTGATCTAGCCCGGGAGCGAAACGCGCGTCTCGAGGCGCGCGCTTATCTCAAGGCTGCCATGTCGCGTGCCGCCGACCGCCCGGAGCCTTACTATTGGCTTGGTTATCTCTGCGAAGCAGAAGGGGACCCAAAACGAGCCGTCCAATACTATTACATGGCATTCAGTGCGAGCAAAACCTACGAGCCCGCGGTGAAGGCTTTGAAACGTTTAGGCAAAATTCAGTGAAGGCACCGACGCTGGTATTTCAATCCCGTGGGTTGGATTCCCGGAGCTTGGTGAGTTGCTGAAAAACCCTCTCGGAGTCCTTCGACCAGGCTCAGGACGAACGGAGGTGCATTGATAACGTTGATGTCTTTCCGTTCATGCTGAGGCACTCGAAGCATTCCGAACCTTTTCAGCAACCTGCTCGTCCAGTTCAATCCTCATACTTTTTTCGCTTCCGCCATAGGGTTGAGGCGTCGATCTTAAGAATGGCTGCGGCGTCTTCGAGTGTCGGTGCCTTCGCTACCACTCGGTTGATATGTTCTCGCTCGATCTCTTCTAAAGAGAAGTCGCCGCCCAATTGCGGGCCCAGCGATAGCGCATGGGTTGATATTTGAGGAGGAAAGGCTTCGGGCTCGACTATCTGCGCAGGCCAAAGGATGACCGCCCTCTCGATGGCGTTCCTGAGCTCGCGAATATTTCCCGGCCAGCCGTAGGCGAGCAGCGCATCTTCCGCAGCCTTGGAGAGCTCCGGAGGATGGCGCCGCGCGGCTTTGGCGAAGAACATGAGGAAGCGCCGCGCGAGGCGGAGAATATCTTCAGGCCGTTCCCGCAGCGGTGGTAGCTGCAGGTCAATGACGTTGAGACGGTAAAGCAGATCTTCCCTAAAGAGACCGTTTCGTACATGATCCTCCAGATCACGGTTGGTGGCGGCCACGGTCCGAACATCGGCGTGCCTGGTTTTGTTCTCGCCGATGCGTTCGAACTCCTTGTCTTCGAGGAAGCGCAGCAGTTTTGCCTGTAGAGACGGAGTGATCTCGCTGATCTCGTCAAGAAACAGCGTGCCCCCTTCCGCCGCCTCGACCCGCCCGGCTTGATCGCGCACGGCACCGGTGAACGCTCCCTTGGCGTGACCGAAAAGCTCGCTGGCGAGGAGTTCTTCGGACAACGTCGGACAATTAACCACGACAAATGAGTGAGCGCTTCGGGGGCTCATGGAATGAATCATGCGCGCCAGCACACTCTTCCCCGTACCGCTTTCGCCGCGTAACAGCACCGGAGCGTCCGAAGCCGCAGCCTTACCAGCTACTTCGAGGATAGAGCGAATTTTTGGTGAGTCGGTCTCCACGTCGATGGTCGGCATGGCTTCCTGCAAGCGTCCCTCCAGGTCCGAAAGACGTGTCCTAAGGTCGCGCTGCTTGATGCTTTGATCGACGACGTGCCGGATCTGCTGTAGCGTGAACGGCTTCGGCAAGTAATCCGCGGCTCCCCGCTTGATGGCGTCGACGGCGGTATCGATGGTGGCATAGGCAGTAATAACAATCACCTGTAAACCTGCATCTACCGTGAGTAGTTTGGGGATAAGATCGAGACCATTGGACTCGCCCAAGCGGAGATCGAGGAAAGCCAGATCATAGGGCTGTTGCCGAAGCGCGGCCAACGCGGCTTCAGGCGTTGACACTGTGGTAACCGTGCAACCTAGTTGCTCCAGGCAAAGGGACAGTGTTGCGCGAATATTCTTCTCGTCGTCAATGATTAATACCCGGAGCTTATTGGACGGCGCAGAAACGGACGTTTGCTTTTCCATTTTTCTCGTTCTTCTTATGCTCCGTGTGAAACCGAGATGCAACAGGCTCCTGAACGGTTCAAAGGTTCGAATCTGCACCGCACAAGCGGAAAGCAGCGAAGTCAATGAAGGTGTTTTCGGCTTCAGTGAGTTGGATTCTCCGCAGTTTGCTGCGTAGAATTTGCTCCCGTACCGAAGTCCGTCATTCCCGCATGCTTTTAGCGGGAATCCAGGGGATGTTCGGACTGGACCCCCGCTAGAGACACGCGGGGGTGACGACTGAGTAAGTGATCTCGATTAGTCTGATACCCCGCACCTTGTTGCGGAGTCGCTTATATCTACTGTAACGCTCTGACAGGAGAAAGTTGAGATTCGAATTACACCAGATGCGCTTGACATGTGAAAGCGGTTCGTATGAGAATGCGATTCACTTCGGATCGGAAGGAAAAGTTATGGAAAGAACCGTTGCTTGGTTGGGAGTGGCGCTGCCGGAGCAGGTTTTGTTTCTGCTCAAGTCCGGGGTTTTTCTATGTGCATCCGGCGTGATCTTATACGTTGCGCTCGCTTCCAGTTACCCAGCAGTTCATGACACACTTCACAACTTTCGACACGCTCTGGCCGTGGTTCCTTGTCACTAAAAAGTCTCGCTGTCCTTCTAGCTTTCCTCCTTTCCTTCTTTTTCGGCTCAACCTCGTGGGCCGACGATATCAATATCTACCTCAAAGCGTCGCCGCGATTGGAGCTGCTTTATCCCTATTCTGATCCCGCAACGCTCACCCTTCTAGTTACGGGCAGCGACGGTAAGCCGGTGTCGCAGGGCCGGGTGGTGATTGGGCTCGAAGCATCCGCGCCGGGCTGGTTTTTTTCGACGGATTTTCCGCTGGTGGAGGGAAGCCGGCTGCTGGATATGAACTTGCCGCTGAGACAGGGCAGGGCGGAATGGAAGTATCTCTTTCCGATCCGCGGCCAGTACCGTTTAACTGTCGAATTCGTCGCTCCGGATGGACGCAAAGTGAATAAGACTTTCCCACTGGCAATCCGCGAGAACAAACAAAAGTGGTTTTTGCTTGGGATATTCACTGTGGGGCTTTTTGCCTTGGGCGCGGTCGCGGGAAGGATCTTCACGCGAGCTTTGCCTGATGTGAAGGGGAGAGTTGCGGCGTGCTTGTTACTTTCGATGGCTTGGGTGGTCGCGTCAGGTGAAGTGGCTGCGCAGGAACTGGGGCAGCGAAAATATTTTGGTTGGCTGGAGATCGATCCCGCCACCGTCGGGAAACCCAGCAAAGTGCGTTGGAGATTGGCGGGCGAAGAAAACGCCGATAGCCGGGCCGTGTTGCTTACCCTGACGATCGCTCACTTGGAGAAAGGCAAAACGGTTTTTGCCGTTGAACGGCTTCCGGTGGAAGGAGAGTTCGCGATGAATTTCCAGTTTACTGACGGCGTGGAGTACCGGGTTATGGCCATTGCTTACGTCACCGGCGGGCAAATGAGCCGAACCGAGCAAAACATATCCGTCACCGGCGTGGAACCGCCGGCGCGGGCGATGATTCCCGCGATAGCGTTCTTTCTCGCGGTGATTGCGTTAGGTTTGGGAGTTGGAAGATGGAGCCGCCGAGCGGCTCCATCTTAAACACAGGATGCGTAACCAAAGCAGGGGGTCTTAGTTCACCACAGAGACGCCGAGTTCGCAGAGTTCGGAGTGTTTCTTGACTCAAGAACTCCGTACTCCGCGCCCTCAGCGCCTCCGCGGTGAGTTCTCTTCTAAATCGATACGATCAATTTTCGGACACGTCAATCAGCACGCCATCCGGATCGGACATTTGAAACTGACCGAAGCAGCATTTGGCAAATAGTTTTTGCCTGACCTCGCGCTCGGGATTTTTGTCCGGTCGGTCGTCGGTGGGCGTATAGGTGCTCGCATGTTTTTCCCAATCGGCCTTAAAGGCTGCCATGCTTTCCACTTTGAACCCGATATGGTCAAGGGCTGGCCGCTCGATCCCGGAGCCTAGAAAATCCGTGATTTGCCAAGGCATGACCGCGAGCGTGACTTTTCCATCGGAGAGATAGTGATTGGGATCACCCATCGGTTTTTCCAATTCGGTAAGATCGAAAACCGTGCGGTAAAACTCACCGATTTTGTCCGGTTGCACGACGCGCAACCCAAAATGGCTGATGCGACGCGTTCTTTGCTCGTCTTCTTCAACATACAAGTTGGTGCGGTTTTCCATGCCCTGTTGCGAGAGATCGAAAACATTGCCTGCCGGATCGTGGGTGCTGATGCCGGCGAAAGGCCGGTTGCTGGGACGTTTGAGCACCTGGACCTTCGGATACTTCTCCTTGAGCCGCGAGAAAACCAGTTCGACGTCTTGCACTTCAAATCCGAAATGATCAAAACCGGCCTGGCGTCCCGGTGCTCGGGGATTCAAGTTCAGCCCGATGTAACCATCGCGCACGACGACCGCACCTCCGGTCCGCGCTACTCCAGAGCGCTTCATGCCGAAAATATCTCTGTAGAAATCGCCTTCATGGTTGACGTTGCTGCTGACAATTGCCATGTGCTTTATTTGTGCGAACATATCAGGCTCCTTTCCAAGCAAGATCAGGCTACCGTAATG
>Ga0209857_1000368_pt1 | contig 10447 bp, 9 predicted proteins | sample GWRWN1_10_20_FD_187226 | JGI IMG/M metagenome (GOLD analysis project Ga0209857, IMG submission 187226) | Riverbed sediment microbial communities from areas with no vegetation in Columbia River, Washington, USA - GW-RW N1_10_20 (SPAdes)... | ecosystem: Environmental > Aquatic > Freshwater > River... | reverse complement strand
GCGCCGGCACCCTCGACGAGGAGCGCTTCCGCCGCTGGCTGGCGCAGGACTACCTGTTCCTGCTGGACTACGTCCGGCTGTTCGCGCTGGCGGCCGCCCGCGCGCCCGACGGGGAGACGCTGGGGCGGCTGGTCGACCTGGCGCACGCCACCTTCCACGAGGAGCTGTCGCTGCACCGCGCCTACGCCGCCCGCTTCGGCATGTCCGAGCGGGACCTCGAGACCGCCGCGAAGTCGCCGGTCTGCGCGGCCTACACCGACTTCCTGTTGCGGACCGCGGCGACCGGCGACTTCGCCGAGATCGTCGCCGCCCTGCTGCCGTGCATGTGGGGCTACTCCGAGATCGGCCGGGCGCTTCAGGCCGCGGGGCCGCCGGCGGAGCCACGCTACCGGCAGTGGGTCCAGACCTACGCCGACCCGGGCTTCGCCGAGCTGGCCGCCTGGTGCGCGGGGCTGCTTGACCGGGTTGCCACCGGCCTGCCACCGGCGCGGCTGGCAGCATGCGAGCGGGCGTTCCGCACCAGCCTGGACCACGAGCTGGCGTTCTGGGACGCCTGAGGGCGGGTCAGAGCCGCCCGGCGGCGATGATCCGCTTGAGGAACGCCTGGGTGCGGGGATTGGTGGGCTCGGTGAAGATCTGCTCGGGCGCTCCCTGCTCGCAGATCAGGCCCTCGTCCAGGAAGCACACCGTGCTGGACACCTCGCGGGCGAAGGACATCTCGTGGGTGGCCAGCAGCATGGTCATGCCCTCGTGGGCCAGCTCGCGCACGATGTTCAGCACCTCGGCGACCAGCTCGGGGTCCAGCGCGCTGGTGATCTCGTCCAGCAGCAGCAGCTTCGGCTGCATCGCCAGGGCGCGGACGATCGCGGCCCGCTGCTGCTGGCCGCCGGAGAGGCTGTCGGGGTAGTCCTTGCGCTTGGCGAGCAGGCCGACGCGCTCCAGCAGCCCGTCGGCCCGCGTCTCGGCGTCCTGCTTGGACAGCCGCAGCACCTGGCGCGGCGCCAGGGTGATGTTCTGCAGCACCGTCATGTGCGGGAACAGGTTGAAGCTCTGGAAGACGATGCCGACGTCGCGGCGGTGCTGGTCGACGTCCACGCCGGGGCCGGATACCAGCTTGCCCTCGACGGTGATGGTGCCGGCGTCGAGCGGTTCCAGGGCGTTGATGCAGCGCAGCAGCGTCGACTTGCCGGAGCCGGAGCCGCCGATGAGGCTCACCACCTGGTGCTCGCCCACGTCCATGTCGATGCCGCGCAGCACCAGGTTGTCGCCGAAGCGCTTCTGGACCCCGCGGAGCTCCAGGAAGTGGCCGTCGCCCTCAGCCATGTCGTTCACCTCCTCGCCGCCATGCGCTGCTGGTCGCGCCTGAGCAGGCGGTCGGTGAATTGGGACATCGGGATGGTGATCACGATGTAGCAGAGGGCCAGGCCGGTGAACGAGGTCAGGTTGAAGTGGGTCCCGGCGTAGATCTGCGCCCGGCGGAAGCCGTCGAGCACGCCGATGATGCCGATGAGCGCGGTGTCCTTCTGCAGGCCGATGAAGTCGTTGAGCAGCGGCGGGATCACCCGGCGGACCGCTTGGGGGAGCACCACGAAGCGCATGGTCTTGCCCTGGGAGAGCCCCAGCGAGCGGGAGGCGGCGGTCTGGCTCCAGTGGATGCTCTCGATCCCGGCCCGGTACACCTCGGCGACGTAGGAGCCGTAGAGGATCGTCAGCGCCAGCGCGGCGAGCTGGTACTGCGACCAGTCGCCGATCCACGGCACCCCGGCGATGGGGATGCCGAAGCCGATCATGTAGATCAGCACGAGCCCGGGGACGGCCCGGAACAGGTCGATATAGCCGACGGTCAGCCAGCGGACAGGCGCCAGCGCCCTGCTGCGGCTGGCGCGGAGCAGGGCGAGCACCAGCCCCCAGACCAAGGACGCACGCCTCGGCCACGAACATGAGCGACAGGTTCGTGGTGAACCCCTCGAGTACCGACGGGAAGCTCGCCTTGAAGTCCGACCAGCTGAAGAAGGTGTTGAGGAACTGCTCCACGGCCGCGCTGTCCTGCTCAGGTGATGACCGGTACGGTCGTCGGGTCGACGAAGTACTTCTTGTACAGCTGGTCGATGAAGCCCTCCGACTTCAGCGTCGTGATGACCTGGTTGAACGCGGCCAGGTTCTTGGAGTCCTTGTTGATCACCGCGCCGTACTTCTCGCCGGTCTCGAACTGGCCCACGACCTCCCCGTCGGGGATCTGGTTGGCCTTGACTGCGCCGACCACGATGGGCGTGTCGAGCAGCACCGCGTCGATCTGCCCGGCGCTCAGGGCGGTGAACGCATCGACCGTGGTGTTGTAGATCTGCGCCTCGGACGACGGCTTGATCTGGTCGTTGATGTAGGCGGCGCCGGTGGTGTTGATCTGGGCGCCCCACCGGAGCCCCTTGGCCTCCTGCAGGCTCCCCACCTTGGTGCCCTTCTTCACCAGGATGCCCTGGTTGGCGTCGAAGTAGGGCTCGGTGAACTGGGCCACCTTGGCGCGGTCCGGGGTGATGGTGACCTGGCTGAAGTTGATGTCGCAGGGGCACTTCTGCCCGGCGACCAGCCCGGCGAACGGCATCTCCACGAACTTGGTGGTGCCGAGGTTGAGGCGCTTGGCGATCTCCTTTGCGAGGTCGACCTCGAACCCGCCGGTCAGCGAGTTGTAGTCCTCGCCGATCCAGAACGGTGGCGCCGGCAGCTCGGTCCCCACCGTCAGCGTGCCGTCCGTGATCAGCCCGCTGACCTGGGTTCCGGAGCCGCTCTGCGCACCGGTGTCTGTCGGTTCGTCGCTGCCGCAGCCGGCCGCCACCAGGGCGACCAGCATCGCAAGGACCAGCAGCGAGCCCTTGCGACGTCCCACAGCCCCCATGTCCCACCTCCTATGACGTGTCAGAGCAGGCCAACCTTAACCGTTCCGGCGCCGCGCTGGACAGGATGGTGCCGGGGTGTCCGTGCGTCACGCTTCCGCGTCACCCTGTCCGCACCCGGAGGCTCGTGGAGCGCGTCGGTGGGGCGGGGCAGCTCCCACGGTTGGGACAGGCCGATCCCGGCGTGGTCGCCCGCCGTATTCGCGAGCAGACACCCGAGATGGGGATGAACAGCGAAGCTTCTATTGTCGTCAAGCTTCGATGGCGGGAGCAGCCCGAGCCCGGGAGGTGTCCAGACGTGGGGTTGCGCGCCGTTCGAGCTACGCTGCGCACGCGAGCATTCCACCGGCTCGGGGCGGGCGAAGCGGCTACGATGGCCTTGGAGGAAGCAGTGAGGCAGCTCGGCCTCTGGATGCCGTGCAGCCTACGCCTCTGCAGGGCTGGTAACGGGCGAGGTCCATCCCATGCCCTCACAGCGTGACAAGCTGCGAGTCGGTGCAGCCGTGCTCGGCGCCGTCGCGGTGCTCGCCGTTGTGGGGCGCATCACCAGCCCCGAAGCGCCTGCGTCCCAGCCGGGGCCGACGCCCGCAACGACGCGGGCGCCTCCCCAGCGTTCCATCGTGCCCGAACGCTGGGTAACAGCGCAGATCGATGTCGGCCATGGCGGGGGCCCGCTCAAGTTCGGCGCTGGCAGCCTCTGGGTCGGCGCGTGGCGAAACCGCGAGGTCGTGCGGATCGATCCGCGCTCCAACCGAGTCGCCGCCCGGTTCCCAGCTGGCGGCCAGAACCCGGCTGGACTGGCGGTTGATGCAGGAACGATCTGGGTGGTGCATCCCGACACCGATGAGGTGGTGCGGCTTGACGCCAGGACCGGCCGGGTCGTCGCCAGGATCAAGCTCGGTTCGTTGCCGTTCCAGTTCGCGCCTGGCGATCGCCGCTTCCAGCCGTCGCTGGTGGCCGTCGGCGCGGGTGCCGGATGGGTTGTTACCAGTCGCGGTGCGGTGGCACGCATCGATCCGGCCAGCAACCGCGTGGTCGCGGTGATCAAGCTCGCGCGTCAGGATCTCCGGGGCATCGCGATCGCCGGCCGCATCGTCTGGATCGCCGAGGGCCGCCACGGCGTGGCGCGGATCGACGCGGCCAGCAACCGGCTGCTCAGGACGATTCGGCTCGACGTCCAAGCCGATCGGGTAGCTGCCGACGGTGGGACGATCTGGGTCGGCGGCCCGACGATGGATCCGAGCTTCGAGACGGCTGGTGCTGTGGCCCGGATCGAAGCCGCTACCGGCCGGGTCCGGGAGATCGTTCCAAGCGGCCTGCCGACTGGCTTGGCGGCCGGCGTCGGAGCTGCCTGGATCACGGAGCGGGACGCTGCTGGAGGGGCGCTGGAGTGCATCCAGCCGGGCGCGAGCCCCTCAGGCATGACCGGGCTGCCCGCTCTGGGGGAACTGGCCATTGGTGGCGGCGCCGTTTGGGCCGCCGGCCGCCGCGGGTCGTTGGTGTACCGACTCGATCCCGACCGCTTCCCGTGCAGTGCGGCCTCGGTGCTCACACGCCCTGCCGTCACGCCATGACCCGGGCCAGCTTGCCGCACCAGGAGACGGAACAGCTGGCGAGCGGCAGTGCACTTGAGGCAGCGGCGGATCTCGCGCTCGCTCTTCGCGGAGCCCAGGCGGGCACCGCGGGCAGCATCACAGACACGAACGTGCACACAACGGTGAAATAGCGCCGCAGGTCACGGTCTATTGCCGACCAGGTCCGGCGTGTGGCCCGAGGGACCGATAGCGCACTCGGGAAGGTGCGCGAACGGAGTCAAAGGCTCTCGGCCCTCGCCGGACAACTCCCCGAATCAGAGAATCCTGGACAGGAACGCCCTGGTGCGGTCGTGGCGGGGGTTGGCGAACACCTCGGCCGGCTCGCCCTTCTCGACCACCACGCCCTGGTCCATGAACACCACCTGGTCGCTGACCTCGCGGGCAAAGCCCATCTCGTGGGTGACCACGATCATGGTCATGCCGTCCTTGGCCAGCTGCTTCATCGCATCCAGGACGTCGCCGACCAGCTCCGGGTCGAGGGCGCTGGTCGGCTCGTCGAACAGCATCAGCTTCGGGTCCATGGCCAGCGCGCGGGCGATCGCCACCCGCTGCTGCTGGCCGCCCGACAGCTGAGCCGGGTAGACGTCGGCCTTGTCGACCAGCCCGACCTGGTCCAGCAGCTGCCGGGCCCTGGTCCTTGCCGCGTCCTTGGAGACCTTCCTGACCTGGCAGGGCGCCTCGCAGATGTTCTCCAGCGAGGTCATGTGGGGGAACAGGTTGAACCGCTGGAACACCATGCCGATCTCGGCCCGCGATTTCGAGATCTCCCGTTCCTTCAGCTCGTAGAGCTTGTCGCCCTCCTGCCGGTAGCCGACCAGGTGCCCGTCGACCCACAGCCGGCCGGCGTTGATCTTCTCCAGGTGGTTGATGCAGCGCAGGAAGGTCGACTTGCCGGAGCCGGACGCGCCGAGCAGGACCACGACCTGGCCGGGAAGCACCTCCATGTCGATGCCCTTGAGCACCTCCAGGCTGCCGAAGCGCTTGTGGACCGCCTCGGCCTTGACCATCGGGGCCCCGTCCCCGGGACCGGTGGCGGCCCTGCCGTCGAGCTCAGTGTCCATGTCCGATAGCCTCCGCCTGCGCCTTGGCCCGTTCCTGTCCGGTGCCGAACCCCTTGCTGAAGTACCGCTCGACATAGAACTGGCCAACCATCAGCACGCTGGTCAGGGCCAGGTACCACAGGCAGGCCGCGACCAGCATCGGGAACACCTGGAAGGTGCGGGCGCCGATCGCCTGGAGCTGGAAGAACAGCTCGTTGGTGACCGGGACGAAGGCCAGCAGCGAGGTGTCCTTGAGCATCGCGATCGTCTCGTTGCCGGTCGGTGGGACGATCACCCGCATCGCCTGGGGCAGGACGATCCGGCGCAGGGTCGTCCCGCGCGCCATGCCGAGGGCGTGCGCGGCCTCCTGCTGGCCCGGGTCGACCGCCTTCATGCCCGCCCGCACGATCTCGGCCATGTAGGCCGCCTCGGACAGGGCCAGCCCCAGCAGGCCGGCCATGAAGCCGGTCAGGATGGTCCGGGCGTCGAGGCTGAACAGGCGGGCGTTGAGGTCGATCCCGAACAGGTCGCCGAGCTGGCGGTCGAACGGCAGCCCGAACCCGTAGCTCGCGTACAGGATGCCCAGGTTGCCGAACAGGATCAGCAGCACGATCCGGGGCACGGCGCGGAAGAACCAGGTGTAGAGCCAGGCCGCCCCGGACAGGATCGGGTTCGGGGACAGCCGCATCATGGCGATCACGATCCCGAGCGCCACCCCGATGATCATCGCCAGCACGGTCACGATCAGCGTTGTCCGCACGCCCTCGATGACCGGCGGGCGGAACATGTTGTCGATCATGAAGCGCCACTGGAACGCGTCGTTGGTGACCAGCATGTGGACGAACATCGCGGCCACGATGGCCAGGACCACGATCGCGACCCACCGGCCCGGGTGCCGGACGGGCACGGCCGTGATGGCCTCCGGCTGTGCCCGCTCGGCGGTTTTCGTCTCGGTCATGTGCGCCCCCGGTCCCGCCGGTTAAGGGTTGGCGGCGGGGTTGTCGATGGCGCCCCCCTGGACGCCCCACTTGTCGAGGATCGTCTTGTAGGTGCCGTCGGTGATCAGCGCCTGGACGGCGTCGGCCACCGCTTGGGCGAACTCGGTCTGGTCCTTCTGGACGACGTAACCGTACGGCGCCGCGTCGTAGATGTCACCGAGCAGTTCGAGCTGACCGTTGGTCTGCTTGACGGCGTAGGCGAGCACCGGGGAGTCGGCCAGCATGGCGTCGTCCTTGCCGGAGACCACCGCAGCCGTCGCCTGGTCCTGGCGCTGGTAGCGGTCGATGGTGATGGCCGGCTTGCCCGCGCTCTTGCACGCATCCTGGCGCTTGGAGGAGAGGTCGTCGGTGTCCTGGACGGTGTTGGTCTGGACGGCGACCTTCTTGCCGCAGGCGTCGTCGGGCTGGACGCCGGTGGGGTTGCCCGTCTTGGTCCCCCACTGGGTGCCGGCGTTGAAGTAGCTGACCATGTTGACCTGCTGCTTGCGCTCGTCGTTGATGGTGAACGACGAGACACCGGCCTCGTACTTGCCTGACTGGACACCCGGGATGATCGCGTCGAACACGGCTGACTGGTATTCGGTCTTGAGGCCGAGCTTGGCCGCGACGGCGTTGAACAGGTCGACGTCCCAGCCGACGACCGTCTTGCCGTCGGTGTCGAGGAACTCGTTCGGCGGGTAGCTCGAGTCGGTCCCGATCACGATCTTGCCGTCGGACTTGATCGCGTCCGGCACCTTGGCTGCGAGCGCCTCGTCGACCGTCGCCGCCGCGCCAGCGGTCGTCTCGGTACTCCCGCCGCCGGTGCCGTCGTCGCCGCACGCGGCCACGACGAGGCCCAGGCCGAGGACGAGGACGAGCAGCCGCCATCTCCGTTCGCTTCCCACCATGCTCCCGTTCTCCTTCTGTCAGGCCGCCGGGCCGCCCCAGCGACCGCCCTCCGCGATTGCCGTCACTCCTCGCCAGACAACTGGCGCATCGCGCGTGACGCGGTCAGGTCAGCTCGCCGAGGTATGCCTCCCGCATCAACGGGCTCTTGAGCAACGCCTGCGCGGTGTCGGCGAGGACGATCTGCCCGGTCTGCAGCACGTAGCCCCGGTCGGCGATCCAGGTAGGCGCAGGAGATGGCCATGCGGATGGGCAAACTCCTCTGGAGCACAGGTGATGCAGGGGCTCGTGTCTGACCGGCAATCGCTCTCCTTACGATCCGGCTGCTCGCACTATCCGCCTGTGGTGACAGCAGAAGCAAGACGGTCCCCAGGGCTGTCGGACGCGCCTGGACCTGGCCGAGCGCCATGTCAACGATGCGGCTCCCGTTCGGGGAGGTGGACGATTGAGCCTTCGGCGTTGTGGTGAGGTCCTATCGGTGAGCCGGCGCCGTCAAACGAGCAGCGACAGGCAGGTCGCCCCGCCGTCGGCCTTGTCGACCTCGTCGAGCTCGACCTCCCGGACCTCCAGGCCGAGCCGGCCGATCGCCGCGGCCGTCGCCGGGCAGCCGGCCGGGACCACCGCCATGGTCCCAACGGCGAGGACGTTGCAGCCCTGGGCCTCCTCGGGCGGCACGACCACCCGCCGCCGGACCGACCGGAAGACCGGCTGCGCCAGCACGAAGGCCGCGCCGACCACCGCGTCACCGGCCACGGCCGTCACGGCCGTCTGCAGGTGCAGGACGCCGTCGGGCACGGCGGCGACCGCCACCTCCAGGCCGCATGCGCGCGCGAACCGGGCGAGCTGCTCCACGCCCGCCCCGTTGGTCCGCCGCGAGCCGCCCACGACCAGGGTCCGGTCCAGGCGCAGCACGTCGCCGCCGTCCAGCGTCGCCGGCGGCGTCATGCGTCGCACGTCGGCGACCAGAGCGGCCAGGGCCGGCAGCAGCCGCTCGGGCTCCTCGGCGCGCGAGGGGGCGCCGGGGCGGGTCAGCAGCGCCCGGTCGCCGAGCACGACGGCGCAGTCGTCGACGAAGCAGGAGTCCGGCAGGTCCTCGAGGGCGGGGAGCGGCACCACCCGGACGAGGTCGGCGAGCGCGGCGACGTAGGCGGCGTGCTGCGCCGCCGCCCGTGCCGGGTCGATGGTCGACCGTGCCGGGTGCCCGGAGAGCGCCCGGGCGAAGGAGCGGCCCGGTGGCCGCACGATCGCGGCCGTGGGCGGGTTGCGAGGAACGGGCGTCATGGCCGGGCCCGCCCCGGGTTGCCCATTGACAAGGGACGGCTCCGGCGATGGACACTACCAGCCATGGCTCATCGGGCGAGGTAACCTCGCACCCGCCCCAGCGGAGGTGGCTCGGGATGGAGCTCTCACGGAGGCAGTTTCTCGCGTTCGTCGGCGTGACGGGCGGGGCCGCCGCCGCCGACGCGCTGCTCGCGACCGCCGCGGTCGGGGCCGACGGGTCGGTGGGCGACTTCCTCGGGCGGGGCGCGACCCCCGTCCGGCTCCCGCACCAGCTCCCGATCTACCTGAGCCGCGACAGCTTCCTGCCCACCACCGGCCAGGTGGGCGACTTCGGCGCGCCGCTGGGCGAGTACACGGTGCTCGACGACGTGATCGTCGCGCCCGAGTTCGAGCGCTACCTCATCGTCGCCTGGGGCGACCGGGTGTTCGACGACCGCGACCAGTACGTCGGCTACAACTGCGACTACACGGCGTTCCGGCGGCTCCGCGGCGCCGGCGACGGCTTCCTGTGGGTCAACCACGAGTACGTCTCCTTCCCGATCTCGCTGGGCGCGCCGGAGACGCCGGCGACGCTGCAGGCGGCCAGCCCACGGCCGGCCACCTCGTTCCCGGCCGTGGTCGGCTTCGACATCGACGGCCCGACCGTGCCGCAGGGCACCCGCTGGGGCGAGTTCCTCTACAACATGGGTGGCACGATCGTGCGGCTCCGCAAGGGCAACGGCGGCCGCTACGCCCCGGTGGCCGACCGGCGCAACCGCCGCCTCCACCTGCTCTCCGGGCTCGCGCTCAACGCCGGCCGCAGCGACCTGCGCCCCGACGGCACGGCGTTCTCGTCGCTGCTGTCGTGGGGCGACCGTCCCCACCAGCAGGGCGACCGCAGGTATCTGATCGGCACCGGCCCCGCCGCCGTCGAGGTCATGCCGAACTCCAGCGACGGCCTCGGCAACCGGATCATCGGCACCGGCTTCGGCTGCTCCGGCGCGCTCACCCCGTGGGGCACGGTGCTGTCGTGCGAGGAGAACTTCCAGGGCGGCGCCGGCGCGTTCTTCGTCGGCGTGCAGGAGAACGTCCTGCCCGACGGCACCCAGACCGGCTACGTCGTCGGCACGCCGGCCACCTACACCGACCCCGTCAGCGGCCAGACGTTCCACAACTACACGACCGGGACGTTCTTCGGCCAGGTCGGCGAGAAGTACGGCTGGGTGGTCGAGATCGACCCGGCCGACCCGAGCTGGCGGGCGCGCAAGCACACCGCCATGGGCAGGGTCCGCCACGAGAACGTCGCCATGCGCGCCGCGGCCGGCCGCAAGGTGGTCGCCTACATGGGCGACGACCGCCGCGGCGGCCACATCTGGAAGTACGTCAGCCACGACCGGGTGCACGACCCCGACAGCCGCGCCACCTCGCGGCTGCTGGAGCGCGGCACGCTGTACGTCGCCCGCCTCGACCCGGGCGACGGCAGCGGCACGGGCCGCTGGATCCCGCTGGTGCCGGAGACCCCCGTCGACCCGATCGCCCCGTCGGACCTGGCGGAGCGGGAGGCGGCCGAGCGCGGCGTCCCGGTGGCGACCATCACCGCCGCCAAGCTCAGGCTGCCGAAGCGCAACGGCGTCGCCGGCCAGACCAGCGACGGCGGCCCCTTCGACGTCACCATCGCCAACGAGGTGATGGCGCTGGAGTCGTACCGGACCAAGGGCGGCACGGTCGCGGCGGCCACGCTCGGCGACTACTACACCGGCCAGGGCGCCATCCTGGTCGAC
>Ga0209857_1000366_pt1 | contig 10467 bp, 10 predicted proteins | sample GWRWN1_10_20_FD_187226 | JGI IMG/M metagenome (GOLD analysis project Ga0209857, IMG submission 187226) | Riverbed sediment microbial communities from areas with no vegetation in Columbia River, Washington, USA - GW-RW N1_10_20 (SPAdes)... | ecosystem: Environmental > Aquatic > Freshwater > River... | reverse complement strand
ATCCGGTCGAGTGACCCAGTTCTCGGGGGCGGATTGAACGTCAGGACAAAGCGGGCTGTGCCGTGGCTCTTGTTTTGTACACCCAGCGAGACTCCCGGTTCAATGTGGAGCGCGGTGCCTGGTCTCGCGGTAAACGTGTCGTCCTCGAGCGTCACTTCGAGTTCTCCATCGATCTGGAAGAACGACAGTTCGTACGGATCTTCCTCGTGGCCGTGAGGCGGCATAAAGCCGCCGGGTGGGACTGAAGCCACGTATGTGTACAGGTGTTGGCCAAACACAATAGGTTGGAGCCAATAGTCGTCTTCTGCGTGCTGAAAACCGTCGACATCCTCGATCTGCACTCGGGCGTAACCCTTCGTAGCCATCGTGTCCTCCTCAGATGCCTGTTGCTGTCTACGCGGCTCGGCGTAGACACGGATTGAGCAATTCTTCGAGAGCGAATCCTGTAAAGGCAAAACCAAGCACCGCGGTGGTAATGAGAAGTCCGGGTGGGATCACCCACCATTTCCAGGCGCCGCTCAGGAATGCGCTGCGGTCACGATCTGCGCCAGTGCCGTGTCTTCGCCGACTTTCGTCGCCGTGAAGCGGATCGACCCCCGCCTGGTTGATGGTCCCACCGATGACCTGATCGTCGGGCTGCTCGGTCACAGGAATGGACTCTCCGGTGACCAAGGCCTCGTCAATCGCCGTTTCGCCTTCGCGGACGACGCCGTCGACCGGTACCTTGTCACCGGACCGCAGCTCGATCAAATCTCCCCTCTGGAGCTCGCTCGTCGCCACCTCCACGACCTGTCCGCTGCGGACGACGCGGGCTTTCGGCGGCACCAGGTTGAACAGGGCCTGCAGGGCGTCGGAGGTGCCGCCGGGAGCGCATCTCCATCCAGTGGCTGAAGAGCACGAAGGTGACGGGCATCGCCGCCGCTTCATAAGAACGTCTCACCGGCGGTCAATACGGTGATGACGACGCTGAACAGATAGGCGGCCACCACGCCCACATTGTGACGCCCAACTCAGCGGCCTGGCAGGACAAACAGGCTCTCCGCAAGGGCAAGGAACCCCGTGCCGGTTGGCTGGGGAATCTGCAGGTTTGGCCTGGTGCTGATTGTCACGCTAGTGCTGGTTGTGATGTTCGTGCTGCATGGGGTGTGGTTCCAGGATACTATTCCTTGTCGGAGAATCGAGTCGTGCGCAGCTAATGGCTACCGCGGTCGCACGCGCCTTCGCGTTTTTGTGTCGCGGACGGCCCGCCGCAATGCGTCTAACCTTTGTGGGTCCACGTCTCGTACCGCTGCCACAAACTGCGCGACCGCGTAATCTCCGAAATCCTTTACCAGACCCTCGGCTACCGACTTGGACACTCGCGTCAAGAATGCGTCTCTGCTTTCGCGTGGCCGGAACCAATGGGCACGCGGGCGCCCGCCGCGAATCAGGATCCCTTTCTCCGCCAGGCGGTTCATGATCGTCATCACCGAGTTGAACGAGAGAGTCCGGCGGGACGAAAGTGACTCCCACACTCGACGTATGGAAGTCCTCCCCTGCCGCCACATCTCTTCCATGACCTCGGCCTCAAGGGAGCCCATTACACGTCTGAGCCCGCGATCATGCAGCCGGAAAGTTTGCACGTACCGGTGAGTACCCATCGCCAGTTCAGGAAATTACACTACGGAGCATATTGAACCTGGTTTTGATGTGGCGAATTCCATAGAAGCGATGGCCGCGAACTATAAGGTGCAGGCCAACCCGGCGTGCGCAACAATGTCCAAAAACGACGGGGGCGTATGTATCGGAATGACGCCGAGCACAAGCGCTGCCATGATTGTGGAAGCGGCGACGTGCATCCGTCTGGCATGAGGAAGTGCAAGATGCGCTTGAGGATCCAGCAACTGAGCCACGCGGAGGTCCAAGATCGAATTGACCCCCACCTCGGAAGCAAGACTGCCAAGCTGTGGCTCGCTGTCGATGATTTTCAGAAGGGCACCGGCGAGCGAGTCGCGCCCCTGAGCGGCGACGACGCGGCCGTCGGCGGCCAGCTCCGCGGCCGTCAAGTGACGCGCCCACAGGTCCGCCGCTACGGGGAGGAAAAACAGCGCTCGCCTAAGGGCTCGCCCGATGAGGCGACGCAGGGGATCATGCTGAAGTAGATGGCAGAACTCGTGGCAAAGTACAGCCTCCACCTCATCTTCCTCCAAGAGATCTACGAGTCCAGACGAAACGAAGATCTGCGGATGAAGGAAGCCTGCGGTGAGGGCATAAGCTGAGTGGTCTTCTACCCGCGTGACCCGGTGTTGAAGACCGAGCCGAAGAGCAACCCTAGAAAGGACAGGGCCATGAGCAAGGCCGACTCCGCGAAGGCGAACCACCAGCGCCCGTGAACTCCACGCCTCCGCGATGCATGATAGTATCCCGATCCCTGTGGACGCGAACGCCACAAGTGAAATAGTTGAAACTACCGCAGAGACAAACTGCTGGTTCGATTCGAGAACAGCCCGACAGCTTTGGTAGAAGTGCAGCAACCCACTCCCCAGCTCGCGCAAACCGAACAACGTACCCAACAGCGTAAAGAGCGCAATCACTCCACCGAGCGCGGCCAGCCACAGCCACGATTGAGTCGCCGCGCGGGAGAGTTCATCAGACTTGGACGAGATGTGAGCGAACATCACGAATACCACGATGCAGCATCTCATTCCTCCGTTGGGTCTAGCGTACCCTGCTGCCGCGACCGCGCCCTTACCGTCGGAGGAAAGGAAGAGTTGAGACCCGGTCAGAATGCACTACAACACGTCATGTAAACAAAGTTGAATAGGGGGAAGGAACAGATGAGCACGCGCGGCGGGGTCGCCCTGAGCTTAACCATCCTCTTGGTTGGTGTACTGATCGCAACCGGGGTGCGGGATTCAGCGCTCGGCGCTCCGGTCCGGCAAGTCTTGCGGATGAATCTGGAAACCGGCGAGCCCGCGACGCTCGATCCCGCGAAAATCGACAACCGCGCCGCGGGCACGGTCGCCAAGCAGTTGTTCGAAGGACTGACCCGTCTCGATCAAAACGGCAACGTCATCCCAGGCGTCGCCGAGCGCTGGACGGTCAGCGGTGATGGCAAGGTGTACACATTCATCCTGAGGCGCAATGCGCGCTGGTCCAACGGCGATCCGGTCACCGCGCATGACTTCGTGTATTCATATCTCCGCCTGCTCGGACCGAAGTTCGGCGCGCCATTAGTTGATAACCTCTTCTTCCTCGTCAATGCTGAAGGATTTAATGGCGGCAAGGTCAGTGATCCGGCGCAGGTGGGCGTCCGGGCTGTCGACGACTTTACAGTTGAGATCCGCCTCCACACCCCAGCCGCCTTCTTCTTGAAGCTGTTGAGCTTCTTTTCAGTGATGCCGGTCAACCAGAAAGCCGAGCAGCAGAGTCCGAGATGGATGAACGAAGCCGCGACCTTCGTCAGCAACGGACCCTTCCGGCTGACGCAGTGGGTGCACGAGCAGCGGATCGTCCTGGAACGCAACCCCAATTACTGGGCCAGAGATCGTGTGAGGCTGGACGCGATCGAGTTCACGATGGTCGCCAGCCGCGCCACCGCCTACCAACTGTTCCAGACGGGGCAGCTGGACGTAGTGTTCCCCCCGCCGGAGCTGACCGGGCTGATCGCGGAAAAAAGGGTTCTCGTGAGGCCCCAAGCCCGCACGTTCTTCATCAGGTTCAACAACAAGGTTGCGCCGTTCACGAACGTCAACATCCGCAAGGCGTTCTCGCTGGCAATTAACCGGGAGGCGATCACCCGGCGTATCTTCCAGGGTGGGCAGCTCCCGCTGCGCGGCTTCATCCCGCACGGGCTCAGCAGCGGCACTGGTGAATTCCGCCGGCAGGCCGGCGACCTCTACAAGGATAACGACCGGGTGAGGGCGCGCGAGCACCTGCAGCAGGGGCTGCGGGAACTCGGGCTCAACGCGCTGCCGGAACTGACGATGCGGGCCTCGAGCGCCGAGATCTTCACCAAGATCGCGCAGGCCGTGCAGGCGCAGTGGAAGCAGGCGCTCAATGTCACGGTGCGGATCGAGCTCATGGAGCCGCGCGCGCTGACGGCGGCGGTCCGCTCCAAGAACTATGTCATGGCGCCCTTCAACACCGGCGCGGACTACGATGATGCGTTCAACCTGGTAACGCAGTTCATGTCCGACGATTTCTTCAACTTCACCAATTACGCGAACGCCGAATACGACCGGCTGATTCGAGCTGCGGCGGTGGAGACGAACGCCCAGCGGCGCACCCAGCTCATGATTGACGCCGAGAAGATCCTGATCCAGCAGGACATGGCCATTGCGCCGCTGTATACCGGGACGGAAGTCATCCTGCAAAACCCGAAACTCAAGAACGTCTACCGCTACCCGGTGGCGGAGGACGACGTCCGCGACGCGTTCTTCGAACCATAGCATCGATCTGACCCGGACGACCGAGCCGTTGCCAGGGCCTATTGACCGGGCTCTGGCAACGGTGTTTTCAACGAGGTGATCCTTGACCGCATATCTCGCACGCCGGTTCCTGCTGAGCCTGCTGACGCTGTGGGTCATCATCACGTTGACGTTCGTGCTGATGCATGCGATCCCGGGAGATCCGTTCATGAGCGAGGCGCGGATTTCCCCGCAGGCGATGGAGAACCTGCGGCGCTACTATGGATTAGATCGGCCGCTGCTGGTCCAGTACGGTCGTTATCTGGCCAACCTGGCGCGGGGGGACCTCGGCCGGTCGCTCCGATCCGAGGTGCGGGACATCAACCAGATCATCGCCGACGGGCTGCCAATTTCCGCGCTGCTCGGTGCGGAGGCGCTGATTGTCGCTGTCCTCGGCGGGATCACGCTTGGGGTCCTGGCGGCGCTGGGACACAACCGCGTGCCCGATTATCTTTCCATGGGGACCGCGATCGTCGGCATCTCGGTGCCCGGCTTCATCCTGGCCACACTGCTGATCGACGTGTTTGCCGTGCGCCTGGGTATCTTACCAGTTGCGACCTGGGGCACCTGGAAGCACACGGTGATGCCGGCGTTCTCCCTGGCCTTGGCGCCGCTCGCGTATCTGGCACGACTCACCCGGTCCAGCATGCTGGAGGAGTTGGGGCAGGATTACGTCAAGGCCGCGGTAGCGCGCGGCCTCTCCCGGCCGAGGGTGATCGTCGGACACGCGCTGCGCAACGCGCTGCTGCCGGTCATCACGGTGTTGGGCCCCCTGACCGCGGGCATCCTCACCGGCAGCTTCATCATCGAATACATCTTCGGCATTCCCGGGATCGGCAAGATCTTCGTGCTCAGTATCTCCGATCGCGACTACCCACTCATTCTGTCAGGCGCCGTCGTCTACAGCGTCCTGCTCCTTGCGACGAACTTCCTGGTGGACGTCGCCTACAGCCTGGTCGACCCGCGCATCCGGGTCCTGGGGCGCGCTCGATGAGCGTGGAGCGCGCGCACGAGACACTGGACCCGCCCGCGGAAGTGTTCCGCCCGCGCGCTCACGGACCCGCGGCAAAGACTGTGGTGGTTGCGCCCGGCCGCCGGCGGGAGATCGTCCGGCGTTTAGGCCAGAATCGCCTGGCGGTTGCAGGATTCTGGATCATCGTCGCGCTGGTCTTCATGGCCATCATTGGGCCATCCCTGGTTCCCTACGCGTATGACGAGCAGAATCTGCTGGAGGCGAATGAGCCGCCCTCAGGCCGCCACTGGTTCGGCACCGACGATTTCGGACGGGACGTGTTCGCCCGCACTTGGACCGGCGCCCGGATCTCGCTCTTCGTCGGCTTTACGGCCGCGTTTCTCGATCTCGTTGTCGGCGTCGTGTACGGGGGGATCTCCGGCTATGTTGGGGGGACGACTGATGATGTGATGATGCGCGTTGTCGATCTGCTCTACGGCCTGCCGCACCTGCTCTCCACCGTTCTCTTCATGGTCGTCCTCGGCCCAGGGCTGTTCACGATCATCGTGGCGATGGTCGCCACAGGGTGGCTCGGCATGGCGCGCCTGGTGCGGGGACAGGTCCTGCAGCTCAAAGAGCTGGAGTACGTGCAGGCCGCGCACGCGCTCGGCATCCCTTCCCGCCGCGTGCTCGCCCGGCACCTCATTCCCAACGCGATGGGCCCGATCCTGGTGAACCTCACGCTTACCGTACCGGCGGCGATTTTCACTGAGGCAGCGCTGAGCTTCCTGGGCCTCGGCGTTCCGTTGCCGCTGGCGAGTTGGGGAACGATGACAGCGCAGAGTCTCGTCACGATCCTGACCGGAGATACCTGGCGGCTCTTCTTCCCGGCGTTCTTCATCTCGCTGACGATGTTCGCGTTCAACGCGTTTGGGGACGGGCTGCGCGACGCGCTAGATCCCCGGCTGCGGCGATAGAGGTCAAGCCGATGACGCTGCTGGAAATCGACAACCTGCACCTGGGGCTGCGCACCGCAGACGGCATTGTCCACGCGCTGCACGGTGTCACCCTGCACGTGGACGAGGGAGAAATGCTGGCGGTGGTCGGGGAGTCCGGGTGCGGGAAGACCGTCACGATGCAGACCGTCCTGGGGTTGTTCTCCGCGCGCGAGATCGCATACCGGCAGGGACGAATAGGGTTTGCCGGACGCGATCTGCTCGAATTACCCGAAGACGAGATGCGCCGCCTGCGCGGAAGTCAGATCGCGATGGTCTTTCAAGATCCGATGACCGCGTTGAACCCAACGCTGACCATCGGACATCAAATCGGCGAAGCGATCCTGGCGCACCGCCGCGTCAGTCGCGCTGCGGCGATGCGCCAGGCGGTCGCTCTCCTGTCCCAGGTCGGGGTGCCGCAGCCGGAGATGCGGGCTGCGCAATATCCGTTTCAACTCAGCGGCGGGTTGCGCCAGCGCGCCGTGATCGCATCCGCGCTGGCGTGCGGCCCGAGGCTGCTCATTGCCGACGAGCCCACCACCGCGCTTGATGTCACGATCCAGGCGCAGATCCTGGCGCTGCTCCGCTCACTTCAGCGGCAGTACGGGATGGCCATCATCCTGGTCACGCACGATCTGGGTGTGGTCGCCGAAATGGCAGACCGCGTGGCGGTGATGTATGCCGGCCGCATTGTCGAGGAGGGCCCGATCGACGCGATCTTCAGCCGGCCGTCACATCCATACACCTGGGGGTTGCTGGAATGTTTGCCGCGGCTCACCACGTTGCGCAGTCAGAAGCTCAGAACGATCGAAGGCGCGCCTCCGGATCTTGCCGGCCCGCTCCCCGGTTGCGCCTTCGCCGATCGGTGTGCGCATGCGATGTCGGTGTGCTGGGAGTACCTTCCACCGATGTTTGATGCGGGAACGAAGCATCAATCCGCCTGCTGGTTGCTGCATCCGCACGCGGCGCCCATCGCGGAGGCCACACGACTCCGCCAATCCGCGAGTGCGCCCGACGAAAAGGGGTTGCCGCGTGGACGTGCTTGACCTGATCAAACGGCGCCGCAGCATTCCGCGCTTCAAGAGCGATCCGGTCCCGCGCGACGTGATTGAAAAGATGCTCGAGGCGGCGACCTGGGCGCCGAATCACCACCTCACCCAGCCCTGGGAGTTCACCGTGCTCGACGGCGCGGCCAAGGCAGAGTTTGCGGAAATCCGCCGCCGCTTCCGTGTCTCCTTGTTCCCCGACCCGAGCAGAACCGAGGCGCAGAAGGCCGCTGAGAAGATCTACCAGGATACTGTCGCCACGCCGACGATCATCGCCGTCACCATGAAAGTCGCTGAAGATCCCGAGGTTCGCGACGACGATTTCGCTGCCACCTTCATCGCGGTTCAGAACATGATGCTCACAGCCGCCGATCTAGGTGTGGGCACCTATATGCGCACCGGCGGGCTGGTCCACGACCCGAGGCTCCGTGAGTTCTTGCAGGTAGCGTCCAACCGCCGCATCGCCGCCATCATCTATGTCGGCTATCCCGCGTTGGTACCGGAGCGCCGGCGCACGCCCTATCAGGAGAAGGCGCGGTGGTGGACCGACGGAGCCGTCCCGCAGGCGGCGAAGCCCGAGCCCGCCGCGGTGCAGACATCGGGTATCGCGATCGATCCCGTGTGCAAGATGAAGGTCGACATCGCCACGGCGGAATACTCGAGCGAATATGGCGGGGTGACGTATCACTTCTGCGCGCCGGGATGTAAGACGGCGTTCGACGCCGATCCCGCCAGGTATGCAGAGCTAAATCGCAATGAGTGAGCGCTTTCTGGGTCGATTCATCGCCGGCGCATTCTTCGCAGTGGTGGCTGCAGTATCCTGGGACGTCATCCTCACTCATGCCGGGAGAGCCGCGAAATTGCGGGGCGGGGTGTCATGGTCATCACGGTGTGTGGCCCCCAAGGCCACCGCCGGTGAGGTGCAGGATGACAAACAGCAATCCTAGGACGATGGTGATAAGGCCAAACACGTAATCCACAGACACCTCCGGTCGGTGGAGACCATGCCCCGGTCTGGCAGAACTGCGGGTTATACGACGCTCCGATCCCGGACGGGACCGCCGTCCACTCTCTAGAGCACGGCGCTGTGTGGATCACGTACCGCTCCGATCTTCCGCCTGCCCAAGTCGAAACGCTCCGCCGGCTTGCTGGCAGACAGACGTTCATACTCGTGAGCCCGTTCCCAGGCCTCCTGTCAGCGGTTGTCGCCTCCGCATGGGGCGTCCAGCTTCGCGCTGAATCGACCGACGACCCTCGCATCGTCGAGTTTGTGCGTGCGTTCCGAATTGGGCCACAGACACCGGAGCCTGGAGCACCATGCACCGGAGGATCGGGTGACCCCAGATGACCACGGTTCCATTCATCGATCTGGAGCGCAAGCTTAGCCCCCATGTTGGATTACCGGTGGGAGTTTAACTGAAGCGCATCGGTGTTACTTCGAGCGCGTCCGTATCAGCTCATCGATGTAGGTGTCCATCTGCTCCGGCGTCATCAAGCCGATCTGCTTGCGGACGATCATGCCGTCCGGCGTGATGAAGAATGTGGACGGCATGCCGAAGATCTGGTAGGCAGCCAGAATGTCTTCATCAAAGACGGTGCCCGCAGGGAACGTGATCTTGAGGTCCCGCAGCAGTGCGAGGCCGTCGGCCCGTGTCCCCAGCCCGGTGTACGGCCCGACATCGACGGCCAGCATGATATAGCGATCCTTTCCACCGGTGTCGTACCGCTTTTGAAGGTCCGGCATCTCCGCACGACATGGTGGGCAGAGCCCGGCAAAGAAGTTCAGCACCACGGGTTTCCCCCTGGTCAACACCTGCGAAAGCCGCAGCTTCTCCCCGCCGACCTCATCCTGACCCTGGTACATGGAGATCTCGAAATCTGGCGCAATAGACCGAGGAGCCGTGATCGGGCTGCGCGACTGCATGACGAGAGTCACTCCGATGATAGCCGCAATGGCGACCAGAAGAAGACCCGCAACGACGAGGACTCTGCGTGATCGAGCCCGAGGCGGCGGTGGCGGTTCCATCACGGCTAGAGGAACCAGTACAGCACGGTGTCGTTGATCCCCACAAGCAAGAAAATCAAACCGGCGGACCGTCTGAGCCAGGGCTCCAAGGCGGTCAGACGTTTCTCTACGCGCGCGCCTGTGGTCGCCAGGAGCACTGACGTGGCTATGATTAACGGGAACGTCGTTCCGAGTGCGAAGCCCGCTGGATAGAGAGGCCCCGCAGCGCTGAGGAGCGCCATGGGGATGACATAGCCGAAGAACAACAATCCCAATGTTGGACAAAAGGCAAACGAAAATACTACGCCGAGAAGGAAGGCACCGAGCCCTCCACTGCCGACACGGTCGCGCAGCCTGACACTCAGGCCGTGACCGATGCTGAGGCGCGGCCGCCAGATTCCCATCATCGCTAGACCGATGAGGATCATGAGGGGACCCAGCCCTTTGCGGGCGGCGATGACGGTCGGGATCATAACGGCCGAGAGCCCCTGTCCAAGCGCGACGGCCAGCACGCCCGCCACACTGAATATCAGTATCTTTCCGGCAATGTAAGAAGCGGTGAGCCATCCAGAGCGCGACCCATTCCGCCCCGCCGCCTGGCCCAGGTAGGCAATGGCCGATGCATTGGTGCTCAACTGGCAGGGGCTCAGGGCCCCGACGATTCCGAGCAGCACCGCGGCGACAAACGAACCGCCCTCGCCGGCGACGAGGTCACGCAGCGGCACGCCGGCGGTTGAGAACACGGAATTGAGGAGGCTATACCACCATACGGCAAACTCTCTCATGGTGTAATGACTCGCCCGGCCCGGACGAGTTGCTGGCGCGTCTTGCCACCATCGTCGCTCCAGAAGAGATGGCTATCGAACGTCGCCATATAGAGCACTTTGGGATCCATTGGATGGACTGCAAGGTACCCGACCGCGTCCCGCTCCCCCAGAAAGAATCCCAACGACGTCCACGTCTTTCCGGCATCCGGACTGCGAACGAACCCGAGATGAGGTGCTACACCGTACGCGTACCA
>Ga0209857_1000363_pt1 | contig 10521 bp, 9 predicted proteins | sample GWRWN1_10_20_FD_187226 | JGI IMG/M metagenome (GOLD analysis project Ga0209857, IMG submission 187226) | Riverbed sediment microbial communities from areas with no vegetation in Columbia River, Washington, USA - GW-RW N1_10_20 (SPAdes)... | ecosystem: Environmental > Aquatic > Freshwater > River... | reverse complement strand
AATCCGCCGCGGATGAAACCGACGAAACTATTGGCAAGATTTACCAGGCGGAGCGAAATCCCCGAAGTCTCCATGAGACCGCCGGCTAAAATGAAGAGGGGAATGGCGAGCAGCGGGAAACTCGAGGCACCGGAAAAAAGATTCAGGGGGACTACACTGAGAGACGCCGTGCCCTTCCAGATGAGAAGAATGATCGCGGAAATGGAAAGGGCGAACCCTATGGGTACGTTGATGACCGTGAGCGCGACGACTATTCCGAGGATGAGCCACTCCACGCCGCATCATCTCCTCTCTTGGCTTCGCCAATGGATACGATGTCGATGAGCCGCTTGAGGCTGATAAGAAACATCAGTCCCCCTGCAATTGGGAGAACACTGTAGATCCAGCTCATCTTGACCCACACCAGGGAGACCGCGGTTTCATTTCCCATCTTGCTGGTCAGCAACCAGCCGTAATACAGAAGCACGCCTTGGAAAAAAAGGACAAAAGACTCACCGATGAAATCGACAATCCTGCGGGTTCTAGGCTGGAGTCGATCCACGACCACTTCGAATCCGATGTGCCGGTGGCGATACGACGCGACTACAGTTCCAGAAAAGGTGAGCCAGACCAAAAGGTAGGACGCGAACTCATCATACCAGGCAAGAGACGCGCCGAGAACGTAGCGAAAGAAAATTCCAAGGATGACCAATACGACCATCAGCACGAGCAGGAGCACAGCCCACCACTCGAGAAGATTAGTCAATCGGCCGAAGATTTTCCCCATGGTTGATTTTTCAGTTGGCCGTTTCGAGTTGCGAGAAGCTTTGTCTACTACAGAATTCGCATTCGCAATTCGGGATCCGAAACTCGAAACCCGAATCTCTCGATGCTACCGCAGCGACTGGACTAGCTTGATCAAATCAGTCCCGCCCGGTACTTCCTTACCAAACTCCTCGTAGATCGTCGCCGACCCTTTAATGAACGCATCTTTGTCCACTTCGTTGGCCTTCATGGGCGGGGCGAGTTTGCTCATCAGTTCTTTATCCAGCCGCTCGCCCTCAGAGCGGGCAACGTCCCCCATCTCCCAGGCGATCTTCGAGAGCGTGTTTTGGGTATCTTTCGGCAGCTTCGTCCAGACCTCTTCTCCCACCACCAGGTAGGCGGGAGTGTAGACGTGGCCGCTCAACGAGAGAAATTTTTGCACCTCCTGAAATTTCGCGGAGGCGATTTGTGGGAAGGGATTCTCCTGCGCGTCCATTACGCCGGATTGAAGAGCCGAATAGACCTCAGCCAGCGGCATGGGCGAAGGATTCGCCCCGTACTCCTTAAACATCTTTACCCGCCAGACTCCGCCAGGTACTCTCAACTTAATCCCTTTCAGATCATCAGGCTTCACGATTGGTCTCACGTTGTTGGTGATGTGGCGGAATCCGTTCTCCCACACTCCCAGCACCCTGACCCCTTTTGCGGGCAGGCCGCTGAAGAGTTGGTCCTGCACCTGTTTGTTCTCAGCCACCTTCTTCATGTGGGCTCGGCTGACAATGAGATAGGGCATCTCAAAGACCCCGAATTTGGCATCCACGGTGCTCATCACCGTTGAGGGCGCCACCAACTCCGGGGCGCCGACCTTGATCCCCCTCATCATCTGCTCGTCGCTGCCGAGTTGGCTCGAATGGAAGACCTTGATCTCCACCTTCCCCTTGAGCGCGGCGTTGACTCTCTTAGCATATTCATCGGTTGTAATGGCGAAAAGAGAGCCGGGAAAACCGACGTGGCCAAGCCTTAGCGTAATGGTCTGCGCCATTGACGGTGGAATCCAAAGACCGACCAAGGTCAGGACCAGAATACCGAGGAAAATACGCTTCATTTGTTTTTCTCCTTTCCGTCTTTCTTCTCCCTCGACGGGAGGATTAAGTTGAGATAAAGAATCGTTAAAACCCTCTTCCTGGTTTGCACTCACCGGTTTTTCGTGCGCGCCTCGTCAAGGATGCGTTCAGCCCTGCTAACGTTAAACACGCCGCAGCTGCAGAAGCGCGCCATCGTGCGAGAAACTTCTGCGGGGGTGCGGCGGTTTTCTTTGACCCAATCGATCATTTTTTTGACAAACTGGGCGGAAAGCATGCCGTGGCCGCACATGGTTGAGAGTTCCAGCACGGTGGCGTCCGGCAGCTTGTCCACCCGCCCGCAAAAGCCCAAGGAGTATTCGACGCTGTGGCGAGTGATCCCGGTATCGCGGCAGCAACGGTCCGCCTCCGCAATCGGCGCGCTGATGTTAACGGAAATACCCAGATTCGCGCTTTGGACATCGTGTATAAAGGCTTTCATGTCTTCATAGTTGTCAAAGACCGCCGCTACAGTAGTGTGACCCTCGATACCGGCGACGACTTCTTCCGGCTTGGGCCGTTGGTCGCGCGTCCAATGAGCTGTCGGATTCAAATCCTGTCGTGGGCGAAGCATGCCGCCTTTGGTGGCGTCGCCGATATTCACTGGATTGTGCTTCAGCGCCAGGCGCAGAAACGTGCGATATTTTGCAACCAGATCGTCATCATTGATCCCCCGGCTCGCCATGGCGAAAACGATGAAGTCATCTTTCACCGGAGCTGGGTTCGATGGCTTTTCAAAGGCGTAGTGCTCGCTATAGCGATGCAGTGTGTTCGTCATGGTAGCTCTGATCCGAAACAGACCGTTGAAAGACCGAAGATCGAGGATGGAAGATCGAAGATCGCCATCTTCTATCCTCTATCTTCAATCCTCGATTTTTTCGCGCGTCTCGCGTCTGGAACCTTTGGCATGTGATTAGTCATGCGCGGTCGTCATTCGCCCCAGCCCCAAGTTAGTTTTCCCCCGATAAGTGGGATAGCCCTCGCGCTCCAAAATCTCCTGCAATGGTTCGTCGCCCGCGCCGCCGCAGCGGGTTGAGACGCCGATGCTGATCACCGTGCCCACTTCGCGGGAAAGCTCCCTGATTTTCCTCAAGACTGAAGGCACCTGTTCCAGTCTAGTTTTGATCTCGACGATCGCCGATAGAATTTTCTCGTTAAGGATCTCTGGCTTGATGAGACCCCGCGTGGGGTCGGTCATGAGCGAAGTGACGGGATTGTTGCTTTCGAACCCGACGCCTAGCTCGGCCAAGGCTCGTGTGACCCGCTCGATGTCGCGAAAGCGTGCGCCGATACCTGGACGCCCGAACTCGACGACGAAGCCCGCTTCTCCTTCGTTGACTCGGTTCGTGACGTCGTTCGTTTTCACTTCCGCGGTACCGCGCCCATGGATGCCGGTCGACTCGTGCGGCACCTGAGGATCGGAGAATGCGCGGCGGACGACTCGGGGCCAGCTCAACTCTTCCGGCACAATCGCATCCGTAGGGCAGATGTCGGGCTCCGGATCGAAACGAAAGCGGAAAAATTGCGCCGTCTTGCGGATCGCTCGCACGAATGTCGGGTTGAGGTGTTCCTTGGACATGCCGCGGTAGCAGGTAAAACATTCCACACACTCGTCCGTATTGATGCGGGCACGGTTGATTGACGGATCAATGTAAATCGCGCCCATTGGGCAGACCGGCAAACAATTGCCACAGGCAACGCACTTATGGGGATCAATTTTCATAATGGCAATCGTTTGTCGGCGGTCTCCAGGAGATAAGTCTCCGCCGCCGCCAGGCCGGCGCCGAGCGGCAGCTTCACCCCGAAGCTCTTTAACGCCATCTCGATTCCGCCCAAGACGCCCAGAAGCTCAAGCTCGTTGATGCTCCCGAGGTGGCCGATGCGGAAGAGTTTTCCTTTGACTTTGCCCAGACCCTTGCCGAGCGGAAGATCGACGAGCGTCAGCGTATGATTGATGAACAGATCCGAATCAAACCCTTCGGGCATCGATACCGCAGTCAGCGTATTGGAATATTCCGCGGGATCACGCGCGAAGAGTTTCAGAGTCATCGCTTCGATCCCTTTTCGGCAGGCGTCGGCCAGCCGCGCATGCCGGTAAAAAACATTCTCCAGCCCTTCTTCGGAGAGCATTTTTAGACTTTCACGCAAGCCGAACAACAGGGCGGTCGCCGGTGTGTAGGGGAAATGGCCTTCAGCATTGCTCTCGAGAACCGCCTGCCAGTCCCAAAACGAGCGCGCGCACCGGGCCGATCGGTTCGCCTCAAGCGCGTTTTCACTGACAGCGAGAAGCGCCATGCCCGGCGGCAGCATGAGCCCTTTTTGAGCAGCAGTCAGGGCGACGTCCAGTTTCCACTCGTCGAAGCGTAAGTCCGTGCAGCCAAGCGAGCTTACCACATCGGCCAAGAGAAGCGCAGGGTGGGCCGCCGCGTCCATGGCTTTGCGCACGGTGGCAAGGCTGCTGGTAACGCCGGTGGAGGTTTCGGTTTGGACAACGAGGACAGCCTTGAATCGATGGTCTTTGTCTCGATGCAGGCGCTCCTCAATCGCATCAGCCGGCACACTCGCCCCGTACTCGACTTCAAGCCTCTGCACGTCAATGCCGTGGGAGGTGGCGGTGCGGCAAAATAGGTCGCTGAAGTAGCCGTTCACACATCCCAGCACTTGGTCGCCGGGCGAAAGCGTGTTGACAATACAGCATTCCCATCCTCCGGTGCCGGATCCGGGGAAGAGGAGAACATGACCTTCGGCCGTTCGAAATAGCGCCTTGAGCCCATCCAAAACTTCGCGCAGAAGGGCCGCGAATGTAGGGCCCCGATGATCGATCAGGGGCTGTGACATGGCCCGAACAACGCGCTCTGGCACAATGCTCGGGCCTGGTATCTGAAGAAAGGGCCGGCCAGCCATAGGATGCGCGAACGCTATCTAATCTTTGCCAATGATGTCAAGTGTGTTGGGTTAAGGCTCCGGCGGTCTTGAAGGTCGAAATCAGTATGGCTACCCATCACTGAAGCGTGACATCGCGGCTTTCAAACTTGAACGCATCCGTTCTAGGGAACGGGCCAGGTCTCCGATCTCATCATGTGATTCCATGCTGACGCTGACAGGTGTATCGAGATCGCCTTTGCTCATGCTGTCTGCCACGTGCCTCAAACGTCGGATGGGTCGAGTCATCACAGCCACAAGCGCGGAGGAGATAAGGATCCCACCTAGGACGATACCGGCAACGATTTCAATAATAGGCAGAACGGCGCGTCGGATCTCTCCCTCAACAAAATCTCCCCGTATTCCTAAGTGCGTGGCACCCACCTGTCCTCCGAGAATCGGAACGCTGGTCTCATAGACCATCTTTCCCTCCAATCTCAATGCCCGTCTTTGCATGTGAAGCCGCCCTTCGGGTGAGACCGTTTCTTTAAGTTCTGGCGGAAAGGTGCCGAGAGTATGGGCAATAACCTCCCCCTTGCCGTCCTCGATAAAGGCGTACTCCACTCCCTGCAGCAGGGCATACTTCCTGACTAAGCCGGAAAGGTCTAATACATTCTTTCTTACGACATGGGCCGCAGCAGCGTCACTCAGATTAGTGGCGATCGCCAAGGCCCGTTGGTCGAATTGATCCCGAAGCGCACCGCTGGTGAGTTGATAGACAACGCTAATGATCAACAGGCCCAAAAGCGTGATCAAGGCCGCAAGGCCTATGGTGAGCTTCCACGTCAAACTAAAACCAACCTACGAGTCTTAAATGCCAGTGGTCCTCACGCTGCCCGTGGCGTATCGGCGGGGACAAAAATCTTCTGGCCAATGAATAAATAATGTGGATTTTTCATAGTTTCTTTATTAGCTTCGTAAATTTGCGGCCATTTGCGTGCATTGCCATAGTACTCGAGCGCCACGTGGCTGAGGGTGTCCCCAGCCTTCACTGTATATTCTGTTGATGCGGAAGAAGCCTGAGGGGAGCGAGCCAGTTTTTCCGTTTTCTGTTTGGGTTCAGAAACGATCGGTTTCTTTGGAGCGATCGGGGTTCCCTTCTCGGTCTTTGGCGGAGGAGAGGATGGGCGAGTTTCCCCGCTGGCGACAACTGGCGTCGCTTTATACAGCTTGTCAACAAATCCAGAAGCATCAAGTTCCTTGAGAAAGCTCATATCCACAAACTGCTCGGGCCGGGCTGTCTTAGCTTTAGGATCTTTTGCGGCTAGCTCCTGAAGTATAGTCTGAATTCCGCGCAGGGTCGGATAGGGTCTCTCAGGAACCAGATTGAGTGCGATGGCCTCATAGGTCTCTACTAGCGCCTCGGTGTCAGCGGTCTTCATATACTTCCGAAGAATTTCTATAGCCTCTTTGCGATGGGTCTTGAGATAGTGGATGGCTTCCACGGAGGCCTTCACCACATTGCGCACGAGATCGGGCCGGGACTTGATCAAATCTCGCGTGGTTGCCATTGCGGTATATTGGTATTCGAGCCCCAGCATCTGGAGATCGGCCAGGACATTAAAGCCCAACTTTTTTGCCGTGAGAGTCAGCGGAACCGCGATCATCACCCCCTGGATCTTGCCTGATTGAAGCGCGGCAAAGCGCGCCGGCTGGCTGCCGATCTCGATTAGAGTCACGTCCTTGCCCGGTTCCAGCCCGTATTTATCCAGAGCATAGCGCATCGCGAAATCGGAGGAGGATCCTGGCTGGCTCACGGCGACAGCCTTCCCTTTTAGCTGATCCGGCCGGGTGATCGTCTTGTCAACGATGAACTGGTAATCGAGGGTGTTAAGAAATCCCGTCACTAGGACCACTGACGAACCCCGAAGATTACTCTGCACGACAGGAGCGCCGGCTACCACGCCGAACTGCACCTGGCCCGACGCCAGCGACTGGACCGCCCGGGGTCCACCCTCGATAAAGATGAATTCAACATCCAACCCGTTTTTACGGAAGAACCCCGCGTCGTAGGCGATCCACCCCACCAGTTGGCTGCCTGAAATAGCGCTATAGGCGATCCTGACTTTTTCGAGTCGGCTTCCTGTGGGTTGATCGGCTGTTTGAGCCAGCCTGGGGAAAACAATTCCGAGCGCGGAGAGGAGCACAGCGAGCCAGGAAAGTTTTTTTTGATATTTCACCTGATTCATAATTCCTCCTCAATCATAATTATCGTCAGTCAACGAGTTTATTGTTCAAACGAGACTTGCGGGTCTTCTCTGTCATACATTCACCAGTAATCCACTTGTCTCGAAACTTCGTGCCCCAAAACAAAAAGTCCGGCTGGATTAGACCGGTCCAGTCTCCTGTATAGCTAATCGAAGCTTTGGCCGGATCCTCCCTGACCCGGCGGAGATTAGATGGCGTAAAAATAGGGCAGGAGGCGTACTGACGTCAAGTGGCAACAGGTGTCTATTTCTAACCCCGACTGTCCTCACCTGTCCACATGTCCTTGAACGCGATTCTTGCGGCCGCGGCGGATAAACCCATACTTTGAGGAATCGGCCCCAATCATCCTCATCAGGGGACCAGAAGAATGGTACCACGGGCGATGGCGCTGTCATGGTTCCGGAGACGGACTATGCGGTTGGTTTCAAGATGTAACCGTAGGTGCGGTTGCTGCGGTCTTCACCATCCTTCTTATAATTTTCCTTGATCTGCGCAAAACGATCGTTTTCGAGAGCCGAACGCTGCTTCGGCGTGAAGTTGTATAGCCGCGCGTTGTTGTCGCCGAAGATCGCCTTCTTGACTTGGCCGTCCGCTGGACCCATCGGCGTGAAGCCGTACTTCTTCTGCATCTCTTCTGGAATCTCGAGCCGGCGCAGCGCTTCAATCTGCCACTGCGGCGAGCCGGTCCAGACCGCGTCCGATCCCCAGCAGACATGATCCGCGCCGAGCCCCTTGATGAGCGTCCCCATCGTGAAGGCGCAGACCCGCGGGTCCGCCATGGTGCTCTGGGCGAAGATCTGCCCGAGGTCGCCGTATACGTTCTTTACGCCATACTGGGCGGGAATCTCAGCGAGATCGTTGACCCACTCAACGCGACCGGTGCGCTGCAACTGCTCCCAGGCCTGTTCCACAGTGCCGCCGCCGGCGAAACGGTAGCCAGAGTGATAGATGATAAAATTCAGCTGCGGCCAATCCTTCGCCGCTTTACCGACGTCCGCCACGGTGCAGTAGCCCAATAGATGTGGGAACTTGTTTTCAACTTGTGGCGGAAACAGGCCCTTGTGGATGCAGACGTTCACCACTCCCGGATGTTCCTTGCTCCATTTCACGAGCCTCTCGTAGAACGGATACATGAGCTTCTCGTCATCCAGGCGATAGGGATGCTTTGCGAGATGCTTGTTGGTGTTGTCGCCGATCGTGTAGCCCTTCCACGAATCGGGCTTGAGCTTCTCCATTTCCTCGTCGACCTTGTCAAGCCAGCCCGGCCAGCCCGGCGTCATGATCGCGTGCGAGAACATGCGCTTTGTTCCCGCCTTTTTATTGACGTTGGCGCGTGCGTCGAACTTCATCTGGTTGGTGAGGAACCAGTCACGCGGCTCCTCGGAAGCCGAGCCGCTGATGCAGGCGACTTGGGTGTCGCTGTCGAGGAACACTTCCTTGAAGTAGTTAGCGAACTTGAGATCCTCTAGGGTTTGAGGTTTGCCCTGCAGCGCCGGGTTCCAGCCGGCTTTGCCCACCGCTTCGCGCTGGCGCACGAAGTTCATAATGCGAGTGTCGTCGCGCAGAAAGTGGGTATGCATGTCCATAATAAACTGCTTGGACAGCCCCTGGGCGCGCTCGCCCGCCATTTCAGGTATGGCCGCCTCGGCCCGGCTTACCTCGTAGAGTGGACCGTAAGTCTCGTTCATGGCGACAAAGGCCGCCGCCATACCGGCGGCGGTCTTGAAAAAGGCCCGCCGGCTCATGCCCTGATGGCGCGCCAACTCGTTGCCGTATTCCTTGATCCGCGCCTCGAACTCGCGTTGCTTCGCGGTCTGCGCCGCCGGCATGAATTCGTCGCTGGACACCGACTGGGTCGGGATCGGCGAAGGAAAAGCTGACGTCTCCGCAGGCAACAATTGCTTCAGTTCTTCAGAGCTCAATAAACCCATAACGATCTCCTTTGTTTAGAATGACCGGAAATCACGTCCAATCTTTTGGAGCTGGCCGGGGGATCCAGGACTGACAGCGGAGTGACCGGATCCATAGATCCAGCCGCAAGGTGTGGACATAAAATAGGTCTAAAAAGTTTGCGCGTCAAGGCGAATTTCGATGGCGAGTGGGATCTGCCCGCCCCTCCTCTACTATTTTAGTTTTTCCGCAAAGCCGCTTTTCTTGATCTCATCAAGCACGGACTGCGATTGACCCCACGTATAGGAGGAATATCGATTTCGTCTCTGTGCCTAACATCCGTTGACTTCCCCGGGATTCCATCAATCTTTAGAAACATGTCGACCGCCATTGACGCCTCCCTGCGTTCAAAATGCGCATCGAGCGGTGATTTCCTTTGTGGTTACGCAAACAGCCTGCTAAGTGAGCCAGTCCAAATTATAGAGCCTAACTGCATTGGAGAAAGTGAGCTTACGGCGCAGATCATCGTCAAGATGGCCCAGGGTGTCTCGAATAAACATTTGCGAGTCGGGAAAAACACCGTCGGCATGGGGATAATCCGAAGCCCAACAGAAACTGTCGGCGCCGTATTCTCGCGCCAGCAGCGCGCCAACCTTGTCGTCTTGAAAGGTGGCCCATACCTGTCGCCGGAATAATTCAGTTGGTCGCGTGGTGATTAAGTCCTTGTAGGCACCCTCATCGTACTTGCGGTCCAGGCGATCGAGAATGTAGGGTATCCAGCCGATGTGGCTTTCCGCCATGACAACCTTGAGGGCAGGGTGTCGTTCCAAAGCCCCGCATAGAAGGATAGCGACGAGACACTCATCGGCTTGCATGGCGACGACGGCCTGGTGCGTGGCGGCAGAAACGCGCGGGAGATTGCCCTTGAGCTTTTCTGCAACGTTGGTGGGGCCGCAAGTTGTCGTTCCATGGCCCACGCCGATGTGAAATGATAATGCCACCTCATTCTCTTCGGCAGAGGCCCACAACGGTTCCCACATGGTGTGCCATATCGGCTGCGGACCATTGAACCAGTCAAACATCGCGCCCCGAAGACCCAGTCCGTGTTTACCGATCCTTCGAAGCTCTGCCCTCGCCGCTTCCACCGAGCAAGCAGGAATATTGCCGATCCCAATGAATCTTTGCGGGTTATAGGTGCAGAACTCTGCGATGAAATCGTTGTAAGCGTGATAGGTCGCGGCAATGACTTCCGGATCTTTGATGCTGTCTTCAACAAAGCGAATGCCGTAGATGACCTCGGCGTAGACTCCGTCCAGATCCAGGTCGGCGAGCCTCAGCTTTGGATCAGGCGGATGACTGGGTTGCCATCCGGACTCTGCCATTCTTTTGCCTCGGTGGGTACTCATCTGTCCCCGCCCCATCCACGCGGCGTGACCTCCCATAGCGGAGCCGTCTCCCACCCACGTCGGCTTGCCGTCGATAGGGATAACTCTGGGCACTCTATCCCTTAGATGAACCTGCGCCCGAGACGTAAAAGTGTCCACGGGCAGATAGAACAAATCCATATGACCATCAGCCGAGATAATTTTACTTTCCATGCGGCACGCCCTCCCATATTTGAGCGCAGGCTTATCAC
>Ga0209857_1000359_pt1 | contig 10578 bp, 10 predicted proteins | sample GWRWN1_10_20_FD_187226 | JGI IMG/M metagenome (GOLD analysis project Ga0209857, IMG submission 187226) | Riverbed sediment microbial communities from areas with no vegetation in Columbia River, Washington, USA - GW-RW N1_10_20 (SPAdes)... | ecosystem: Environmental > Aquatic > Freshwater > River... | reverse complement strand
AAGACGAGCGCGAAGCGCTCACCCGGAGACAACGTTTCCCAGTGTGCCGCGACAAACAGCAGCACGCCGGCGCCCAGCAACGAACCGCCTAAACTAATTGCCAACACCACCGGCCAGCGCAGTCCCTGGGTCTTTTCCTGCTCCGCCTCGTAGGCGCGTACGCGCTCGGCGGTAGACGGTTCGATCAGACCCGCAGTCCTCCATCGTTCAAGATAGCGTTCCCAGGGTGCAGCCACCTTATCCACTCCGTAGGATTTGGCGACGCAAGTCGATCAGGTTGTCCCGCCCAACTGCGTCAAGAAAGTTGCCATGTCGTAGTAGTCAGTCACACTGGCTATTTTGCCATCGCGAAAGGTGAGGATAGAAGCGCCGCGCAGGCGGAAGCTATTACCACTTGCGGGAAGATCATCTCCGATAGGACCGGTCTGGATGCCTTCGCTGACCCACTCCGTTGCAGCGCAGTCGTCCGCAACGATGAGAGATTTCATTGTGACTCTAAAGTCCGGCGCCCAAGCGTATGCCGCGCGCAGGAGTTGCTTGATCTCTTCCGTGCCGCGGTGAACCTGATCTGCCGCGACATCTTCGTAGGCCGCATCGTGAGTGAAAATCGCGTCGATCTTCTCCAGTTGGTGGAGGGACCAAGCGGCGTAAAGCTCTTGCACGAGCCGGCGAATTTCCTCGGGAGAAGTCGAGGAGCTCATTGTGTTCAGCTCATCTGAAGGCCGATCTCGAACTTCGCTGCGTAACCTTGCGCGTCCTTGGCCAGCGAGGGTATGAGTTGTTTCCCTCCGCGCCGGAAAGCGAAATCTGCGTCATTGGTGGTGCTGCGCCGTCCTTTGCTGTTGTACGGGGTCCGCTGATGAACTTCATCCGTGATGGATTCATCAAAGTAAAGTTGCGAGGTGAATTCCAAGCCGCGTCGTGAAGAGGATTCGCTGCGTATTTTGAAGTGAATATGAACCGCCCGACCGGGGTACCAGCCCGGATAGATTGTGAGGAATTCGGCAATTCCGTTTGCGTCTGTTATTTGAGAGCCACGGAGAAACTTTTTCCCTCGGGTATCGAACCCCGCATTGATATCGCGCACATCCGAATAAACGCCGAGCGCGTCGCACTGCCAAACATCGACGATAGCGCTGCTAAGAGGGCTACAGGAGTTGCCGCTGACGCGAGAAACATGGAACGCTAAACGTAATGGCACGCCTGGTTTCACCGAGCCGTCCGAAGGATCCGAGCGGATGTCGGAACGATTAAGCTTCTCATCGATAAAATAAGGTCCTTCGGTCTGTTCGGGCCGCACCACGCAGGAGGGAATGACTGCGGCGTGCGCCGTTGCTAGCGAGGCCAATGACACGGTCGGTTCACCTGACCTTCTCGCTCTCCGGCAACCGAAAAATACGGTGGCCGTCCCAGTGCCCAAGAGCGCGAGCAGCTCTCGCCGGCTCAATAACTGGACCGCAGTGATTTTCTTAGCAGGCCGCTTATTCATGGGTTCTTTGGACTATATATATCACGATTCCTGATGCCTAAAGCGTAGGCGGCGCTTTCTCATGTGGCTGGGGCGGCGAACTGTCTTCGGCTTCCAGCAGCGTATAGCCTAAGGTTTGCGCTGGCCGATAGTCCTCTTTCACCGAATCGAAGATGGCGGCAAGATTATTCCAAGGATCTGGGTCAGTGTAGAAGCGCTGCAAGAAAAGTATATCGGTCACCAAACTCTGCATCCAATCGACATTGGTTGTGTAGCCGATAACCGCGCGGCAGCCGGAAGCGGCCAAAAAGTCCCGCGCGAATGTTTCTCCCTCCGAGCCGCATAATACGTTGCAGGCTGCGAAGTAGATCAGGTTACGATAACCGCACTTACCGTAGCCGCGAAAAGCTTCCAGCAATGTCTCCGCGCTGATGCGGTCCAAAACGGATTTGACCGCTCCGGGTTCGCCGTGGAAGGCGAGGTAATAGATCGGCGTATCCCAGGATTCGGGTAGTTTCCAGAGCAGACCGTCAGGATGTCGCGTGTAGTAAGCAAGGCCACGCTCCGACTCGACGAAGCGGTGCGCGAGCTGAAGTCGCGGACGAATCAAGGTGGCGAGTGATTCGAAAAAGCCTTTGACCGAGATGGCTTTGAATAGCTCGTGGTTCCAATAGGACTCGAGGCAAACAAGTTTTGGCGCAACGGTTCGACGCGCTCTAACCGCCGGCCAGGTCGGATGGCCGGCTTCGGCACAGTTGGCGAACCATACGGGCGTATCAACCGCGCACTTTTCGACACAGCAGCGCGCGCAGACCTGGCTCTTGCCGTCTAGGCAGAGATACGTCTCGGAAGGTTGTGGGTCGTGGTTCCAGTAGCAGGTCGCCATCAGGACCCTCCGTGTTTGCCTATTTCAGCCAAAGGCTGATCCGCCTGTGGCGGAGCCTTCTCCCCTCGGCTATTGAAGTCTTGGCATGATCTCTTTCTTAAAGAGATTCAGTGAAGAGATGACTTTGTCGTGGTGGAGATTGCCGATGTGGAACATGCCCATGAAGTGGCCGGCGCCGATTTGCTTCATTTGCGCCATGATCTGGCGCGCGACGCTGTCCGGGTTGCCGGCGATCACGTAACCGGTGCTGAGCAGGCCATCCCAGTCGAGCTTGGAAAAATCGCGCCGCTCTCGGTTGCCTTCGCGGAAGTAGTTGAACGATCGTTCCGTGGTCAGGGCCGCCGCCAGCCGCTGATCCACCGCTCCCTTGTTGATCGCTTCGTTGAAGCCGCGATTAAAGACAGTGAAAAAATAACGGATCGCCGGCTCGCCGAATTCCTGCGCCTTCCTGTCGGATTCGTCTATATAAATGTGACGACAGAGAATGAAATCATCGGGGGTTGCTTCCCAACCTTCATCATGGGCGACTTTCCGGTAGTAACCGAACGTGTCCTCGATTTGGTCTGTCGTCTGGTAGACCTGAGCGGTCGGCAGGTGACGCTTCACGCACCATTCAATGGACTCGGCGCTGCGTGCCGCGATCCATATCGGCGGGTGAGGTTGCTGCAACGGGCGCGGCCAGATCGCGCAGTCTTTTAGTTGGTAGAACCTTCCCTCGTGACTCCAGACCGGCTGGGTCCATGCGGTCATGATCAGGTCGTAGGCTTCTTCGAAACGCCCGCGGGATTCTTCCGGGTTTACCCCGTACCAGATATATTCCGGCGGTATGCCTCGCACGAAGCCGGCAATGAGCCGGCCGTTCGAGAGACAGTCGATCATGGCGTACTCTTCGGCAACGCGAACAGGATGATTGCGCAACGGCAGGATGTTGCCGAGGACGCCGATTTTGATGCGGCTGGTTTTCTGACTCAGCGCGGCGGCAATTAGGTTCGGGGAGGGCATTGTTCCATAGGCGCTATAGTGGTGCTCGTTGAAAACTACGCCATCGAAGCCAAGCTCCTCGCAGTAGGCCATTTCCTCCAAATGCTCATTGTAGTTTGCGGCGCCTTTGACCGGATCAAAATAGCTGCTCGGCACCGGGGTGCGCGGCGCTTCCTTCGGAACGTGCGGATAAGCAAGCAGGTCAAAGTTATAAATTTTCACTGCAACATTTCTCCTTGAATCGTCAAACCTCGCGGGATGCTAACACCGCACAACAATAGGGTCAAATCGCGCTAGTCGTTCAAGTAGTTCCAGACGTTCAAATCGTTCAAAGCGTTATCGGGAAAAAACGGAAGGATGAAATAATAAGACAAAGCCGGGTTTCCGTTTTCATACTTTCTACTTGATTCTTATTTGAAATAGCCTTCTTTGATCAGCTGATCCACAATACTGGTATCAATAAACGATGCAGGATCGGCTGACGCGGCCTTGGGCGTATTTTTCTTGATGGCATCCAGGGTGGTGCGCAAGGTTTCGACCTTAGGTCTGGGGTTTCGGTCGGTCCACTTCACAAAGGCCTGGTAGGCATATTCCACATCTTCACGATTGCTACCGATGAACTCGGTCAAATAGGTAACGGTCTTTTCTTTTTGTTCGAAGTAGACTTTCATGGCGTCAGCCATGGCTTTTACGTAGCGAACGACATTGTCATGGTTGCTGTTGAGGTAAGATCGTAGCAGCCATTCGCCGTTTTGCTGCCAGGGAATGCCGAGATCTGGCAGGGTAAGCAGTGTTCGATACCCGCGCTTTTCCGCGATTCGATCAAACGGTGGCGCCAGTATACCGAACTGAACATCCCCCCTTTCCATAGCCGCGAGGATACTCGCAGCGTCAGGACTGGCATTCTGCACGAGCTTCACATCCTTCTCGGGATCCAGTTTCAGCCTGGTAAGAGCAAATCTCAAAGCGGTGTCGGGTATGGTTCCAAAGGGGGCTCCGATATGACCGGTCTTTCCTTTGAGATCTTCGACTTTCGTAACGTCCTTCAGTGCCATTACTTTGTAGGGGAAGACATTGACCCACGAGGCGACCAACACAAAAGGCGGCGCCCCTTCGAGCGTCGCCGTGACAAAGGCCGCCGCTCCCGAGCCGGTGGACATTTGCATGCTCCCGCCAAGCATGGCTTGCACTGCGGCCGCCGTGTTGGTTTTGACGATATTCACATTCAATCCATGCTTGGCGAATAGGTTTTCCTTTTCGGCGATGAAGTAAAGGGCTGTCCCTGGATTGATTCCCGTTTGACCGACGGTCATCTTTGCGCCCTGGGCATAACCGTCACCGGCCGAGCTTGCGAATAATGCGGCGACAAGAACCAGTGGTAGGACGACAGTCCTTTTCAGCTTCATGCTTGTCTCACCAATCATCTTGTTTTCTCCGGTTTCCATTTCTCCAGCCGGTTCTCTACCAGTTTGAGCAATTCGTTCAGTCCGGCGCCGAGACAGGCAATAATGACAATCGGGACAAACATCGCGGCCATCTGAAACCGCTGCGCGGCGACGGAACTCAAATAGCCCAAACCCATGGCCGCGCCGTATTGCTCAGCAACCACGATGTAGACGAGGGCGCGTCCCAAAGCGACTCGCATCCCGGCGACGATGTAAGGGAGGGAGCCGGGGACTGAAACCTTGAGAAAAATTGTGCTGTCGGTGGCGCCGAAGGCGCGCGACATCGTGATGAGGCGGTTATCCGTATTGGCGATTCCTGTCATTGTGTTGATCAGGATCGGGAAGACCGCCGCAAGGATGGTCATGATGATCTTTGACAGGGGACCAAGACCAAAGAGCATGATGATCAAAGGGAGCAACGCGATGAGCGGCGTGGCGTAAATCCCCGAGAGCAGCGGATCAAAGGTTCTACTGATACCCTTGTACCAGCCCATGGGCACGCCGGCGACCACGCCCAGCACCACGGCGATAATAAAACCGACGGCAAAGTTCGTGAGGCTGAACCACATGTGCTCCCAGATGGTGCCGTTGGCGAATAGTTCGACTCCTTTGGCGACGATTTTGCTAAATGGCGGAAAGTAGAAGGGGTTGAGGATTTCCAAGCGTGTGGCGAGCTCCCAAGCCGAGAAGAAAGCGACGATTCCGAGCACGCCGAGCCAATTGGCCGCGAAGTCTCGGACCCGCATGGCCAGCGTGTAAGCCGGTAGAGGCTTTGATCCGTCAACCGACAGAGCCTCTAGGGAGGTATCTTGTTCAGCCGTAATATGCTCCTCTTCTGTGAAGCCGAATCTATTCGGCACCGGTGCCGACTGTCAAGGGCACGCGAATCGCGGGCGCTTCGCGATTTCAAATTTCAAATCTCAGATCACAGACTAAAGAATCCCGATTTGAGATCTGAAATTTGCTATTTGAAATTCCTCGCGCAGCGAGGATCACTCCCAGCGTTTGTGCTTGGTGAAATCGTAGTGGATGGACGAATCGCTCTCGAAGCGCCAGATGGCGCGCTCTTTACTCCACTCGCCGTTGAAAACCGATTGCAGAAACGTCGTGATTTGTTGCCAGGCGACCTCGGCTTGTGACTGGCGATAGCGGCCGGGCATCGTGTCGTTCAAAAAACCGTGGGGCGCGTCCGGGTAAACGCGAACGTCGAAGCTCTTTCTGGCCTGGGCGAGCACATTGCACATACGAAGGACGTTGTCTAAAGGGACTAGATTATCCAGCTCGCCGAAAACTCCCACAACCGGGCAAGATAGGGCTGCTAATAATTTATCGATGGGTTCCGGGCGGAGCGGGTGAGACTGCCAATCGTTCGGGTAAACCGCGCCGTACAAGACGACGGCAGCCGAGAGATAATTTCGTTGCGCTGATACGAGCAGCGGTTGACGGCCGGTCTGGCAGACCCCTGACATCGCGATCTTACTTGCATCCACCTCCGGCAAGGTGCGTAGATGATCAACAACGGCGTCGATATCCCGCAAGACTTCTTCATCGCTCAAGTCACAGTGCTCGTCGCCGCGCGCCAGTGCTTGGCGATCGCCGGTAAATCGTGAGAAAAGATCCGGGACGATGGTCACATAGCCGGCGTCGACGAACTTCTGGCCCAAGTCCGTGGTGTGCTGGACGATGCCGTAGCGCTCGTGGAGGTGAATGACCGCGGGACGCCTACCACTGCCCGCAGGCTTGCCGAGAAAGCCGTTGATTCGGTTATCGATTTGCATCGGTGTGAGCATGTTACGTCCTCACTGATTCCGGCTGATCTATCGTCTGCTTTTCTGCCGCTTGAAAACTTAAGCTTTCATCCGCCTTTCAATGCCAAATGCTATTTCTCCGGCTCGTACTGCAAGCTCTTTCGGACCAGGTCCGAAATGCCGCGGGCGATGGGACGACGAACCTCTTCACCCACATGGGCAATGCCGCCCAGCGCACGGCCGAGAATGGCGAAGGACTTGGACATCTGCCACGGCAGCCCCATGTCTATGGAGATGGCTCCGATGGCGCCCGTCACGTTCACGGGCAGGCGGCGGCCGACTTGCTCCTCGGTGAGCTTGCCGATTTTTCGCAGAAGATCGCAGTAGCGGCCGTAAACTTTCGTCTCCTGAGCCACTTGAAAGAGCCTCTCCGCCCGGGGATCGCCTTGGGTGTGAATGCCGTGGCCGATGCCAGGGATGAGTTGCTTGTTGCCGAGCCGTTTTTCGACGGCGTTCTTGGCGATGTCGTCGAGATCGGTCTCTTTGGAATCGGGCGGCAGAGCATCGTTCAGCATCTTGGCGCAATATTCCGACGAGCCCAGGTGCACGCTGCCGGCACCGAGAATGGCCGCGGCCACTGCGCCTTGGAGGGCCTCCGGCGCGGAATGATAAGTCATGCGCGCCGCCAATGCACCGGTGGTCATGCCGTGGTCGACAAGCACGATCAGCATCGTGTCGATCATCCGGCCTTCCTCTGCGCTGGGCATGCGGCCCACGAGCATCAAGTAGACCATCTGGGCGAAGGTGATCTTGCCCAGCAGTTGTTCGTTGAGATCGTAGCCGCGGACGAAAATCCGATCGAGCTCGGCTTTGCCCATGGACGAGACGAGTTTAGGTGTTTCAGCCATAAAACCTCCAGTTTTGGGTCTCGAGTCTAGAGTCTCGCGTCCCTCAATAAAACCCGAAACACTAGACTCTGGACTCTAGACTGTCTTTTTTCAGTCAAGCCGCAACAGCCGGGCGGCGTTTTCGCCCATGATTTTTCTTTTGGCTTCATCGTCGAGATCGTTGCGTTCGATAATCATCTGCGGCGAGCCGGAAAGTTTCGCGTCCCAATGCGGATAATCCGAAGCGAAGAGAACCCGCTCGGCGCCGATGGCTTTTACCACTTCTCCCAAACGTTCCTCTTCCGGCTCGCAGGAGATGTAACATTGCCGGCGAAAATAGTCGCTCGGTTTCATCTTGAGCCACGGGACCTGAAAGGGAAGGATCTCGTGGTGCTCGTCCATGCGCCAGAGCCAGTAGGGCAGCCAGCCGGCGCCGGATTCGAGAAAGACCACTTGCAGCTCAGAAAATTTTTCCAATACCCCTTTGCAGATCAAGCTCAAGCTGGCAAGCATCTGTTCGAAAGGATGGGAAACCGTGTGGGTAAAAAACCACTGGCCGGGAAAGCGGTCGGCGCCGGCGGTGGGAAGATAGGCGCCTGAGCCTTCGTGGAGCATCAGCGGAACGCCCAGTTCCTGGATCGCTTCATAGAGCGGGTCATAATAGGGATCATCGATGGTTCTGCCCTTCACCGGATTCGGCCGCACAAAGATTGCTTTAAAGCCCAGCTCGACAATCGCCCGGCGCGCTTCGTGGATTGCCGCTTGAACATCCTGAACCGGAATCACGCCAACCCCCATGAGCCGTTTTCGATCCGCGCTGCAATAATCGTAGAGCCAATTATTGTAAGCGCGGCAGAGCGCCGCGGCGTAGGCTTCTTCCTCCACGGAAGTGAGATAGAGACCGGCCGACGGGAACAGCATGCCCCGTTCGATACCGTCGCGATCCATGTCCTTGAGTCTCTCGCGTGGATCCGTGGCCAAGTCGCGATGTTCGTTGACGGGAGAATCGTCGGGCTTGACCTGGAAAGGAGACTCGTCGGGTTTGCGGTGGTGGCGGTTGCCCTCCAGCAGAAATAGGAGTTGGCCGTTGAGCACCCGTTGGATTTTCGGCGCGCGGGAGCGAAAGGGCGGCTCGAGATAACGTTCCCAGAGATCATCCGCTTCCCGCACATGTCCGTCGATATCGATTACACGCATCCGTCCCTCATTTCGTTAGTCAGTAAAGCGTTTCAAACTGTAATTAGCCTTAATCCGACAAAATATTCGGCTTGTTAAACGATGCAGGGAGACGGGTTCTCTCTCCCCTGGCGACCCCTGGCGGGAGAGTGAGGGGGCAAGATTAAATCACTCTCACCTCTGTCCTCTCCCGTCAAGGGCGTCGAGGGAGAGGATGCCTCAAGCATCACTTTCAGTGACAACTGTACTAACATTACTCTACGGCCCGCGCCTTTCTCAGATATGGCCCGCTGGCCAATCCCAAGACCTAAATAATGTCGGATTAGGGTTAGTTGTTCATCTTTAGCTGCTGTCTATCCAGGCAGCCGAAATAATGCAAGCGATCTGAGTGATTCAATCTAAGCGATCCTGTTGCAAGCGGCGAGGGGTTCAATATAGAGTCGCGCCGAGTGACGATGAATTCCATTCTTTTCCTCAGCAAGGAGGACAGTCATGGTGCAATATTCACCCAAGCTAACCTTCGGTCCTGAAACGGCGGATTGGCAAGAGCGGCTTAACCCCGACCGCATGCGCCGGCAGCGCGTCGAGCGCGCGCAGAGGCTCATGCGCAAATACGGGATTGCCGCAATCCTCGAAGCGAATCATCAAAACATCCGCTATCTCACCGCGCTCAAAGGCTTCGCCTATCCCATGTGCCGCTACGTGCTCTTTTTTGCCGAGCAGGAACCCGTCATGTACGAACATGACGGTTACTACCATCAGATGCCCGACCAGTGTCCCTGGATTAAAGAGTGGCGCCCGGCACGTTCTTGGTTAACGGGTTCGCCCGGTCCTGAAGCCAGCGCGGTGGAAGCGAAGGCATTCGCCGGCGAGATCAAAGCGGAACTGGAAAAGCGCGGCTTGCTTGGCGAGAAACTCGGCCTCGGAAGTTTCGATGGCACGGGACGGGAAGCGTTAGTCAATGCCGGCGTGAAAAACCTCGTCGATACGCGCAATCTCATGTTGGAAGCGCGGATGGTCAAGAATCAAGACGAAATTAGCTGTCTCAAAACCTGCGCCGCGATGGTCGACGGCGTCTGGTTTCGCATCTGGGAGAATTTGAAGCCCGGAATGAAAGATACCGACCTGATGACTTTAGGATCGGTAGCCGGCTATGAGATGGGCTTGGAAGCCGCGGTGCCGGGCGGTTGGCGTACCGGGCCCATGACCTTCGATCGCGGTTGCCATGCGACAAGCCGCATCATTCAAGTCGGCGATCTGGTCTATGGCTCGTATTGCGGCGCAACTTATATGGGGTACGGCAGCTGCACCTATCGAACATTCATCGTCGGCCGCGAACCGACGGCCAAAGAAAAAGAATGGTATAAGCAAGTGCGCGAGCGCCTCGATGCCGTCATCGGCGAAATCAAACCAGGCAAGACGACGGCCGACGCGGCGAAACATTTTCCGCCCGCGACGAAGTGGGGATACAAGAGCGAAGTCGAGATCCTCGCCAGCGAGATCGGCCACGGCATTGGTCTCGGCACGAGCACGGGCTACGACATGCCGATCATCAACCGTTTGTGGTCCTTCGATCATCCGCAGGTTTTCGAAGAAGGCATGACGATCGCGGTGGAGTCCCGGGAGGGTGAAACGCGGGTCGGCGGCGCGAGATTGGAAAATATGCTCGTGGTTACGAAGAACGGCGCCGAGATCATGGACTATTTCCCGCGCGACGAGATCCTCGTGGCGCCGCGGTGATAAGACGATGCTTATTTTTATCACGGTGAATCCCCAAATGTGCTGGGGCCTCGCAGAGTTTGGATAAATCATTGACAGGGAACCCCCGGTCCCTTATTTTGAAAACGTGGGCTTGATTGTCAAAAAGAGGGTCGCTGGGGATAAAGGGGAACGGCGGCTTGAGGTTCTGTTTGACACTGGGACAAGTGCCTCGTTTATTCGGCAGGAGGCTGTCGAAAGAATAGCCACCACACTAAAGTTGCCTTCG
>Ga0209857_1000358_pt1 | contig 10588 bp, 10 predicted proteins | sample GWRWN1_10_20_FD_187226 | JGI IMG/M metagenome (GOLD analysis project Ga0209857, IMG submission 187226) | Riverbed sediment microbial communities from areas with no vegetation in Columbia River, Washington, USA - GW-RW N1_10_20 (SPAdes)... | ecosystem: Environmental > Aquatic > Freshwater > River... | reverse complement strand
ACACTGAATTAATCTCTATAGCTCCTCGAGGAACTAACGGCGAATTATGATCTTCCGTCGGGCAAAGATCTCAGCCTTAACTGGGATTATCCGTCCGACCTGCCAAGATGGGGACTGACGGCGAGAAACTTAAGGCTGTTGTACAGAATCTCATCAGCAATGCTATCAAGTTTACGGAGAAGGGCCGTGTGACGGTACACGTACGGCATCTTCCAGAAGCGGATATGTTTGAGCTCAAGGTAACGGATACCGGAATAGGAATTCCCAAAGAAAAGGTTCAATTCATTTTCGATACGAACAGGTGGACAGCTCCGCTACCCGGAGTTATGGCGGTGTAGGGCCAGGACTTTACATTGTGAAGAAATTTACTGATATAGGGTTGATGTCAAAAGCGAGCTAGGTAGAGATCCACGTTCGTGGTACGTTTGCTTGTAGGTGCTGTGTCGTGTGGCTCGGATTCTCAGCGTTCTTACAACGGCTCTGTTCCGTGAAAAAGCTGGAGTACGAGAAGTTTAAATCGGGTTTTCTGAGCAGCGGATGTCCGGATTGGGGCTAGTCCCCGCCATTCGATTGCCGTATGGTAATAGTGCCCAAGGCGCATTCATATACGAAGTCAGGTTCTGCCAGCTTCTTTCTTTGCTGTTCTCTGACTTGGCGTAGACGTTTCTGGAACCAGGTGCCTCTGGGCCAACCTACGCCATTGTGTTCTGAGTCGCGGTCGTTTTCTTGTTGATATATTCCCTGCTTCAGTTTGACTTCGTCAAAAAGAATTCGAAAGCCCATCGTCATCTCCCGCAGTGAACTGCCGGCTGGGTGTTTGCCAATTAAGCTGGAAATGACAGACCCAGCGCGTAAAAAACTTTTATCCCTTGCTAGGATGTCTTTCCCCATCTTCAAAGCGATTTCGAGCTCGGAAAGAAAGTTACTTTATTGTTGATCTAATCGCATATAGTAAACGCTTGGGATATGTGTCAAGAGATTTTATTTGATAAAGAATAGGCGGTCCGAACTTTCTTACCATCATGAAGACCGGAAGCGTTCCCGGTGTAGGATAAGAGGGAATATCAAACGGTTGTTGTGAGTCGACAACACTGGCGTCATGTCGTCTCTCTCCAAGTCCGAAATGTAAATGAACGAGCAAGAGTTAGAGCGAAACTGTGAAGCCCCAGACTGGCGCACTGGTAATTCTCCGTGCAGGGGTAGCGGGTGAGGGCGTACCCACGTGATTTGTCGAGGGGCGGGAATGATGCCGGGCAAAGGACTATGGGCCGGCGATTGGTTGCTACTGCAAAAAAAGACGGGGTAGGGTGGTCATTGGTGCGAAGGACTCGTCACAGATAAGGATCGCTTGCGAATAATAATAACGAATCAATTATCGCGCGGCCGGGTTCTTACCTGGTGAACCAGCATTTCACAAAGTCGCTTGGGATAGTCCTCAGGAGCTCCGAGACGCGCTTTCACTGGTGACATTGACGGGGCCAGCGCGACATGTTCCTTACGGCTATATTCTATCCTTCTAATCCATAGATCCTCCCGGAAAAGTTCGGGACTGTCATAGCCACGGACCACCGGGTTTTCCGTCACCAGTTGGCTTGCCTTTAAATCTGGAAAAGGGACAATCCTTGTTCTTACCTTTTTGTCGCGCTCGCGCCGTTTCGAGCTGATAAAGTTGTCATAAATGGTCGATGCAAAGGACAAGGTGCAGGTCGAAGCCAGAGCGAAAAGAAACCAACTTATTATGTTTTCCACTATCATTGCGTTCATAGATCTTCTTGATTATCCTCCCGTGTCGTTCGCCCGCGGGCAATATTCAAAAGGCCATAAATCCATAAGTTCTTGAAAAGGAGAAATAAGCTTTTGAATGATTTTTTTTCTTGACATTCGGCGACGTTTTATTGACACCTGCAAACAGCCTGGCGCTAACTCGTCTTTCATAGCCAGCAGGAGTTTCCTATAGGTTTGCTGTCGTGCCACTGGTGGGAAGATTATTGTCACAAATTATCGGTCACTAATAAGCCGCTGTCAAGATTTTTTACCATATGGCACTCCCCGAAGACGTTTGTCGGGCTTGTTTATTCTCAATCCAGCTTATGGAACTTGATCCGAGGATGCTTTATCTTTGCAGCGTCCCAGGCCTTCTCACCAATGATCTCAACGCTTGATTCTTCGAAGTCGCCTTCCGTTAATTTTTTAACCAGCGCGATAACCTTGTCGAGTGCTAACCTATCTCCGGCCTCGATAAAGAGCAGACTTTTGGACTTGGAACGGAGGTGCTGAATCTCACTTTTTCTACTGTAGGTCGCCAGGTAAATCATTTTTTTGCGTTGGCCTTTTGTTATGCTTGAGCCTGTTTGAGCGTCCGTAAACCGTGATCGAGACTGTCGCGGTGCTTTTGCCGCAATCTTGAACGGGCAAAATTTAAGCCATCAGTGTTGCCTTGGCGCGTTACAGCAAGTAGCGGAAAACCCACGAAATGATCGGATAGCCTGGTGCCACCTTGATGAACATGTCGTTGACAGTTTGACATTTTTGTCACTCCTCTATGAAACAGGGTTACTTTCTTGACAATGATGCGTTCGAATCTTAGGCTTTTAAGTAGTGTCTGATAACGGGTCATTTTATTCGGCAGTTGAGGCCTGATTCATATGGCGTCCCGCGATTGGGATATTGTGATGTGGCAGCGAGCCAGTGATCTGCTCCAGCAAGTAGAGCGAATCCACAGGAATTTTTTGCAAATTGCGGCGGGTGTTCAGTATCGTTCTTCCCACGGCAGAAGCCCCGCCTGGGAGCCGCCTGTGAACGTGGTCGAGACCGACGAAAGCTGGTGGGTGATCGCTGCTCTACCGGGAGTCGCCACTGATCGCATGAATGTGCGCTTGGAGGGACGCGATCTTGTGATCGCGGGCGAACGGCCCCTGCCGAAATGCTGCAACGACGGAGAACTAAAGATATGGGAGATCCCGCTTGGACGTTTCGAGCGGCGGCTCACTTTGATCGAAGGCAGAAACTCTTTATCCCTGGGAGAAGTTTCGCTTCAGAATGGATTGTTGATCATCGAGTTGAGGAAGGTTTCATGACCGCAGAAGAAAACGAACTTCCTAAGTCCAAACCTCGCCTTTCCATACCTGCCGGGGCGTTGGTCATTTTACCTTTGCGCAATATGGTGCTCTTCCCTTCCACGGTCATGCCGCTGGTCGTTGGACGCCCTTCGAGCCTCCGAGCAATAGAGGAGGCAGTCCGTCAGCAAGTGCCAGTCGGGTTTGTCGCCCAACGAGATCCGGCAATAGAAGTTCCACAGGCTCAAGATCTGTTCCGAGTCGGTAGCGCTGCGGACGTTCTGCGCATGTTCGGCCTGCCTGACGGCCAGCGGCAGATTATTATCCAAGGTCGCCAACGCTTTGAAATCGCCGAATTTCTTGAGACTGATCCGTTTTTCATAGCACGCGTCACCATGATCGAAGAGAAGATACCCCAAGCGAAGCAATTTGAAGCGAGAATTTTTCACTTGCGCCAGGAAGCCGCGAGAGCCTTGGGCTTGTTGCCTGAGCCCATGAACGAATTGAAATCAACCATCGAAAGAATCGATAATCCTTTATCCCTGATTGACATGATCGCTTCCACTCTGGACCTGGCGCTTCCCGAGAAGCAAGAAATCCTGGAAATCATTGACCCCGAAGCACGGGCGGAAAAAGTTTCAGAAAAGCTAGCACGCCAGATCGAATTGCTGGAGCTCAGCAAAAAGATCGGGGAGCAAACTAAAGAATCAATGGATCGGACTCAACGCCAGTATTTCCTTCGCGAGCAGTTGAAGGCCATCCAAAAGGAGTTAGGCGAAGAAGACGGTCAGCGCCTGGAGGTTGAGGAGCTGCGCAAGAGAATCTACGAAGCAAAAATGCCACCCGAGGTGGAAAAGGAAGTGCTCCGGGAACTCGCGCGGTTCGAGCGGATTCCTGAAGTTGCCGCGGAATATTCAGCCCTGCGGTCTTATCTCGATTGGATGGTGGAGTTGCCATGGAGTATTTCCAGCGAGGAGCAAATCGACCTTCCCAAAGCGCGCGAGATTCTCGATGCCGATCATTACAATCTGGAAAAAGTAAAAAAGCGAATTGTTGAATTTCTCGCGGTTCGTAAACTTGTGCCCCATGGGAAAAGCCCGATCTTGTGTTTTGTCGGTCCTCCCGGAGTCGGAAAGACGTCCCTCGGTCAAAGCATTGCTCGGGCCATGAACCGGAAATTCGTGCGCCAGAGTCTCGGCGGTGTCCATGACGAAGCGGAGATCCGGGGGCACCGGCGCACTTACGTCGGTGCCCTCCCCGGTAATATTATCCAAGGAATTAGAAAGGCAGGCACCAAGAATCCCGTCTTTATGTTGGATGAAATCGACAAGCTCAGTGCCAGTTTCCATGGCGATCCGTCGGCTGCTTTGCTGGAGGTCTTGGACCCTTCGCAAAACGCGACTTTTCAGGATCATTATCTTGCTGTGCCTTTTGATTTGAGCCAGGTGTTATTTATTGCAACGGCTAATGTGCTCGAGACCATCCCAGCCCCCCTCCGTGATCGTATGGAGATCTTGCAATTAGCCGGATATATCGAAGTAGAAAAACTGGCAATTGCGAAAAATTATCTCATTCCCCGGCAAATTGCCGAAAATGGCCTTGATCACAATACTATAACTTTTACCGACGATGCGATCCGTGAAATCATTCGATCCTACACACGCGAAGCTGGGGTTAGGCAGCTTGAGCGTGAGCTAGGGACTGTTTGTCGGGGCGTAGCGACCCGGGTGGCGGAAGGGTTCAAGGAAAGAACTACTATCGATAAAGAATCGGTCCGCGAGTATCTCGGCCCGCAAAAGTTCTTCAATGAGATAGCGCTGCGCACCAGTCTGCCCGGTGTGGCGACGGGACTGGCATGGACGCCTTTTGGTGGAGACATCTTGTTTGTGGAAGCGACTAAAATGCCGGGGGACGGCAGGCTGCAGTTAACGGGTCAGCTCGGCGATGTCATGAAAGAAAGCGCCCAAGCCGCCTGGAGTCTTGTCAAATCACGGGCGGAATCGCTTGGCATCAAACCCGAAATCTTCCGGAAAAACGATCTGCACATCCATATCCCTGCGGGCGCCATCCCGAAAGACGGGCCCAGCGCAGGAATCACCCTTTTCGTTGCTATCGTCTCACTTCTCACCGGGCGCCGAATCAGTAAGGATGTAGCTATGACCGGCGAGATCAGTCTGCGCGGTTTAGTGTTGCCGGTAGGAGGAATAAAGGAAAAAGTGCTGGCAGCCAAGACAGCCGGAATTTCCTGTGTCTTGCTCCCGGAATTAAATAGACGAGACATGGAGGAAATCCCGGCGGCGGCACGCGAGGGTATTCGTTTCGAGTTCTTAAAAACAGTGGATGAAGCACTGGCACTGGCTTTGGAGCCAGAATCTCCCAGCGACTTCCCTTCCAGCGAGACGCTTGCAGCGAGTTCGATATCCTGACGCCCGTCGATTTTTGTCGCGCCTCACGTATACTTCAAAAGGCTCACCGGATTTGGGTTAACGTAAAACTCGCAACTGGAAAGCGGACTCGATCTTCTTTCTCACGCTGCATCATCATTCATGCCTTTACTTCGCCTCGACAACGTCTCTCTTGCCTATGGCTATTTGCCTTTGCTCACCCATGTTCATTTTCAAGTCGAGCCGGGCGAGCGCGTGTGTCTCCTCGGTCGCAACGGCGCCGGCAAGACGACATTGTTGCGGGTTATAACCGGGATAGCGCTACCGGACGAAGGCGATATATGGCGACAGGATACGCTGCGCATCGCGCATCTCGAGCAAGAGGTGCCCCCGGATACAGAAGAGACGATATTTCAAGTGGTGGCCGCAGGATTGGGCGAACTGGGCGCACTGCTGACGGAGTACCACCAGTTGACACACGAGGTGGGCGCCGGAGAACGAACTCCACTACAGCGGATGGCGAAGTTGCAAGCGCGCATCGATGCTTTGAGGGGCTGGAACATCGGCCAGAAGGTCGAGACGGTCCTGACTCGGTTGGGGCTGGCCGCGGACCAGCGTCTTGTCAGCTGTTCCGGCGGAGTTCGAAGACAGGCCATGCTGGCGCGGGCATTGGTGAGTGACCCGGATCTGTTGCTGTTGGACGAGCCGACCAACCATCTCGACATCACGGCGATTACGTGGCTGGAGGACTTTTTACACGATTACCACGGTGCGCTGATCTTTGTCACCCACGATCGAATGTTGCTGAAACATCTGGCGACCCGCATCGTTGAACTCGATCGAGGAAAGTTAAGCTCTTTTCCCGGTGACTTCGACGCCTACTTGAGCAAGAAAGAAGAGTTGCTGGAGATCGAGGCGCGCGCAGCGGCCAACTTCGACAAGAAGCTTGCGGCAGAAGAAGCCTGGATTCGCCAGGGTATCAAGGCTCGCCGCACCCGCAACGAAGGACGAGTGAGAGCGTTGCAGGCCTTGCGGCGGGAGCGGAGCCAACGCCTCGAATCTGAGGGTACAGTCCGCTTTGGTCTCGATGCCGATGTGCTGTCCGGTAAATTGGTGGCTGACTTGCGCCGAGTCAGGTTCCTTTATGGCGACAATGTTATTATTCACAGCCTATCGACAACCGTCCTGCGCGGCGATCGGATAGGGATCATCGGCCCCAACGGCTGCGGCAAAAGCACACTCCTCAAGCTGATCGTGGGCCAGATAGCACCGACGAGCGGGGAGGTGGTCATGGGCACCCGCCTGAAGCTCGCATACTTCGATCAGCACCGCAGAGAATTAAATCCCGAGAAGACGGTGCGCGAGAACATGACCGACGGCTCCGACTATGTCACATTGCAGGGACGGTCGCGCCATGTCATCGGCTATCTAAAAGACTTCCTCTTTCCGCCCCAGCGCATCGACTCGCCAGTGCAGGCGTTGTCCGGCGGCGAGCGCAATCGTTTGTTGCTGGCAAAGATTTTTGCGCAGTCGGCGAACCTGCTGGTGCTCGACGAGCCGACCAACGATTTGGACGTGGAGACGCTCGAACTATTGGAAGACTTGCTGGCCGATTACCAGGGGACGTTGCTATTGGTGAGCCACGACCGAACCTTTCTCGATAACGTCGTGACGAGCACGTTAGTTTTTGAGGGGGAGGGTAAGATCGGGGAATATGCCGGCGGGTACGAAGATTGGAAGCGCCAGCGCGTGGTTTCGCCGTCGAGGGAATCCCCAAAACATGCCAGCGCGCCACGGGCTGTCGCGGCGGTGTTACTGGAGAAGCCCAACAACAAGAATCGTAAGCTTTCCTACAAAGAACAGCGGGAGCTGGAAGCTCTGCCGAAAAAAATTGAAGACTTGGAGGCGGAACAGTCAGAATTGAGCATGCGTATGGGCGAAGCGGAGTTTTATCGGCAGTCGGGAGATAAGATCGCCACAGCTATGGAGCGTCTAGAAGCGGTGAAGAACGAACTTGAAGCATGCTATGCGCGTTGGGAAACTCTAGCAGGCTACTGAAAAAGACTCATAGGCTTCGTTGCGCTCAATCGCCTCCCTCCAGCTGGCAAATAGCGTATGGCTTATGGCGTATGGTTCCTTGGTTCTATCATATATGCCATAAGGCTATCAGTCATATGCTATCTTGGTCGCGTGCCTTGCCTCTGACTGTTTTTGAGCAGCCTGGTAGAATTCTTTTCATCGGGAGGACATTGTGAAAATGCGCATCGCTGCAGTTGATCTGGTCAGCAATACTTGTTTTCCGGCGCTCGCCGCGGAGGAACTGGGTTTCTACAAAGCGGAGGGACTGGAAGCCCATATCGAACTGGTGCCTATGCTTGGGGCAACCAAGGCGCTGCGAAGTGGGACGGTGGATGCCATGATCGCCGGCTCGGTGCACGATGTCCTAACGGAGTTTCCTCGATGGGAAGGGGTGAAACTGGTCGTAGCACTCTCGCAGGGAACCCCCTGGCTACTGGTAGTCCGGGCCGATCTCGCGGCAAAGCGGGGTGACCTAAGCGCGGTAAAGGGACTGCGTCTGACAGCAGCCGAGGGACCGGACCTGGCACTCCGTCAAATGCTCATCGACGCGAATATCGATCTGGACAGAGACCTGCGAATCTTGGAACTGCCGGGTGCTAAGGCACGCGATGTCTCCTTCGGGGTGTTTGCTGCCCGTGCGCTGGAGGAAGGACAAATCGATGGCTTTTGGGCCAACGCTATGGGCGGCGAAACAGCGGTGCGGCATGGAGTAGGAAAAATCCTCGTCGATGTTCGGCGCGGTGATGACCCTGCCGATGTTCGCCATTTTACGTTCGCCGGACTGGCAACGACCGAGGCCCAAATTGAGCGTGATGCGGAAAGTGTTGGGGCGGCAGTCAGGGCCATCGTAAAAACACAAAAAGCTCTGCGCGCAGATCCAACACTGGCCGCCGAGGTGGGGCGGCGCAAGTTTCCCACGGAGGCGGCCGAGTTGATCACGACGATTGTTGAACGAGACTTGCCCTTTTACGATCCTGTTATTTACGAAGAGGCCATCGCTGGGCTCAACCGGTTTGCTCAATCCATCGGTCAGCTGCCCGGGCCCGTGCCTTACGAGCAGGTGGTGGCGGTCCGCTTCCGTGACCTGTGGCGATCTTGAGGCCTACTGTCGCGGCAAGTAGTCGCTCAAAACCACATCGATTACGGCTAAGCGTCCTGCCGCATTATGTCTCAGGGCGCGATCGACGGATGTTTGAATCTCTTTAGGATCTTTGACTCTTACTCCATAGCCTCCGTAGATGTCCGCATACAGACGGTAATCGGGATTGGGCATGATGGGGCCGCCGAAGTGAACTCCGGTTTTTTTCGCAGCACCATCCGGATAATACTTAAGCAGGCCTCGTTCCATGGAAAGATAGCGCTGATTATTGAAGACGACCACGGTTATCGGCAGATCATATTCCTGAGCCAACCCCAAGCATGACGGCACTGGATTGTAATGAAAGCCGCCGTCTCCGATGAGCACGAAGACCGGTCGCTCTTTCTGAGCCAGTTTCACACCCAGCGCGTAACCCAAGCTTACTCCCAACCCTCCGGTCACGCGTGCGATGTACGACATCGGTTGAGTGCGGGGAATCATGTTCTGAATCAGCGTCCGATGCACTGTCGTTTCCTCGACAATCACCGCATTGGACGGAATCGACTCGTTGAGTGCTTGGCATAACCAACGGGGATCGATGGGAGTATCGCTGCTGTGCTCGATGGCGTCGCGCTGAAGAACGGCCACCTGTTTATCATGTTCTTCTGCGATTTGTTGGGATCGTTCCTGATATTTAGCTTTGCTGGCGACGAAACCTTCCGATGCCTTGAGCCTGTCGAGTAGCCGCGCCAGAGTCACCGCCGGCGGCGCCACTAGCGCCAAGTCGACTTTGTAGCCCCAGAAGGGAAGTCGCGAGTAGGGATATTCGTCGCCGAGAAAAATCACTTTAGCGCCGGGTTTCGGCGCTTTGTTTGCCGGATACCAGGGACTTACAGCATCGGCAACCAGCACCAAATCCGCGGATTCTACGCGACGGGAATCGTAGGGTAGATAGAGAGCGTGAGTCCGAGGAAAATTCAAAAATGCCGGCCGGAAGGATTCCATCACTGGAATGCCTAACGATTCGCAAAGCTCAACGAGCGGGCCCACGACGGCGGAGTCCCGGCCAACGTGCTCCGTCACGAGAACCGGTCGCTCCGAGCGCAGGAGCATCTCCACGGCTTCTTGGATGGCCCGATCGTCGATGGCGAACGTCCGCACGACTCTGTTCGCTCTGCCGTCTTCAGGCAAAACGACTTCATCCAGCATGCACTCGAACGGCACGCCGAGCAGCACCGGTCCAGCCGGTGGTTCCACGGCAATTTGCATCGCCCGCTCTAGGCTCTGGACGAGGATCGTCGGCGAAGTGACGCGGTCGCACCACTTGACGCAACGGCGGAGCAATTCCGCCGGGCCGCCGATGTCCGTGAGGTCGTGAATCCACTGATTGCCCGGGTCCGGTAATCGCGACTCCTCGCCAAAGGCGGAAGTTTCGCCGCAACAGATCACCATGGGCACCCGCTCCTGATAGGCAGCGCGCAAGAACATCGCGGCGTTCAGAGGGCCTGCAGTGGCATGCAGTAAAACCGCCTGCGGCTTGCCGGTCATTTTTGTGTAGCCCGAAGCCATGGCGACCGCCGCCGCTTCATGGCGACAGTTGATATACTGCGGCCTATCCACCCCCTGCTCCCGGAACTCGGCGAATGCTTCCCACACGGGCGGCCACTCGGTGCCCGGAGAGGAAAAGATGTAGTCAACACCCGCCCGCTCGAAAATTTTGACCATCGCCTTGCCACCGTGCATAAGAAATCCTCCAAGCTCTTGGAGTTTCGGGTTTAGGGTTCCGGGTTTCGGGCTAGCACGAAACTGGAAACTGAAAACTCGAAACTCATATTTTACAATCCGAGCTTTTTTCTCGCCTCAGGCAAGAAGCCGTTTTCTTCAAGCGTCTTGACGAAATTAACGTTGATAATCTGATTGATATCCAGCTGCGCGACTTTCGGAGTCACTCGGGAGACCAGTTTTTGAATATTTTTCCATGCCTCTGGATC
>Ga0209857_1000357_pt1 | contig 10633 bp, 7 predicted proteins | sample GWRWN1_10_20_FD_187226 | JGI IMG/M metagenome (GOLD analysis project Ga0209857, IMG submission 187226) | Riverbed sediment microbial communities from areas with no vegetation in Columbia River, Washington, USA - GW-RW N1_10_20 (SPAdes)... | ecosystem: Environmental > Aquatic > Freshwater > River... | reverse complement strand
CTTCCCCCGCTATGAATGCTTTGTTAATGTAGCTTCGTGCAGATTGCGGAAATCTTCTATTCCATACAGGGCGAAGGGAGGTTCGTCGGCATGCCTTCGGTTTTTATCCGCACGTCGGGTTGCAACTTGCGCTGTGTCTGGTGCGATACGCCCTATACATCATGGACGCCGGAGGGAAAAAAGTGGAGCGTCGGCGAAATCCTAGCGGAGGTGGCAAAATACCCGAGCCGGCATATTGTGGTGACGGGTGGCGAACCGTTTCTAGCGGCAGAAATTGAAGAATTGACTGCGGGGATTAAGCCCTTGGGATCTCACATTACCATTGAGACCGCAGCGACCCTATTCAAGCCGGTTGCCTGCGATCTTGTTTCCATGAGCCCCAAACTCGCCAACTCTACCCCCTGGCGCCGGGCCAAGGGTAAATTCGCCAAAATGCATGAGACGGCGCGGCTCAACTTCGAGGTGATGCAGCAATTCATTGACACTTACGACTACCAACTCAAATTTGTGGTGGATCACAGAGAGGATTTCGATGAGATCGAAGAGATTCTCGGGAGGTTGGAAAACGTGGACCGCTCCCGTGTCTTGATCATGGGACAGGGAAAGACGAGGAGGGAGCTGCGAGATAAAACGAAGTGGATCATCGAGGCGTGCAAAGAGTACGGCTTCGGCTATACGCCGCGGCTCCACATCGAGCTGTTCGGTAATCGCCGCGGTACCTAATCCTCGCTGCGCTCGGAATCTCAGATTACAGATTTCAAATTGTCGATTGGGGCGTCGGCCGCCTCTAGCGCGTGAAATATGACATCTTTGAAGGCTTGAAATCGATCTTGCGCGCATTGACCTCGCCCTGAATCGCTTCGCTGGGGCCGGCAGGTCGTTGGACCATATTCTTATCCAGCTTCGCGATGATGGTCGGCGCCAGTAACTTGAGAACCGTAACCGGTAAGGAGCTGGTAAAATGATATTTCTCAGCTTCACGCCCCTGGACGTATGCAGTAGTGACGCCAAAGTAGCGATCGCCGATGTAGAAAACGAAAGCGGCGGTTCTATTGGTCGCTCGCGAAGAAGTTACGTTGCCCCATCGATTAAAGGTCTCAATTCGGTTGTCACCGGAACCGGTTTTTCCCCCGACCGTGATCAGCTTTCCGTCGGATAGCCGAAAAACACCATTGAGTCGCCGCGCGGTTCCGCTCTCCACCACCGCGGCCATCGCTTTTCTCACGGCCCGAGCCACTTCCGGGACAAGAACTTGCTGTCCTGGCTCTGCCTTCCGCTCGAAGACAGTCTCGTAGGGCGTACCGCGGGCGAAATGAATGTTGCTCAGCTCCGTGTTGGGCCGCCGCACGCCATTGTTCACCAAGATCCCGATTAACTCAGCCAAAGCCACGGGTCGATCCGAAGAGTTACCGATCGCCGTTGCGTAGGAAGGCACCATGGTTTTGAACGGAAAACCCAGCCGTTGCCAGTAAGGCACCATGCGGGCGAAGGCTTCTTTCTCCATACGGATACGCAAGCGGAGGTCCTGGGCCCTACGGTTGCGCGGGTTGAGCAACCATGCAGAACCCTGGCGCCGGGCGTCGCTACTGTCCGCGACAAGCTTCTCCCATGACAGCTCGGGATTTTTCCGATATTCGCTGGCACACCAGAGATCCAATGGGTGGAGCGAAAGAAGATAAGCATAGTCCACGAGGGTCAGACGGGGATTTTGGTAGGCGCGGAACAACTTGGATATGTCTTTTTCCTTAGCCTTTATCTGGCTCTTTTCCAGCCAAGCCGCCAGCGCTTCCTCATTCGCCCCGATTCGCCAGGCGAAAAAGAGAACCGCCAGTCGCCGCTCAGCGTTCTTTTTCGTCCCTAACAATCGGGCAACGATCTGTTGTTCCGTCTGTCCGTGATACGCCTGATAGGAGCGGCGCAAAACCGTGCGCGACTCTTCTTCGGCGATCTCCTGGAGCATGCGTTTGCGGTCCGGGTTCGTGGAATCCGAAAGGACAGCATCGGAGTTGTACTGCAAGCGCGCGCGATGATAGCTCACGATGTCGCGCATCAAACGGATGAATACTAGGTTCGTTGAGTTTCGGAACGCATCCCGCAGTACAAGGATGCGCTTATCGTCCTCGCGTTCAAAGTTTTCGAAATGGTGGATGCCGCCGCCGGTAAAGAAAGTTTCGTAGGGCGTGGCTGAGTATTTGCGGTCCATGGCGAGATCGAGAAAGGCTTCCAGAGTAAGATTCTTTTCCTTCTGCAAGGTTTCAACGGCCCACTTGGTCAAGGGATCGCGCGCTTCCTGAGCTTTCGCCTTCAGACCGTCGGCATCCAACGCCGCAAGCTCTTTGTGCAGCTCCGCGATGAGTTCAAGATAGTGGGTTAGCGTGCGCAGCTTGGCGGTACTGCCGAGCTCGAGTTTGACGCTCTTATTGAAATCAAAGGGGGCGGCAAGATTATCCGCCTGTACGCGTACGAGGTTTCCTTCCGGGGTGGGCTCCACCAACAGGAAAGAATAGATTACTTTTTTAGGATCGGCGTTCTCCAGAAGTCGCTCGCCGTTCAACCCACGGGCTTTGATAACGTCCGGATTCGCCAAGCTGTGGAGGAAATCGGTTATCGTTTTTTGCAGCGGAACATCGATGGTGCTTTGGACCTCCAAATGGAAACGATTCAGATCGTAAACGTTGTAGCTACCAAGAGACTCCATCATGGTCGTGCGAACGGCGTTGGCTGCTTTGTTCTTGCCCGACGAAGGTTGAGGCGGCAGCGGTGCCGCGGGTATGAACTTGATCGGCGTCTCCTGCAAGACCGCGGCGAAATCCCAATCGATGATTCCCGATCGGGCCATCAACCGGGTAAACTGGTCCACCTTTTCCTCCAGCGAAGCCCGCTCATCAACCAGGAAAACGGATGGCGCGCGCACTGAAATAAGCAATGCCAGGGCATGCTTGAAAGCACGCACTTTAGCGGGAGTCAGTCCCGGAGCCTTTAGCGCGCTGACAACGTCCGTCAACTGCATTCCGAACCAAGCGAAAAGCCCTTCGCCCAGGCCGTGAATCTCGCCGTAGCTCGGCGCCCCCGCGAGAGGAACGGTATTGAAATAATCTACAATGATCCGTTCTCTCCACGCGCGAGTATTCCACCCTTCGCGGTACGCCTTAAGGCTTGCGCCAACAAGTTGGCGGTATTTTTCAACGGGTGATTCTGTGCGCCCATGGGGCGAATGGCGAAACTTCTCCAATTGTACGGCGAGGGTGCTCCCTCCCTGTACCGGTACTTCGATGTAAAGCTTGGAAGCGATATAGAACAAGGCGGCCTTGAATAAGCGGTCCCACTCGATGGCGGGATTCTGCCACGGGGAAGCGGGGTGGTCGAGATCCCGGTTTTCGAGAAAGAGGAGCGTTTTCACCAGCAGGGGTGGAATGTCGTCCATCTTGGCGAACAAAAACTCCGATTGAGCATGGCGAAAAAGAGACACACCGTTGGCGCCACGGATATCGAGACCGGTTTCAGGCGGTTCCATGTAAGGGGGCGAGATTCCTCGCTTAATGAGCTGCACCAACTGCTCCGATTGTCGGGCCTGCTGCGTAACCTGATATCCCTGAGCTTCAAGGCGGGACTGAAAGGCGGGGAGCTTTGAATAACCCCGACGGTCATCGAAGGGAGCCGAACGAGGAAAGGCGATTGCGTCACTCCGACCCTTTGTCAATTGATAGGAAAGTTGCTCATTGGTGCGAGTAAAAAACCACGATTGCAGGAGCGAGGTTTGAATCTCAATGAAAACGCAAGCAACCAAAAGCAATGCGCACAGAGTCATCCAGAGCCAAATTTTGAGTCGCTTCTTGTTGACAAAAGAAAAGAGACGGGAGGCGAATGAAGGTGCCTGCGTCAGTTCGGAAGAAACCGGTTTACTGGTCATGGGGATATCCTAATAAGATACCACAAACGGACTTGAATTTCTCGTGGGCGCTTTTGGAGTAAAAATAGCCCGAAAGGGTCGCCCGAGTCTATTGGACCTTAGTCCAATAGGAATCAATTCTTCCCCAGTCGCTCCTTTGCAGCCACCCCCACTTGCTCGGGCGCGAGGCCTGCTGTCCTTCATCTCAGGGGGTGAATGCTATCCAGGGAGGGTTCGTTTGCCGGTTTCTACAGATCTTTTTAGTGGCAAAAGGCCAAGCGAGGGATTTATAATCGGCCGGAGGAGGGTGGTCTTATGCTGGCAACACGCATTGTTCAAAAGGAAGGCACCTTTTACTTTATCGCGTACAAGGCCGCAGATCTTCTAGATCGCGTCAGCTTCAGCAGTCGCTACTATTTTGAAGGCGAGGAGATCGAGGCCGACGAGCCCGGCGAAGACGAAGTTGCACGGTTTATTGCCGGCATCGAAAAAAGCGAAAAATCGTTCCAGCGGATACTTAATCGCAGAAAAATCCGGCAGATCGTTAACTTCTATGAGACGGCAGTGAGCCAACCCTTGCTTCCCGGAACGGTTCTTCTGTTTACCGATGAGACTTTGCGCTTTCGCCGCTCCGATGTCTCCGACAGTGTCGGCTTTTTAAGCGAACCAGACGGCAAGTTTCTCGTCATCGACGGCCAACACCGGTTGGCGGCGCTCCATTTCTTTCGCCAGAAGCATCCTGAGCTAGCTGAGCAAGTAGAGGTTCCCTGCGTCGTCTTCGACGGCAAGAGCGCCGATTTTGCCACGGAGATGTTCGTCATCATCAACTCGACTCACACCCGGATCAACAAATCGCACCTGGTGGATCTTTACGAACGGGTGTCCTGGGAAACGCCGGAGAAAAAGTTCGCGGCGAAGGTCGTCAACTTGCTGTACGAGGAAAGCGACTCGCCGTTGCGCTATCGCATCAACCGGTTGGGCGGGCGAAGCCGGCAGGAAAAGTGGATTCTCCAATCGGAACTTTTCAACGAGATCCACAAAGTCGTGCAGGCAAACCGCAGATTCTTCGACGAACGTTTCCAGCTGCGCGCAGACCGCGCTTATCCCCTGATCCGGGATTATTTAAAGGCCGTGCGAGAGGTGATGAACTCCGTCTGGGGCGACAACGAAAGGTATATGTTCACCCGGGACGTGACGCTTAAAGCGCTCTTGCGGGTGTTTGGCGACTTGGTGCGAAACCGTAAACTTGTCCAGGCCTGGGAGGAGAGCCGTGACCCCCGCGCGTTCATCGGCGCCATGCGGCCGTGGGCGGAATTGACCAGGGAGTTTCGCGCCGAAGGTTTTTACGAGCGCTTCCCCGCTAAAGGGCAGGTCGAACGCGTCCGGCGCATTCACCTGCGCCTCAGCCAAAGCCTGCAACAAGCGTAAGAGCTTAGGTCAGTCTTGGGGTCCGAGGTTCTCTTGGGTCCGGTTATGATAAACGCTTTGTCTTTTTTAATGACCTTTGCTAATTACGTAGCCGTGCCTAGGGAGAGAACGCCCATCAGGGCAGCTAGCGGGAGGTAAGCTATGAAAATCACAACTACGTTCAGCGTGTTTCTGGCAGCTATATGGTTTGTGACAATTTTTTCTTCTTCAGCTCGATCGGCGACCGTCGAAGAAGTTTTTTCGGGAATCAACAAGCTTCCCGCTAACGAAAGGCAAAAACGGTTGGAAGAGGGGGCGAAGAAAGAGGCAAGCGTGACGGTCTATTCGAATACGGGGCTCGAAAGTATTCGGGCCTATCAAGACGGCTTCGCTAAAAAATATCCCTTCGTCAAGATCGACACGACGCGGCTCCAGGGAGCCAAGGGATTGGATCGCATCCTGTTGGAGCATCGAGTGGGCAAACTTCAAGCCGACGTTGTCGGAGTTGATTTCGACTACATCGAGGAACTGCTGAAAGCGGGGGTCACAGGCCGCTATGACACGCCCGAGAAAAAGTTCTATGCAAACCCGTTTTGGGACAAGAACGGATTCTGGTACGCGTCCGACTACGCGCTCTTGGTGATCGGCTACAACACCAACCTGGTCAAGCCGGCGGAAGCGCCGAAGACTTATCAAGACCTGCTCAATCCCAAGTGGAAAAATGACCTCTCGATAGATACCGAGCCGGAACAGGCGGTCTTTGCCTGGCTGCTCGAGTGGGGCGAGGAAAAGACCGCCGAGTATATGAAGGCGCTGATGCGTAACGGCACGGTGGCGCGCAACGGACACACGCTGCAAGTGCAGCTTCTGTGCAGCGGCGAGATCAAAGTTGCAGTCGAGGTTTATGCCGCGCGGGTCGCCCAGATGAAGCACGACAAAGGTTGTCCCCTTGGGATGAATTTTACCAACCCGGCGCCGGCGTCTGTGGGAAGCCACCGGGGGATCGCTAAAAGTGCCAAGAATCCGCACGCCGCGGCGCTTTATATGGATTATGTCCTGAGCGCAGAAGGAGCCGCCGTCCTGGCTAAGGCCGGCGGGCTGCCGGCCAGAAAGGGGGCCAAAGCTGCCTATGAAGAGGTTTCGAACCTGGAGGAAAAAGGGGTGCGCATGCTGATGATGGGCCATGAGGACATGCCCAAAGTAAAGGAGAAAGGCTACAAGCTGATTGAGGAAATCATCATTCGAAAACAGCTTCGCTGAAAGAGCTAGCCCGCGGTATTTACGGGGTAAGGCAACCGAGGAGTAAGCCTCTCCGGTCGCGGGCAATGGGCCTCTACCTTGAGGAGGCCTGCAAATCTAAGTGGTGAAGCATACTTTGCGTAAGAAACGCGAGCTTTTAGCCAAGGACCACTTATAAATCAGTGCCTCTTTACGCTCCTATGCCCGCTCGTTCCGAGGCTCACTCCTCGCCTCGCTTTACAGTCTGTCATGCTTTTCCCTCGTACAGCGAATGATCCCGACTAGAGCTATACCTGCTGAATGGAAAATCTTCCGCCAATCGCGCGCGCCATCAGGCTGATCACGATCAGAATGGCAACCAAGATCATGCCTAAGGCCGAAAGCTGGGGGTATTGTCCGGTTTCCCACAGCTCAAAGAGCACAACAGAGATCACTTCCGTCCCGCTCCGGTAAAGCATAATCGAGGTGGCCAGCTCGCGAAACGAATGGGTCACGACAAAAACCCATCCCGCAACAAAGCCCGGTGCCAAGAGCGGAAGGATCACCCGCGAAAAAGTTCTGGGCCAACTGGCGCCGCTAACTTCCGAGGCTTCCTCCAGCTCCTTCTTGATCTGGAGCATCGAAGACGAGCACGCCCTCATGCCGTAGGGAAGATACTTTGTGACATAGGCGATCAAGAGAATCCAAAGCGTCCCATAAACCGGCACCGGCGCTACCAGATAGAGCCAAAGGATCGCGATACCCATAACTAGACCAGGAACGGCGATCGGGCTGAAGGCCATAAAGTCAAGCAGGCCTTTGCCGCGCCAGGAGGTCCGCACGATGATCCAGGCCATGATCGCGGTGAGCAGCATGGTGATCGTCGAGCTTGAGACACCGAGAACGAAGCTGTTCCACATGGCGCGCTGAATGAGCGGAAATTCCCAAAGCCTTGTGTAATTGTCCAACGTCAGACTGGCCACTGCCTTCGCCGAAGGCGGCATGTAAAAGGGCAGGAACGAAGACCAAACGACGATCAGAATGGGCAGAAAAAAGACCACAAAACAGAACAGAATGTTTAAGGCTGCCAACGGAACGCGCCAACGACCAAGGTTAATAGGCGAGGGGCGGTAGCCCTTTCCCGTGATGGTGGCAAAGCGCTCTGACATGGCAGTCAATCTGAGATACAGGAAAATGCCCACCGCTGTGATCGCGAGATAAACGATGCCGAAGGTGCTTGCCAAGCCAAAGTCGGTGGGTGTGGTTTTGGTTGCCAGATAGACTTCCGTCGAGAAAACCAAAATTCCAGCGGGCATTCCAATCAACGCCGGCACTTCAAAGTTTTCAATCGCCCGGACAAACGTGATCATCCAAACCGCCAGAATAGCCGGCAAAAGGACGCGCAAGGTGATGCGCAACGTGGTGCGCACGATACCGGAGCCGGCAACCATCGCCGCTTCTTCCAGGGACGGGTCCATGGAACGCAAAGCGGCGGCGAGCAAAAGAAAGGCGAGCGGGATCTGGTCTACCCCTAGGACCCAGATCATTCCTAACATGTTGTTGATTTCTAGGGGTTGCTCGAGTCCCAGATATTGTGTGGCGATCAGATTGACGATGCCGGTGCGCCGGCTGAACAAAATGATCCAACCCACCGTGGTGAGAAGCCCGGGAACGACCATCGGAACCAAAACCATCGCGTAAAGCACGCCCTTCCAGGGAACGTTGGTTCTCTCCGTCATCCAGGCAAGGTAAAGCCCGCCGGCGAAGGTGAGAAAACTCGCTCCGAAGCTGAAAATTAGAGAATTAAGAAATGCTGGAACCAGACGCCATTTGCCGAGGAGCGTAAGATAGTTTTTCAGGGTGAAGTCTGCCGGCGCGCCTGGCTGTCCGCTTTGCAGGCTGCCGTAGATCAGCATCAGAAGCGGCAGGAGGGTGAGATAGGCTACAACGCCGATCGCTAATCCCACTAAAATAAACTGTGGACTGATGCGGAACCGAATCCCGTTCTTCATCGCGCGTTTTTTATCACGTCATCCATGGAGCGTACAACTGACCTGTTTTTCCTGTTTCAAAGGGCGGATCTGCTTAGCGATGGGTGTCAATATACAAAAGCCCGGCCGGGTCATCCCCGGGCCGGGCTTGCGCAAATTGAGCGGCTTTCGAATTTCTAGTCTGCCAATACTCCCTGGTCTTGACCGCCGCCGTGCTGGTAGATGATTCGCTTGCCGGTCTTTTCATCGATTTCGTTCCGCTGACCGCCGGCTTTGGCCACATCTTCCGGGGTCGCCTTGTGGCTGTTGCCGAGCAGGATCATCGGCTCATCGTAGGGGTTCGATCCCTCGTAGTATTCGTGGGCCGGTATGCTGATCAGCTGACCGGCTGAAAGCTCGTGGGTTTCGTTTAAACCTTTCATGATGCCCCGCCCCGTGAGCACGTAGTAAGTGCGATCCGAAGGATGGTTGTGCATGCGCTGTACGTCGCCGGGAGGAAAGGTGAGAATCCAGGTTTCAAGATTCTCCCTCCTGAACAGATCCATGCGCCGCTGTCCTTTCTTCCTGCCTTTGGCCATTTCCAAGACATCCAAGACCTTCATGGGACCTCCTTTTGATTAGGTTATAGTTGCTTCGAACTTGAGCCGACTTTATTCCTCCGGGAGAGGACTTGTCAAGGTGCGAGATGTACCCTTCCGCGGGGCGCGTGATAGCTCCTGCGCGCAAATCCCTGTCCGGATCGCATTTGTGTGTAGTATGGAGGCGTAATATAGAGACAGTTGAGTATTAGTTGTGGAGGGATGGCATATGAGCCTGGTTCAACTCAACATAATGTATGGCCACCTCGAAGGCACTGAAGGTAAGTTCGCGCGGGATCCTTCCGGTTATCTCTCCATCGAGGCCGGTATCTATCAGAAGCATGGGCTGGAGGTATCGTGGAATCATGTTCAGGGAACGGAGGAGCGCTATCGCAGGTTGGAAGACGGCACTGCGCAGATCTCGCTAGTCGTGGGGAGAGCTTCTTTGCGGCACTTTCTGGATTCCAAAACTACCAGGATTCTCGGCTGCGTGATGAATAGCTGTCCTTACTATCTTGTTGCCAGTCCGGCGATTCGAAAGATGGGTGACCTCAAGGGAAAGACTATTGTTTGTCGAGAAGGCCCTTCGCGAAATACGCCGATAGCGGAAACTTTCCGAGAGCGGGCGCAACTAAGCATTGGGGAAGATCTGATGCTCCAATTGCCAAAAAGCGATCAGGAGGCTTTTGATCTCTTGGTCAGCGGAAAAGTAAGTGCGGCATTGTTGCCGCGGCCCTATGGCTTCTGGGCGGAAGAAAGAGGATTCAAAAGAATCACCGACTGGCCCGACGTCGTCGATGATCCACTGCCAATTTCGATCGAAACCACCGCGACGCTTCTGAGAAAGCGGGGAAAAGATTTTTCTACATTTTTGCACGCCCATCGCGAGGGGATTCGTTTTATGAAAACTCATCGCGGCGAGACCATCCGCATGCTACAGGAAAAATTTGGTCACTCCCCGTCATTCGCAGGCAAGACCTTTGACGATTATCTCATTTGCATGGACGAGGAATTGACGGTGGATTTCAAACACCTGGAAAGACTCCTAGGCCAGTTGGCTCCCGCCACGCCGGGCGGGGCCCGAAAAGTGGCGGCCGAGTGGATCATGCCTGGGGGTATGAAGGATTAGCCACGGCCGCGGTGATTGCAATGCTGCACGACGGATTCCTGGGACTACCTTAGGATAAAGTTTATTGCTATATCTCGGGCAGTACTGTGTGAATAATAAAAAGAACCAAACGATAGGAGGTTTCTATGGCAGGCATAATCGATTCGGATACTCACATTTCAGAATCCGAGGCTATGTGGGGCATGATGGACAAAGAGATGTACCATCGGCGCCCGGTGCTGCTGAAAGGTCCGGAGGATACGCTTTACGGCCCGCGCAACGCGTTTTGGCTAATCGATGGCAATATTTTTCCAAAGCCCAATGGCAAAGGCAGTTTCCGTCTCATCACCCCGTCCGCGACAAAGCTGGAATCCTCCAGGGGAGACATCCATCTCGCGTGCCGAGAGATGACCGACATTCCGTCCCGCCTCAAGGACATGGA
>Ga0209857_1000349_pt1 | contig 10725 bp, 21 predicted proteins | sample GWRWN1_10_20_FD_187226 | JGI IMG/M metagenome (GOLD analysis project Ga0209857, IMG submission 187226) | Riverbed sediment microbial communities from areas with no vegetation in Columbia River, Washington, USA - GW-RW N1_10_20 (SPAdes)... | ecosystem: Environmental > Aquatic > Freshwater > River... | reverse complement strand
CGATCGCGATGACCGAGGGGCTGCGGTTCGCCATCCGCGAAGGCGGCCGCACCGTCGGCGCCGGCCGCGTCATCAAAATCCTCAAATAAAGGCCCGGGCAGCGAGATGAACCAGAAGATCCGCATCCGCCTCAAGGCGTATGACCACGAGATCATCGACCAGTCGGCGCGCAAGATCGTCGACACGGTGACCCGAACCGGCGCGCGCACCGCCGGGCCTGTGCCGCTGCCCACCGAGAAGTCGATCTACTGCGTGATCCGCAGTCCCCACAAGGACAAGGACTCGCGCGAGCACTTCGAGATGCGCACGCACAAGCGGCTCATCGACATCCTCGACCCCACCCCCAAGACCGTTGACAGCCTGATGCGCCTGGACCTGCCGGCCGGCGTCGACATCGAGATCAAGCTATGAGCAGGACCACGACCTTCAAGGGCCTCCTCGGCGCCAAGCTGGGGATGACCCAGATCTTCGACCAGAACGCCCGGGTGGTGCCCGTGACGGTCATCCAGGCCGGCCCCTGCACCGTCACCCAGGTGAAGTCGCCCGAGCGGGACGGCTACGCGGCCGTCCAGCTCGCCTTCGGCGAGATCAAGCCCAAGCGCGTCACCAAGCCGCGGGCCGGGCACTTCGCCAAGGCCGGCGTCGAGCCCCGGCGCCACCTCGTCGAGCTGCGCACCGCCGACGCCGCCGACTACACCCTCGGCCAGACGCTCGCGGCGGACGTGTTCGCCGCCGGTGACCGGCTGGACGTGGTCGGGGTCTCCAAGGGCAAGGGCTTCGCCGGGGTGATGAAGCGCCACGGCTTCAAGGGGCTGTTCGCCTCCCACGGCACCGAGCGCAAGCACCGCTCTCCCGGCTCGGTCGGCGCCTGCGCGACGCCGTCGCGCATCTTCAAGGGCATGCGCATGGCCGGGCACATGGGCCACCAGCGGGTCACCGTGCTCAACCTCGAGGTGGTCAAGGTCGACCCCGACCGCAACCTGCTCCTCATCAGGGGCGCGGTGCCCGGGCCCAAGCGCGGCCTGGTGATGCTGCGCAGCTCCGTCAAGGGGGTGCGCGACTGATGGCCAAGGTCGACGTCCTCAACGCGGGCGGGAAGAAGGCCGGCTCGGTCGACCTGCCCGACGAGGTCTTCGGTGTGCAGGTGAACGTCCCGGTGATGCACCGGGTGGTGCGGGCCCAGCTCGCCGCCGCCAGGGCGGGCACCCACTCGACCAAGACCCGCTCCGAGGTCCGCGGCGGCGGCGCCAAGCCCTGGCGCCAGAAGGGCACCGGCCGGGCCCGGCAGGGCTCCAGGCGGGCGCCCCAGTGGACCGGTGGCGGCGTGGTCTTCGGGCCCACGCCCCGCGACCACAGCCTGCGGGTGAACAAGAAGGAGAAGGTGCTGGCGCTGCGCTCGGCCCTCACCGACCGGCGCGCCGGCGGCAACCTGGTGGTCGTCGACGGCCTCGACTTCGACGCCCCCAAGACCGCGCGCGCGGTCGAGCTGCTCGACACCCTCGGCCTCGCCGACCGCAAGCTGCTGTTCGTGGTGGACGGCCTCGAGGAGGCCGCCATCAAGAGCTTCCGCAACCTGCCCGCCGTCCACCTGATCACCTTCGACCAGCTCAACACCTACGACGTGCTGGCCAGCGACGTGGTGATGTTCACCCGCGACTCGCTGGACGCCTTCCTCGGCCGCTCGACCGCGGTGGGGCGGGACGAGGAGGAGCTGGTGCTGGAAGAGGGTGAGCGCTCGTGAAGAACCCCCGCGACGTGATCCTGAAGCCGGTGGTGAGCGAGAAGTCCTACTCCCTGCTGGACGCCAACACCTACACCTTCATCGTCCACCCCGACGCCAACAAGACGGAGATCAAGGAGGCCGTGCAGTCCATCTTCTCCGTCCGGGTGACGAGCGTGAACACGCTGCACCGCAAGGGCAAGCGCAAGCGGACCAGGCGGGCCTCTGGCGTCATCGTGGGCGTCCGCAAGGCGACCAAGCGCGCCCTGGTCACCCTGCATCCTGACGACAAGATCGAGATCTTCGAGGCCAAGTAGCCATGGGCATCCGCAAGCACAAGCCAACCACGCCAGGGCGGCGGGGCAGCTCGGTGGCCGACTTCGTCGAGGTCACCAAGTCGACCCCGGAGAAGGCGCTGCTCGCCCCCAGCCCGCGCAAGGGCGGCCGCAACGTCCACGGCCGCATCACCACCCGCCACCAGGGTGGGGGCCACAAGCAGCGCTACCGGATCATCGACTTCCGCCGGGACAAGGACGGCGTGCCCGCGCGCGTGGCCGCGATCGAGTACGACCCCAACCGCACCGCCCGCATCGCGCTGCTCCACTACGCCGACGGCGACAAGCGCTACATCGTCGCGCCCTCCCGCCTCCGGGTCGGCGACACGGTGGAGTCCGGCGAGGGCGCCGACATCAAGCCGGGCAACGCCCTGCCCCTCAAGAACATCCCCGTCGGCACGATCGTCCACAACATGGAGCTGCGGCCGGGCGGCGGCGCCAAGCTCGGCCGCTCCGCCGGGTCGGGCATCCAGCTCCTCGCCAAGGAGGGCAAGCTGGCGACGCTGCGGATGCCGTCGGGCGAGATCCGCCAGGTGCAGACCGCCTGCCGGGCCACCGTCGGCGAGGTCGGCAACGCCGAGCAGGAGCTGATCAGCTGGGGCAAGGCCGGCCGCAGCCGCTGGAAGGGCAAGCGCCCGACCACCCGCGGGGTGGCCATGAACCCGGTCGACCACCCGCTCGGGGGCGGCGAGGGCAAGAGCTCGGGTGGGCGTCACCCGACCAGCCCGTGGGGCAAGCCGGAGGGCCGCACCCGCCGGCGCAAGTCCTCCGACCAGCTCATCATCCGCCGCCGCCGCAAGGGAAGGGGCCGCTGACATGGCGCGTAGCCTGAAGAAGGGGCCGTTTGTCGACGACCACCTGCTCAAGAAGATCGACGAGCTGAACCGCCGGCGCGACAAGCGGGTGATCCGGACCTGGTCGCGGCGCTCGACGATCATCCCCGACATGGTCGGCCACACCATCGCCGTGCACGACGGGCGCAAGCACGTGCCCGTGTACATCTCGGAGTCGATGGTCGGCCACAAGCTCGGCGAGTTCGCGCCGACCAGGACCTTCCGCATTCACCGCTCGCAGGAGCGGGCAACAGGAGTGAGGTAGCCCGATGGAAGTGAAGGCGCAGGCTCGGTTCGTCCGGGTGACGCCGTTCAAGGCGCGCCGGGTCGTGGACCTCATCCGCGGCCTGCACGTCGAGGAGGCGCGCCGGGTCCTGCGGTTCACCCCGCGGGCGGCCGCCCTCCCCGTCCGCAAGGTGCTCGACTCGGCCGTCGCCAACGCCGAGCACAACCACCAGCTCCCAGCCGACGAGCTGTACGTGGCCAGGGCGTTCGTCGACGAGGGCCCGACGCTGAAGCGGTTCCGGCCGCGGGCGCTCGGTCGTGCCTACCGGGTGAACAAGCGCACCAGCCACATCACCGTCGTCGTCGACTCCAGGGAGGCCTCGTAATGGGTCAGAAGATCAACCCGTACGGCTTCCGCCTGGGCATCACCACCGACTGGAAGTCGCGCTGGTTCAGCGAGCGCGAGTACAAGAAGTACCTGCACGAGGACATCGCCATCCGCGCGTACCTCAAGCGCAACCTGAGCCACGCCGGCATCTCCAGGGTGGAGATCGAGCGCACCCGCGACCGGGTCCGGGTCGACATCCACACGGCGCGGCCGGGCGTGGTGATCGGCCGGCGCGGGGCCGAGGCCGACCGCATCCGGGCCGACCTCGACAAGATGACCGGCAAGCAGGTCACCCTGAACATCCTCGAGGTCAAGGGCCCCGAGACCGACGCCCAGCTCGTGGCCCAGGGGGTCGCCGAGCAGCTCGCCAGCCGGGTGTCGTTCCGGCGGGCGATGCGCCGGGCGATCAACTCGGCGATGAAGGGCGGCGCCAAGGGCATCCGGGTGCAGTGCTCCGGCCGCCTGGGCGGCGCCGAGATGGCCCGCACCGAGTTCTACCGCGAGGGCCGGGTCCCCCTGCACACGCTCCGGGCCGACATCGACTACGGCCTCGCCGAGGGCCGCACCACCTTCGGGATGATCGGCGTCAAGGTGTGGATCTACCGCGGCGACGTGCTGCCCTCCCGCGAGGAGCAGGAGGCCGACCGGGCGCGCGCCAGGGCGCGAGCGGCCGTCGGCGGCCCCGAGGAGCGTCGCTCCTCCGGCCGCGGCCGCGACGGTGGCGGCCGCGAGGGTGGCGGCCGCGGCGGGCGGGGCTCCAAGGCGCAGGCCCCCAAGGCGGCACCGGAGCCGGCTCAGGCCGAGACCCCGGCGCCCGCGGCGGAGACCCCGGCGCCCGCGGCGGAGACCCCGGCGCCCGCGGCGGAGACCCCGGCGCCCGCGGCGGAGACCCCGGCGCCCGCGGCGGAAACCGCCGCGGAGGCCCCCGCCACGGACGAGAAGGGCAAGGAGTGACCGTCCGATGCTGACCCCGAAGCGCGTCAAGCACCGCAAGCAGCACCGCGGCAACCTTCGCGGGCTGGCCAGCGGCGGCACCACCGTGGCCTTCGGCGACTACGGCCTCCAGGCCCTCGACCCGTCCTGGGTGACCAACCGCCAGATCGAGGCCGCCCGTATCGCCATGACCCGCTACATCCGCCGCGGCGGCAAGGTCTGGGTCAACATCTTCCCGGACAAGCCGGTGACCAAGAAGCCGGCCGAGACCCGGATGGGCTCTGGCAAGGGCTCCCCGGAGTGGTGGGTCGCGAGGGTCAAGCCGGGCCGGGTGATGTTCGAGCTGTCCGGCGTCCCCGAGGCCACCGCCCAGGAGGCCATGCGCCTGGCCGCCCACAAGCTGCCCATGAAGTGCAAGTTCGTGAAGCGCGTGGACGCGGAGTGATGACCATGAAGGCACGAGAGCTGGCCGACCTGGACGCGGACGAGCTGGCCGCCAAGCTGGCCGAGGCCAAGGAGGAGCTGTTCAACCTCCGGTTCCAGAACGTCACCGGCCAGCTCGACGACCCGCACCGGCTGCGCGAGGTGCGCAAGGACATCGCCCGGGTGCTCACCGTCATGCGCCAGCGCGAGCTGGCGGAGGAGAGGGAATAGCAGATGGCCGACCAGAGCGCGACGACCACGACCCGCCAGCGGGGCAACCGCAAGGTCCGGGTCGGGGTCGTGGTCTCCGACAAGATGGACAAGACCGTGGTGGTCCAGGTCGAGGACATCCGCCAGCATCGCCTGTACGGGAAGACGATCCGGCGGACGACCCGGCTCAAGGCCCACGACGAGCAGAACGCGGCCGGCCAGGGCGACCTGGTCCGGCTGGCCGAGACCCGGCCCCTGTCGGCGACCAAGCGCTGGCGGGTCGTGGAGATCATCCAGAAGGCCAAGTAAGGGCCGAGTAGAAGAGGACCGACCAGAATGATCCAGCAGGAGTCGCGGCTGAAGGTCGCCGACAACACGGGTGCCAAGGAGATCCTCTGCATCCGCGTGCTCGGCGGCTCCGGACGGCGCTACGCCTCGATCGGCGACGTCATCGTCGCCACCGTGAAGGACGCCATCCCGGGTGGCGCCGTCAAGGAGGGCGAGGTCGTCAAGGCGGTGGTCGTCCGCGTCAAGAAGCAGAAGCGCCGCCCCGACGGCTCCTACATCCGCTTCGACGAGAACGCCGCCGTGATCATCAACGAGCAGCAGAACCCGCGGGGTACGCGCATCTTCGGCCCGGTCGGCCGCGAGCTGCGCGAGAAGCGCTTCATGAAGATCATCAGCCTGGCCCCGGAGGTGCTCTAGCCATGAAGATCCACAAGGACGACCGCGTGATGGTCATGGCCGGCAAGGACCTCGGGGTGGTCGGCCGGGTCATCAAGGCCGACCCGAGCCGCAACCGGGTGCTGGTCGAGGGCGTCAACCGGGTGAAGCGGCACGAGAAGGTCCGGCCCACCCAGCGGGGCGGGCAGACCGGCGGCATCACCGAGAAGGAGGCCTGGATCGACGCCTCCAACGTGCAGCTCATCAGCCCCGACGACGGCAAGCCCACCCGGGTCGCCTACCGCGTCGAGGACGGCAACAAGATCCGCGTGTGCGCACGCACGGGCGCGAAGCTCTAGAGGAAGACGAGGATGACGCAGACGGCGACAGAGCGGCCGGTGCCGCGCCTCAAGGCGCGGTACCGGGAGGAGCTCCAGCAGCGGCTCAAGGACGACCTGGAGCTGGGCAACGTCATGCAGGTGCCGCGGCCGGTCAAGGTCGTGGTGAACATGGGCGTGGGCGAGGCGGTCCGCGAGGCTCGCCTGCTCGAGGGCGCCGTGCGCGACCTCGCCCAGATCACCGGCCAGCGCCCGCTGGTGACCAAGGCCAGGCGCTCGATCGCCGGCTTCAAGATCCGCGAGGGCCAGTCGATCGGGGCCAAGGTCACCCTGCGGGGCGACCGCATGTGGGAGTTCCTGGACCGGCTGGTGGCGATCGCGCTGCCGCGCATCCGCGACTTCCGCGGCCTGGCCCCCAGGGGGTTCGACGGCCACGGGAACTTCACCTTCGGGCTGACCGAGCAGCTCGTCTTCCCGGAGATCGACTACGACAAGATCGAGAAGATCCGGGGCATGGACATCACCGTGGTGACCAGCGCCCAGACCGACGAGCAGGGCCGCGCGCTGCTGACCGCGCTCGGCTTCCCGTTCCGCACCACCTAGAGGTTCCCGACAGGCCGGCCAGCACGCGCCGGAACCGGCGGGGCCAGGAGGTAGCAACAGCAGATGGCAAAGAAGTCGCTGATCGCCAAGGCCAAGCGCACCCCGAAGTTCAAGGTGCGGGGCTACACGCGCTGCCAGCGCTGCGGGCGGCCGCGGGCCGTGCTGCGCAAGTTCGGCCTCTGCCGGCTGTGCGTGCGCCAGCTCGCCCACGCCGGCGAGCTGCCGGGCATCACCAAGTCGAGCTGGTAGGGGCGTGCCACGATGACCATGACCGACCCGATCGCCGACATGCTGACCCGGCTGCGCAACGGCAACGTGGCCTACCACGACGACGTCACCATGCCGAGCTCCAGGATCAAGGTGGAGATCGCCAAGGTCCTCAAGCAGGAGGGCTACATCAACGACTACGTGGTCGAGCGGGCCGAGGTGGGCTCCAAGCTCACCGTCATCCTGAAGTACGGCCCCAACCGCGAGCGGACCATCAGCGGCGTGCGTCGCATCTCCAAGCCCGGGCTGCGCGTCTACGCCAAGAAGGAGAGCCTGCCCCGGGTGCTCGGCGGCCTCGGCATCGCCATCATCTCGACCTCCACCGGCCTGCTCACCGACCGCGCGGCGCACAGGGCCGGCATCGGTGGCGAGGTCCTGGCCTACGTCTGGTAAGGGGAGCGCGAGATGTCACGTATCGGCAAGCTCCCCATCGAGGTGCCAAGCGGCGTCGAGGTCACGGTCGAGGGCACGCTCGCGACCGTGACCGGACCGAGGGGCACCCTCACCCAGACCCTCCCGCCGTCGATCAGCGTGCGCCAGGAAGGCGCCCGGATCGTGGTCGAGCGGCCCGACGACGAGCGCGAGCACCGCGCCCTGCACGGCCTGGTCCGCTCGCTGGTGGCCAACATGGTCGAGGGCGTCACCAACGGCTACGAGAAGCACCTGGAGATCCAGGGGGTCGGCTACCGGGTGCAGGCCCAGGGCACCGACCTGGTGTTCAGCCTCGGCTACTCGCACCAGATCCCGGTCAAGGCCCCCGACGGCATCTCCTTCGAGGTCGCCAGCCCCACCCGGTTCTCGGTCAAGGGCATCGACAAGCAGCAGGTCGGCCAGGTGGCGGCCGAGATCCGCCGGCTGCGCCGCCCCGACCCCTACAAGGGCAAGGGCGTGCGCTACGCCGGCGAGGTCGTCCGCCGCAAGGCCGGCAAGACGGCGAAGTGAGGAACCCCATCATGGACATTGCGAAGACGAAGCGCGCGGCGCGCCTGCGGCGCCACCGTCGCGTGCGGCGCCGGGTGGCCGGGACGGCCGAGCGGCCGCGGCTGGCCGTCTTCCGCTCCAACCGGCAGATCTACGCCCAGATCATCGACGACCGGGCCGGACGCACGCTGGCCGCCGCCGGCTCGCTCGCCGGTGGCGACGGTGACAAGAAGGCCGCCGCCCGGCGGGTCGGCGCCGAGCTGGCCACCAAGGCCAAGGCCGCCGGCATCACCTCGGTGGTGTTCGACCGCGGCGGCTACCAGTTCCAGGGCCGCGTCCGCGCGCTGGCCGAGGCGGCCCGCGAGGGCGGCCTGGACTTCTGAGAGAACGCAAGGAGGCATCTCGAATGGCAGCAGCCCCCGCTCGCCGGGGTCCCGGTGGACAGGGCAACCGGCCGCCCCGTGACGACCGCGGTGGCCCCGGCCGGGATGACGCACCCAAGTCCCAGTTCGAAGAGCGCGTGGTCGCGATCAACCGCGTCGCCAAGGTCGTGAAGGGCGGCCGCCGGTTCTCGTTCACCGCGCTGGTGGTGGTCGGCGACGGCAACGGCAAGGTCGGCGTCGGCTACGGCAAGGCCAAGGAGGTCCCGGCGGCCATCCAGAAGGGCGTCGAGACGGCCAAGAAGAGCTTCTTCGCGGTCCCCATGATCGGCTCGACCATCCCCCACGAGGTCGTCGGCGAGGAGGGCGCCGGCCGGGTGCTGCTCAAGCCGGCGTCCCCGGGGACCGGGGTGATCGCCGGCGGCCCGGTGCGGGCCGTGCTGGAGGCGGCCGGCGTCTCCGACGTGCTCTCCAAGTCGCTGGGCTCGAGCAACCCGATCAACATCGTGCACGCCACCGTGGCCGGCCTGAAGCAGCTCAAGCGGCCGAACGAGCTGGCCGAGCTGCGCGGCCTCGACCTGGCCGAGATGTCGCCGACCACGGTCGCCAGGGTGCGGGCGGCGGCCGCCGTCGGCGCCGCCGCCAAGGGCAAGGAGGCGGCGACGGAATGAGCACCCGCCTCAAGGTCACCCAGAAGCGGTCCCTGATCGGCCGGCCCCGCCCACAGCGCGACACGGTCAGGAGCCTTGGCCTCAAGCGGATCGGCGACGTGGTCGTCAAGGAGGACCGACCCGAGATCCGCGGCATGCTGTTCAAGGTCTCCCACCTGGTCGAGGTGGAGGAGGTACGCGAGTGAAGCTGCATCACCTACGCCCCGCGCCCGGGTCCACCAGGGACCGGGTCCGCAAGGGCCGCGGCGACGCCTCGGGCAAGGGCAAGACGGCCGGCCGGGGCACCAAGGGCTCCAGGGCCAGGGGCCAGATCCGGATCGGCTTCGAGGGCGGCCAGATGCCGCTCCAGCGCCGCGTGCCCAAGCGGCGTGGCTTCACCAACCCCAACAAGGTCCACTGGTCGGTGGTGAACCTGGACCGGCTGCAGGCGGCCTTCCCCAAGGGTGGCGAGGTGGACCCGGACGGGCTGGTCACGGCCGGTCTGGCCCGCAAGAGCACCCCGGTGAAGGTCCTAGGTGGAGGCGAGGTCACTGTCGCCCTGCAGATCCGGGCCCACGCCTTCTCGGCAACCGCGGCCTCCAAGATCGCGGCCGCTGGCGGTACGGTAGAGGTCGTCTAGGCGACCAAGGAGAGGATTCCGGGCATGCTGTCGGCCTTTCGCAACGCACTCAAGATCCCCGACCTGCGTGGCAAGATCCTGTTCACGGTCGCGATCATCGCCGTCTACCGGCTGGGCTCGCACCTGCCGGTGCCGGGGGTGGACTTCGACGCGGTGCAGGCCTTCCTCGAGAACCCCGGCAACCGCGATCCCAACGGCGCCTTCACGCTGATCAACCTGTTCTCGGGCGGGGCGCTGACCCAGTTCGCGATCTTCGCCCTGGGGATCATGCCCTACATCACCTCCTCGATCATCATGCAGCTCCTCCAGGTGGTCATCCCCCGGCTGGAGCAGCTCCAGAAGGAGGGGGAGTCGGGCCGCAAGAAGATCCAGCAGTACACGCGCTACGTGACGGTGTTCCTGGCCCTGCTGCAGTCGGCCAGCATCGTGCAGCTCGCCCACAACCAGGGCATCCTGCCGCTGGACATCTTCCCCGGGCTGACCCCCGGCCGCTTCGCGCTGGCGGTGCTCACCCTGACCGCCGGCACCGCGCTGATCATGTGGCTCGGCGAGCTGATCACCCAGCGCGGCATCGGCAACGGCATGTCGATCCTGATCTTCACCGCCATCGTGGCCACGCTGCCCAGCGAGGGCGCCAACATCCTCCGGGTCAACAAGGCGTTCATGTTCGGCCTCGTCTGCTTCCTCGGCCTGCTGATCATCGTGGCCGTGATCTTCGTCGAGCAGGCCCAGCGCCGCATCCCGGTGACGTACGCCAAGCGCATGGTGGGCCGGCGGATGTACGGCGGGCAGTCGACCTACATCCCCCTCAAGGTCAACCAGGCCGGCGTGATCCCGATCATCTTCGCCTCCAGCCTGCTCTACATCCCCGTGCTGCTGCGCTCGATCATCAACAAGCCGTGGCTGAACGACATCGTCGACCGGTTCGCCCGCACCGGCAGCCATCCCCTCTACATCATCAGCTACTTCGTGCTGATCATCTTCTTCGCCTACTTCTACAACTCGATCGCGTTCAACCCGGTCGACACCGCCGACAACATGAAGAAGTACGGCGGCTTCATCCCCGGCATCCGGCCTGGGCGGCAGACCGCCGAGTACCTCAACCACATCCTCACCCGGATCACCCTGCCGGGCGCGCTGTTCCTCGGGGCGGTGGCGATCCTGCCGTTCATCGCGCTGGCCGCCGGCAACGTGCA
>Ga0209857_1000344_pt1 | contig 10769 bp, 8 predicted proteins | sample GWRWN1_10_20_FD_187226 | JGI IMG/M metagenome (GOLD analysis project Ga0209857, IMG submission 187226) | Riverbed sediment microbial communities from areas with no vegetation in Columbia River, Washington, USA - GW-RW N1_10_20 (SPAdes)... | ecosystem: Environmental > Aquatic > Freshwater > River... | reverse complement strand
GGCTCCGACTCAGGCTCCGCACCCACGCGCTTCGCCAGCCGTTCCAGGTAGCGTGGGATAAAGACCACCTTGAGGGCGAAGAAGACGACGGCAACGACGTATAGTTCGGGAGCATCACCGAATTGGCCGACCACCACCAGCAGCGCCGTTAGCACCAGCGATTGCCACCTAAAAGCTTCTATATACGCGTGCAAGCTGCGCCGGCATAGCAAGACGATGCCAAAGAGCAACACCACACTTGAGCCTAGGGTAGTAAGTTGAGAAAAGAGGGCGACATTCATGGACGATTACCTCAGCAGGAACGACGACGTGACCGCCAGCAACGCCAGCACGAATGACACGCCGAGCAGTTCAGGTACGCGGAACAGACGGAGCTTGGCGACACGCGTCTCGATGATAGCGATTAAAAGGCTAAGTAATCCGAGCTTTAGCAGGAGCGCGATGAGGGCCACAGCGAGCGCAACCGGCGTGATATCGGTTGCTACGCCCCACGGCACAAAGAGGTTCGCGAGCAGGGCAAGGAAAATCATAAATTTGAGCGCTGCGGCCCACTCGATGAGCGCAAGATAGCGGCCCGAGTATTCCAGGATCATCGCTTCGTGAATCATTGTTAGCTCAAGGTGCGTGGCCGGATTATCTACCGGCAAGCGGCCCGTTTCGGCCAGCGCCACGATAAACAGCGCAGCAAAAGCCAGAAGGTGGCCAGGGCTGATAGCCGTGGCGGGATTGCCCAGCGCCTGCGTGACGATGCGTCCCAGGTTGGTCGAACCGGCCCCGAGCGCCAGGCTGAAGATGGCCACGGCGATCGTCGGCTCGGCGATGGCAGCCACCGTCATCTCGCGGCTCGATCCCATTCCGCCAAAAGCCGTTCCCGGATCAAGCCCGGCCAGCGCGAGAAAGAATGTTCCCAGCAACAACAAATACACCACGGCCAGCAGATCGCCCACGCCGTCCAAGGGCCCCGGTACAAAGAAAAACGGCACAAGGAACGTCACCGCAAGGGTGCTGGCAAAAACGATGTAGGGCACGCAGCGAAACAGCCACGAGGCCTGCTGGGACACGACCACTTCTTTGCCGAACAGCTTGACCAGCTCAAAGTAGGGCTGCCACGGCGGTGCGCCGCGCCGGTTTTGCATGCGAGCCTTCAGCCAGCGGACGAACCCCACAACCAGCGGCGCCAGCGCCAGTGCGAAGACAGCTTGAGAGACTTCGAGGACGTATTCCAAAGTTAGAACCACCTTGCGACAACTAGTAAGAGTGTCAGCACAACGGCGATGTACAAAAGATAAAGATGCAATGACCCGGCTTGCAGACGCCGAACCTGCTGGGCGACAAACGTGGCGCTCTCCAGGAACGGTCGATATAGAGATTGATCGAACCAAGGCGTGATTTCGCTCCGGTATTCGATGGATTGCACGAAGTATTTGGACCCCGGATGGAAATCAACCGTCAATTCCTTCATTGGCCGATAGATCTCGGCGAAAACCCGCTTCAGCGGCTCGGCAAATGCTGTGGCGGTGTATTCCATGCGCGCCGTCTGGCCAACACGGCCACAGCCCCACGAGTCGCTCAGGCGCCGGCGATAGTTCAGACGGAGGAGCCACATTACTGAAGGCACAACGCCGAGCAGGAATAACAAGCCCAACGCCAACAGTGTGGGCGACATCTGTCCAAAAACCCCGGGTGTTTGCAGGAACACGCTATACGTGAACTCAGCTCGCGTATCAGGCAGGCCGCCGAGTCCTGCCAGTATCCCGCCAAGAACCGGGACAACGGCGAAGGGCGCGACGCCGAGGCCGATGCACGCCAACGCGAGCAATCCCATTCCGCACTGCATCGAGAACGGAGATTCCTGGGCGTGTGCCGCTTCGGACGAACGGGGGAGGGCAAGGAAAGTGATGCCGAATGCCTTGACGAAGCAGGCCGCCGCCAGGCCGCTGGTCAGCACCAGTAGGCCAACTGCCACCGGCATAACGACCACCACCTCGGGCACAGGAATATTCACCCCACCCCAGCAGTGATTGGAAAACGAGCCACTCGGATGCAAAGCCATTGAGCGGTGGCAGGGCGGAGATGGCCGCCGCCCCGATCAGAAAAAACAGGGCCGTCCAAGGCATTCGCTTGATCAGCCCGCCCATTTCTTCCATGTTGCGCGCGCGCGTGGCGTGCAGCACCGACCCGGCACCGAGAAACAGCAGGCCCTTGAAGGCGGCATGATTGAGCACATGATACAACCCGCCGATGAAGCCGAGTGCAGCCAGTGGCATCAGGCCGTAACGATGGAACATCAGCCCGGCGCCAATGCCGATAAGAATGATTCCGATGTTCTCAACCGAATGAAAGGCGAGCAATCGTTTGAGGTCGTGCTCCATCAACGCGTACAGCACGCCCAGCAATGCGGAGACCACGCCTACGGCGAGCACGAGACCACCCCACCACGCCGGGCCGCCACCCAACAAATCGAGCGTGAGGCGCAGGAGTCCGTACACGCCCATCTTAATCATCACGCCGGACATTAGCGCGGAGACATGGCTGGGTGCAGCGGGATGCGCGCGCGGAAGCCACACGTGCAATGGGACAATACCCGCCTTCGAGCCAAAACCAAGGAACGCCAGTAAAAAGACGATGTCCCGAACGGCGGGAGTTAGCGATGGCGCGATCGACCGCAAATCGGCAAACGCACCCGAACCCGTTCCGCCCGTGAGCAGCAGGAATGCCGCTAGTAGCATGACCAGCCCGGCGTGTGTCATGCCGATGTACCACAAGCCTGCATTCCGTGTCCTCTCTTCGCCCGCTTCGGTCATGACGAGAAAGTATGAGGTGAGCGACATGCCTTCCCACATCAACAAAAACGTGAGCACGTTGTCGGCCAGCGTGACGAGGCTCATCGTCAGCAGAAACAGATTGAACATCATGCCCAGCAAGCGCAGAGAAGCGCGGCCATCTTCATAAACCGCCGTGTAACCTGCGCCGTACAGCGCGGCCGGTATAGCGCCGACGCCGATGACAACAAGGAAAAACGCGCCGAGCGAATCAAGCCGCAACGCGAGACCTCCGCCCAAAGGCAAGAGTTCAGGGACAAAGAGCGTGAACGGAACGCCCGTGGCGATCACCGTTGCCCCGAGCGCCAGCCCCGCGCTTGCACCCGCGATCGCACCCAGCGCAACTAACCCGCGCCCGAGCGACTTGCGACCACTCACCAGTGCAGCGAGGGCGCCGAGCCCATAGGCCATGAACATCGCGAGAAATAGAGTTTTCATCAGCTACTAAGATGAAAGTTGAGAGATTGGGATTTAACTCATTTATTCTGCGGCAGCCGACCCAGTACTGCCAAGATGCCCTGCAGGATTTCGGCGGGTTCGGGAGGACAGCCGGTCACGAAAGCATCCACTGGAATGACGTCCGCGACGCTTCCAATGACAGCGTAGCTGCCCTTGAAGACACCACAATGCTTGGCGCAGTCCCCCACTGCTACAACCAGCTTCGGAGCGGGAGTCGCCTCGTAGGTTTTGAGCAACGGTACTTCCATGTTCCGCGTCACCGGTCCGGTCACAAGCAGCATATCCGCGTGGCGTGGCGACGCCACGAAGTGAATGCCGAAGCGCTCGCTGTCATACACGGGGCTGGTGAGACCGCTGATTTCAATTTCACAGCCGTTACACGAACCGGCATCCACTTCACGAATAGCCAAGGCGCGCCCAAGATGACGCCGGATCTCAGCGCGTGTCTCATGAGCCAGCTCAACGTTCCTCGCCGGGTCGCCGTTGAGCGGCTCGGTTACAAGTCCGGTGCGGATGAATTTAGACAGCAGCACTACTAGCGTCTTTCCTTTCGTAGTTCACGCAGCATTGTTTGCGTACCGCTTAACTGATTCTCAAAGATGAGCCGCGCGGTTTTCAGCAGCTCGCCCACCAGCGGATCCCGAACTGCGTACTTAACTGTCGTGCCGAGTTTTTGAGCAACGACAATGTTCTTGCCGCGTAGCACTGCAAGCTGCTGGGAAACCAACGGTTGGTCTAGTTGAAGCGTGTCCTGAAGCTCCTGCACACTCCGCTCGCCGACAGACAGGATCTCAAGAATACGGATGCGAACGGGGTGAGCCAGCGCCCTAAAGAATTCCGCCTTGAAGACCTGCAGCTGGTTGTTAGTTTCCTGCATATTCAAATATTACTATATATTTAGTTTTTGAACAATCAAAGCGACACCTTCAACCGGTTCGCCACTGGATTGAATTCACCTGCGAACTTCCCACCCTTTCTCACCTGTGAGGAATTCCGGAAGCTTTTTCGCATTAATGAAAACGAATTAAAGCAATCAAACTTGAAGGTGCGGAAACTACGAGGAAAAATTTTGCTTGCCTTTTGGCACAGACGCTGCAGCAGAAAAGTGTGAAAGATCGGAGGGTATGAACATGGCCACCACCGCACCTGTTGGCAGATACAATTGGATGAAAGTCGTGGATGTCATGACCAAGGATCCCTTGACCATGACTCCGACGGAGACTATCGGCCAAGCCGATGAGCTGATGAACACAAACAAGATCCGCCAGCTCCCTGTGGTACAGGGAAAGGATCTGGTCGGGATCGTTACGGATCGGGACATCCGCTCTTTCCTCAGCGGCTCGCTCTTGGAGGGTGTCGAGGCTAGAGAGGAAGCGCTGAATACCGAGGTCCGAGAGATCATGACCACCGAGCCCATGAGTGTTTCTCCCGACGACGATCTCCAGGAAGCCATCGAGCTCATGATCGATGAGAAGATCGGCGGGATTCCGGTGGTCGACGAGGCGGAGGGGCTAGTGGGTATCGTTACCTACGTGGATGTTTTGCGCTGTTTTTTGAACCGATTGCAGGAAGAGTAATCGATTTAAAGGAGAAACAATATGAAGAACGGTAAAGAAGGCGCGGTTCGAGAGATCATGATGGGTTCCCCGGTAACGCTAAAGCCTGAGGATACGTTGGATTTGGCCAATGATGTGATTTCTTTGGGGCGAATTCGCCATATTCCGGTAGTGGAGGATGGGCGGCTGATAGGATTGTTGAGCGAAAGAGATATGCTGGGCGCGGCGGCAACGACGATCTTCGGTCTTAAGCAGAAGAGCAAGTCCGCACTGCTCAAGACCGTGCTGATCAAGGACGTGATGAAAAAGAAGGTGGTCACGGTGACGCCGGAGACGCCGATCAAGGATGCCGCTCATTTAATGAAGGAGAAAAGGATCGGTTGTGTCCCGGTGGTCAGTGCGGGAGCCCTGGTGGGTCTTGTGACCACCACCGACATCCTCAGATACGTGGAAAATTTGGGGTAATTCTCGACCAGAGAGCCAGAAATAGTCTGTTTTCAAGAACGGGTTTTACATCTTTAAGATAAGGAGACAATGATGGCTGGTTTTTTGGGACACAAGGAAGTTTTGACAAAAGAGCGGGTCAAAGAGATTCTGCGAAACAAGGAATATTCTTATCTTGAGGAGAAGGTCAACCTCTTAGAGGTTCGAGATGACTCATTTTTACTGAAAATCTCGTTCCTCATTGAATACCACACGCGGATGATCGCTATCGAAGAAAAGGAGCCGATTGCAATCGCCTTTAAGGACTTTAAAGTGGAAGATTGGGGCGACGGAATCCGCAAGATTGCCGATATCGAATGAACCGGATGGAGGAGTTTTCGTGGTTATCGGCAACTTGTAAAGACACTACACTGTTTGCGGCGTATGCCCACATTGTCCTTTCGCGCAGTTTGCCTTTATGTCTGGAGCCAAGCCGTTCGATACTGGCGAACTGTCAACAGATCGAATGGGCAGTGATGCTATTTCAAACTTTCTTTTAAAACTCAAGCAGTTCTATATATTTTTCCGAATCCCTTATCATCGAGTCCAAAAGGTTTCTCTGCCGTGCGAAATTGCAGCCCAGTTCATCCCCGGGTTTTTAGAGGATTTTGTTCGACTTCGCTGACGAAGATCGCTAAGCATCTCGCTTTGGTCGCCTGTTTTATGACTATCGGCGACGCTACCGGTCGGCCGGTGCTCGGCCAGCTCGGAATTTTTATTTTGGTCGTCTTGGCTGCACTGATTCACTCCGCCGGCTGCGCGTTACAGAGTCGTTTCCCAGTTCGTATTCCTCCATCAAAGAGGTTGTCGTGATCGTCGAGCTGCTTCAGCCCGCCAAAATCGTTTTCGGCCTTAAGGGCGAATTCGCTCAGGTTATCGAGACTCTCTGTAAACAATCCGCGATCCCGGGTCTGCCGGGACAATTGCGTAACAAAAAAATCCAACATGACGAGGAGCGTTTCAGTTACATCGGGGACGGCATCGCGATCCCTCATTTGCGCGTCGACAATCTTCCGGCGCCGGAACTGATCCTGGGCCTTTCCCGAGAAGGAATAAGATTCAACGAACATGTTATTAAGATTATTCTATTCCTGGTTACGCCGGCCGAGCAACCGGCTCAACATCTGCAACTCCTACAACGGGTTTGTTCACTCTTACCGGCGATCCGTAACGAACTCCTGGCCCAGCGAGACCCCGCCCGGGTGCTTAAAGTGTTGGCGGTCGCGGAGCAACAATCAGCCCTCCCGACTTACATTAATCTTACCCAGGAGCAGATCGCCTTTGAACTGCAAAGCGATCTCACCAATGGCCTGACAAGCGAAGAGGCAGCCGCGCGTCTGGTGCGGTACGGACCCAATGTCTTACGACAAGCCTACCGGATTCCCTGGTATGTCAAACTCATCAGGAACCTTTTTAGCTTCTTTGCCGTGCTGCTCTGGATCGCAGCCTTGCTTTGTTTTATCCCGGGAGTGGACCTACCGCAGCTCGGCGTGGCGATTCTGACGGTCATCCTCATCAACGGCCTTTTCGCTTTTCTGCAAGAATACAAATCCGACCGCGCCCTGGAAATGTTGCAGCAGTTGATCGCGCAGAGGTGTCGGGTCATTCGCGACGGCAAGCTAAGCGAAATAGAAGCCCGGGGCCTTGTGCCCGGCGACGTGATTGTTATGGAAGAAGGCGATCTCGTGCCGGCGGACGCGCGTTTGTTAGAGGCGTTCGAAGTCGAAGTGGATAACTCGTCTCTTACCGGCGAGTCCACCCCCGCACACCGCTACAAATCCGACCAACCGGTCTTAATCCCCGGCAGATTTCTCTGGATCGAACTACCCAATGTTGTCTTCGCCGGGACTTCGCTGGTTCGCGGTCGCGCTCGCGCGGTGGTCTTTGGCACCGGGATGAATTCTGAAATCGGCAAAATCGCCAATTTGACCCAGCAGATTCAAGTCGAACAAAGCCCTTTGCAGAAACAGCTGCGCACAACCGTGTACGCCATCGCGGCTCTTGCCGGCGGCCTGGGGTCGATCTTTCTGCTATTGGGTTGGCTGGTTGCAGGGCTTAGTTTTCTGGAAGCCTTCGTTTTTTTCATCGGGCTTTTTGTTGCCAACGTTCCCGAAGGGCTTCTGCCCACCGTGACTTTATCGCTGGCTATGGGCGTCCAGCGCATGGCGAAACGCCACGCTCTGGTGAAAAACCTGCCTGCCGTTGAAACTCTGGGCTGTACCACGGTCATCTGCTGCGACAAGACCGGTACGTTGACGCAAAATTTGATGATGGTCACTGAAGTCGCCGTGGAAGGACGATTCATCAACGTTTCGGGGGTCGGCTATCAGCCGCGCGGCGATTTCACGTTCGATGGAACCGCATTGTCGCTGGAAGGCATTTCTCGTTGGACCACGTTGCGCCGTCTGCTCGAATGCGCCTTCATTTGTAACAACGCGAAACTAGAAAAGAACGGCGCCGACTACCGCGTGATCGGCGACCCCACCGAGGGAGCGCTCGTTTGCTTGGCCGAGAAAGCGGGCATACGCGGGACTCATCTCCGACTGTATCTCAATCCCTTTGAGTCGATTCGTAAACGAATGAGCGTGGTCGTTAAGCGCGATCATCGCGAACCGATCGTGTATGTAAAAGGCGCGCCGCTGGAAACCCTGCAACGATGCGATCGAATCTTAGCGGAAAACGAGGTACGCCCGCTCGCCGAACATGACCGGAACCGGATCCGACAGGAGAACGACTCCATGGCGAGCCGGGGACTTCGCGTCCTTGCGTTTGCCTACCGGGAAGGCGGCGAGCTGCAAACCGCACCCTACAGTTCCGAGCAGATCGAAGACCATCTCATTTTTTTGGGCCTTGCGGCTTTGTCCGATCCGGTACGTCCCGAAGTTCCGGAGGCCATCCGCGCCTGTCACACCGCTGGTATCCGCGTGATTATGATCACGGGGGACTACGCCTTGACCGCCGCCAGCATCGGCAAACAAATCGGCCTGGGACAAACTTCTCCTCTTCATGCATTCACCGGCACGGAAGTCTCGGAAATGGACGATGACAAAATGCGTAGTGTCCTGGCGCGGGGTGAAACGATCTTCGCCCGCGTCGCGCCCGAGCACAAATTGCGCATTGTTTCGTTGTTGAAAGCGATGGGCGAAATCGTCGCCGTCACCGGCGATGGAGTGAACGATGCGCCGGCTTTAAAGAAGGCCGATATCGGCATCGCGATGGGATTACGCGGCAACGATGTTGCGAAGGAAGCCGCCCACATGATTTTGACCGACGACAACTTCAGTTCCATCGTCGCCGCCATCGAAGAAGGGCGTGCCATATTCGATAACATCAAACGTTTTGCCGCTTACGTCCTGAACAGCAACCCACAAGAAATGTATCCCTACATCTTTTGGGTCTTATTTCCGGACATACCCCTCGCCATGACGGTCATGGGCGTGCTAGCAGTCGATGTCGGAACGGATTTGATCCCGGCTATGGGCCTAGGCATCGAGCCTCCCGAAGATGGAATTATGGAGCGGCCGCCGCGGCGGCGGGATGAAAAGCTGCTCTCGCTCAATTTTATTCTTCGCTCTTACTTCGTTCAGGGCAATCTCCTGGCACTTAGTTGTTACGCTACTTACTACTACATGGGCTGGGTCCTAGGTGCATGGCGGCCAGGGCTGGGGGCCTCCTCTATGCCGCCATCTCCGCAGGGTTTCAGATTCCAGGAGGCCTCACACGCTTACCTGCAGACTCTGACCGCCTATTTCTTCCCGACCGTCACCACGCAGATCGCCAATGTCCTGTGTAAGCGCTCCTGGAAAAGCTCTCTTTTCTCACGAAACTTTCTCAACCCGCTTCACCGCCGCGGGGCCCTGGAAGCTATCGCCCGCTGGCGTCCGCCGCGCTATACCCATCGCGTACGGATTGACTATCACGTCAAGGGCGCCACCGAATTCGACGTCGTGCGCGCCTTCTTTGCCCTAACAGGAAGCCTATTGCTTCTCCCGTTCAGACTTATCTGGATGGCTCTTGCGCAGTTGCTCGTCTTATTCGAACGGCCCTTCATCATGCCGTCCACTGCTTGGCTCGCAAGATTTCTGGAGCGGCATTACGTGATTTTCAATCTCATTTCGAATCCGCTCATCGACTTAGGCATCCTGTTCGAGCTAGCGCTCTGCTATTTGTTTTTCTACACGCCGTTGTCCAGGATCTACTACTTTGCCCCGGTCCCTTGGCACGTCTATCTTTTCGCTTTCCACGGCACGATTTTGTTAATCAGTTTTGAAGAAGTGAAAAAATACTACCGGCGGAAGGGCTACTCGCTGGAGTTTCTGGGTTAAACGGCAGCGGGTGGAGGAAGAAGAGAGCGAAAGTCCTAAATCCGGTGATATGGGTAGCTAAGATTCAGATCAAACAAATTGTTCTCTGACCCCGAAATGACGATCTCCTCGTGGGTCGACCCAGAGTACCCCCTCTACCAAGCCTTTTCGCACTCAATCGGCGGAGAGCATGGGAGCTTTAGGTAAGTTCGAGGTAGTCTTGGATACGTTGTTGAGTATATAAATAGTTCGAAGCGTCGGGAACTATTTTGTTAGTAGCAAATCCGAATGTGATAGAGAAAGCCTTAACCCCGCTTTTACCTGAACTTCGCCTATCTAGCTGATCTCGTTTACGTGCCGCGGAACAGCAAGCGTAAAGACCTGACCCTCCTCGAAATCTGCGCCGTCCATAGGCTGATCAGGTGTCGATAGCTAACCACAGACGCGGGAACAGGCGAGATTTGGTCCGCATCTTGATTTTCCTTCAAGATGGCTCTCCCTGGACGGTCTCGTAACAATAACGTCATGAGATTTTGACATGAAAATTGCCTCTTCTTAACACATCCCGGGTACGCTGAGCGACTTGCTAACTGCGTCCAGTCGTTTCTCTGAAGAAAGATTAATAATGCGAGAACATTTGTTATAGGAACTGACTCGACTTCGAACCAAAATTCTTCTATCAGAATCGAGCTCTTCGTGGAAACTCGACGCGATTCATCCTAATTACCATTATAGTGCAAGAAATCTTTTGCACTATCTTGCTATGCGCCAATACGATCTGCGCACCTTGCAGGAGAAGCTCGCCCTTGCGGGACTTTCGTCGCTAGGCCGGGCCGAGTCTCATGTTCTGGCGAACCTCGACATGGTGCTCAAAACTCTCTTTGAGCTCAGGCGCATCGACTGGGATATCCCGGAACAAGTCGAAAGCTCGGTCGGACTCGCCGAAGGCCGAGATCTACTCGCGGAGCATACGAACTTATTGCTCGGCCCGGTGCCGTCGCCTCGAACGGTTCGCATCATGGTGACGATGTCGACCGAAGCCGCGACCGACTACGAGTTGGTCGAGAAATTGGTAGCTAGCGGTATGGACTGCATGCGCATCAATTGCGCGCACGATGATGTTGGCGTGTGGACTCGGATGATCG
>Ga0209857_1000343_pt1 | contig 10770 bp, 14 predicted proteins | sample GWRWN1_10_20_FD_187226 | JGI IMG/M metagenome (GOLD analysis project Ga0209857, IMG submission 187226) | Riverbed sediment microbial communities from areas with no vegetation in Columbia River, Washington, USA - GW-RW N1_10_20 (SPAdes)... | ecosystem: Environmental > Aquatic > Freshwater > River... | reverse complement strand
CGCCGGCCCGGACTTCAAGCACCGCAGCCTCAAGGAAGTCGACAACGTCGATATCGCCGCGACGGTCACGGGACTGCTCGGAATAGATCGGCCAAAGGACGCGCAAGGGAAAATAATTGCGACTCGTGACGACCACAGGCGCTAATCGACAACCGGGGATCAATGATCCGGGTGGTGGCGGCGCAAAAACCGGACGCAACACGGCGTTAATCAACTCTTAACCGGCTCGTCGCACAATCACAACTTGGTGCGGATATAAAATGCGACAAATTTTTAACCAAAAGGAGGCAGCAATGAGGAATATTGATGACGATGACGTTTGTAACAAGTCTAACAACCAGACCTTTCAGGCGGTCGTCGATGCCCACATGTCTCGACGCGGGTTTCTTGGGAGCGGTCTTGCTGCCGCAGCGACTCTGTCTCTCGGCAGTATTGAATCGTTGCTGAGAGCCGTTCCCGCCTCGGCCAGCACGATTGCCGGACCACTGGTCCGCTTTCAAGGCATCCCCGTGTCGGATGCGGACACTGTCGTGGTGCCGCCGGGATACAAGGCTGAAGTGCTCATCGCCTGGGGCGACCCCGTGTCAAACGGCCCGGCGTTCGCGCAGGATGCCAGTAACAGCGCCGAGGACCAGGCGCGGCAATGGGGCATGCATAATGATGGCCTTGTGTACTTTCCGATCGACGGGTCGCGGCGCGGCCTGCTGGTACAAAACAACGAGTACACTGACGACGGCTTGCTCTTCCCCGACGGCGTCACTAACTGGAATGAAGAAAAAACCAACAAGTCTATGAACGCTCACGGCGTATCGATCATCGAAATCAAGGACTTCAAGGAACGCAAATGGCGCGTGGTGCGCCCGTCGAAGTACGCCCGCCGCATCACCGCCCAAACCCCGATCAAGATCGGCGGTCCTGCCGCCGGTGACGATCGGCTGAAAACCAGCGATGACCCTACGGGCAAGCACGTGCTCGGCACCTTGAACAACTGCGCCATGGGATTCACGCCCTGGGGCACCTATCTCACGTGCGAAGAGAACTTCCACGGCTTCTTCCAGAAGACCCTTGCCAACAGGACGCCCATGGAGCTCCGCTACGGCATCGCTCCCTTCGCTTCGGGCTTCCGGTGGCACACCACCCATCCAAGATTCAATGCCGATATCGAACCGAACGAACCCAACCGCTTCGGCTGGGTGGTGGAGATCGATCCGTTCAATCCAAAATCGACACCCGTCAAGCGCACGGCGATCGGTCGTTTTAAGCATGAAGGGGCGTGGGTCCAGGAGACGAAAGACGGCAAGATCGTCGTCTATTCTGGCGATGACGAGCGAAACGAATGGACATCTACCGCTACGTGTCGAACCTGCCATGGCGACTGGCGCGGCGGCGGGGGATCAACCCTCTGGACGACGGAATTCTCTACGTCGCTAGGTTCAACCCCGACGGCACGGGTGATTGGCTGCCGCTCACACCGGCCAATGTTCCGCCGACACCGGCCCACCCGATGGGCTGGTCGCTGAACGATATTCTCATCAATACCCGCGGCGCCGCCGATGCGGTTGGCGCCACGATGATGGATCGTCCTGAGTGGATCGATACCTTCCCGCACGCCCTCACCGCCATCGCCACCCTGACTAACAACAACCGCCGAGGCACTACCCCGGCTTCGTCCAACAACCCCGACGGCAGCACGACTGCTGGTTCGGCGCGACCGCCCGTGGACGCAGCCAATCCGCGCGTCAACAACGTGTACGGGCACATCATAACGTGGAAGTACGACGAGGACTGGACCGAGCCGGACTTCGAATGGGACATCTTCGCGCTCTGCGGCGACCCCGCGGTTCCGAGCCACGGCTCGACGATCGACGGCGACAAGTTCGGTTCGCCCGACGGCATCTACGTAGCGCCCAGCGGCAGACTCTGGATCGAAACCGACGTATCGACTTCGACAATCAACGCCGGCGACTATGCCGGCTTCGGCAACAACCAGATGCTCTGCGCCGATCCGGCGACCGGGGAGATTCGCCGCTTTCTCGTTGGCCCGAAGCAGTGCGAGATCACCGGCGTATTCACCACTCCCGACGAGCGCACCATGTTCGTCGGCATCCAGCACCCGGGCGAAACACCCGACCTTCCCAGCGGCACCGACGCGCGCAACGACCCGGCCAATCCTAAGATGTTCAGCAGTTGGCCCGACGGCGACGAGGGCGGACGACCGCGCTCATCCTGCATCGTGATCACGAAAGACGACGGCGGGGAAATCGGCAGCTGATCTCTCAATCGCGAGGCCCAGCGGAGATCTTTTCCCCTCGGAGGCACCCCCGAATCTACACGCGTTGTGACCAGGAGGGAGCACCGCTCAGCGGCCTCCCTCCTGGGGATCCCTGACTCCCGCCCATCCTTTAAGTTTTACGTGCGCGCCTGAAACATCGCTGGCGGGAAACCAGTGCCGGGTACGGTTGCAAACCGCACAGACGGAAAGCATCACGGGAACCTCGATCAGCACGCCGACGACGGTTGCAAGCGCCGCGCCCGAGCCGGGCCCAAACAGCGCTATGGCAGTCGCCACGGCCAGCTCGAAAAAATTACTCGCCCCGATCAAAGCGCCGGGCGCAGCGACGGAATAAGAAACTCCAAAGAGCTTCATCAAGCCATACGCCAAGGCGGAGTTGAAGTAGACCTGAATTAGAATCGGGATAGCGATCAGCAGCACATGGAGAAATTTTCCTGTGATGTTGTCCGCCTGGAAGGCAAAGATCAAAACCAAGGTGGTCATTAACGCCGTCATACTGACGGGAGCCATTGCCGGTAGCAGCTCTCGCTCGAACCATGGGCGGCCGCGGCGCGCAATGAACCACAAACGAAGCCCTATCCCCGCAGCAAGAGGAATAACGATGAATATGATGACGGAATAGAGGAGAACGACGAAAGGAACTTCAAGAGAAGAAGCCCCGCTAACCAGGAAACGCACGATGGGCGCGAAAAGCAAAAGCATGATCAAGTCGTTTAAGGACACCTGAACCAAAGTATAGGCGGGATCACCGTCGGTTAAATAACTCCACACAAATACCATCGCAGTACAGGGCGCTGCGGCTAAGATAATCACGCCGGCGATGTACTGATCGGCATCGGCGGGAGAAATCAGTCCCGAAAAGATATGTCGAAAGAAAATCCAGCCGAAGAGTGCCATGGAAAAGGGCTTCACCAGCCAGTTGACGAAGAGCGTCACCATCAAGCCGCCAGATCTCTTACCGACATTCTTCACGGCGGCGAAATCCACTTTCATCATCATCGGAGTGATCATGAGCCAGATCAGAATGGCGATCGGCACGTTGATCTGACTGCCTTCGCCAAACTCCAACCGCCTTAGCCCCTCCGTAACCGCCGGAAGCCATTTGCCCAGAGCCAAGCCTGCTACCATACAAAGAGCGACCCACAAACTGAGATAGCGCTCGAAGGCGTTGATTTTCTTTTCCTGTTGAACCGCCCCGACATTTATTGCGTGTTTCATTGTGTTTTTAGACGTTGGTTCAAGTTCCCACAGTGATCAATGCGCCGTGGCGATGTTTGTCGGCTTAGGTGCCTTCCTCAACGCCGCAGGCAGAGTTGGCGAGCAACAAAGCCGTAACAGCCGTCCACGATCGGATTGCATTGCTGGATCATTCACGAGCCACTCGCGCACTGCGCTGAGCATGCCGGCCACATAGCTGTCATTCGGCTGGGTCAGCCGGTAGTGCATCCACTTGCCGTCGCGTCGGGACGCGACGATGCCAGCTCGGCGCAAGTAAGCGAGGTGGCGTGAAATCTTTGGCTGTGTGAGTTTCAAGGCCTCAACCAGAAAACAAACGCAAACCTCATCGTCGCCCATCAGGTTGAGCAGCCTGAGCCGCGTCCGGTCGGCAAGTGCCCGAAAAAGAAGCTCCATTTGGTAACTCTCGGCCTTATTACGCTTCATATGACAACGACCTTAGCACAAACTAACAGATATGTCTTGACATATGTGTTTGCTGAGTTATATTCGCCTAGTCAAATATGAATTGGGGGTCGTTATGGCTAGGGACCAAGGTCGCCGCAAAATACTATTTCTCTGCACCGGTAATTCTGCTCGCAGCATCTTCGGCGAATACTTCATGAACAGAATCGGCAGGAATCGATTCGAAGCCTATAGCGCAGGCAGCCAGCCCGCAGGAACTGTGAATCCTTTCGCGCTACGAGTGTTGCGGGACATGTACAATATCGACGCCAGCCAGGCGCGCAGCAAATCGTGGGATGAGTTCAAGGATCTATCGTTCGATTTCGTTATTACCGTGTGTGACGGCGCCCGGGAGTCCTGCCCGATTTTTCCTGGCCAGCCGATTGTTGCCCATTGGGGGATTCCCGATCCGGCGCTGGCGACGGGAAACGATGAACAAAAGCTGCGTCGTTTCAAGGATGCCGCGTTGCAGATTCATCGCCGGATCGATTTGTTTTGTGCGCTGCCGATCGAAAAGCTCGAGCGCCTTAAGCTCGCCAAGCTGGTGCGAGAAATCGGAGACAACGAAAGGAAGAAGGAGAAAGAAAACCATGGCCGAGCAAATGAAAGTCCACCTGGCACTCAACGTCAGCGGGCTTGAAGAATCGGTAAAGTTCTATCGTGCGATGTTTGGAGTGGCTCCCGTGAAATGGAAGCCGGGATACGCCAAATTCGATATCGCGGAGCCGCCCCTCAATCTGACGTTGAACGAAGGCGAAGTCATCAATCGGGGCGCGCTCAATCACCTTGGCATAGAAGTCCAAGACACCGCCCAGGTATTGGCTGCAAAAAAACGATTCGCTGACGCGGGACTTATGACTGTCGATGAAATGAATGTGGACTGCTGCTTTGCCCTGCAGGACAAGGTATGGATCACAGATCCCGACGGCAATCGCTGGGAAGTCTTCACGGTCAAGATCGCTGACACGAGGCCTGAGCTAAACGCAACGGATAAAGCAAACTCTGCCAAGCCATCAGGGTGCTGTCTGGCCACCACGTGTTAACACATCACGACACTGACCACATTGCGTGACGATTGGTTCTTTAGCCAAATAATCCGGGTGGAGGGCGGGTTTGAAACCCGCCCCTAGTCCTGATTTTGGCGCCTCCGGTTTTCAGGGGGTTAGCCGAAATGATGACTCGGTTGCCTTCACTTAACCTCAACTTCACATTTTCCTCACACGCTTTTAACTCTCGCGTCATAAATTTACTTCAGACGACTATCTCCTCGTTGCTTCTCCAGTGCGGTACCAACCTCATCTCCGCGGGGGCATAAGTTTTGCGCAGAATTAACTTATTTGTCATCACCGATTAACCACGGTCACGTTAGAGTTGCGTCCAAACTCATAAAAGGAGGAAACCATGGAGCGTCTCAATTTAGGATCGGTGATTGAACAAGCGATCTCACGGTTCAGCCAAAATCGCATCGGCGACAAGCCTCCCCTATTTGTAATGATCTCACCCGCCTTAACTCCTATCCCCTGGCACGATCGAAGCCTAAAGGAATTCGTGCGGATGTTTCTCTATGAAGTCCTGCTGACGAATGATCCCGACGCCATCATAGAGGTCACACTTCGGCGAAAAACGGAGCTCAGGGACCTCAATGCCTTTGTCGGCATCCGTCCGTCGTGCTGGGTGCAACTCAGAGTTGCCGGACGGGGCCTGAAAGTCATGGAACATTTGATCGAAGAGTTGTTCGCCGAGGTCGGCTACCGCTGCGAAGAATGGGTAGGTGTTCAGGATTCGGCGGCGCGCCTGGGGATTTTTGGCAACAAAAATAAGCCTGAGCTGAAGATAGTCTTTTGCCTCGAATTAAGCCGCAATATCCTCAAATGTGATGTGCTGCTGCCCGTTTTCGAAAATGTTCCGTTATCTTACCAAGCCGTCGACGAGGCAAAACAGACAGCGCCGCGAACTTAACTCACTGATCACAGCGATGTCATTACGCTCTAACAATCAGCAACTAGATTGCTTCTAAAATTAGTTCATAGGAGGTTTTAATGAAGCGCATTCGGAAACTTGTGGTGCCGACGGACCTTTCTGAAAACTCACGGCGAGGCTTGCTTTACGCCTGCTCTCTGGGAGCGGAAAACAAAGGTGATTTGACTGTCTTGCATGTCGCCAATGAATTTGACGCCTGGGAACTCTATTCCGATGAATTCAGTTTTCTGGAATCCACCGCTAGGCGAGCCTGGCCGACGGATCGTGCACTCGCCGAAGCCAACCTGGAACTCAATCGATTCCTGGAACCACACCTCGAAGCCATGAAAGAGCTATCATGTGTCACCAAAAGAATTGTCTTAGGACCCATCGCTGAGCAAATCGTCACGATCGCGGCAGAAGAAAGAGCCGACCTGGTTGTGATGTCACCCCGGCGCCACAGGGGGCTCAGGCGCATTCTTACTGGAGGTATCACAGACAAGGTGAGTCGAATGAGCCCCTGTCCAGTCCTATCGGTAACGCCGCCGCTGCCCTCCCGAACATGGAGAGGCGGGCTGCTTCCGGCGTTTTTTGGCTGGCCACGACAAAGGACCGCGACGGTTTGAAACGCCTTCCTTTGAGAAAGAAGTAAACGATATGAACATGACGTTGACGCCTGCAGAACAGTTCCGCGAGGAAACCCGGAAGGAAACAAAAATTCAGCCTTCCGTAATAGACCACATCACCCACGATATTATAAATCACCTCAGCGTCATTAGCCTGTGTTGCTGCGAACTACGGAACTCGGTTGGCGAGAAGCTCGAATCGGATCAACTAAAAGAATTTAAGCGAATCGAAAACGCCGTCCAGAACGCCGCCGATATGATCCAACAGCTTAAGGCAGTTGTACAAGATCACGGCCCTAGGCGTACCGATGGAAGCTTGGAATCCGCCTTGAATCGAGCAGAGGCAGGAGACAACTTTTACGCCGCCTTGTCTCGCTTTCTCTTACGCCGATAAGATCACCATCCAGCACAATCTCTTTTTTTTTCACTTTAGGCCACCTCAGCTGCGCACCCCATGTGTTTTTTTCGATCCGAGCCTTTGCCGTTCCAAGATTCCAAAAACTACCAAAACTTGACCAAGATTTAATCAAATTGTAACAAGCGGTTTCCTCGTCTTTATGATATGGAATGAAGCTTAATGGCTGAACATTTCGCGGTCGTGGACGTTGGCAGTAACGCCATGCGGTTTCAAGTGGCATCGGTAATGGACCGCGGGCGACACTACCGAATCGTCCATCAGGATCGCAAACCGGTTCGTCTAGGCCATCGGGTTTTTCAGACCGGCAAGCTCGATCCAAAGGTCACCGAGTCGGCGCTCAAGGCCCTAGCAGAATTCAAATCCATCGCGGATCGCTATGGGGTAGCGGCGATGCACTCCGTCGCGACGGCTGCCCTGCGCGAAGCGACCGATGCCCGGTCATTCCTCGCGCGCTGCAAGAAAATTGGCATGCCTCTAGAAGTTCTATCCGAAGAGGAGGAGGCCCGACTCATTAGCCTCGGAATCATCAGCGGTCTGCGGTTCCACCTCCCCTTGGGTCTATTCCTGGACATTGGCGGCGGCAGCTTAGAAATGGCTGTCGCAAATTCGACTAATAATTACTGCCTCTTTAGCCTCCCCTTGGGTGCCGTGCGGTTGACGGAGAAATTCTTTACCTCCGACCCGCCGCGCAACAAAGAACTCAAGAGTATGAGCTGTTTTGTCGAGAGCGAACTGAAGAGAGTAGTCAGACGAATCAGAAAAGAAAAATTCACTATGGTTTTCGGCAGCGCCGGAACCATAACTACGTTAGCAGATACCGATACCCGTCTCACCGGGGAAACCAAGGTCGGATCGCTTACCGTACTCCGCCGACCGCGGCTAAAGGCATTGCTTGACGTATTAAAAGCGGAACCCGTTGCACGACGGGCTTCTTTAATCAGCGGCGATCCCAAGCGAGCTGACATTATCGTGGCCGGAGGACTGGTCCTGCTGCAGGTCATGACTCAGCTGGAGCTCGACTACATTTTCGTTTCTCAACGCGGGTTGCGCGACGGTTTGATGATCGATCTTCTCCACAAACACTACGCCCGCGCCGCTCCCGGCCAACAGGATGCGGAACACACCGAGTCGCTGGAGCAAATCGGCCAGAAATACAATTTCGACGCGCCCCACGGGCGCCAGGTTGCCCAGCTTGCGCTGAGCATTTTCTACCAGCTCCAAAAACTCCACCAACTCGATGAAAAACATGCCGGCATCCTGCGCGCCGCGGCGATGTTACATGACATCGGCGCATTCATCGCCTTGCCCAAGCACCACAAGCACTCTTATTATTTGATCAAGAGCTCAAGGCCCAGCTCATTCAATAAAGAGGACGTCGATTTAATCGCCAACGTGGCTCGCTACCACCGCAAAGCCCACCCGAGCCCGAAGCATCTCGGCTTCAGCCAACTCTCTCCCAGCAATCAAGATGTCGTGCGCAAGCTCAGCGCCATTCTGCGGGTGGCGGATGCACTCGATTACAAGCGCGAACAAAGCATTCGAGAAGTGAAGTGCGCGCTGTCGGCGCCCAAGAGCCTGTGCATCGAAGGCATCGCATCCGCAAAATTGAAAGGAGAAATCGAGCGCGCGTCGGAAAAAGGAGTGTTGATGGAAGAAGTTTTCAATGTTAAGTTGTCGATTCGTCAGGCCAAGGGAATCCGTTCAAACCAAATGAAAGGAAGTCAGCATGCGGCGAACCAAACTTGAAAAAAGCATTCTCTTTCTAGACGAGGACAACGCTGGCCTAAGCGTGATGGCCGAGTCAATGGCGAAGCATAGGAGCCTGCCTAAAATACGCATCTTCAGTGCCGGCATCAGGCCTGGCCAAATACCTCCGGAGGTACGCCGGGTATTGCAGGAGATTGGCGTCGAACAGTCAGCGAGCATGACCAAAAGCATGGATCAGATTCCCACCAACGATATCGATCTGGTAGTTTCCTTTGGAGACGCGCATGAACAGTGCCGTTCTTTGCCCAGCAAAGCCAAGGTGGAAAAGTGGTCGATTCCCAACCCGATGCGGACTGCGGGCGAAAGTTCCGCCGTTCTATCGGAGTATCGCCGAGGCAGAGACGAAATCGACAAAAGGGTCGCAGCCCTGTTCCTGGACCACTGGCGCCATTTGGTATAGGAGTCGATAGAGCCTTGCGTAAACGGTTGTACGCCAATGAATCTTTATTTGATGCGCCATGGAATCGCCGTCGCCGCGGATCAACCTGGAATAGAGTCTGACAGTGGGCGACCGCTTACTGCGAAAGGCACCAAACGAATGCGGCGAGCGGCGCGGGGATTACGACGCTTGGGAGTATCCTTCGATACGGTACTCACCAGCCCCTTCGTTCGAGCGCGTCAAACCGCGGAGATTGTCGCCGAATCTCTTGGCTTGGAAGACCGGATCGAGGATCTCTCCGAACTCACTCCCGAAAGCTCTGTCGACCATCTTATCTCCGGTCTCATCCGTTTTCAGGATAGGGAACATGTACTCCTCGTCGGCCACAATCCCCTCCTTGGTAATGCATCTTCTTTTTTGATCGCTGGTAAGAAAGAGATAAGGCTCGAAATCGAGCTCAAAAAAGGCGGACTCTGCTGCATCGAAATCGACGGCTTGCCGCCCGGCACTCCGGGCACCCTCCATTGGTTCTTGACTCCAAAACAACTGCGCCAGCTGGGCGATTGAATGAATCATGAGCGGATCATGAGCGCAACCGACTCCGATATTGAATCCGACTCGAGCCACAAAAGGCTTCTCGCCGTTACTCAGCGGCGCCTTGAGAAATTTGTCTCCTTGTTCGCGAAGGTGCTCGTCAGCGACCATCCGGATACCATTCACGATACTCGCGTTTGGAGCCGGCGCCTTCAAGAAGCCCTCCGAGTCTTTTTCTCCAAACCGCGAATCAGCAAAAGTCGCAAGCTAGTTCGCACGCTGCGGCAGGTCCGTCGAATTCTGAGCGACTGCAGAAACATCGATGTGACTCTCGCCTTGATCGAGGACAAATTCAATTCGGCAACCGCTTCCACACTTCATAAATCATGGGAGCTAATAAGAAATTATTTGCTCGAAAAGCGGACTCGTCAAGCCGCACGGGCGGGTGAGGAACTGACCCGGCACGACATCACGCAGTTTGTGACCCGGACACGGAGCCTGCTTCAGGTAAATGGGGTGCAGAAAGAACCGGAGGCGCTGCTGGAGCAAAGCGTCGAAGAGGCGCTTGCCGTTTGGAATGAGGCTCTTCGAGACGCCCACGAGAATCCGCAAGTCGATCATATCCACGCGCTCCGTATTGCCGGAAAGCGTTTACGTTATCGGGCGGAGCTGCTCGCGGAGTTGGGTCATCCCTCTTTCAAGCCAAGGATCAAAGCCTTAAAGCTGCTGCAAGATGAGCTGGGCAACTGGCATGACCGCCATGTCTTGCTGCAGTTTATCGCGGAGTTTATCGGCAGGCCCGATTTCCTCGTCGACCATCCGGAGACCGCGCGTGCTTTGCTTGCCGAAATGGAACGAGAGCGACAAACAAACGACATGGCGGTAAGCTCCATACTAAAGAGCGCCGAGAAAACGCGGGATGCGTGGGGCAGGTCAAAATCGGGCGTCGTACAGGAATAACCTAGAAGGAATTCAAGAATGGCGGCCGTTTTTGGCCACCGTTCGCTCGACACGGGAACGCAGATCCTCAAATACCTCCTCGATGGTCCCGGAAGCATCGACGACCTGAAAGCCGTAGCTCTCCACCATCTTGTCAAACTCCGCCAACAGCCAT
>Ga0209857_1000342_pt1 | contig 10776 bp, 13 predicted proteins | sample GWRWN1_10_20_FD_187226 | JGI IMG/M metagenome (GOLD analysis project Ga0209857, IMG submission 187226) | Riverbed sediment microbial communities from areas with no vegetation in Columbia River, Washington, USA - GW-RW N1_10_20 (SPAdes)... | ecosystem: Environmental > Aquatic > Freshwater > River... | reverse complement strand
GTTATCTCTATGGTCGGATGCGCTTCATTTTGGTCAATGATGCGCTGTGCCCCCACATGCGTCATGACCTAGGGTTGAAGAAAAAACGTGCACGGAGTGTCCTCAAGCTCGTGCGCCATTTCCAGGCGTTGGCCGATCGGTGGATGCACGCGATCTTTCAGTCCGCATGCGCACTACGCCGCTTTCTGACCCGTGCCTGTGCCACCGCTGAACGTGTGGTAGCCAAAGCGTCGAGAAAAAGACGCACAACCGCACAAATACTGCGAGAGAGTGTGAGTAAACCATGCGAATCCGTTGAATTTGCAGAAGCTATCAATGCTTAGCTTAATGCATATGCCCCACGCCGGGCACCGCAGGTGACCGGCGCGTATGCCCAGGTCACCCTGGCAGCGGAGGCGTATACGCACGTCGTGGCGGCCATCGCACGGACGCCCGCGTGGACCGGTGCCCTCCGACCCGGGGCTCCAGCCGCAAGTGCCGGAAAATGTACGGTAAGCGTCAAGCGAGTCTGTCGTGACCGTGACAGCATGGTCATTGGCGGCGCACGCATTCTCATGTTGCCAGCACAGCATTGCGGGTCAACCGAGCAACCGTTGTACGGAAGCCCGGCTGATACTTAACCGCCTGGCAATAGCAGACTGGCTGAGGCCTGTGGCAGAGAGTGTCCGTACTTCATCCGCACGAGAGGCGACCGTTGGTGGGCGTCCATGCCGCTTGCCTCGTTTGCGAGCCTGGGCAATCCCGGCCTTCACCCGCTCCCGCAGAATGTCACGTTCGAACTCGGCAAAGAGCGCGAGCAGTCCTGCCATCGCACGACCGACTGGCGTCGTGAAATCCAAGGCTTCAGTTAAGGAGATAAACCCGACACCAAGCTGCTGCAGTTCTTGCAGGGTATTCACTAAGTCCGCTAACGACCGTCCCCACCGATCCAGGCGCCACACCACGACCACATCAAGGTCACGCCGGCGGGCAGCCCGCATGAGGGCGTCACGTTTGAGCCGCTCGCTCACGCCAGAGCCCACCTCCTCGACGGTCATGACAATGGAGCCACCTCGTTGTCTAGCGTAGGCGACCATGGCCTCTTGTTGCAGTGCGAGCGTCTGCTGATCGTGCGTCGAGACTCTGGCATAGAGACCCATCTTCATCTTGTTGACCGCCCTGCCCAAAAACCCTCTCCCCTTGTCTCCTCGAAGCCTTTGATGTGTCAGGAGGTCTTTGTCGTGTGCTATCCTGCTCAAAAAGTATACTTTTTGGGCGGCACATTGCCAGCCATCCTGCGACCAGAGGGGAAAGGGCATGCTCATACACCGTCGGACCTCATCCATTATTTTACCCGAGGACCCCGGTCAAGAGGAGTTGCTCCAATTCTGGACCCTCTCGGCCCGTGACCGTGAGGAAGTCCTGCGGTGCCGGGGCGAGGCCAATCGACGTCGCTTCGCGGTCCAGCTCTGTACGTGACGGGCCTATGGCCGCTTTGTACCGGAAGCCACGGCTGCCCCTGTCGCCCTCACGAATTATCTGGCCCGCCAGTTGGATCTCCCGCTCGTCCTCTTTGGTGAGACCCCCGGACGGTTGGCAACCGAAACCGAGCAGCTCCAGCGCATCCGGGACTACCTCGGCTGGAGCCTGTTTGATGCCCAAGCCCAACAGCGTTTAGTCCACTGGCTGACGCAACGGGCGACCGAGGATTTACTCCCCATGGAGCTCGTGTCGCGCGCTGAGGAGATGTTACGATCCTGGCAGATGGTCCTTCCTGCCCGGTCGACCCTGGAAGAACTCGTGGACTCCATCACCGCCGGTGGCCAAGACACGGTCTATATCCGGATTGCCGAGGGGTTGCCCCCGGAGCTGCAGCGGGCCATGGATGACCTCCTGGAGGTCCCCAGCGGAGCCCGTCGGTCAGCCCTATTCTCTCTCAAAGAATATCCCCCCGAGGCGAGTAATGCCGTGATCCTGCGTTACCTTGAACGCGATCACTTTCTACGGGACCTCGGGATCAACGTGATCGATCTCAAGAGCCTCAGTCCGCCGATGGTGCGGGATTGCGCCGACATGGCCCAACGCTACGATGTCTATGAATTACGCCGCTTCGCCCCCACGAAGCGCTACGCCCTCACCGCCTGCTTTCTGGTCGAAATCCATCAGACCATTCTCGACCATCTTGTGGCGCTGCATGACCAACTCCTCACGAAGAAGATGCGCGAAGCCAAAAACGCGTTTGAAACGCGGTACCGCACGCTCCGCCGGCAGTATCGGCGCGGATTAACCACATTGATCACCACGGGCGAAACGTTGCTTGATCCCGACCGGCCACGCGAGACGACGCTCGCGGCATTGCTGCAAGAGCTTGAGGCATCCACGCTGCGGGACGCGGTGACGATCGGCGCTGAGCGACAATACCTGGAAGACCGTGGCGAGATCGATGCCCTGCGGGCGCGTTATCCGGGGTTGCGGCGGTACCTGCCCACGTTTTTTACGCTCCCGTTCCAGGGCGAGCCGGGGAGTGAGGCGGTGATCCAAGGTCTTGCGGTCGTCCGCCAGTTGGAGACGGGAACGCTCAAGACCTTGCCAACCTCGGCGCCAACGGCCTTCGTGCCTGGCACATTCCGCGCTGCGCTCTCCCAGAACGATGGGACGCTGGACCGCCGTACATGGGAACTCGGCTTGGCGGTATCCCTGCGCGATAGCTTGCGCTTAGGGGAGGTGTATCTGCCCGAAAGTCGTCGGCACGTGTCCTTTGCCCATCTGGTCTATGATCCCACCCGGTGGCCAGACGAACGCAACGATGCGTACATCGAACTCCAGTTGCCCCAAGCGCCAGACGATTTTTGTGCCCGTCTCCAGCGCGCATTTGATGAGGTGGCTGGGCAAGTGGCCGAGGGACTGCCGCGCAACGACTTTGCGACCAGGCGCAATAACCGCCTCCCTCTCAAAAAGCGTGATGCCCTTGAACTCCCGCCCCGGCTTATGCACCTGCGCCGCACCATCGAGGGGGCGTTGCCTCGTGTCCGCATCGAAGACCTGTTAACCCAAGTCGATGGGTGGTGTGACTTCACCCGGGTGTTTCGCCAGACGGGAGCGGGGGCACGGATTCCCCGTATGGCCAATTTCTTTTCGACCTTGCTGGCCACGGTCATTGCCCACGGCACCAACCTGGGACTGGCGATGATGGCGAACAGTGTGGCCGAGGGGATGACCGCCGATAATCTCCAAGCAATGTCGCAGTGGTGTTTACGGGAGGAACATCTCAAAGCGGCGAATGCCATCCTGGTCAACTTCCATCACCGCTTACCCCGCAGTAGCGTCTGGGGTGACGGGACGGTCTCGTCGTCCGATGGCCAACGCTTTGGGCTGCAAGCCAGTTCACTGCTGGGCTCGCTCTCTCCGCGCTACTTCGGCTACTATGATCAGGCCCTGACGGTCTATACCCATACCTCGGACCAGCACAGTGTGTTCCACACGCAGGTGATCTCCTGTTCCGTCCGCGAGGCCATGTATGGGCTCGACGGCCTCCTCAATAACCACTCGATCCTGCGCCCCAAGGCACATGGTGTCGCCACCCACGGCTACACCGATCAGCTGTTTGGCCTCTGTCATCTCTTGGGCTATAGCCTGATGCCCCGACTCAATGTGAGGAAGCAAAAGCTCTCCAAGTTCGACCGGACCAAATCCTATGGGTGTCTCGATGCCGTCATCAGTGGCACGGTTGATCTCCCGCTCCTTCGCGAGCAGTGGGATCCACTCGTCCGGGTCGCCGCCTCCCTGCGCAACCGGACGGCGCCGGCGCATGTCGTGTTGCAGCGTTTAGCCAGCAGTGCCCCGTCCGATCGGTTAGCCAAGGCCCTCACCGCCTTGGGGCATGCGCTCAAGAGCATCTACCTCCTGCGCTATATCCATGACCTGGAGCTGCGAGCGCGTATGCAGCTCCAGGTCAATCGAGGGGAGGGACGCCACCAACTCGCCCGGCGCTTGTTTTTCGCCAACCAGGGGGCGTTTCAGACCGGCGATTACGACGAGATTATGAACAAGGCCACCTGTCTCAGTTTCCTGTCGAATGCCGTGGTAGTGTGGCATACGGGCCAGATGGGCCAGATTCTTGCTCAGCTCCGCGCTGCAGGGGAAACCATCACCGATGAAGAGTTGGCCCGGGTATCGCCCATGGCCTTTGCCCATGTCATTCCGAATGGGACCTACTTCATACGAGGGACGGGCCTCCCAAGCCATCGGAACCCCCATGAGCATGGCAGTCTGCTAGAGAGGGGCATAGGGTCAGAAGTGTGACGAAGGCATAGGAGGCTCCAGGGAGCTTACCGTACATTTTCCGGCACTTGCGGCTGGAGCCCCTTGATGCGCTCGAGCACCGCCAGGAAGGCCTGCGGGTCGGCCCGGGCAGCACGCGTACGAAAATACTGGGCGGTGCGGGCCGCGGCGATCTTTTCCGCAATCGCCGCGCAGACAAAGTCGTCGAGCGAGGTCTGCTCGGCCTGCGCCACCTCCTGCGCGACCTGCACGAGGGTCTCGGGAATCTGGAAGGTATACTGGGGCATACGCGTCACCTCAGACGGTCCAGTCTTCCATCTGGAGCCCCGGCACGCGGCCAAAGTCCCTGGTATTGCGCGTCACCACCACCAAGGCCCGCGCCAGCGCCATGGCGGCGACCCGGAGATCCATCCGGCGCAGCCGCACCCGTTGGGCCACCAGCGTGGCACTGACCGCGGCCGCGGCGGTGTCAAACGGCAGTACCGTGGCGCGGGTGAACGTGCGCAGGACGGTCGCCAGCATGGTATACCCCCGCACCAGATCAGCGGCGGTCCGGGCCTGATTGATAGACGTGTGGCACCCTACCACCTGCTCATGCAGGCTGATGATCGGCAAGGCCAGCTCCTCCGGCGGATGCTGCGCCAGCCGCGCCCGCAGCGTGGCATACGCCCGCCCGGTTTCACGCTGCACAATCGTGATGTGGTCGGTATCCAGCAGATGCGTCACGCCGGGGCTCCGGGCTCGTCGGGATACGGCTGCGCCTCGCGGAAGGCGCGGCCCAAGGCAATGACCTCCTCAAACGCGGGGTCATCTTTGAAGGACCCGATCATCGCGTCGAGCCAGTTCGGGGCAGGCAGCAGGGTGGCGAGACGACGGTGAATCTCTGCGAGTGCCGTTTCCACTGCCCGCAGTCGTTCTTCCAGCTGTGTCTGTGTCATCATGACGGTTTGTCCTTTCACGGTCTCCTCCATCGGTCTACCCGCCTGCAAGCGCTCTGGCACGGTACGGAAGACGCCGCTGAGCTGCCGCTGCAGCGGACGGGTGGGAGCATCGTCCCTTGGCCCCTGCGGTGCCGCGACGACTGGTGGACGTCGGGCCGCTGACGCGCTAACCGCATCAGCGGCCGGGGGCAGGCACGGCGGCGGTCGGCGGACCGGTCACCGCGGCGCCTACGCAGTGGCAGCAGCGGCGGTGTCCCCAGGCAGCGGCGCCAGGGTGCCCCCGCCTCGCGCCGACGTGCCAGCCCCCGGACGGACCTCAGAGGCCTGCCGGGTTTCTTGCACCCGCATGGTACGCCTGTCTGCGCGGCTGTCGGCTTCATGGCCGCGCAGCGGCTGATACCCCCTCGCCGCTGCGCGGCCATTCCGCCTCGGCCGGGCTGCCAGGCACTGCTTCCCATTGGGGGCGCTGCCCCCAAACCCCCGGCGCAGGCGGCCCCTCGCGGGCCGGCGGACACGGGTCGCCAGGCGGTGGCCGCCGCCTGCGGTCCAAGGCAGGCGCGCGGTTCGCACCGGCCTCGCGTAGTGCAGCTGCGGTGGTACACGACGGTGCCTCGTCTTGGCCGCACGTGATCGCGCGCCACAACCGGTCACGAGGGGGGCGACCAGGCACCGGTGGCGCTCCCGCTGGTCGCGGCGCCACTCTGCAGTGGCTGCCGCAGAGTGCGCACCCCCGCAGCGCTTAGCCACGGGCGGCCGCAGTACGCCGGCGCCGCCCGCGCGCTTAGCCGTGAGCGCCAGCAGGCGCCGGCGCGGCCTTGCGCGGGCGGCCGCGGCGCGTCTTCTGCTCCGCAGCGGCTCGTGCGGATTCCTCCGCCTGGTCCCAGGTCCCCGCCAGGTGATCAAGGCTCACCGACAGCTCACGGGCAAGACGCCAGGCCATTTCGAGCGTGACGCCCTCGCGCTTGCCGGCTTCCAGATCGGAAATCAGCGGCTGGGGGACATCAGAACGTTGTGCCAACTCCATCTGGGTCAGCCGCCGCTGCTGGCGGAAAGTTTTCAGCTGCTGCCCAAATCGTTGCATATTCATCCGAGAAACCTCTATGAAAACCTTAAAAAAACAAATACTTGAATTCACATTTTTCTTGTAAAGAATCATAATATATATTATGATTCTAGGCAAGTAAAAAGAAAAGGCTGGCAGCGCCCACCGTGGAAAGTAGCGCTACCAGCCCTGATGAAACCCCCTCAGGACTGAGGAGCTTTACCATGACTAGCTTACCACACCCCGTGCCTTCCCGCACCGCCCACGCCATTGCCGCCCTGTACGGCCACGCCGATGACACCTTAGTAGCTTGGCAGCGCGCCTGCGCCCAGGCCGCTGAGGCCCTGCGCCCGCAGCCCGATGAAGACCGGCTGCGCAAGGCGCTGACCCTGGCACAAAACGGCCACGTCACCTTGGAAGACGACGGCTACGCCAGCGTGGAAAGCCGCGGCAAGCATTACCAGGTCCAAGCTGATGGCAGCTGCGAGTGCCCAGACGCCCAACACCGGGGCGCGACGTGCAAGCACGCCCTGGCGGTGCAAATTCATTACAAGGTTCATCTTAACAAGGTTCATCTTAACCTCGCGGTCTTCCTGGGAACCAAAGTTCCCTTTCGGCCAACGGGTCGCACTTACATATATGCGGAGTGAACTCGACCTTGTCGAGTAAATCTCAGTTCGGCGAGCAACCATGCGGTGTAGACGCCAAATGAGCCCGCAACGTATGGAAGGTGAGATCCTGATATTTCAGGACTTATGACGACCTAACACGGTCGGCTACAATCCGCACTCACGTAACGATGTCATCAGGACCCTCACTGAAACCGACGACTTGACCACGATCGTTGATGGTCCTAGGACCTTGGGTCCGACTGCTAAAACCTCCATGCAACGATCCGAGATCGATCATCACGCCGTCCTGCCACAGAAAGGGGTGTGTTTCACCTAGAGCTGTGTTGCTTTCTCCCACAACCTGTCCCCGATTGTTAATAGCGCGGGCAACGCTGGAGTGCCCACCGAGGGTGCCCAGATCAATCATTCCCCCATCTTGCCAGAGAAAAACATGGGTAGCGCCCGAATCTGTCGAACTCTCGCCGACGATTTGTCCACGGTCGTTGATGGCAAAGGCACTGCTAAAAGCTCCCCCAAGTGTCCCGAGATCGGTTATCTCTCCATCCTGCCACAGGACGGCTCGCCCTCCGCTCGAACCTACGATCTGCCCACGGTTGTTGATCCCCCCAGCAGCGTCAATCCCACTGAGGTCGGTCATCACCCCATCTTGCCAAAGGAACGCATGAAACGCGCCAGAGGCAAACGTCAGTCTATATCCTACGATCTGCCCACGCTCGTTTATGTCGGTCGCTTCACTGTAGTCTGCACCCAGCGTCCCGAGATCAATCATGACCGAGTGCACATCTGCCGGCCACAGGAGAACTAGAGATCCCATCAAAACCGTCAAGATGGCTGTGTTACGCAGTATTGTTCCCATTCTGAATCCCTCCTTTTCGTTGTCGCCTCTCGCCGGCCACTCGGGGCATTGCCCCCCCGCTGGCCGTAGGTGTCCCCTATCCCTATCACAGTGATGTGCGTGGGACAAGCCAGAGCCGTGGCCGCAACGAGTGCTACAGCAGCCAGTCCGCCAGACGGTCATACACCGTGTTCGCCTCTAGAGAGGCCTCGAGCGGGGCAAAATGTTAGCCCCCTCACAAAAATTTTTCTGGGGTCAGTGGTGAGGGAGCTCTCCGCCGCGATACCCATTCCATGGGCCGGGGGACAACCGCCGCGCGCTGTAGGTCAACTTCTGATCACCCGGTTTCTGGCAACGTTGGCGCACACCGTGTGACCCCCTCTCCCCTGCCTTTTCCCTACCCTAGTAACCCTTCTCTTCCCTTCTGCTGATCGAGCGGCATTATGACCACGTAGTCTCCGGTGCTCGAAATGCCGACATAATAGCGCCACCCTACGCCCCTGCCCGGTCCTGGCTCGACGATAGGGTGCCATACGTCGGCATCCAACTCCTGGAACGCCGCGAGACGGTCTGCCTGGTGCACAGGGTCGGGCGTGGTATCGGAGAGAGCAGCCGCATAAGCGAAACTCCCAGGGGTGAGGAACCGCTGGACTTCGTCGGGGCCGTTGGGCTGGTTCAGGACCTCGGGAGGAATGTTGCGAGGTATGTCCACAGATCCGGATCTTTTTTCTCTCTCTTTGGTTTTCTTAAGATCTTCAGGGGACATCTGGATGTCCCTGCTTTTTTGTGCAGGTAAATCGGGAATCGTGTCCCTGCTTTTTTGTGCAGTGGTGCGCCACGGATACAGGAGGACATAGTAGTTGCGGGCATTCTTTCCCGGCGCTTTGCGCCGGAGCACTTGAAGATAGTGCTGCGTTTCCAGGCGGGCGATGCAGCGCTGGACGTGCCGTTTCGAGAGGCCACTGTCGCGGGCGAGGGTTTCGAGCGAGGGAAAAACGCGCGGGCCGTACTGGTCGCTATACGCCGCCAAGGCGAGCAAGACCTGCCGTGAGGCGTCGTATGTCTTGTAGTTTTGCATTACTTCGAGTACGCTGGAGGGCATCGATAGTGCTCCTATCGTGGCCAGTGCTGGAGTGACCTTGGCGGGTATGTCCAGCGCTGGGGTGCTATGTCACCAGGCGAGCGGGTCCTCGTAAACTTGCTCGCCTTCGGTGTTTCTGGACCACGGCGCGCATTCTCCTCCTTTTTGTCCCCCCAAGCAAGGTATCAGACCAACGTCCCAGTCGGTGCTACACACCAGTCTCAGGGCGCTTGAGCAGATAAACCTTCCAGCCGGCACCAAGTAAAGCCAGCATACAGATTGTTAGCATCCAATAATCAAAGAGGGTAGGAAAGGTCTTAATCAGCGGTTCGAGAATTCTACGCAGAGACCAGAAAGCGAGGAAGAAAGCCGCCATCGACGTCGCAAGATTTGGTAATTGAGCAGTTAGTAAGATGAGAACAAGGAAGCCTATAGCAGCCACTAGTAGCATTCCCGCAAAAAGCTGGATAATCGGACTGCGGGACAAGCCAAACTGCATATGCAGAGTTCTCGCATTTGGACGATCAACATGTAGTTCGCTGCAATGCATGACAAATCCTGGGACGCGATTCGTAATTCTAATGACTCTGAAATCAATTGGAGGATCGAAGTCTAAGAGTCTATCCGGAAAGTTTTATGCAGCTTTCCGGGGTTTTCTGCTATAGGTAAAAGCGGGCATCTGCTTGGTTTTATCGGGCTTGAGTCGTCTCAGCATAAGGTGGATCATGCTCACCTTCACGGTGGCTTCACTCGATGCCGTCAGCCGCTCATAGTCCTTGCTGTTCCTCCGATATCGTCCCAGCCAGGCGAACGTGCGCTCGACCGCCCAGCGCCGATGTAACAGTATGAATCCCTTCGCCCCGACCGGGCGTTCCACCACCTCAATCCTGTACCTGACCCCCTGCTGCGCGAGCCAGCGGTCCAACGTCCGATTGTTATATTTCTGATCCGCCCACAGGGTCTTCAGCCGTGGGTGCGTGTGCGCGTCCAGTTTGGCCAACACGTGCGGCGCCATGGTCCCATCATCAGCCGCCGCCGTCGTCACCATGACGACCAGGAGCAAGCCGAGGGTGTCCACAATGATATGCCGCTTCCGTCCGGTCACCTTCTTGTTCCCGTCGTAGCCGCGCTCGCCCCCAACCTCGGTCCCCTTCACCGTCTGGGTATCAATGCTGCCAGCACTAGGTACTGGGTGGCGCCCGGCCTGCTGCCGGACCGCCTCCCGTAGGGCGTCGAGCAGCTTCTGCCAGGTCCCGTCGTCGCGCCACTGGCTGAAGTAGTCGTACACGGTGCTCTTGGACAGCAGGTCGTGGGGCAGCATATCCCATTGGCAGCCAGTACGGTTCAGGTAGAACAGTGTGTTCAAGACCTCGCGCATAGCGACGGTACGGGGGCGGCCCCCAGGTTTGGCGGACGGGATGAGCGGCTGAACGACTTGCCACTGTTCGTCCGTGAGATCGGTCGGGTAGGACTTATGCATAGCTAGCATCCCTGTTGTTCAGTAGGGTGACGGAATCTCCTTCGCTGATAAGATTTTACAGTTAAATTGACTTTCCGGATAGCCTCTAAGTCAAAATCGAATCGCGCAGAATCGCGTGGAAAACTTTGATGACCGCCAGTCTCCGCAATAAGGTGAAAGTCTTCTGGAACCTGAGGCCTGAGAGCATTCCAACTGTTATCCCAGATTGTTTTGATAGTATGTCTACTCCGTCCGTAGACTCTTTTCTTCTCTGATCGTATGACGGTCACTGTAGATACCCCGGTGTGGATTGGATCAACAGAGATAAAAAAGAGCTTACTGTCATTTGACACATAAATCCGCCACTTCGGCGAAGATATGCGTCAAAAGGGCAAATTTGGCGAAGATATGCGTCAAACTTTCGCTCAAAAAAAGGCAAAAAGGTGGTGGAATACGCGAAAAAATGCCCACCGTTGCTTGCTGAAAAGCCTGTGTATATTAAAAATGCATTTTGGGCGATTTTATG
>Ga0209857_1000338_pt1 | contig 10856 bp, 8 predicted proteins | sample GWRWN1_10_20_FD_187226 | JGI IMG/M metagenome (GOLD analysis project Ga0209857, IMG submission 187226) | Riverbed sediment microbial communities from areas with no vegetation in Columbia River, Washington, USA - GW-RW N1_10_20 (SPAdes)... | ecosystem: Environmental > Aquatic > Freshwater > River... | reverse complement strand
TTTCGATCTGCAATTGGACGACGCGCGCCCGATGCTCAGGCTGGTGGGTTTCATGATCAGTCTGCGTTCGCGGATTTCGAAAGTCGGCACCGGCGACCAGGCGATCTTTGTGCGGCGCGAGATTTTCGCGGAACTGGGCGGCTACCCTGACATCCCTCTGATGGAAGACGTGGCTTTCTCGCGGGCACTCAAGCGCAGAGGCGCGGTCGCGTGTCTGCGCAGCCGCGTGGTTACTTCCGCACGGCGCTGGGAGAGGGAGGGGATATGGAGCACGATATGGAAGATGTGGATGCTCAAATCGCTTTATCTCGCCGGCATCTCGCCGGTGCGTTTGAAACGGTACTATGGCGATACGCGCTAACGCTCTTGCAGTGATGGCCAAAGCTCCTGTGGCCGGCCAGGTTAAAACGCGCTTGCTGTCATCTTTCACGGCTGAAGAAGCCGCGGAGTTATCCCGCTCCCTGCTCATGGATCAATTGAACCACCTTCAGGAATTGGACACAACCGATTTCTATCTCGCCTTTGCGCCCGATGACGCTCAATTGCTGATGGAGAAACTAGCGCCGCCTTGCTTCCACCTGTTTCCGCAACAGGGTGATGACCTCGGCGCTCGTATGGCAGCCGTGTTCGAGAGGCTTTTTCAAATCGGCCACAAAAATATCGTTCTCATCGGCGGCGATTTGCCACCCGTTCCGCTGCACTTTTTCGACCAGGCTTACGCATTGCTAGAGGCGCCGGATAAACCCGTCGTATTGGGGCCGAGTCGCGACGGAGGTTACTATCTGGTGGGCAGCAATCGACCGACGCCGCAAATTTTTCAAGGCATGAGTTGGAGCCACAGTGAAGTTCTGACGGAGACCCAGAATAAGCTTGCCTCTCTGAAAGTTGATTACCACCTTCTTTCCCCCTGGTTCGATATCGACACGACCGATGATCTGCGTCACTTGGAGTCTGTTTCGGACAACGCACTCAAGAAGGCAATGCGAAATACTCTGCCGCTGCTGGGGCGCTTGCGATTGAACAAAACAACCGGTCCACTGGACTGAGGTGTAGTTTTCGCTGGCAGCCAATCTCGATTGTGTTAACATTAGGTTAAGATCTCCCAATCGCCCCGCCAGTCATGGCAACTATGCTTGGTCCGATAAGAAAGAATAAAGGTGCCTTACAAACCCATTGAGGATTACGGCGTCATCGGAGACCTTCACACCGTGGCGTTGGTGGGTATCGACGGCTCCATCGATTGGTGCTGTCTGCCGCACTTTGATTCGCCGAGCGTCTTCGCGGCCATCCTGGATGATGAAAAGGGAGGATATTTCAAGATCAGCGCCCTGTCCCCGGAGCGCTGCAAACAGCTTTATCTGCCGGATACCAACGTGCTGATCACCCGTTTTTTTACGGCCGACGGGATTGCTGAGCTTATTGATTTCATGCCCATCGAGGGACGCAGCCTGGTCTACGCGCCGCCGAACTACCATCAGATCATTCGGCGTGTCAGCACTGTAGCAGGGCGCGTGCGATTTCGCTTGGAGTGCTTTCCAGCTTTCAATTACGCCCGGGACAAGCACGAGATTCATTCATTTCCTCAAGGCGTAATGTTTGTCAGCTCGTCTGCCTCCGTCGGATTGGCCTCGCCGGTGCCGCTTACCATCGATGGTACAGGAGTCGTTACGGAGTTTTCTCTTCCCCGCGGCAACGCGGCGACGTTTTTTTTGCGTCAGGCCGACCAGGGAAGCGAAGCCAACGTGCTCATTCCGGAAAAGACGGGCGAGGCGGCTTTTCACGACACCATTGATTTCTGGAAGCTCTGGCTATCCCAGAGCCGCTATACCGGGCGCTGGCGGGAAATGGTACACCGCTCTGCGCTGGTGCTTAAGCTGCTCACGTATGCGCCCACCGGGGCTATCGTTGCCGCGCCCACCACCAGTTTACCCGAAGAGATCGGCGGCGTTCGCAACTGGGATTATCGCCTTTGCTGGATGCGGGATGCCAGTTTTACCCTATACGCTCTTATGAGACTCGGTTTTCACCAGGAGGCGGGTCATTTCATGGACTGGCTCGAGGATCGGTGCCGAAAGCTCAATCCGGATGGCTCTCTGCAACCAATGTATTCTGTGGACGGTCATTCGGAGCTCACCGAGGAAGCTTTGGTTCATTTGAAAGGATATAAGAACTCAAAGCCGGTGCGTATCGGCAACGGCGCTTACCGGCAGTCTCAACTGGACATCTACGGAGCCCTGCTGGATTCGGTATATCTCTATAACAAATATGGCGCGCCCATCTCCTACGATTTATGGCGTAATCTCGAGCGGCTGCTCGACTACGTCTGCAACAACTGGCGCAGGCCCGATGAAGGAATCTGGGAAGTAAGAGGCGAACCACATCATTTCGTTTACTCGAAGCTGATGTGCTGGGTGGCCCTCGACCGGGGGCTGCGGCTGGCCAACAAGCGAAGTTTTCCGGCCGATCAAGAGCGCTGGCTCAAGAATCGGGACCAGATCTACTGCGAAATCATGGATCAGGGATGGAGCCAGAGTTCCAATTCTTTCGTTCAGTATTACGGCTCCGATCGGATGGATGCGAGCCTGCTGTTGATGCCGCTGGTTTTTTTTGTTTCACCCACGGATCCGCGCATGATCCGCACCATGGAACGGATTCAGGAACGCTTGTCGATGGATAGCCTGGTGCATCGCTACTCGCTCAGCGAGGATAACCCGGTGGACGGCATCAGCGGGCGCGAAGGCGCCTTCAGCATCTGCAGCTTCTGGCTGGTTGAGGCATTGACGCGGGCCGGTCGCATTGACGAAGCCCGCTTGATGTTCGAGAAGATGCTTGGTTATGCTAATCATGTGGGACTCTACGCCGAAGAGATCGGTCACTGCGGCGAAGCTCTGGGCAACTTTCCGCAAGCCTTCACGCATTTGGGTCTCATCAGTGCGGCCTTTAATCTCGATCGGGTTCTCGCCAGGGGAAGGTAATCGGCCGGTCGGCCGCCTTTGAAGGGCAGTTGGAAGGAGATACTATCTCTATGAGCGAATCACTCGATCAGCTCTGTATCAACACCATTCGCATGCTTTCCGTGGACGCCGTCGAAAAGGCGAAGTCGGGCCATCCCGGAGCTCCGATGGGACTTGCGCCGGTGGCTTATATCTTATGGACGCGCTTCCTGAAGCATAATCCTCGGAACCCTTCGTGGTCTGATCGAGACCGCTTTGTTCTCTCCGCGGGCCACGCCTCGATGCTGCTTTACAGTATGCTCCATCTTACCGGCTACGATCTGCCGCTCGAGCAAATCCAGCGGTTTCGCCAGTGGGAGAGCCGCACCCCCGGCCATCCCGAGCGCGGTTTGACTCCGGGCGTCGAGACTACGACGGGACCGCTAGGTCAAGGCTTTGGCAACGGAGTCGGCATGGCGATCGCAGAGGCCTATTTGGCCGCGCGCTACAACCGTCCGGGATTCGAGATCGTCGATCACTTTACCTATGGAATCGTCAGCGACGGCGATTTGATGGAAGGCGTCGCCGCCGAAGCCGCCAGTATCGCCGGCCATCTGAAGTTGGGCAAATTGATTTATCTCTACGACAACAATCACATCTCGCTGGCGGCTTCTACCGATCTCACGTTCACGGAAGATTGCGCAAAACGGTTCGAGTCCTATGGCTGGCACACGCAAAATGTGGAAGACGGCAACAACCTGCAGGCCATTGACCAGGCGCTGCGCGCGGCACGCAATGAAACCGCGCGACCGTCGCTGGTTCTGGTGCGCACGCACATCGGCTACGGATCGCCGGGGAAACAGGACACCTTCGAGGCGCACGGCGCGCCGCTGGGTGAAGAGGAAGTGAAGCGGACGAAGCAAAGGCTCGGCTGGCCGGCGGAGCCGCCATTTTTTGTTCCCCCAGATGTCCTGACCTGTTTTCGCGAGTCCGTCGGCAAGGGAGAAAAATCCGAAGCGGAATGGAACCGAAAATTCTCCGCTTATGCGCAAAAATTTCCTGACCTGGCCCGAGAGTTCGAAGAAGTGCTGGACGGCGAGTTACCGAAAGGTTGGGACGCGGCGGTTCCTGATTTCCCTGCCGACGCCAAAGGACTGGCCACCCGCGCCGCATCCGGGAAAATTCTCAACGCGATAGCGCCAAAGCTTCCGACGTTGATCGGCGGCTCGGCGGATTTGAATCCGTCGACGTTCACCGTACTACAAAATCTGGGCGATTTTGAAAGTTCTGAGAGAGACTTTAGCCACAGCCAGGGTTCGGCGGGCGGCGGATATAGCTACGCCGGACGCAACCTGCATTTCGGCGTACGCGAGCACGGCATGGCGGCGTCGCTCAACGGCATGGCGGCCCATGGCGGGATCATCCCTTTCGGCTCGACGTTTCTGATGTTCTCCGACTATATGCGGCCTGCGATTCGGCTTGCGGCGCTGATGGAGCTGGGGGTGATCTATGTTTTCACCCACGATAGCATCGGGCTCGGCGAAGACGGCCCGACCCATCAGCCGATTGAGCAACTGGCCGCCTTGCGCGCCATTCCGCAACTGGTTGTTATTCGTCCAGGTGACGCCAACGAGACGGCCGTTGCGTGGCGCGTCGCCATCGAGTCTCGCGGCCGGCCGGTGGCCCTGGCATTGACCCGACAGAACGTCCCGACTCTCGATCGTAAGGAATTCGCGCCGGCTGAGGGACTCAGACGAGGCGCTTACGTCTTGGCGGATGCGCTCAACGGAGAGCCCGACCTCGTGTTGATCGGCACCGGCTCGGAAGTGGCACTGGTCGTGGCGGCCCGGCAAAAGTTGGCGGAGCAAAAAATTCAGGCGCGCATCGTTTCCATGCCGAGCTGGGAACTGTACGATCTCCAGACGCGCGAGTATCGCGAGTCGGTTTTGCCGCCCTCGATTCGGCCGCGGCTCGCGGTGGAAGCAGCTCTGCCGCAAGGCTGGCATCGTTATGTCGGCGACGGCGGAGACGTCATCGGCATAGAGCGATTCGGCGCCTCGGCGCCGGGAAATGTGGTGATGGAAAAGCTCGGCTTCACCGTGGACCACGTCGTGGAACGGGCTGTGAAGCTATTGGAGAAATAGAAATGCGCATCGCCATCGGGGCGGATCACGCCGGATTCGCGCTCAAACAAAAGCTTGGGGACTACTTGTGGGAGCTGGGCCACGAAGTCATCGACGCCGGAACCGCGAACACGGATCCGGTGGATTACCCTGACTATGCCGAAGCCGTCGGAAAGGTGATCCTCGACGGACGTGCAGAGCGGGGCGTGCTCGTCTGCGGCAGCGGCGTTGGCGCATCGGTGGCCGCGAACAAACTGCCGGGCATCCGCGCGGCGCTCTGCCACGACACCTACTCCGCTCGGCAAGGAGTCGAGCACGATGACATGAACATTCTGGTATTGGGAGCAAGGATCATCGGCGAAGAACTGGCGCGCGAACTGGTGCGGGCTTTTCTCGCCGCCAAGTTTACGGCGGAAGAGCGCCATCTTCGTCGTGTGGGGAAGATTAAAGCGCTGGAGAAGCGCTATGGGAAATCGGTGTAAGGAGAAACGTCATGAACCCTCTGAAAGAACTACTCGCACAGGGACAGTCCGTTTGGCTGGATTATATTCGGCGCGATCTCTTTCGCAGCGGCGAGCTCAAGCGGCTGGTTGAAGAAGACGGCATTCGCGGCGTGACCAGTAATCCAACCATTTTCGAGAAGGCCATCGCCGGCAGCACCGATTACGACGACACGCTGCGTGTGCTACTTGCAAAGGACCCAAAGACGGATGTGCGGAATCTCTACGAACGACTTGCCATCGAGGATATTCAGATGGCAGCGGATGTTCTCCGGGCTGTTTATGACGAGACCGGCGGCGCCGATGGTTACGTCAGCTTCGAGGTCTCACCGCATTTGGCCCATGACACCCAGGGCACCATCAAGGAGGCGAAACGTTTGCGGGCTGCGGTGGCACGGCCCAACGTCATGATCAAAGTCCCGGCGACTCCCGAGGGAGTTCCAGCCATCGAAGAGCTTATCGCCGAGGGGTTGAACGTCAACATTACTTTGATGTTCTCCATGAGTCACTATGACGCTGTGGCGCGGGCGTACATTCGCGGCCTCGGGCGCTGCGCTGATCCGTCGAAGGTCGCTTCTGTCGCTTCTTTCTTCGTCAGTCGGGTGGACACCATGGTGGATCGTGCCCTCGAGACTCTCGCAACGGCGCAGGCGCAGGCGAAGACGCTGCTCGGCAAGATCGCTATCGCGAATTCCAAGATGGTTTACCACCGTTTCCTCCAGATTTTTCATGGCGAGGGGTTTGTCGCGCTGCGCCAGCGAGGCACTCGCGTTCAACGACCGCTATGGGCCAGTACAGGCACCAAGAATCCCGCCTATTCGGATGTTCTTTATGTTGAAAACCTCATCGGCGCTGAGACGGTCAATACACTGCCGCCGGAGACGCTCAATGCCTTCAAAGATCATGGCCAGGCGGCGGGAGAGACTGTAAGGGATAGTCTCGATGACGCAGCGGCGGCTCTGGGACGACTGAAAGCTTTGGGCATCAATCTCGACACGATTACCGAGAAGCTTCAGCAGGACGGTGTGACTGCGTTTGCCACTTCCTTCGATCAGCTGCTGGGCGCACTGGAAAAAAAGCGCAACGCAATGATCGGCGCCGAACCGATTAAGAAGGAGTAGCCGTCTATGTCTATTGATCCTCATGCCTATGCGACGACGGGTCTAAGCCAAGGAAAGCGACCGCAAGCCTGCGTCTTAACTATCTTCGGCGCCTCCGGCGACCTCACCAAACGGAAGTTGATTCCGGCTCTTTACAACCTCGCCTTGGAAAATCGTTTGCCGGAGCGCTTCGCTGTTGTCGGCTACGCGCGCAGCGAAATGAGCCATGACGTCTTTCGCGCCAAGATGCGCGAGGCTGTGAGCGAGTTCTCCCGGACTGGGTTGAAGGATGAATCGATCTGGAGCGAGTTCGCTGCCAATCTCTACTTCATTCCCGGCAGCTACAATGAACCCACCAGCTACAAAAACCTGCGAGATTTTCTTGACGGATTCGACCGCGGCAGCCGCGTCCCACCCGTGCGGGTTTTCTACCTGGCGACGCCGCCGGAGCTGTACGGCTCGGTCATCCAGCAAATTGCCGCGGTCGGTTTGGCGTCCCGGGAAAGCGACGGTGATCCGCGCACTCGAGTGATCATCGAGAAGCCGTTTGGCACCGATCTACAGACCGCGCAGGAGCTCAACCGAAAGGTCCACGAAGCTTTGGACGAGAGTCAAGTCTATCGAATAGACCACTACCTCGGCAAAGAGACGGTGCAGAATATCATGGTTTTCCGCTTTGCTAATGCCGTTTTTGAACCCATCTGGAACCGGCGCTATGTGGATCATGTTCAGATCACTGCGGCGGAGACGGTGGGCGTGGAGAACCGCGGCGGCTATTATGAACACGCGGGCGTGGTGCGCGATATGTTTCAGAACCACTTGTTGCAGCTTTTGTGCCTTACGGCGATGGAACCACCGGTGGGCTTCTCTGCCGACGCCGTGCGGGACGAAAAAGGTAAGCTGCTCAAATCCGTTCGTCCGATTGCGCCAGAGGAGGTGGCGGCAGCGGCGGTCCGGGGACAGTACGGCCCCGGCAGGATGGCTGGCAAAGAGGTCGTCGGCTATCGGCAAGAGCCGGACGTTGGGAAAGATTCGCCGACTCCAACCTACGCCGCAATCAAATTTTTCATCGACAATTGGCGTTGGGAGGGAGTGCCCTTTTATCTGCGCTCGGGCAAGCGTTTGGCCAAGCGGGTGACCGAGATTGCAATCCAATTCAAACGGCCCCCTTTACTGCTGTTTAAGTCCTGTGCCGTCGAGGACGTGAGCCCCAACGTGCTGGTGAACAGGATTCAACCCGACGAAGGTGTGTCGCTGACATTCGAAGTAAAACCGCCGGGGCCAGATCTCTGTGTCAGCCCTCTCAGTCTGGATTTTAAGTACGAACAGGCTTTCGGCAACAGTCCACCCGAGGCTTACGAGACTCTGCTGGAGGATTGCATCGAAGGGGATTCGACGTTGTTTACGCGCCACGACTGGGTGGAACTGGCGTGGTCATTGATGGATCCCTTCATCCAGACTTGGCAAATTAGTAAGCCGAGGGATTTTCCTAACTACGAAGCCGGCTCCTGGGGGCCGAAAGAGGCAGATGATTTCTTGCAGCGCGACGGGCGGCGCTGGCGTCGCCCGTGAGTCGTACCGCTTCAAAACTGTAGCAAAGATTGGAAAACCGTGGCTGGCAACAAGCTCATCCTCGCCGGGGACATCGGTGGGACCAAGACCCACCTCGCGCTTTTTTCGGTCCAGGGAGAGAAGCTTAAATCCGAACTCAAGAAAACATTTCCTAGCAAGCAGTATCGAGGTCTTGAACCTGTCGTCGAAGCGTTTCTCGCGGGTCAGCAAGTTTCAATCAGCCGCGCTTGTTTCGGTATTGCCGGTCCCGTGGTGGGCGGCCAAGTCAAGACGCCCAATCTGCCCTGGGTGGTGAACGCTGCGAAAATCGCACAAACGTTCAAACTGAGTTTCGTCGCTTTGCTCAATGATTTAGAGGCGGCGGCCTACGGTATTTTCACTCTGGAGTCTCACGAGCTTTTCACTCTCAACGAAGGGGTGAGCGGGCAACGGGGGAACAAAGTGTTGATTGCGGCCGGCACGGGCTTGGGCGAGGCCACGCTCTACGACGACGGCCGCGACCATCATCCGTCAGCTTCGGAAGGCGGGCACGGTGATTTTGCCCCCACGGATGAGAGGCAAATCGATCTGCTCCGGTATCTAATTAAAAAATTCGGTCATGTGAGTTATGAGCGGGTGGTTTCCGGACCCGGGATTGCGAATATTTACGGTTTCCTTCGAGACAGCGTCCGGCTTGAGGAGCCCGACTGGCTGAAACAGAAAATATCCGCGGCGGAGGATGCGAGCGTTGTTATTTCCCAAGAGGGTTTAGCCGGGAGCAGCGCCATCTGTGTACAGGCGCTTAATCTGTTTGTGTCGGTCTACGGCGCCGAAGCGGGGAATTTAGCCCTGCGGGGCAAGGCCACTGGCGGTGTTTATATCGGCGGCGGCATCGCGCCGAAGATCCTTGCCAAGCTCAAGGACGGAACTTTCATGCGCGCCTTCCTCGACAAGGGACGTTACCAGGAGCTTCTGTCCGCCATGCCGGTGCGAGTTATTTTGAACGACCAAGCCGCGCTTCAGGGTGCGGCCTTCTACGCCGCAAAGTCACAAAGTTAACGATTATTCTCAGGTGAAGATCGGTTGAAAAAGGTTATCGTATCATTGCTGCTGTTGTGCCCGTGACCGGGGAGTTCTCTAAGGTTATCTTCCGTGAAGTAAACTTGACTCTAACCAACCCCTGATGCATAGTCCCTTAGGTGAGATTAGAGAAAAGAAAATTCAACAAACACCTTGCCGAAGAGCAGCCCGCGTACAGCCTCACAGAAGCTTCGCGTTATCTTTCGATACCTCCTGCGACACTGCGATCATGGGTTGCGGGACGAAAGTATCCCACCGGTTCGGGGCCTAAATTCTTCAGGCCCGTAATTGAACTTCCTGATGACGCCTGCGCCGGCCTCTCTTTTGTTAATCTTGTCGAAGCGCACGTTTTGGATGCCATTCGAAGACATCACCAGGTGCCGTTGAGTAAAATCCGACAATCGATTGACTATCTTCGCAAGCATTTCTCCTCCAAGCATCCTCTGGCGGAGCAACGCTTCGAAACTGACGGACTCGACTTGTTTATCGATAAATTTGATCAACTCATCAACGTTACCCAGAGCGGTCAAATCGCTTTAAGGGAACTCTTAAAAGCTCACCTTCATCGCGTGGAACATGACTCAACCGGAGCCGCAGTCAAGCTCTATCCGTTCACTCGCAAGCGTGACTCGCGAGAACCAAAGGTTGTGGTCATTGACCCGCATATTTCCTACGGTAGGCCCGTGTTGGTTGGGACAGGGATTCCCACAGCTGTTGTAGCTGAACGTTACAAAGCTGGAGAATCGATCGACGAGTTGGCGGAGGATTATGGCCGCTCGCGCAACGAGATTGAAGAGGCCATCCGCTGCGAGCTCTGGCTCGAAGCTGCCTGAACCTTTAGTCTTTTTCATCGACCGCTCCCTTGGTCGAAAGATCGTAGCTCAAGCTCTTCGGCAAGTCGGCGAGACCGTCGAGATTCACGACGACCACTTTGCTCCGGACGCTAAAGACGAAGTTTGGCTGGTTGAAGTCGGTAGCCGTGGGTGGATCGTCCTAACCAAGGATGATCGCATCCGCTACCGGGTCACTGAACGAAGGGCTATCGCCTCGGCGAGAGTAAGGGCTTTTGTGCTAACCTCCACGCAACTCCAAGGGAGCGAAATGGCCGCTGCCTTTGTAAAAGCACTGCCACGGATCAAGCGGCTTATCGCCAGCCGCACGCCCCCGCTCCTCGGTAGGGTTTCAAGAAACGGGAAAGTCTCGCTCCTGTGAGCTGGCAGTCAGATTGCCGAGCAAGTAAGGCACGACCCCACTCCCCTCGCTATAAGTTAGTCAAGTGTGCTGGCAGGGTAATGTGTCACTGCAAGGCCTGATCTTGTTTCTGACCCGAAAGGACATTGAACTCATCCGCCGCAGACTCGCGGAAGCTCAGCGGCTTAACCGGCAAAGGAGCAATTAATTAACAATGGCGACGAAAAAACCAAGACGGATGACCTTCGAAAAAAGCGCCGGCAACGTGTTCGCCGATATTAGTTTCGCCAATACGGAACGCGAGCAGCTCAAGGCCCATCTCACTCTGCAAATTTAGCGCATCATCAAGAGCCGCGGCCTCACACAGGTAGAAGCGGG
>Ga0209857_1000336_pt1 | contig 10908 bp, 10 predicted proteins | sample GWRWN1_10_20_FD_187226 | JGI IMG/M metagenome (GOLD analysis project Ga0209857, IMG submission 187226) | Riverbed sediment microbial communities from areas with no vegetation in Columbia River, Washington, USA - GW-RW N1_10_20 (SPAdes)... | ecosystem: Environmental > Aquatic > Freshwater > River... | reverse complement strand
GCTTCAAAAAGGGAGTCGTCGACCACCCCTTCAGCCCCTTTGTCAATTTGACCATCGAGGAAATGAAGGAGGCGGGCGCGGCCGGCCTATGGCTCAATTTCACTTTCGACGAATTGTCGCCGCTGCTCGGCATCGACCCGGCCAACATGTATAAGGCCATTCGGACGGTCGGTCCCGAGCACTGCACGCTCTCGTCGGACGCGGGAGAGCCCCTGTTTCCCAACTCCGTGGAGTCGCTCCGTCTGTTGCGCGGTTATATGGCGGCTTTTGGCTGCACAGCGGACGACATCTACACCATGTGTACTCTGAACCCGTCGTTCATCGTCGGACTCAACCTTTCGATGACGCAACGGGCGGCTGCGGCGCACTAGCGGTTACCGAACAGGCGCGCGCCCGATGCCGCAGACACCAGCAGTAAGTCCGCCGGGTGCCTAGAGACCTCAGAGAAACGTCGCCGGCCCCATCCGACACAGTGATAGGCGGATGGGTCTTTTTGTTTCCGCTAAGCAGGTCACTGAAGCTTCGCTGCCGGCATAGGGAAAATCCAACTCCGAGTTGACTGTGATGGTACCTAGGTGTACATCTAAAGTGTACATTTTGAGGGTGTTTATGGCCAAAGAGAAGGTAATGCCGTTTGTTGAGGCACGGGCAAGACTGAGTGAAATTGTCGATCGCGTGGCCGAACATGGAGACACCTACGTCGTTGCTAAGCGACAAAAGCCGGTCGCGGTCATTATCGGGATCGATCGATACCGGCAACTATCGGGCACCGCTAAGCATGTAAGGGAAATTGCCGGCAAACGCATTTTAAACATCGAGGGCATCGCCACGGCTGTTGGAGATATCGATGAAGCTATTCGCGCTTTGCGGAAATCAAGGTTGGAAGCAGCGGGTCATTCTCTCTGACTCGCATGCTCTTCGTCACCGACACTCACGCACTCATTCATCATATCACGGGCCGGAAGAGAAGGCTTGGCCGGAGAGCGCGCGGCACGTTTGAACGAGTAAAGCGTGGAGCTGATGCGGTGCTTGTCCCGTTTACTGTTCTTGAAGAAGTAATGCTTCTTTCCGAAGCCGGCAAGGTTCGCCTTCCGCTGCCATTCCGCGACCTGGTCATTTCTCTTGCCCAAGCAGATAATTTTGATTTGGGCGTCAACGACATGCAGCTGCTTCTCGAGGCCGCGTCCTTTACGACTCTTCCGGATCCCTATGATCGTCTCATTGTTGCGCAGGCGAGAGTCGTGGGCCTACCCCTCATTACCGGTGACGGGGAGATTCAGCAATCCGGCTTGGTTCGTACTGTGTGGGATTGACAAGCCGAGGTAGCACGGCAGGCCGGGGTATCAACATCTGCGATTTCCAAGAGACTGGACTCAGTTATTCCAGCTAGTCAACAACGTTTCTTCTGCAGGATGATGTCGGATTTAATGTAAAAGTCCCGATCTCGAAAGAAACCGGGGGCTTTTGTTTTCCGGCGAAGGCCACCGGATAATTTAGGAATCGATAGCCCGTAGAATCCAGACTCAGACCCGACGCCGGTCTCCCGGAAAATCATAGCGTGGTCCGACCCGTGAATCCCGAGATCATCGCAACTGTCAACGCATGGTTTGACAAGCCATAAGATCTAAAATAAGAGCCGCTTATCGTTCAGGGTATCTGGTATGCGACCACTCGACGGCATTACGGTAATTGCTTTGGAGCATGCGGTGGCTGCTCCGTTCGCCACGCGTCAACTTGCGGACCTCGGCGCTCGCGTGATCAAGATCGAACGGCCCAACGTGGGCGATTTCGCGCGCGACTATGACGCAACCGTTAAGGGCATGTCATCGCATTTCGTGTGGCTCAACCGCTCCAAAGAGAGCCTTACGCTCGATCTCAAGCACTTGGGTGCGACGCAAATTCTCGAGCAGTTGCTTGAGCGCGCGGATGTCGTGATTCAGAACCTCGCGCCAGGCGCTGCACGACGGCTTGGCCTCGGCGCCGAATTGGTGCTGCCGAAGTATCCGAGGCTCATTGTCTGTGACGTTTCGGGCTACGGGGATAACGGGCCGTACGCTTCGAGAAAGGCCTACGATCTCCTAGTGCAAGCCGAAGCCGGCGTGCTGTCCGTCACCGGTACGGCCGACACCCCAAGCAAAGTCGGAATTTCTATCGCCGACATCGCGACCGGCATGTACGCCTATTCCGGCATTCTCACGGCGCTTTACCAGCGCGAGAAATCAGGCAAGGGCACACGCATCGAGGTCACTATGTTGGAGGCGCTCGCCGAGTGGATGGGTTACCCGCTTTATTACACGCATTTCGGCGGCACTGCACCGGCTCGCACTGGCCCTAACCACGCCGCGATCGTGCCCTATGGTCGTTATGAAACCGGGGACGGTAAGAGCATAATGCTCGGGTTACAGAATGAGCGCGAATGGGCGGTTTTCTGCGAGAAAGTGCTGCTGCAGCCCGGGTTCGCGCAAGACCCGCGCTATGGCTCAAACTCGAGGCGCGCCGCCAAGCGATCCGAGATCAACGCGCTGATCGCCGAAGTCTTTGCGACGCTTACGACAGAGCAGTTGATCGAACGTCTTGATGCGTCAGGCATCGCCAATGCGCGCATGAACACGCCGGACGAAGTATGGGAGCATCCGCAATTGAAAGCCCGCGACCGCTGGCGCGAGATGGACTCGCCGGTGGGCTTGCTAGCAACGCTGCTGCCGCCGGTGACGATGCCAGGTTTTGAGGCGCGGATAGATGCAGTGCCCGAATTGGGCGAGCACATGGAGCGCATCCTAAGCGAGTTTGGTTACACTAGCGGGGATATTGTCGCATTGCGGAAAGCAGGCGTGGTTTAAGAAAAAATGTCTGCGTTGGATTTGCCTGAGCTAAAATCTAAGGTCGCCCTACCTTGGCCCCGGCTCAGTTGCCGATGCCTCTGAGAGGAACAGCGTATGGACAGTAAAGAAAACGAAATGATGACCCGCGTGGGGCCGGGCACACCCGCGGGCGAAGCCTTACGCCGGTATTGGCTACCCGTCAGTTTCTCGCATGAGATCAATGCGGACGCGCCGAGACTTGTTCGGTGGTTGGGCGAGGATCTCGTCTTGTTCCGCGACGAAGGTGGCCGAGTCGGACTCATGGAACCCAACTGCCCGCATCGCGGCACCTCGCTCGAATATGGTTGGATCGAAGCCGGCGGCCTCCGTTGCTGCTATCACGGGTGGGTTTTCGACGTCGGCGGGCGCTGCATCGAGCAACCGGGAGAGCCGGCAGGCAGCGCCTTCAAGAACAAGATCAAATTAAAGGCCTATCCGGTTACCGAAGTCGGCGGCGTTGTGTTCGCCTACATGGGACCCGGTAAGGCGCCGCCATTCCCGCGTTACGATTTTCTTGCGCGCGAAGATGGCGAGCGGACGTTCGCCGGTTATTTGCGCGAGTGCAACTTCTTAAACCAGCTCGACAACTGCCTCGATCCGGTTCATGCGACGATCCTCCACGGGCGTGAAGTCAACGGCACGAGAGAGAATCCGGAACGGCAAGAGAGTCCAGAGTTCGAGGTACTGTCCGACGATCTGTTCGCAAGCTATGTGGCCCGGCGCCCGGGACCGATTCCCGGAAAAGAATGGCATCGCGAAGTTTCCTACACGCCGCCCATTCTTGTGATCCACGACGGTGGCTCGCTGCCCGGCGATCCGGCTGCCCATTTCGCCGACGTCGCATGGCGCATGCCAGTTGATGATTACAACACGTACTCATTCATCTTGAAGTTTTTCCCTTTCAGGGAGGGCAAATCCACTATCGCACGTAAAAGGAATGTACCGCGACCGCCGCCGCTTATGCGCGGGACGCGCCGTCAATTCGACATGACGACGGTCAATGGTCAGGACGCCGCGGCGCAAATCGGCCAGGGAGCCATCGCCGATCGCACGGCGGAACATCTGGGTTATTCGGATCGCGGAGTGATCCAAGTGCGCAAGCTCTGGATGTCGGCAATCGACGCCGTCATACGCGGCGACGACCCTCCGGGCATCCTACGCGATTTGAAGTCAAACGAGTTGATACACTTTGACGTCATCGGTTCCGGGCGGCTGGTTGACAAAGATCAGATGTTGGACCACTTGCCGCGCGTTATGCGGATCTGAACCGTGCGATATCTAAATCATCACGCCCGCTGGAGCAGCATTTGCGGATTGATCGTGCTAATGCTGGCCGCGCTGAACCCGTTTCGTGCGGAAGCGTTTGCCGCCCAAGTTCAGCTCAATTGGAAAACCGAGTGGGAGTCGACCCAGAAAGCCGCAGAGAAAGAGGGCCGGCTCATCATCTACGGTCCAACAGGGGTCGATCAGCAACGGCTTTACACCGACGTATTCCAGCAAAGTTTTCCGAAGATCAAGGTCAACTACACACCCGGACGGATAAGCGAGATCATCTCTCGGATTATGGCCGAGCAGCGCGCCGGTATTCGCCAAGCGGATCTTGTGTTAGGCGGCACCGACATTTTACTCGGGACTTTGAAAGACAAAGGCTTTCTCCAGCCCATTCGCCCGGTTCTCATGATGCCCGAAGTTCTCGACACCAGCGCTTGGTTCAAGCGCAAGCTCTGGTTCGCCGATACGGAGGATAAATTTGTCGCCATGTGGCGTGCCGTCCCGTACACCGCGGCTTGCATCAACACGAGTTTAGTCAAAGCCAACGAGATCAAGAGCTACTGGGACTTATTGAATCCCAAGTGGAAGGGCAAGCTTGTTTCCCAAGATTTACGCATCGGCAGCGCGCGCAATCAGATGTATGCCATCTACATCCGTGAAGACCTCGGACCCAAGTATTTGACGCGCCTTTACACCGAGATGGATATCACCATTTCGCGCAGCCTGCCGCAGATCAGCGATTGGATCGCGGGCGGCAAGTTCGCCATAGCGCTAGGTGGCATTGAATGCCAGGATATGGCAGCCAAGGGACTGCCTGTCGCACCGATCCATCTTGAGGGACTAGCCGCGGTCGGCGCTGGCACTGATCCCGCGGCGTTTCTCGCCTCCGCGCCCCATATTAACGCGGCCAAGATTTTTCTGAACTGGATTCTCACCCGCGAAGGACAAAATCAGTTTCAAAAACTGACAAGAGAAAATTCGTTCCGGGTGGATATTCCCAAAGAAGGCATCGTCGATCCATTTTTCATCCTCGATCCCAAGCGCGAGTATCTTTTTACCGGGCTCGAGGAATTCAAAGACAAGATCAACGAGTTTCGTCCGTGGCTTGAGTCGTTGGTGCCGAAGAAATGACTATTTTGGCTCGAAGTGAATTCTCCGAAGATCTGCCCGCGAAGAGAAAAGGAGTAGAATCTGATGGACTGACTTTACCGAATCCAGCGTTAAGCCTTCCAGCGCCTATGGTACTATACGGTCGCCGTTCGGCTAAGCCTTGGCCTGAGCTTCTGCCGAAGGCTCACGTCCAGGCCGTATGGAAGAGCAGGACGCTGCCGGATTTGAAATCGACAAAGTCAATAACGCATGCCGGGCACCAACAATTGAGTAAATGAAATCAATTGGTCATGCGGCGCGACGACCAGAATAAGTCAATACGCCTGCCAATTAGGCTTGACACCAATGAGGCTTCGATATAGGCCACAACTTGGCGGGAAGGGGCGGTTAAATTCGTCGCGCATCGCGTTGCATTGTTACCGCCACAGATGATCCAGGTAGTGAAAGGAGTTCGAGATGAAAGAGCGAGTGTTTTTGCTTACGCTGATTTTCTGTTTTTCAGTTATCCTTCCGGGCATTGCGCCTGAAGCCGGAGCGCAGGGCGACCAGTTCTACAAGGGAAAGACCATTCGCATCATGGTCGGCTCGACGGCCGGGGGATTTTACGACCGGTGGGGCCGTCTGTTCGGGAAGTACATGGGCAAGCATATTCCCGGCCAGCCCGAGATCATCGTGCAAAATATGACCGGTGCCGGCTCCGTGATCGTCACCAACCATGTCTACAATGTGGCGAAACCGGACGGTCTGACCCTGGTGATGCCGCTGAACGGGGTCTACATCGACCAATTTGTCGGGCGTAAAGAAGTCCAGTTTGACATGCGCAAGTTCCGATTCATCGGCTCTCCCGTGACTGAATCCATCATTTTCTACATGCGCGCCGACGCTCCCTACAAGTCCATCGCGGATATCATCAAAGCGAAGGAACCGCCCAAGTGCGGCGGCAGCGGAACCGCGAGCAGCGATTATATCCTGTCCAAAGTTCTGGAGGAGACGGTGGGGGCGAAGTTCAACACGGTATTGGGCTACGCCGGCGGCACCGAGATCGATCTGGCGGTGGAAAAAAACGAGGTGGTTTGCCGCGCTCACAGCATGTCCGCCCACTTTGGCCGGGAACCCTTCGATACCTGGCATAAGAGGGGTTTCGACCGGCATCTCGTTCAGACCTCGCGCAAAAAGGATCCCCGCGCGGCCGATGCGCCGACGCTTGACGAACTCTTCGACCAATATAAGGTGCCGGCCAACAGCCGCCGCCTTGCGCAAGTGCTCTTGGCCGCGGGGGATTTTGGCCGGCCCATGATGGTGACGCCGGGCACGCCTGCCGATCGAGTCAAGATTCTAAGAGACGCCTATGTCAAAACCTTGAGCGATCCCGACGTGCTCGAGGAAGCAAAAAAGGGCCGGATGGATGTCGACCCCGCGACCGGCGAAGAGCTTGAAGCCTTGGTGAAAGAAATTTTCGACTCTCCGCCGGAAGTCGTCGAGCGGGTGAAGAAGATTCTCGCCAACTGAGCGAGATCGGAAGTTAGGGCGAGCCGGGGCTTTCTGTTTTTGCGGGAACGACCATGAGCATTGACAGCGTATTACGTCATTGATAATCTGTATATACTTATCGGCTGCGAATTATGGCAAAGGCATTAACGTCACTGAGGCTCGATGACCGTCTCGTGAGACAAGCCCAAAAGGTCTTGGGAGCAAAGAGCAGAACCCAGACGATTGAAATGTCTCTCGAAGCGGTCGTGGAGACCGAAAAACATCGCAAGCTCATCAAACGATACAGCGGTAAGGCAAGGCCCGTTGACTTCGACCGCAGCTAACCTCGCCATTCTCGACACGTCGGTCTACATCGACAATCTGAGATCCGGGCGCTTTAAACAGGAAATCCTGGATTTTAAATTCGTCATTCGTTTAAGCGCCGTAGTGTTGGCGGAATTGTCGAGGGGCGCTCGATCCAGGGAGATGAAAAGATTTGTCGACGATTTAGCGAAAAACCTCCGCATCATCGTCCCCAATGATAGAGAGTGGATTCAGTCGGGACGCATCGTCAACCGGCTGGTCGCGGCCAGAGGATTCGATATTCACAAAACCAGAGAAATTCATTTTGACGTCCTCATCGCGCTCACTGCGCGACGAATCGGCGCTTACCTTGTCACGTGCAATGTCGACGATTTCACCGCTGTGCGGGAATTCTTGGATTTTAACCTTGTGTGCTGGTAACAGTCAAAGTTCGAGGTGTGCGTTTTATCGGGCAGGTTACAGCACTTACGCCGCGGTTTTTGATTCAAAGAACGGACGATGACAACAGAGGTAGACACCCAATCCGTATCCATCGCCACGCAGCTCATCGGTCTCGATGCCAAGTGGCTCCAGCCATTCGATGTCGACGATCCGTTCAATGACAAACTACGGCTGCGTGGATTCGTCTGCCAAAAGCCAGATTACCGGTATGGGGCGTTGGCGATCACCCACGTGGGTGAGGCGGAAATGCCTCAAGTCGTTCTCGCAACCCCGAAGTTGCATTACCCGTTTGGCAAAGACGGCTTTTTTCATTTTCTGCCGATCAAATCAATTCATCTCTATGAAAAGCTTGATGGCACCAACGTGCTTGCCTATCGTTATAGGGATGGTGACGGTCAATGGCGTCTGACTTACAAGCTGCGTTTATCTCCGACTCTGCGCAACAGCCGCTGGGGACCGTTTCTGGACATGTGGCGGGAGCTGCTGCGAACCCATTCGACGATCCCGCAACTCGTCGAAGCCAACGGCTGTCACATCAGTTTCGAGATGTACGGCGCACGCAATCCGCATCTGGTGCTTTACGAGCGCGATTTGGCGGTCGCCGCTTTATTCGGTGTCGCGCGCGATGCGAGCGTGATCCCGCTGCACAAGCTTAAGACTCTGGGTGTTCCCGGCGCTTCATTGTTCGGTGAGATCGCTGCCGGTGAAGACGCCGTCGCGAGATATGGCGAGATCCGCGTCCAGATGGAGCAACGAAATAAACCAGCCGACGACGAGAAATTAACCGGTATCGAGGGCACCGTCTGGTATGTCGAGGAACCTGGTGGCCGCGTCACTCTGTGGAAATGTAAGCCCGAATCCGTGGAAGCGATCCATTGGGCGCTCGGTATCAACAAAAAAGCCGTGATTGCGACTTGTTGGAATCTTCTCGAGACCAGCGACGATCTCAGCTACGAAACGCTCCTGCCCATGCTCGCTGAAGAATATGAACTGCCCGACATTAAGGCGTTCCGGCCGCACATCGATGAATGCATAAGCCAGGTCAAACAGGATTTTGAGTTTAAGGAGCGGGCCTTGGAGATGTACGACAAGCTCGGGGTTTCGATCCATGCTGATAAGGCCGCAGCGATGCGCGCACTCTCTAAGCGTTTTCCTCGAGGCGAAATGAAAAAGGTTTACGCCATCATTGTTGCGAGCCGATAAAAGCAGAGCAGGATTGGTTCTCTGGCTGTTTTTTGAGCCGATGGTTTTCAGTTCAAGCATAGCCCGAATGGAACTCGGTCGTTAAGCCCTCCAGCGCCGTTCGAATCCATCGCATTGCGACGTCTCTGTTGTTCTGCTAGCGTTGCGTCAGAGGATGACAACGGCTTCTATGGGTCATATTCACCAAAAGGTGCGTTTGCGAGGAGAGAAGACCGCCACTGTCCGAATGCTCGTGGATACGGGAGCCACTTATTCAGTCATACCTCCGCGACTTGCGCGAGCGCTGGGGATCAAAAAGCCGCGAAGGCCTGTGAGAGTCCGGCTTGCCGATGGGAAACGGATTCGACTGGGCGCCGATTTGGCAATCGTCCAGATTGACGGTCGCGAGGCGCCGACCACCGTCCTCGTTGGAAAGGTTGACGAGCCTATTCTGGGCGTCGAAGCGTTGGAAGCGCTGGGCCTAATCGTGGATCCGGGTAAAAAGCGGCTTTCTCCATCGCGACCTTACGCGGTTCGCCTGGGCGGTTACCGCTGATCTTGCATTTGCCCGTTGCCAAACCAGACGTGGCAAGCGTCCCGTAATGCTTGTGATACCCGCGCACGATCACAAATAGAAACAGAAAACCGCTTTTACGTCCCTCTTCTTTTGGTTCGGCTTGGGAGCTTCGGTTCGGACCGGGAGAATCGATTTAGGGTTGACCCGAGCCGGCTGGCGGCCTCAAAAACAGCAGCGCGACTCGATGACTGAAGCACGGAGGCCTGGATCAGGCTTTGCTCTAGCTCGCTTTCCTCATCTCCTCGGCTAAATCTCATCTGAACCTCGCTCGGGGCGGAGCGATACTATATGGTGCCGTTTCTGGCGAGGCTTCGAAATCGTAGGCAGCAATCTCAAATTGAATTCCTGAAGTCCACGAATCGCGGCGTAAGACAGTGAAGGTTACGGAAACGATTTTAGTAGTGAAAGTGATACGCTAACGCCGGAAAACACCATCCCCTCGGAGAAAAAGCCTGAACGCACCGGCACATAGCATGGTCCGACCGTGAATTCGCAAGGCCTACCCCAAGTATGATGTCGAGGATGCGCTGGAACGTGGCCGGCCGTGACGGAAATTGCAATTGCCGAACGCGTTAGAGCTGCAAGCGAGGAGGAAAAAACATTGAACCGCAAAGAGCCTAGCGCGGCCGGAGCCGCAACCAAAATTCGGAATGTCTCGCGCAAAGGCGCAAAGGCCGCAAAGAAAGCGTATTGTCATTTCGACCGAAGGGAGAAATCTTTCTTAGATCCCTCGCATTTGCTCGGGATGGCAGGCCTTGCCCGTCACTTGGCGTCTTGGCGTGAGCAAATCCCCGTTTTGGATAGCCACGGGGCACCGGAAAATTTGCGTAAGCCGCGAAAACGTTCACACATAGCAATGCAAAGATGAAGGACTCTCGCTGCGCAACTTATACGGAAGAGCTATTTTCGATACAGCTGTTCGATCAAGCCGCTCTTTTCGATCTCTCTAAAAAAACTCGCATCGACGAAGTCCGCCGGAGCGAAGTTCTTGGTCTTCGGATCAGTCTCGCGTTCGAGCACCGCCTGGAGCGCCTTGTCGTTGGGCGCTGGCAATCGCTCTAACAGATCCACTTGATCGTTATAAAGGTAGGCAGTTTCCTCTGCGCTCAAACCGCCGAAGTATTTCTGCAGCAGAGTAATTGAACCCGTGCGATTGGTCTTAAGAAAATGGATTGCCTCGACGAAGGAGCGGGTCAGCCTCTCGACGACCGTTCGCTTACGCTGGATATAGCCGCGAGTTGTGGCGAAGGTACCCGAAGGCGAAAGGATCTTCAGCTCAACAGCGCTGGTGAGAAGTCTGCCGCCTGATCGCTCCACCGTGAGCGCGGGCAGGCCAGCCAGCGCTCCGACATCAAGTTTGCCCGCGACCATCGCGGCGGCGACCTGCGGGTGGCCGCCAAGCTGCAGGATCGTGACATCTTTGTCGGGCTTCAGGCCGGCCATCGCCAGCGCATTGCGCGTGAAGGTATCGGCTTCCGAGCCGTACTGCGAGACGCCGATAACCGCGCCTTTCAAATCTTCCACACGGCGGACTTTCGAATTGCGGCCGACCATGAGCTTCTGGCTTGAGAGATTGGCCGCCGCGCCGAGGATCGCGATATCGGCGCCGCCCACGCGGGCGCGGGTCAAGGCGGTGACGCCGGCGAACACCACGTCCACGTCGCCGGCAAT
>Ga0209857_1000335_pt1 | contig 10910 bp, 8 predicted proteins | sample GWRWN1_10_20_FD_187226 | JGI IMG/M metagenome (GOLD analysis project Ga0209857, IMG submission 187226) | Riverbed sediment microbial communities from areas with no vegetation in Columbia River, Washington, USA - GW-RW N1_10_20 (SPAdes)... | ecosystem: Environmental > Aquatic > Freshwater > River... | reverse complement strand
CGGAAGTGATATAAAATTGCGAGGACTCGTCGGAGTTGAATGCGCAGGCGCCTCTGAGTGATGGCGGGAGTTCGAATCGGTCTGAGAAAAATCAACCATCGCGCTGTTTCGCCTGGCTTCTCCGTCGGTTTTGCACATTGCAGCGATCTCGGTCCAGCGCGATCTTTTCACTCTCAATCTTTATCAGATACCCGAAGGCACGGGTTCCGGCTTCGTCTGGGATTACAACGGAAATATCATTACCAATTTTCACGTAATTCAAAATGCTGACGTCGCCCAAGTGACGCTAGGGGATCAGGCCACATGGAAGGCGCGCCGCGTCGGCGTGGCACCGGATAAGGATCTCGCCGTCTTGCGCATCGATGCACCGGCGAATCGGCTTCAGCCCATTCCTATCGGTACGTCGAAAGATCTGCAGGTGGGACAAAGCGTCTTCGCTATCGGCAATCCCTTTGGGCTCGACCAATCGCTCACCACAGGCGTCATCAGCGCGTTGGGCCGAGAAATTGAATCTGTGACGCGCCGGCCCATTCAAGGCGTTATTCAGATCGACGCTGCCATCAATCCGGGAAACTCCCGGGGTCCCTTGGTCGATAGCGCGGGCCGCCTGCGGACAGGGTTTTTCAGCAACCGGTTAGCTTAGGGCTTCAACCGGTCGCGCTGCCATTGATGTTTTAGGTTTTTTCCAGAATATCTTTTGGGTTCGACTGATTGTCGTCACGCTCATAGGCGGCAATGATCTCCTGTACCAGGTGGTGACGGGCGACATCCTTTTCGGTGAAGGTAACGAATCGAATCCCGTGGACGCCTCTAAGAATGCGAGAGGCTTCCTTCAGGCCTGAGGGTTTACCGGCTGGGAGATCGATCTGAGTCGCGTCACCGGTGATGACGGCTTTTGAGCCGTATCCCAGCCGCGTAAGAAACATTTTCATCTGCTCCGGGGTTGTATTCTGGGCTTCATCCAGAATCACGAAGGAGTCATTCAAAGTTCGACCGCGCATAAAGGCGAGGGGGGCGACTTCGATGGTCCCTCGCTCGACCAGCTTCCGAGCCCGGTCGAAATCCACCATATCATGTAGGGCATCGTACAAAGGGCGAAGATAAGGATTGACCTTTTCGGCGAGATCCCCCGGTAAAAAACCGAGTTTCTCCCCGGCTTCCACCGCAGGCCGGGTGAGAATGATGCGAACATAGTTATTCTTCATTAGCTCGGCTACGGCCATCGCCATGGCGAGATAGGTTTTACCGGTGCCGGCCGGGCCGATACCGAAGACGATATCGTAACGGCGGATGGCATCGATGTATGCCTTCTGGGCGATGCTCTTCGGCGTGATCGTGCGCTTGTGCGCCGAAATGTAGATCGTGTCGAGGAAAATGTCTTGAAGTTTGGCCCGACCATCGCCGCTTAGAATGCGGATAGCGTAGTCGACATCGCTGGCATAGACCGGGTAGCCCTTTTCCAGGAGGCCGTAGAGCTGGCGGATAATTTGGCTCGTGAGCTCCACTTGAAGCGGATCGCCTTCGATTTCAATGGCGGAACCGCGGACACGGATCCTGACGCCGAGCGCATGCTGCAGGATTTTGATGTGCTGATCGTGTTGCCCCAGAAGATCACGGAGAAGGCGCGGGTCGTTGAATTCGAGATGGCTGGTCTCGATGTCCATTGTGACGCTCGCTGCTTGTTCTTGCTCGTCTTTCACGGGGTCTCTCCTATCAGTTGAACGATGATTTCCCTTGTGCGAGGACGATTGTCGAAGTCCAGCAAGACAACTTGCTGCCACGTACCGAGCAGCGGGCGGCCTTTCTCAATGGGAATGGCCAGCGACGGACCGAAAAGAGAAGCGCGCAGATGAGAAAAACCGTTGTCGTCACCCCAACGATCATCGTGGTGGTATCTTCGGTCCGACGGAATGAGCTGCTCGACGAATTCCTTGAGATCGCGGACCAGGCCGGGCTCATACTCCACGGTGGTCAATGCGGCAGTGGAGCCCGAGACGAAAAGCGTCACTAGCCCGCGCTCAATCTTTTCCTGTTCGATCTGTTCCCGGACTTTGGCGGTAATGTCGATGATGTCGCAGAAACCGGCAGTCTTCTCTGAAAATTTCTTGGTGTGAATCTTGATCACGCGATTAGTCGGTCAATCGTGTCAGGGGGAGGTTGGCAATTAAAGGTAGGCAAAATTGTGAGGTGATGAAAATGCTTGGTGCATATCCAATCGCTACAATCATTTTAACTCTCGGATTAATTCCTCCGCTCGCCTTAGCGCTGCATCGATCTTCCCGGGCTCTTTGCCGCCCGCCTGAGCGAAATCCGGCCGGCCGCCGCCGCCGCCGCCCACCATGCGCGCTAATTCTTTGATAATATTTCCCGCATGATACCGGCGCGTCAAGTCCGGGCTAACGGACGCGACCAGATTGACATTGCTTTCGCCGGCGCTGGCCAACACGACGACACCAGAGCCGAGCTTTTCCGTCAAGTGGTCGGCGATGTCACGCAACTGTTTGGCGTCGACTCCGTCGACTTGGCTTACCAAAACATTTGTGCCATCGACAGATTCCTTCTTAGCCAGCAGTTCGGGAATTTGATCTTTCTCAACCTGGCCGCGCAATTTTTGGATCTCTCGTTCCAATTCTTTCTGGCGTTCTAACAGCTTCCTGACTTTCTCCACAGTGTCGTCAGTGCTGCCGCGAACCAGATTGCCGATCTCTTTGAGCTTTTGTTCATAGCTTCGTATGAGATCCAGGGCTCCCTCACCCGTAAAGGCCTCGACGCGTCTCACGCCGGCCGCTACACCGCCCTCGAATGGAAGCTTGAAAATGCCAATTTCTCCCGAGCGATGAACGTGGGTGCCGCCGCAAAGCTCCGTCGAGAAATCACCGATCTTAACCACGCGCACCCGATCGCCGTACTTATCGCCGAAAAAGGCCAGAGCTCCGTGGCGAATGGCCTCTTCGTAGCTCGACTCCTGGACCGAGACCCCCGCATCCTCACGAATATGCCGATTCACATGAGCCTCGATGGCCGCGAGTTTTTCCCCAGGAATGGCCCCCGTGTGATTGAAGTCGAAGCGAAGCCTCTCGGGAGTCACCAACGATCCTGCTTGCCGAACATGATCGCCTAGCTCCCTGCGCAAAACGGCATGAAGTATGTGTGTCGCTGAATGGTTGAGCATTGTTCGGCGGCGAAACTTAGCATCTACAGCGAGATAAACCGCGTCGCCGACCTGAATGCGCCCCTTTTTTACTCGGCCTCGGTGGACTGTAAGCTGAGGGGTAGGGTGTTGGGTATCAGTGACTTCCACAATATCACCGCGGGCAGTCCTGATGATTCCCCGGTCGCCCACCTGGCCGCCGGATTCACCATAAAAAGGCGTCTTGGCAGTAATGACATCGACTTCTTCGCTTTCAACGGCCTCCGGCTTCCCGTTTCCGTCGCCGTAGATGGCCAAAACTGTGGATTCGTCTTCTAACCGGTCGTAGCCGATAAAGGAGACTGGACGGTCGAGCTGAATCTTTGCATCCATGCTGGTAGTTTCTCGCGCGTCGCGGCCACGGGTGCGTTGCTCTTCCATCAGCTTTTCGAAGCCGGACTGATCTACCGTCATTCCTTCGCCACGCAAGATATCTTCAGTCAAGTCCACCGGAAATCCGTATGTGTCGTAGAGCCGAAACGCGATTTCTCCAGGTAGAACTTTCTTTTTCTGTTGTTTGAGGTTGGCAGTTGCTTCTTCCAAGAGCACGAGACCCTTCTCCAGGGTTTCTCCGAAACGCTCTTCCTCGCCGCGAATTACCTCGCGGATGCGCTGCTCTTCGGTACGGAGTTCGGGATAAGCATCGCCCATTACCGCAGCCACCGTGGAAGCGACTTGGTATAAAAAAGGTTTCTCAAGGCCAATCAACCGGCCGTGGCGCGCGGCTCTTCTAAGCAATCTGCGTAAAACATAACCGCGCCCTTCGTTGCTGGGCATCACGCCGTCGGCAATGAGGAAGCTGACTGCGCGGGCGTGATCGTCGATAACCCGGAATGATATGTCAGCTACCGGGTCGACGCCGTATTTCTTGCCGATTAGCTTTTCCGTCGTCGCGGTCAGAGCGCGCATGAAGTCGATATCGTAGTTGGACAGGACGTTTTGCAGCACCGCCGTAATCCGTTCCAATCCCATCCCCGTATCGACGTGTTTGGACGGCAACTCGGACAGACTGCGATCCTCATGGCGGTTGTACTGGATAAAAACCAAATTCCACAGTTCGATATAACGCGCGCAGTCGCCGTTGACTTGGCAGATATGGCCCGGCTGTCCCTTCATGTCGCAGGCTACCGGTCCGCGGTCGAGGTGAATCTCACTACAAGGACCGCAAGGGCCGGTCTCGCCCATTTCCCAGAAATTTTCCTTTTCGCCGAAGCGTTTGATCCGCTCGGCTGGAAGGCCACTGATCTTGGCCCAGAGTTGCTCTGCCTCATCATCGTCGAGATAAACAGTAGCCCATAGTTTATCCTTCGGTAGCCCCCACTCTTTGGTCAGAAGCTCCCAGGCCCATTGGATGGCCTCGGCTTTGTAGTAATCGCCAAAGGACCAATTGCCGAGCATCTCAAAGAAGGTATGGTGATAGGTATCCCGGCCGACTGCCTCCAGGTCGTTATGCTTGCCGCTGATGCGCAGGCACTTTTGCGAGCTGGTGGCCCGCACGTAAGGGAGCCGTTCCTGACCGAGAAAGACGTTTTTGAATTGCACCATCCCCGCGTTGGTGAAAAGCAAGGTCGGGTCTTTGTCGGGTACCAAGGAGGAGCTCCGCACCACGGTGTGGCCTTGCTTCGCGAAGTAGTCCAAGAAAGATTTGCGAATTTCGTTTCCGGTGACCATGCTCTTTTTCAATCGTCCCCGAGGGGCTTAAGCAAATCGAATATCACTTTGTTACTGTAGCCGCGGCGCTGCAGAAACCCCGCCGCCCGACGAAGTATCTTCGGGTCAGCAAATTGTTTGCTTTTGAATTTTTTCTCTAAAAGCGATTTTGCTTTTTTCCGTTCGTCCACTTGACCAAAGGTCTCGCCCACAACTTCTCGGATCAGCGCCGGGGCAATACCCTTGGTTCTTAACTCCTGCTCGATTCTGTTCGGACCATAGCCGCGCGTTTCAGCTCTGGACCGTGCCCAGTTCCGCGCAAATGTTTCATCGTTAAGATAGTTCAGCGAACAGAGCTTTTCCAATGTCCGTTCGGTGATGGCAGCGGAGTGACCTCTATGGACTAAAAAACTTCGTAGTTCTGCTTCACTACGCGGGCGATAACCGAGAAATCGCAGGGCGCGTTGAAGCGCTTCCTCCTGCGAGTCGGATGGCTTGGACGTGGAGCTTGTTCGCTTCAGGGTTCAACGAAACCTTTCGCTATTACCTGCCTTTGCTTTTTTCCTTTTTCTCGGCGGACGGCGCCTCGGGTTCAGGTCGCTTCAGCCCGACCTTTTCCATCACCTTGACCATAATCTGTTCGGCCGTTTCAGGATGCTCTTTGAGAAACAGCTTCGCCGACTCACGGCCCTGACCAATTCTTTCGCCACCGAATGAATACCAGGCGCCGCTCTTCTCCACGATGCCCATTTCGCTGCCGAGATCGACGATCTCGCCGTCGCGGGATATTCCGGTTCCGTAAAGTATATCAAACTCCGCTTCCTTGAACGGCGGGGCCATCTTGTTCTTAACGACTTTGACCCGCGTGCGACCACCGACGATATTGTCACCATCTTTGAGCGCGCCGATGCGGCGGATATCCATGCGAACTGAGGCGTAAAATTTGAGCGCGTTGCCACCCGTCGTAGTCTCCGGGTTGCCGAACATAACACCGATCTTCATCCGGATCTGGTTGATAAAGATGACGACCGTTTGGGATCGAGAAATGGTCCCGGTCAGTTTACGCAAAGCTTGGGACATCAGACGGGCCTGTAGCCCCATATGAGCATCGCCCATCTCACCTTCGATTTCCGCCTTCGGCACCAGCGCGGCGACTGAATCGACGACTAATACATCAATGGCACCGCTACGGACCAGGGTTTCCCCGATCTCCAGAGCCTGTTCGCCATGGTCCGGTTGAGAGACTAGAAGATCGTCGGTCTTGACACCGAGTTTCTTCGCGTATCCCAAGTCCAACGCGTGTTCGGCATCAATATAAGCCCCCATGCCGCCCTGCTTCTGCGCCTCAGCCACGATTTGCAGCGCCAGCGTTGTCTTACCGGAGGCTTCGGGTCCATAGATCTCGATGACGCGGCCGCGCGGCACACCGCCGATCCCCAAAGCAATATCGAGTCCGAGAGAACCAGTCGAGACTACGGGGACGTCTTTTACTACGCCCCCCTCGCCGAGCTTCATGATCGCCCCTTTGCCAAATTGCCTTTCGATCTGGCTTACGGCGAGATCAATTGCTTTCTCCCGATTTGCGTCCATCTTCCGCCTCCTTCAAAAGTCCCGTTGTGCGCTTGGTCTACTTCGCGAGGGCCACGACCTTCAATGGCTGGTAAGTAGCGCCTTCTCGTTTGAGCTGGCTTTGGAAAAAAATCACTTCTGCCACCGTCGATTCACCGAATTCGTGACCCTTCCATCTTTCAAGTTCTTCCCCGAATTTTCTTGAGGAGCGATCAAACTGCCGCCAACGCCCTACAGTTAAGTGCGGTTGGAATTCTCTTTTTTCAGGCGCAAAGCCGAGCGATTCTAAGACCGTTTCGACTCTTGAGGCCAACGCTGCTAACCCTTTGCCTTCCAGTCCGACCCACAATATTCGCGGCCGTTTTAGGTCCGGGAATACTCCTAAACCTTTAGCATTTATGGTGAAGCGCGGAAAGGGGTGGAGTGCAAGCTCCAGCGCCCGCGCAATAGGTTCGACTTTGTTTTCTTCAATGTCGCCCAGGAACTTGAGCGTGAAGTGGAAGTTCGCCGGCGAAATCCAGCGAATACCCGGAATACGGGGTTTGAGATCGGCGACGACTGCAGAGATCTGTCGCACGGTTTGCGGATCGATCTCAACGGCGATAAAGGCGCGAATCACAGACTACGGCTCAACGGTTTCTGACAGAAGCGTGGTGCGCAACCAGTGGAGGGAGGCTTGCGACGTGCCGATGATAATTCGCTCGCGGTCGCCGTGAAACTGGAAGAGCTTAGCTTCGTGGCCAGCCTCTTGCGCGATACTTATCCAGACGGTCCCTACAGGCTTCTCCGGGCTGCCGCCCAAGGGACCGGCGATGCCGGTAACACTGAGGCCGATCCCGGCACCGGTTCGTTCTCTGATCCCTCGGGACATTTCCAGGGCAGTCTCACGGCTGACGGCTCCATAGCTTTCCAGGGTTGCCGGCTTGACGCCGAGGAAGCGTATTTTGGCATCGTTGGAATAGGTTACCGCGCCGCCATAATAGTAAGCTGAGCTGCCGGCTACTCGTGTGATGCGATGGCTAATGTAGCCGCCGGTACACGACTCAGCGAGGGCCAGGGTTTGCTGCTTTGCCAAAAGGAGTTGCCCGACAACTTCCTCTAAAGTCGCGTCGCCTTCAAAATAAATAAAGGATCCCAGAACTCCGCGAATTTGATCCTTGAGGCGAGTAAAGATTTCCGCACTTTCCTTCCCTCCCTTAACCGTTAGACGTAAGGATAGGTCCGGATAGTGAGCGCGAAATGAAAGTCTGGCATCCGATCCAAGTTTTACGGGCTTTACCAGGTCGTCGAGCTTTGACTCAGTAAGGCCATAAATTTTGAATGTACAGGCGGTAATCTGCTCCGCGTCGGCTCTCTGTCGCACGATCCAGGGTATGACAGTGTCGTTCAGCATCGCCGTCATCTCTTGCGGTACGCCGGACAGCCAAATGAGGGTCTTGCCAGGACCAATAGGGACACGAAACCCGGGGGCCGTGCCAATGGGATTGGGAACTATCACCGATCCTTCCGGAAACAGGGCTTGTTTAAGGTTATTCGGTGTCCAAGCGATGCCGCGGGCCTCGAAGCGCCGTTTCAGATCGTCCGCCACCTGCTCGTCCTGTGCCAGTTTGCACCCGAGAAATTCGGCCACGACTTCGGTGGTCAGGTCGTCCGCCGTTGGCCCAAGCCCTCCGGTGCCGATGATCACATCCCCAAGCTCACTTCCTTGGCGCAGGGCCCAATAGAGTTTTGGTCGATCGTCAGAGACCGTGAGAACCGCCCCCACTTCAACCCCGACCGCAAAAAGCCGATCCGCAATCGCAGAGGAATTGGTATCGACAACTTTGCCGGTGGTGAGCTCATCGCCGGTGCTCAAAATTACCGCTCGTTCAATCATAAAGATTTCCCTGGCTTCGCGATCGGAAATACCTTTTCGATATCAAAAAAACGAAGCAATACAAAGCCGGGCTGAGTGTGGGCTCGGGGAAGCCCGGTTTTACCAAACAGCAAACCCGCCCAACCAAACACCCGCAGGGGCTCGGCTATAAAGGATAAAATGTGATCTAGGACTGTGGCGCGGAGGTAAGTTCGACGAGGAAAATATGCTTTTGGTTATCGAATACCGTCTGCAGGGTAGGCTCGATCAGATCCTCGGCCGGGAACTCAACGCTGAAGGGATCGATGTACTGCTGATCCTTGTAGAGCTCGAAATGCAGATGCGGTCCGGTCGCTCTTCCGGTGGAGCCGACATAACCGATGATCTGTCCCTTGGTGATAGCCGTGCCGTTGCGGACCCCTTCGGCAAACCTATCGAGATGGGCGTAACGGGTTGTGTATGTGGAATCGTGCTGAATTTCCACCGTCTTGCCGTAAACACCATTCCAGTCTGCGAGCGTAATTATGCCATCACCGACCGCGCGAACCGGGGTACCCCTTTTCGCGGCGAAGTCCACCCCCGTATGGGGCACATTGACCTTCAGGATGGGGTGAAAGCGGGAGTGCGCAAAGTGAGACGTGATATTGGTGAACTCCAGTGGGAATCGGAGGAAGGAGCGAGCTAAGCTTCTTCCCTCCAAATTGTAGTAGTTTCCTTGGCCTTTTTGCTTCTCAAAGTAGATAGCGGTCAATTTCTGGCCCGCGCTAATCAGTTCGGCTGCCAGAATACGCAGCGAGGCCTTTGGTTCCTGTCCTTTTCGGCTTCTCTGCTCATAGAGTATTTTGATGCTGTCCCCTTTGCGAACTTCCTTTTCAAAATCGATGTCCCAAGTAAAAATATCAGCCAGTTGAGAGAGTAACGTTGGATGGATACCGGCCTTTTGCCCATCTGCGAAAAGCGAGTTTTCCACCGATGCGCCGACAGTCTTCAGCTCGACGTCGTAGGGTTTTTCGCGCTTCTGAAAGAGAATCCCTCTGATTCCTTTTTCCCAGGTAAGGGTTGAAGTATCGGAAAAGTCGACTTCCATTGCCTTCAGCTGGGGATTTTGACGAGTGCCGGGGGTTAGTTTGGTAAAATAGAAATGGACTTCTTTGCCGGCCGGCAGCAACCCCCGAGGTCCAATGTTGCGCTGAATCGACCGAGTCCAAAGTTGTCGCTCGGTATTTGACAAGCCAAAGCGACTCAATAGCTCCTGCAGGGTATCGCCCACTTTGGTCTGCTGGATGACATGTTCACGCCTTTCCATGGCGTCCGCGGGGACCTCGCTATGGGTCTTGGTCAATCTTCGGATCGGCGGCGCTGGGGCGGTCGTCTTACTTTTGGGAGCTTCTTTGCGGAGGGTTTTTTGCTTAGATCCCTGAGCCGCCGTGGGTTTCATCGCGAAAACAAAGCCGATAACCCACAGCCAAACTAAGGTTCTAAAAACAGAGGGGAATGCTGACAAGTGGTTTTGGCCGGAAAACGTTCCCCTGGTGCCTGTAAGTTTGGTTTCCCGGCGCATAGCAAGAAGTCCTCATTGAATAAACCGTTTTGCTTACCGTGTCAAACGAAAAATTCGTCGGCTAAGCGTTCGATTTCGAGGACTTGGGAGATGATTGATGTCGGGGTGGCTGGGGTAACTTAAATCTCAGAAAAAAATAGCTTCCTGGCCACAATTTCAAAGAGAAAAAGCGCCGCCGCCCACATGATTAAGGCCTGACGCAGCGGTCGGTAGAAACTCGTAAGGTCCTGTTTTTGTAAGTATTCTATAGACTTCGGATTAACTTCTCCGCCGCTGGCTTGAGCCAGTGCATTCAACAAAGGGAGGTTAAAATCAGGTCGCGGCAGTTCGCTGTTAAGCTCGTAAGGCAAGCTGTAACCAATAGGCGGATAAGCTACCCGCCGCCCCCGGCGCTCCTCTGTGAGATCGATCCGATAATCTCCTGGAGCCGTTAAAGGTAGCGCGACCTGGTAATGGCCCGGCGCGATTTTTTGCAGTGCTCCTTCGGCCTTGCTCCCTTTTCCATTCACTGAAAACCGGAACTGGCTGTCGGCACCGATATCATCGTAGACAAACAAATCCAGAAAAGGTCGGTTGGCGGAAAGACCTACCCGTGCCTCGTGCAGGGGTATTGAGTCGCGCTCGTCGTTAGGGCGCAGCCAAGCGAGGACCTTATCCCAAAACGTTTGTAAAGCGCTCCACTGGACCCAGTTCTTGGTCCAACGGCCCTCCATGTCGGTCGTGAAAGCTGCAGATCTTCCTTTCTCAAATCGCCACGATGCCAATATAGGGATTTTTCGGTCGTCCCTCGGAAGCATGAGATCTAAGTGAGCCCCACGCTTTAATTCAGTATCCATGTAACCAAGCAGCCTTGGATAGGGTCTTGCCGAAAATCCCGCAAGTACCTCTGACCCTCTTTCTTGAATCGGGGTCAACTCCCTGTCGCCCTTAGGTTCCTCTGGAGGATTGTCTTGGAGCTGGGCCAGGACAATTTGCGGCAGGGAAGTAGGATCGATGGTCTGATGGAATAAGCCACCACCATATTGACTAATCCGTTTCATGATTCGTATATCGGCCTCCGCGCCGAGGGCGATGGCCGAAACGGT
>Ga0209857_1000331_pt1 | contig 10967 bp, 7 predicted proteins | sample GWRWN1_10_20_FD_187226 | JGI IMG/M metagenome (GOLD analysis project Ga0209857, IMG submission 187226) | Riverbed sediment microbial communities from areas with no vegetation in Columbia River, Washington, USA - GW-RW N1_10_20 (SPAdes)... | ecosystem: Environmental > Aquatic > Freshwater > River... | reverse complement strand
CTCCACGGATTTGAGATCCCGGATCACCGGCGCAACTTCTTCATAGATCGTGTGAAGAAACGGGTTGCGCATCTCTTTGGCTCGAGAAAGAAGCTCTTTTTTAACTTCGTCCATCGGTCGCGGTCCAAAATGGTTTGCAGAATTTGCCATAAAACTTTACCTCCGGCACTGCACCTTGGTCTCTCATGCAACCGTAAACTTTCCTGCATGCTCCGAGTTCAGGGGAGATTCGTCTTGCCCATTAAGTAGCGATCGCACTCTCTAGCCGCGCCGCGCCCTTCGTTAATTGCCCAAACCACTAGGCTCTGGCCGCGCCGGCAATCGCCGGCCGCAAAAATGCCAGGAACACTGGTGTTGAATTGGCCATATTCAGCTTTGGCATTGGATCGCGGATCGCGTTCGACACCGAGTTGCGAAAGAACCGTATCCTCAGGGCCCAGGAAACCCATCGCGAGTAAAACCAGATCCGCCTGTAAAACCCTCTCTGTGCCGGGAACCCGCGTGGGAATAAAAGCTCCCTTCTCATCCCTTGTCCATTCTACATCGTAGATGTGGAACTCTTGGACCTGACCCTTTTCATTACCCACGAATTTTTCACCAGTAGTAAGATAGATACGCGGGTCGGCACCAAAGCGAGCCTTGGCCTCTTCCTGGCCGTAGTCCAGTTTATAAACCTTGGGCCATTCGGGCCAAGGATTGTCAGGCTGACGCGCATCGGGTGGACGCGGCAAGATTTCAATTTGTGTGAGGCTCTTGCATTGATGTCGCATGGCGGTGCCGACACAGTCCGTGCCGGTGTCCCCGCCGCCGACGACAATCACATGCTTATCGGCCGCTGAAATATAGTTGCCGTTTTCGTGATCTGAATCAAGCAAGCTCTTCGTATTCGCGTGCAGAAAATCCATGGCAAAGTGGATGCCCTTGAGTTCCCTGCCGGGAATCGGCAAATCACGCGGCTGGGTGGCCCCGCAGCATAATATGACGGCATCGAACTCTTGCTGCAGCCGGCTCGCCGGAATATCGGCGCCGACGGCAATGCTGGTGACGAACTCCACGCCTTCCGCGGCCATAAGGTCAACGCGGCGCTGCACAATGCTCTTGTCCAACTTCATGTTGGGAATACCGTACATCAGCAAGCCGCCGATGCGGTCCGCCCGTTCGTATACAGTTACCAGGTGACCTGCACGATTAAGTTGCGCCGCGCAGGCGAGCCCGGCCGGGCCTGAACCGACGACCGCAACTTTCTTACCGGTCCGTTTCTGCGGCGGGTCCGGGGTTACCCATCCTTGGACAAAACCGTTGTCTATTATCGAGCATTCAATGTTCTTGATCGTCACCGGGAGCTCATTGATGCCGAGCACGCAGGATCCCTCACAGGGTGCCGGACAAACTCTCCCGGTAAATTCGGGAAAATTGTTGGTCTTGTGAAGCCGCTCTAAGGCTTCTTTCCACAGTCCACGGTAAACAAGATCGTTCCATTCCGGGATAAGGTTATTAACCGGACACCCTGAAGCCATACCGCTAATGAGTTGTCCCGTGTGGCAAAACGGAATGCCGCAGTCCATGCAACGAGCGCCCTGCTGCTGCAATTTGGCTTCCGAAAAGTGCTCATGAAACTCCTCCCAATCATGCAACCGTTCTAACGGCGAACGGTCCTGCGGCAACTCGCGGTCATACTCCATGAAGCCAGTTGGTTTGCCCATGCTCCTTGCTTCTCCTGCGACACGAAAATATTCGACCGGACGCCTGCGCCTTCCAGCTCAGCCATCCGCTATTCACACATGCAAACGTGGGTTCGTAGTCCCCTTCCGCTCCTAATAAAGCGGAAAGGAGGCGTGGGTCAGAGCCTCTCCAAGTGACCGCGAGGTGCTCAATTTCCGCTGACGCGAGCCGCGTCGTTCTTGTTCGCTTCAAAGGCAAACATGAGCGCTTCGTCGCCAACCAATCCCTTGGCCTCTGCTTCTTGTAAAGCCTCGAGCACGCGACGGTAGTCTCTTGGCATTACCTTGACGAACTTCGGTGCGGTTTCCTGCCACAGCGCTAGAAGCTGCCACGCGCGTGCGCTGTGTGTATAAACCGCATGTCGCTTGAGTAACTCCTCCACTTCTTGCAAATCTCGTTCGTCCAATCGCTCAAGCGTCACTGTTTCGAAGTTACAACGGTTCTTGAACGTCCCATCTTCGTCCAGTACGTACGCCATACCCCCTGACATCCCGGCGGCAAAATTCCGCCCCGTTGTCCCGATAACGACGACCCTACCCCCGGTCATATACTCGCAACCGTGGTCGCCTACGCCTTCGATTACGGCACGAACACCGCTGTTGCGTACGCAGAAGCGCTCGCCAGCCATGCCGCGAATATACGCCTCGCCCCCGGTGGCGCCGTAAAAGGCCACATTGCCAACGATGATGTTTTCCTCGGGAGCAAAAGTAGAACCCTCCGGCGGATACAAAATCATCTTGCCACCAGAGAGACCTTTACCAAAATAATCGTTAGCGTCGCCGGCCAGTTCGAGAGTCATGCCGGCCGGGACAAATGCCCCAAAGCTCTGACCAGCGGAGCCTTCAAAGTGAAAATGGATCGTGTCTTCCGGCAAACCCTGCGGTCCAAATCTTCGGGTAACCTCACTGCCAAGAATCGTCCCAACGACACGATTAGTATTGCGGATATCCAACGTCGCTTTGACTTTCTCCCGCCGTTCCAACGCCGGCGCGGCCAAGTCCAGCAGTACCTGGTTGTCGAGGGCGTTTTCCAGCCCATGGTTCTGCGGTATTTGGCAATACCGGCCAACGTCGCGCCGGACCTTGGGTTGATAAAGAATCGCTGCGTAATCCAAACCTTTGGCCTTCCAATGTTCCACAGCGCGGCGCACTTCGAGCCTATCCGAACGGCCGACCATTTCGTTGACCGTGCGAAAGCCCAGCTTGGCCATATGCTCGCGCATCTCCTGGGCGATGAAGCGCATGAAATTCACCACGTGGGCTGGATCGCCCTCAAATTTCTTGCGCAACTCGGGATTCTGCGTGGCGACCCCCACCGGGCAGGTGTCGAGGTGACAGACCCGCATCATGATGCAGCCCAAGGTCACCAAGGCAGTGGTTGCAAAACCGAATTCCTCGGCGCCGAGCATCGCAGCAATGACGACGTCGCGGCCGGTCTTCAGCTGGCCGTCGGTCTCCACGGCGATGCGGCTGCGCAGGTTGTTAAGCACCAGGGTCTGGTGTGTCTCCGCGAGTCCTAGCTCCCAGGGCAGGCCCGCGTGCTTGATACTTGTCTGTGGCGAAGCTCCGGTGCCGCCGTCATGGCCGCTAATCAAAACCACATCTGCATGGCCTTTGGCGACGCCCGCGGCAATGGTTCCGACGCCGATTTCAGAGACGAGCTTTACGCTAATGCGCGCGTGATGATTGGCGTTTTTGAGATCATGGATCAGTTGCGCCAAATCTTCGATGGAGTAGATGTCGTGGTGCGGCGGTGGAGAAATCAAGCCGACACCCGGGGTCGAGTGGCGCACTTTGGCGATCCACGGATAGACTTTTCGACCGGGTAACTCGCCACCTTCTCCTGGCTTGGCACCCTGGGCCATCTTGATCTGGAGCTCCCGCGCTTGCGTCAGGTAATAACTCGTCACGCCAAATCGTCCCGAGGCAACTTGCTTAATAGCACTATTGCGCGAATCGCCATTGGAATCTGGAACGTAACGCGCCGGATCTTCACCCCCCTCACCTGTATTGCTCTTGCCGCCGATGCGGTTCATCGCGATGGCCAGGGCTTCGTGCGCCTCTTTGCTTATCGAGCCGTAGGACATGGCGCCGGTCTTGAAGCGTTTTACGATCGCATCCACCGGCTCCACTTCGTCAATTGGAATCGGCTTGGAGGCGTATTTTAGTTCCATCAGGCCACGCAACGTCGCCAGGCGCTCGGACTGACCATCGATAAGCTGGGCGTATTCCTTGAACGTTTTGTAGTCGTTGATACGGCAGGCTTTCTGCAGCAGATGGATCGTCCGCGGATTGAAAAGATGCAACTCACCGTCCTTGCGATACTGATATTGACCGTAGGCTTCCAGTGTATGGCCGTTCAACGGATAGGTCGGAAAGGCCTTGGCATGTTGCTGTTGCGCTTCCCGCGCGATTTCTTCTAAGCCGATGCCGCCGACGCGAGACGGTGTCCAGGTAAAGTACTTATCCACCAGCTCTTGACCGAGCCCCACGGCTTCGAAAATTTGCGCGCCGCAATAGGACTTGATCGTAGAAATCCCCATCTTCGCCATGACTTTTACGACGCCTTTATAGATGGCTTTGTCGTAACCCTTGATCGCCTCGTGATACGTAATGCCTTTCAGCATGCCTTCGTGGATCATGTCGTTGAGACACTCGTAGGCCAGGTAAGGGTTGATGGCTTGCACTCCGTAGCCGACCAAAAGACAGAAATGATGCACTTCCCGGGGTTCTCCCGATTCCAGCACCAACCCCACTCGGGTGCGCGTGCCGCGGCGGATGAGGTGATGATGCAATCCGGACGACGCCAGTAGAGCCGGGATCGGCGCGTGGGTTCGGTCAACACCTTTATCGGAGAGGATCAAGATCGTGGTGCCGTCCGCAATCGCTTGGTCCGCGGCTTTAAACAATCCCTCCAAGGCCCGCTCCAAACCTGCCTTGCCTTCGTTCGGATTGAAAAGAATCGGTAGCGTAAGCGACTTGATTCCCGGCATATCGATCTTGCGCAACTTCTCCATATCTGAGTTTTTCAGAATGGGATCGGGAAGCCTAAGCTGGCGACAGCTTTCCGGCTTGGGAGCGACCAGATTGCCTTCCGAACCCAGTGTCAGCGTCGTTGAGGTAATCAACTCTTCACGAATGGGATCGATGGGCGGATTGGTCACTTGCGCGAAAAGCTGTTTGAAATAATTGTAAAGCAACTGCGGTTGATCGGACAAAACCGCCAATGGAGTATCCGTGCCCATTGAGCCGACGGGTTGAATACCATTTTGTGCCATCGGTCCGATGTTGATGCGGAGATCTTCGAAGTTGTAACCGAAAGTCTGTAAACGCTGCAGGGTCGCTTGATGATTTGGCGTGGGCTGTTGCTCCGAGACGTTGGGAAGCGCGTCGAAGTGAACCAGGTTTTCCTTTAACCACTTCCTGTAGGGCTGAGCCGCCGCCATCTCTTGCTTTATCTCTTCGTCAGTGATGATGCGCCCTTCACTGGTGTCGACCAGGAACATGCGACCGGGCTGCAAACGCCGCTTTTCCAAAACGCGTTCCGGCGGCACATCGAGCACGCCGACCTCCGAAGCCATAATAACGAGATCGTCCTTAGTGACGTAATAGCGCGATGGACGCAAGCCGTTACGATCCAGCACGGCACCCACGACCGTACCGTCGGTAAAAGCGATCGATGCGGGACCGTCCCACGGCTCCATCAGACTGCTATGATATTCGTAAAAGGCCCGCTTTTTCTCGTCCATGCTCTCATGATTTTCCCACGGCTCCGGGATCATCATCATGACCGCGTGGGGGAGAGAGCGCCCGCTCAATGCCAAGAACTCAAGACAATTGTCGAATTTCGCTGAATCGCTACCGTCCTCTTGGATGATGGGGAAGACCTTTTTCAGATCATCACCAAATAGCTCCGATGCCAGCATCCCCTGGCGCGCGTGCGCCCAGTTCTCGTTGCCGCGAAGCGTGTTGATCTCGCCGTTGTGGATGAGATACCGATAGGGATGCGCACGTCCCCAGCTAGGGAACGTATTGGTGCTGAAACGGGAGTGGACAACCGCGATGGCAGACTCCACCGATGGATCCGAAAGATCCGGATAGAAAGTGATCACCTGTCTGGGTGTCAACATCCCCTTATAGATAATTGTCCTGCAGGAGAAACTTGGAATGTAAAAGAAATCTCCACCCGGCAGTCGGGCATAACGAATCGCATTCTCTGCCCGGCGCCGAATGACATAAAGCTTACGCTCAAATGCGAGGTCGTCCTCGATACCTTCGCCTCGGCCGATGAATACCTGCCGGACGAACGGCTCGTAGGATTTGGCCGTCTCGCCCAGATACAAATTATCCGTGGGCACCTTGCGCCAGCCAAGAAGACGCTGCCCCTCGCTGGCTATGATTTCCTCAAGAATCTTTTCAAATTGCCGTCGTTGATTGCGATTGTCCGGTAGAAAGAGCATGCCAACGCCGTATTCGCCCGGATCAGGCAGCTTGAATCCGAGTCCCTCGCAAGCGTCTTGGAAGAAAGCGTGAGGCACTTGAAGCAAGAGTCCCGCACCGTCACCCGTATTTTCTTCGCAACCACAGGCCCCGCGGTGATCGAGATTTTGCAACACCGTCAGCGCCTGCTCGACAATTTTATGGGACTTCTCACCCTTGATATTGACGATGAATCCAACGCCACAGGCATCGTGTTCAAACCTCGGATCATAAAGACCCTGTTTGGGAGGGAAGTTGGCGCTCTCCATATTCGTATTCTTCACTGGATTAGATCGCTCCTTCTGGTGTCACAAAAAAGCGGATGCGAGGGTTGCAGTACGGTGGCACGCCGTGGCAAACAGTTAGGCCATATCGAGAAACCCACGTTGCGTCAATAACAATTCGTGCCCGAAGCATCACTTTCTTTTCGCGTTCGAATGTTCCGACAAGCTTTGATCGAGATCCAAGGCTTGGCTTTCCTTCGCCGTGGAAAGCACCACCTTCGTGACTGTCCGCGTTACTCCTTCCACAGAACGAATTTCACCCAGCAGTCTTTCCAAAGAGCCGGTGTTCGCTGACTTCACTTTGAGGATAAAGCTTTCATCTCCCGTCACGTGATGGCACTCGAGCACATCGTGGCGCTGCAACATCTGCGCGGCAAACTTATCCATGTCTCGTTGCTTACCGATGGACACGCCGATAAAGGCCGTTATGTCCTTGCCGACCTTCTTGCCATCAACGACAGCCTGATATCCTTTGATGATCCCACCTACCTCCAGCTTCTTCACCCGCTCCATTACAGCCGGCGCCGAAAGCTCTACCTCTTCAGCTATATCAGCGAGGCGAGATCGTCCACTATTTTGAAGAATAGAAAGTATTTTTAAATCTATATGGTCGATCAAGTTAATTCTTTTAGGTCGAAGTAGATAAAAACTTAAGTTTCTTATGTCATCCACGAAAAGAAATGTCAAGACCCTACTGGCAAAAGTTAGCTCTTCGGCAGAAGACCCAAAGGGCATCGGAAGCATTCGGCGAATGTTTGTGACGCCGAACGAAGACGCCCATCTCCATATGCTTGAACTAAGGAGCGAATTTGTGCAACGAAACCAAATGGAAACCGGCCGAAAGCAACAAACCAAGAGTGTTGGGAGTCGCTGTCAGCTGCTGATATAGCGCTCGAGCTGTTCGATGATGAACTTCTGTTCAGCGATGATGGATTTTACGAGATCGCCGATGGAGATCACGCCACGTACTTCGCCGGCTTCGATAACCGGCAAATGGCGGATCCGTATCTCGGTCATCAAGGCCATACACTCTTCGATATTCTGCTCAGGCTCCGCATAGGCAACACGCGTCGTCATAATCTCTTGGACCGCGGTGGTTCTCGAGGAACGGCCCTGGAGAATGACTTTTCGTGCATAGTCGCGTTCCGAGATGATTCCCACCAGCTTCGCCCCTTCCATAACCAACAGCGCCCCAATCCCCTTATCGGCCATGAGCTTCATCGCATCGTACACTGATGCATGGGGCCCGATCGACCATACGTCACGTCCCTTCACCGCTAGGATGTCTCGAACTCTTGTCATGGGAGACCTCCCCTTGAAGATGCAGATACAGACCCAATGATTTCCAGAAGATCCCGCGAGGTAGCAATAGTGAATCTACTGCGCTCGCTATATTTTGTAAAGCGAGATACCGAGGTCGATTGGTTTAGCTATGAAGAAGAAACCGTTGTTTCGTAGGACAATGATATGCAAGGTCAATTTCGAGGTGTGTTTTCGCTGTTCGCGTTCGGAGTCAACCCTTCCATGGCCCACGGGCACGGGACGAGAACACCGGGATTGTCCTCGATAAGTTTTCGGAGCAAGAGACGTGCTCGTTCATCCGCCACATCTAACTTTGCGGCCTCGACCAACGCCCAAACTGCTTCTACGATCTTAGTCTGCCCCTTAAGGCTCACGCCTAGGTTGCGATAACCGCTGGCGCGCGTCCAATTGACCTCTATGGCCAATCGGCAATGTCGTTCCCCTTCTGCGTAGCAATGAAGCATGTTCAGGCAATAGGCCGTGTTATTGTGCAGCACATAGACGATCTTCTTTTGCTTCGGGTTCAACCCTAAAGCGGTCTTGAAATGTTTGAGGGCGGCTTCAAACTGCTGTTCGTCTGTTGCAATTTGGCCCAGGGTAAGATGGCAATGAGCTTTTTGTTCGTCGCTGTTGCTCGTTTCAATGAATCGGTGAAGCAACGCCGTTGCCGCGTCCACCTTTTGTATCCCACGGTAAAAACCAACAACAAATAGCAGCCACCGAAAGTAATCACTTTCCGACTGACTATTTTTGAGTCGCTCCAGCAGCAAACTCTCTGTATCCTGCTCGTGAACCGGGGCTTCCATTTGGGGCATCTTTTTTTCGAAGGTGCTCATGCGGCGATCCATACAGCAATGCCAATACCAAGTCGCAATTGACTAAGAAACCACCCAATTAGGAATAGAAGTTCGGTGGGATGAAACCGGAAAGAGTGCCAGAATGGCAAAACTAAGATTTAACAATGAAAATGAGGCATCGTGGCCCGATGAAGATTCCGCAAACCTGCCAATCCCTTATTGAGAAGGACTCGCGTTGGGTGTGAACTTCAAGAGTTGCACCACGCCAAGCGGTCTGAAGACTTTTTTGTTTGGTTTGTCCGCGGTGATTCAATAATTGCCTGGAGTTTCGGGTTTGGTCTTGAGTTTAAACTCGGAGCTCGAAGGCTTTGAATGGAAACCAGCACGCGTGCCGGGCGGCCCCTGGTTCTCGAAAGGTTAGGTGCTGCCTCTAGTGATTAGAGTTACATGCGGCTGATTCTTATATACCGAACGATGGCCGGCAGGTTTTTAACCAACATATAGCCAATCGCTAAAAGGCCTAACGTGCCTACCACGGATCTCATCCTGCACTCTCGGTTGTTCATTTGCCCCATGTTTGCCTCCAAGTCTTCCGACGACACGTCGACTCGTTTCACCTTTTCTATGGATTGAGTTTAACAAATGGGCTGCGCTACCTCTACACGCCTATGGTTGTCTTGGAAACTCTTGCGTGTTGAAACGTAAGAAACGAAACATCGACACGCCGGAAGTACTCGAAGCTCGACCCCTTTGCAACCACACCTGCAACCGGCATCGTAACCCCTAACATCGGCGCTCTTGGTCACGAATGCCATTCTTTTCCAACCTTGTTGACCGACCCCATTCCAGGCGCGACAATAGAGTCAGAGGGCTCACAACTGACACATTGGGGTTACGACCATGGAAGACAAGAAGTGCCCAGTGTTTGTTGACGGAAAAGAGTGTGGTCGCCCCCTGACCCTGGTCGACCTCGAAAGCGAAAAAATAGCGCGATACGACTTAGCGACCTATGAATGCAGTCTCGGTCATCGCTCGTATATTCTGCTCGAGCCCAAAACCCGAAATAGCTCCTAGCCCTGAACAGAATGCTTAATCTGTTTTGCTTTGTTAAACCCAAAGATAACCTTGCGTCGGGTAGCCGATCGCTTTAGGAATGGACACCAGGCCATTCTACGGTCTCTCTGAGCCTTTCTCCCTTCTTCATGGGATCAAACGAGCGCTCCTCCATGTCTCCCTAGTATTGCTCGAACACGTCTGCGATTTCTGGCCATAATTGTCTTCGCGATGGTGCAATTCGTCAAATTCCTTGCTCGATGCTATGCTCGGCTCAACTCCTGACCCCCGTGGCTAGCTGGGAAACTCGCCAGCACCAGCCACGGGGTGGCTACTTGAAAGCATTAAGAGAGTTGCAGGAGGAAGGTAAAGAAACAGAAGAAGTAAAAATAAAGCGGCCCGGGCAGTGCGCTCCAGGAGAGGACAAAGAAACATGACTATTGAGGAAGCAAAAGCCAAAATCTTCCACTGGCTCTGCAGTCGGTACCACGATCCTGGACAGGGAAACGAGTATATCGATAAAGATATTGTGAGGGAGGCTATAAATATTCCTGAAGAAGTTTTTGAAAAAGCGTTGAACGAGTTTGTGGACCCCGGAGCTCACGACTGCGTAGAAGTTGAAATACCAACAGGCCGATTGAAGTTAGGAACTGGCGGCCTGCAATTTTGCGAGGCGGGAACGAATCCGTTTACGTAGACTGAAATAAAAACGGCCGGGCGGTGCTACGAACACCCGTTTACCCCGGCTTAGGAAGAAGCCCGACCCTGTGCAGAAGCTACGCTTTCGTGCGTAATATATCGCAGTGCTCCCACATTTCTACCGTCTGCTGTCAGTCTAGAGTATGCCCGATGTCTAACTCGCCGATCTCTGAAACGTTTTCCGGACCAAACCAGCCACTGATTCCGGAGCAAAAAAGCCACCCGTTCCGGCGCAATCCGGCCAGCGTTCCGGAGCAAAAAAGCCACCCCGCTTTTATGGGGTTAGGGTGAGCTAAGCGACGCTGGGTAACCCGGCTGTTACAATCCGTGCCTTAATCACAAGGAGGATTGAATGGCCAACCGGAGGTTATCCATGCGCAAGATCAAAGAAGTTCTACGTCTGAGCTATCAGGGCGGGTTCAGCACTCGCCAGGTGGCGCACAGCTTAAATATCAGCCGCAGCGCGGTCAAACAATATCAGGAGCGGGCCAAGAAAGCTGGGTTGGCCTGGCCCTTACCCGACACTCTAAGCGATCAGGAACTGGAGCAGAAACTTTTTCCCCCGCCGCTTGTGCTCGAAGCACCCGCCCAAGCGCTGCCGGACTTTGAGTATATCTACCAGGAGCTTAAAA
>Ga0209857_1000329_pt1 | contig 10989 bp, 9 predicted proteins | sample GWRWN1_10_20_FD_187226 | JGI IMG/M metagenome (GOLD analysis project Ga0209857, IMG submission 187226) | Riverbed sediment microbial communities from areas with no vegetation in Columbia River, Washington, USA - GW-RW N1_10_20 (SPAdes)... | ecosystem: Environmental > Aquatic > Freshwater > River... | reverse complement strand
GACGTAGAGGCCGAACAGGACGAGGATGCCGCCGAGCACGCTCGGGAAGTAGCCGGGTCCCATTCGCATCGTGCTGCCGAAGGGGTAACCACGGGCGATGAGGATCGACACAGCGCCGGTCGTGATTAACATGATGCCGGCCCAGAAATCTTTGTTGTTGTTCAATGCAATTTTCATTGGTGAAATTACATTACAATACGGTCTCACCACGAAGGCACGCCCTCCGCGCTGGTAGGTTCAAAACGTTCAAATCGTTCAATACGTTCAAGTTGTTCAACGAATTCATTTCGCCGGACGGCTTGAACGATTTGAACGGCTTGAACTACTTGAACGGTGCGCACAGCATTCTATGTGCCCTTTGCGGTTAAATCTCTCTTCAGAACTCCTACTCCGCTTTGATGTTGGCTTCCTTTATGACCTTTCCCCATTTAGCCGTCTCGGCAACTATATACGGGCCGAACTCGGTGGGGGTCATTTTGTCCACTTCTGCGCCTTGGTCCCCGAACAGCTTCTGTGTCTCCGGCGAGCTCAGGATAGCCGAGATTTCCTTGTACAGCCGGTCGATGATCGGGCGCGGGGTGCCTGCGGGCGCAAGGACGCCCCACCAGTTGTTCGCCTCGTAGCCGGCGACGCCGGCCTCGGCGATCGTCGGCACATCGGGTAAGGAGACGCTGCGCTTCGCTCCGCCGGTGCCCAGCGCCTTAACCTTACCGGACTTGATATGGGGCATGAACTGAATGAGCGAGCCAAGCGCGGCCTGCGTGTGACCTCCAATCACGTCGATCATCGCCGGACCGCCGCCTTTGAACTGAACGATGCCTATGTCGGCCCCGGTCAGTGATTTGAACAACTCGCTGCCGAGATGCTGGAAGCTGCCGACGCCCGCCGACGCGAAATTCAGCTGGCCGGGTTTTTCCTTGGCGAGCGCGATGAGCTCTTTTACGGAGTTGACCGGAACGCCCGGATAGACGGCAAGAACGTTCGGGCCGGTTCCAAGCTTGGCGATCGGGGCGAAGGCTTTGACCGGATCGTACGAGAGTTTGTAGAGCGAGGTATTGATCGCGTATGCGGAAGAGATGATGAGCAGAGTGTAACCGTCGGGCTCCGATTTCGCTGCGGCTTCAGTGCCGATGACGCCTCCTGCCCCGCCGCGGTTGTCCACGACAACTTGTTTGCCGAGCCGTTCGGTCAATTTGGTGGCGATGAATCGTCCCACGATGTCGTTGCTGCCGCCCGGCGGAAAAGGAATGATGAGGCGCACGGTCTTGGTCGGATAGCTCTGTGCCGCGGCCATCCCGGAGCTCAGCGCAACTCCACAAACGAGGATCATCGCGAAGAGACTTTTCACTTTGTGCTTCATTTCGCCTTCCTCCTTACTCTTTGTTCTCTAGAAACGTTCCAAACGTTCAAGCAGTTCAATCGCTTCGCTCCGTTCAATCACTCCACTCAGCTTCAAACGTTTTTAACCGCTTGAACGATTTGAACGGTGATAGCCTCACGAAGAATCCCGTGGAACGGTTGCATTCTATATCCAATGCGCCACAGGCGGTCAAACTTCGTTGCATCCGTAGAACTTAGCTTCAGGTTGCAGGGCGACTTGATTGCGAATAATTTGCCAGCCAAGGCGGGGTTCCATTTGAGATAGAGGTAACGATGAAGATCGCAGTGATCGATGACTATCAAGACGTGTTCCGTACCCTTGGGTGCTACCCAAAACTCCAGGGGCACGAGATCCTAGTCTATAACGATACAGAAAAGGATCCGGATCGTCTGGCCGAGCGCTTGAGAGAGGCCGAAGCCGTCATCCTGACCCAGGCACGCTCGCCTTTTCCGCGCGCGTTGATCGAGCGTCTGCCGAAGCTCAAGCTCATCAGCCAGACCGGACGCAGCACAGGACACATCGACATCGACGCCTGCACTGAGCACGGGGTGGTGGTTTCGGCGGCCGGCAAGGCCACGGCGCATCCGACCGCGGAGCTTACCTGGGGTTTGATCCTCGGCGTGCTGCGGCACATCCCGTACGAAGCGCAGCGGCTGAGAGAGGGGCACTGGCAATCGACGGTCGGGGTTTGCGTTAAGGGAAAAACGCTCGGCATCTACGCCTATGGCCGCATCGGCAGCCTGGTGGCGAATGTGGGACGCGCCTTCGGCGCTCGCGTAGTGTGCTGGGGTCGAGAAGGTTCGCTGGCGCGCGCGAGAGAAGCCGGATACGAGATCGCGCAAAGCCGAAGCGTCTTCTTCGCTCAAAGCGAGATCCTGAGTCTCCATCTACCGCTCAACAGCGAGACGCGTGGCATCGTCACTGCTGGGGACCTCGCGTCCATGAAACCCACAGCGCTTATCGTCAACACCAGCCGCGCCGGGATCATCGCGGCAGGCGCGCTGGTCGAGGCTCTAAAGGCCGGTCGCCCGGGTTTTGCAGCGGTGGATGTGTTTGAAGATGAACCGGTGACCGGCGCAGCTCACCCGCTGCTTAAAATGAATAACGTGATTGCCACGCCTCATCTGGGTTACGTCGAGAGGGAAAATTATGAGCTTTATTATGGACTCGTCGTCGATCAGATTCTCGCCTACGCGGGTGGCAGCCCCATCAACGTGCTCAATCCCGCGGCGATTGGCAAGAAGTAAATAAGAAAATGGCCGGCGAAGCCGTCAGGCGGAACGGATAGGGTGAAGTTGGGAGCGGGCTGTCCTACTTTGATTCGCTGCAGATCCGTTGGACTCAGATCGGTGCCACCCTTTGGACCCAGTTGGGCCAACGCCGGGGAATAGCTGAACTACAGTATTGCTACGGGTTTAATTCCCCGCAGCTTGCCGCGTCGTGACCATTCCGAGTCTTCCCAAAGTCCGTCATTCCCGCATGCTTTTAGCGGGAATCCAGGCGAAACTCGGACTGGACCCCCGATAAAAACATTCGGGGGTGACAACTTTAGCGAAAATTATCATAAAATTCTTTTTTCGATACCCCGCAGCTTTGCTGCGTGGTAGTTCATTTTTATATCTCACGTCTTTTTGGTCTCTACAATTCGTCTGAAATTACGACCTGCAATGGCGCGAAAGAGATTTGGAGTCGCCTGTTTAAACCAGCAGATCAACGCCAACCAATGCGGCAGCACGACTTCGAAGCGCCTGCCCTCGATGGCCTTGATTATTGCTGCTGAGACAAATTCCGGGCTGACGACCAACGAAGCGGGAGACTTCGGCGGCGTGTCGTCGAACGATTTGTTGAAGTTTGTTCGCACCGGACCGGGGCAGATAACGGATACGTTAATTCCAAGGGGTGTGAGCTCGTAGTAGAGGCTTTCACTCAGCCCGTTCATGGCGAACTTCGAGGCGCAGTAGCCGGCTATGTTCAGTGCGCCGATCTTGCCCGCGACGGAGGAGATATTCACGATATGCCCGCTGCCTCGCGCGATCATCGACGGCAGAGCTGCGTGCGTGCAGTAAACCACGCCGAGGTAATTGGTTCGCATCAATTCTTCGATGACCTCGATGGGCGTTTCGGCGAAAGGCTTGCGCATGCCGATTCCGGCGTTGTTGATCAGAATGTCGATCTTGCCGAATTTGGAGAGAACCCCTGTAACCATTTCGCGAACTTGATCGAGCTTAGCCACGTCGCACTTGATGGCGGTGGATAAAGGGCTCGTACGCTGCATTTCGGCCGATGTTGCTTGCAATCGTTCCAGCGAACGACCACAGCCGACGACGATCGCGCCCCGTGTCGCTAGATCGATGGCGAGGCGCCGGCCAATGCCATTTGATGCGCCGGTGAGCAGTACAACTCGGTCCTGAAAATTCATTTTGATACTATCGATGCTCTATCCTTTGTCTTTCGCCCGCCCTGTTTCATTTCCCTCAACCTGCCTTAACGGAAGGTTCCCTGGATGCTATGCTCGAAGTGAAGCATTTCGCTGTGTGAAGAGTCAAGATGAATGGCAATAATGGCCATCCAAAACGCCGTCGAGTCGTCGTAACAGGGTTAGGAGCGATGAGTCCCAACGGCGTTGGGATCGAGGAGTTTTGGGATGCCACTCGCCGTGGCAGGAGCGGCATCGATACCATCACTTTCTTCGATCCCGAATCTCTCTCGTGCCGCATCGCCGGCGAAGTGAGGAACTTCAAACCGGAAGATTATCTCACGCCGCGGGAGCTGAAGCGCGTGGGGCGCGCGGTTCCTCTCGCCATCGCCGCAACGAAGGAAGCGCTGCGCGTTGCCCAGGTCTGTTTGCACGAAATGAGCTTGGAAGAAAAGCGCTCCTGGGGCGTTGTGCTCGGGAGCGGTGGCGGCACGCCGGACTTTATCGAAGAGCAATACCGGCTCTACTTCAGTGATCAATTGCGTAAAGTGAGCGCCTATAATGTGTCCAGCTCGACCCTCGGCACGATTTCGAGCGAAGTGTCGCTTTATTTTGATTTCCGCGGAGCGAGTCACATGATCTCGACGGGATGCACCAGTTCAACGGATGCGATCGGCTATGCCTTCAACATGATCCGTTTCGGCCTTGCCGATCGTCTGATCACCGGCGGCGTCGACGCGACGATCACGCCGGGGATCATGCAAGGCTTCTGTATTATGCAGGCGGTCTCTACCTCCCATAACGAGAACCCATCCTGCGGTTCACGTCCCTTTGATCGCATGCGGGACGGATTTGTGCTTGGCGAGGGTGCATGGACTTTGGTGTTGGAGGAGCGAGATCATGCGCTCGCTCGCGGCGCGCCGGTTTTCGCCGAGGTGCTGGGTTACGGATCGACTTGCGACGCCTATCATCGCGTCCGTTTGGACCCGAGCGGGGAGGAACCGTCCCGGGCGATGACGATAGCGATCCAGGACGCGGGGATTTGCAAAGATGAAATCGGTTACCTGGCGCTGCACGGTACCTCAACGGTACTGAACGACAAAACCGAGAGCCTGGCGGTCAAACTTTGCTTTGGACAAGACGCGTATCAAATTCCCATGAGCTCGCTCAAATCGATGATCGGCCATCCGCAGGGCGCCTCCGGTGCGGCGGGAGTCGTCAGCGCGATCTTCGGGATGAACGACGGTTTTCTTCCTCCGACAATCAATTACGAGGATCCGGACCCTGAGTGTGATCTCAACTACATCCCCAACCGCGGCATTGCCAAATCCGTCGATTATTCGCTTTGTAACTGCATCGGTTTTGGATCGAAAAACTCCGCCCTGGTTATTGCGCGAGGAACGTTGGCATGAGACGGAGCCACGAGAAAGAGATGATGGATTTTCCGGACAATCCAAAAGAGGTTTTGGCTGGAGAACTCCGCAATTTGCGGATCCTCAATCGCTACCTTGGCGGCTATCGGAGCGTGCTGTCCGGTTTGGATCGACTCGTGGGGGGAGGTAAGCTAAAGCGTTTTTCGCTGCTCGATGTCGGTACCGGAGGCGGAGACATTCCTGCCCGGATTACCAATTGGGCGCAGCAGCGTGGTATCAGAGCCAGCATCGTTGCCCTCGAGCCCGAGCCGATCACCGCCCGGGTTGCAGCGATACTAACCCAAGACCAAACAAATCCCCCTTTCATTCCCGTTTGGCAAAGACTCCCCTCCGCTGTCATTCCCGCGGAGGCGGGAATCCAGTGTGAGAATGAGGGACATTTTCGGCGTTGCGGGATTTCGGTTGTCCGCGGCGACGGCAATGCGCCGCCGTTTCGCGCTGCTTCGTTTGATTTCGTTCTTGCATCGCAACTGCTGCATCATTTTTCCGAGGAGAGGATCATTGCGCTCTTGAGGACTTGGTCGAAGTTGGCGCGAAAAGCGATTATCATCAGCGATCTGGTACGCCATCCGGTCGCTTATTGCGGGATCCGCCTGGTTACGAAGCTATTCACTCGCAACGTCATGACTCTAACCGACGCGCCGCTGTCCGTTCAGCGCGCCTTTACGATGGCCGAGTGGGATGAATTGTTTCGCCGGGCGGAGATCGGACCCGTTCAGCTCTTTTCAGTCTTTCCTTATCGCGTACTGGCGCTTGTCTCACCTAAAAGATGAAGCACTTCGACGTAGCCATTATCGGTGCCGGCCCGGCCGGATCGTCGGCAGCCATTCAACTCGCCGCCAAAGGTTATTCCGTCGCCCTGCTCGATAAGGAGCAGTTTCCCCGAGAAAAGCTCTGCGGCGATTTCTTGAACCCGGTCAATTGGCCGATGCTACGGGAGCTGAAAGTGGAGAGGGAGATTCTCGCGCGCTCTTACGAAAAGGTCACGACGTTTCACTTTACTTCTTTTTCCGGAGAGGAGGCCGAAGTTCCATTGCCGACAAGCAAGGATGGAACCGTTTTCGGTCTTGGCTTGCGCCGCTTCGATTTGGATTATGTCCTGCTGAAAAAGGCAGAGAGCGAAGGCGTGGTGGATTTTCAAGAGTGCAAATTGATAGAACTAAAGAGAGAGTCACAGAGCTGGCTCCTGCGATTTGATCGCGCGGGCATGATTGAGGAACTACAAGCGAGAGTGCTGATCGGCGCCGATGGCAGAAACTCGTGGGTGGCGCACCACTTGGGATTGGCCGATCCGGCGGCGATGCAGGGTCGGTCGGTGGGCTTTCAGTTTCGGCTAAAGTGCACGAATAGAAGCACCGGCAAGGTCGAGATTCATGTTTTCCCGGGCGGTTACGCCGGCGTCGTCGGCCTCGATGGCGATACAGTCACTCTTGGCCTGGCCATTGAAAAGCATCGATTGCCCGATGGCCGGCCGGAGCAGTCTCTTCTGAAGTCTATTTTGCCGCAAAATCCGTGGCTGAAAGAGATGCTTCGGAACGGGTCCGTGAGCGAAATGCGCTCGACTTATCCGGTTTATTTTCCGCCCCGGCGCGCCTATGCCGATGGGGTTTTGCTTGTCGGCGATGCCGCGCGGGTCAGTGAGCCTGTGACTGGCGAAGGGATTTATTTCGCTCTGAAAAGCGGCGTCTTTGCAGCAAAGACCGTGGATGAAGCATTTCAAATGAGCGACGTCTCTGCCGTCCGTTTACGTTCCTACCAGCGGGATTGCCGCTCGGCCTTCGCTGTGCGCCGGGGAATCAATGCGTTGATTCGCTGGCTGATCTATCGTCCCGCTCTGCTTTCTCCGCTGATCCGCTTCTCCGGGAAAAGACGGGGGCTGTTGGGCTCCCTCGTCCATACGATCTGCCAACCTGCCTGAGCTAAGAGACAAAGCGAATGTTATTGATAGCCTCGCATCATGTTGGTTGAGAGTTTCCGCAGCTTGCGCAAATTTTTCAGTGGCTAGTGGCTATTTAAAACAGGGATTTGCTCGCGCCAAGACGCCAAGAACGCCAAGTCCGGAAGTTCAATTTCTTTGCGGCCCCTTCGACTGCGCTGGGGACATGCTTTGCGCCTTTGCGCGAGATATTCCGAGTTCTTGTTGCGACTCTGTCGCGCTGGGTACCTTGTTATTGTCCCAAAACTGATTAGAATGGCGGCACGATTTTCTTTAGGACGATCCAACGATGAGTCAGGAGTTCACCGCCGACGAACAAAGGGCGCTCGCCCCGTTTTTTACTAACCTTGATCGATCGGTTTTCGGCCTCAAGCTGCCGCAGGAAGTCGCGGGCGCTTTATTTTCTCGTTATAGCCGCTCCACAAAGAGCCTGCGGCGCACCTTCTTCGACGAATTTCTCGGCGACCCGAAGCTGGGGCTGAAGGATCTGCTCGGAGCACAGACTTCGGCCAGCGACAATAGTGCGGCGTTAAAAAAAGCTCGTGCATTCTATGACCGTGTGCTGGTCGGCTATGGCGACGATTCCGTGGCGCAGCTCGGCGGCGCGCACATCGCCTGTGAGAATATTTCCAACGTCGCCGCCAACCTCTTGGAGGATGCTAGAATCGGCATCGCGCCACTGGAAAAATCCACTCGCTATGTCCGCTTCGATCAAAAGGACAGCGGCGGCAATTATCTCTATTATCGCGAGCCGAAGATCATGGCGTCGGGACATCGAGATGCTTATCTCGATGTCATGAACCTGCTTTTCGACACCTACTCTCGTCAGATGGAGCCGATGCTCGAATTCGTCGCCAAGTCGCTGCCGATCGACCAGTTGGAGGTGAGAGACCCGACGAGCGGCAAGGCGCTGAGCTACGAGGAGGCCAAGAGTGACGAGAAACTCAAACGCTGGGCAGAAACGGCTTATCGCGCGACTGTGCGCGCGCATGCATGTGACGTTCTGCGCAGCTACTTGCCGGCGACGACTCTGACGAACGTCGGACTTTTTGGCGTGGGCCAGGCCTTCGAATATCTTTTGAGCAAACTTCTTTCGCATGAGCTGAGTGAAGCCAAAGAATTAGCAGCCGCAATGCACGGCGAGCTGAACCAACTTATCCCGTCGTTCGTGAAACGGGCGCAGGCGAACGACTACCTCAGCGGAATATTGGCAACGGCGCAGAGCCTAGCCCAGGAAACACTGAATGATTTTCCGGTAAATTTAAGTGAGCCCGTCGTGCTGGTGGACTATGATCGGCACGCGGAGGAAAAGGTTATTGCTGGTCTCCTCTATCCTCATGCGCGGCAGCCACTCCAGCAGCTGCGTGAGATAGCGTTGCGCATGGAGGCGAATGAACGGCGAAAAATCTTGCAGGAGCACTCCAGCAAGCGGCGGCACCGCCGCGATAAACCTGGCCGGGCGTTTGAGAATGTCTATTATACGTTCGATGTTCTGGGCAACCTTGGGTTATATCGCGATCTCCATCGCCACCGGATTCTGACCCAAGAACGGCAAGCGTTCACAACGGTGCACGGCTATGAAATCCCACGGGAGATCGAGGAAGCAGGTTTCAAGCGCGAATTCGAAGCGTGCATGAACGCCGCGGCAAAGCTTTACGAGGACATTTACCGCGATCTGCCCGGCGAAGCGCAGTACGTCGTTCCGTTTGCGTACAAGATCCGTTGGTACATGAAGATGAATCTACGCGAGGCGGTTCACCTGTGCGAGCTGCGCACCATGCCGCAAGGCCATCCGGATTACCGGTTTATCGCGCAAGAGATCTGGCGCAAGATCCAGGAAGTCCACCCGGCCCTAGCGGAGGTTGGAAGATTCGTCGATCGGAAAAGCTATCGCCTCGGCCGGCTGCAGTCGGAGATGCGGTCGGAGTTTAAGAAATCGTCGCTGCAGAAGGAAGAATAAATTAAATGGCGAGGGAAGAGCTCGATAGTTCGAGTTTGCGATCAGGGTATTGGTGGTGTCGGGTCTTCTCCTTTGAGAGGAAAACGGGACAGGCAACTTTCCCAAAACGGAAAAGTAGCCTGTCCCCTTGCCGTTAGAGTCAGATGAATCGCGGAAAGATCAACAAACGGATGTTGACGCGTTGGGAGTGGATGAAGTAACCGGCTAACGCTCTGCCTTTTGAATGGCATTTGGGTTTTACGACTGAAATCTCGAACAGATGGGTTCTTCAGCGATTGGCAATTGCGCAGACGCTGTCTGCAAAATTCACCAACTGATTTACAGACGTCTTCAACGATTGAACCTTGACACTGTGTAGCCGTGAGGCTACAGTGATCCGTGCTTGAAGTTCGCAAGACCGAAGCTTTTGCCCGGTGGATTGACGGGCTGGGCGACGTTCGTGCGCGTGCGCGGGTGCAGGCCAGGATTGAGCGTCTCGCCTCGGGTAACCCGGGTGACGTCCAGCCGGTCGGCGAGGGAGTTTCGGAAATGCGTATCGATTACGGCCCGGGCTATCGGGTATATTTCAAAAGAATCGGCCACGCGACGGTGGTCCTGTTGGCAGGAGGTGACAAAAGCACTCAGTCCGCCGACATCAAAAATGCCTTGCGCCTCGCCGGCAATCTTTAAGGAGAGTATGATGCGAAAAACGAAAACGACGCGTTATGATGTCGCCGAGCATCTGCGAACGCCCGAAGAAATGGCGGCTTATCTCGAGGCGTGCCTTGAAGAAGCGAAAGGTGACGCCGCCTTTATTGCCAAGGCTCTCGGAGATATTGCACGCGCCAAGGGTATGACCCAGGTGGCGCGTGATGCTGGCCTGTCTCGGGAAAGTCTCTACAAGGCGCTCTCTGGTGAGCGTAGTCCGGATTTCGACACCATCCTTAAAGTGGTAAACGCGCTGGGCATACGATTGCACGCCGAGGTTGCCGAGCGTTGATGCAACGGAATGTAAAAAGATTCGGGATGATCGTGCCCGAGTTTTGACTTATTCCTCTAACTCGCGAAATCAATTCGCGACCGACGTTCGCCATTACCTTTACTGTCGCGGGCGTTGCAATCGTGCAATGTTTGCTTTTGCAATTATAAAATGATTTGCCTTGCCAGGCGGATTTATCGCAGTAATATAAGGACGAATCCGCACCATGCGACGCCGTAACATTTTGAACGGCTTGAATTATTTGAATGCTCGGAACGCGTTTGATCACGGAGGGGCGCGCATCGGCAACATTTCACCGACGGCTTGTGCAGAGATACTGCCGTATGAATTTTATCGGGTGGCTCCCGAGGGCGTCACTTTCGTGACGACCAATCTGGTGATTCGCGACGCAAGGGAGTCAATCCAAGTCGAGGCTTCGTGGCGTAAGTTCGATACCGCGTTTGAGGACCTTTTGTACACGCGAGAGAGGAAAACGGGGACAGGCAAATTTTGCCAAAGCGGAAAAGTAGCCAGTCCCCTTGCCGTTAGAGTAAGAGCATTTTTGTTGGTTCGAGCTTGCGGGTGCGAGGATCGATCGAGTAACCGAGTATTTCGAGGGCAGTGACTGCTAGCAAAGGCGTGTCGGTGGGTTTACCAAATATCGTGGGCACTGTCCGGGCCTTCCCGTCGATGCGGATAAAAACATCTCCCAGCGAGCGTCGGATCTCGCTACCGTCAGCAAGGTGAAAAGTCTCCTCTGCATATGGAGTGATACCGAGCTGTTCGAGAGTGCTGCTTGGAATCACGCTAAAAATGGCGCCTGTATCCGCAATAAGGTCAAGCTTCTGCCAATGAGTTTGGTCACGTGGGTTGCTGACCTCTACAGCTACTTCTGTTATTCCCAT
>Ga0209857_1000326_pt1 | contig 11010 bp, 10 predicted proteins | sample GWRWN1_10_20_FD_187226 | JGI IMG/M metagenome (GOLD analysis project Ga0209857, IMG submission 187226) | Riverbed sediment microbial communities from areas with no vegetation in Columbia River, Washington, USA - GW-RW N1_10_20 (SPAdes)... | ecosystem: Environmental > Aquatic > Freshwater > River... | reverse complement strand
ATTGACCAGGCCGCCCTCCCCGCCCTTCGTCAGCCGAGCCTCTCATAGTACTACTGGCTCCCGATACGTCCCAAACACTTCTTTCAGCGCGGCACACATCTCGCCCAACGTGGCCTGCGCCTTCACCGCGTCGATGAGATAGGGCATCAGATTCTCCTCAGTCGCGGCGGCCTCTTGCAGGGCCTGCAGGCTGCCAGCCATCCGATAGGAATCCCGCTGAGCCCGCAGCGCGGTCACGCGCTCCACTTGAGCCTTCTCGACATCCGGGCCAATCTTGAGGATGGGGACCTGACGTGACTCCTGCTCCACATGGTCGTTGACGCCGACGATAACCCGCTCTTTCCGTTCCACCTCCTGCTGGTAGCGCTGTGAGGCTTCCAGGATCTCCCGCTGTGGGTACCCTCGTTCAATGGCCTTCACCATGCCGCCCATGTCGTCCAGCTTCCGGAAGTAATCTCGCGCACCTTCCTCCAGTCGGTTGGTCAGCGACTCGACATAGTAGGACCCCCCGAGCGGATCCACTGTGTTCGTGACCTCGCTTTCCTGCGCGATGATCTGTTGCGTGCGCAGCGCCAGCTTCACCGCCTCTTCCGTCGGCAGCGACAGGGTCTCGTCCATCGAGTTCGTGTGGAGCGACTGAGCTCCGCCGAACACTGCCGCGAGCGCCTGAAGGGTCGTGCGGACCACGTTGTTCATCGGCTGCTGCGCTGTGAGCGAGCAGCCGGCTGTCTGGGCATGACATCGGAGTTGAAGGGAGCGCGGATCCTTCGGATGGTACCGTCGCTCCACTTCGCGTGCCCACAATCGCCGAGCAGCCCGGAACTTGGCGATTTCCTCGAAAAAGTCATTGTGCACGTTAAAGAAGAAGGAAAGCTGGGGCGCGAAGGCATCCACCTCCAGCCCGGCCTTGACTGCCGCCTCGACATAGGTGAGTCCGTCGTAAAGCGTGAAGGCCAGTTCCTGCACCGCGGTCGAGCCGGCCTCGCGGATGTGATAGCCGCTGATGCTGACGGGGTGCCATTTGGGTATGGACTTCGCACAGTAAGCGATCGTGTCCACGATCAGCCTGAGATGCGGCTCCGGTGGAAACAGCCATTCCTTCTGCGCGATGTACTCTTTCAGGATATCATTCTGAAGCGTGCCGCCGAGGCGGTCGTAGGAGATTCCCCGCTGTTCCGCCACCGCCAAATACATGGCGAAGAGTACGGCAGCAGGGCCATTGATCGTCATCGAGGTGGTGACCTGGTCGAGCGGGATGCCGTCGAAGAGTCGCTCCATGTCGGCCAGCGAAGAGACCGCTACACCGCAGTAACCAACCTCCCCGCGCGCCTGAGGATCGTCTGAGTCCAGCCCCATGAGCGTCGGCATGTCAAACGCCACGCTCAAGCCGGTCTGCCCATGCTGCAGGAGGTACTTGAATCGCTGGTTGGTGTCCTCGGCCGTCCCAAACCCGGCGAACTGCCGCATGGTCCACAGGCGGCCTCGGTACATGCTGGGATAGACGCCGCGGGTGTAGGGGAACTCGCCAGGCGCTCCGAGATCGGCTTCAGCAGACCATCCCTTGACATGGTCTGCCGTATAGAGCTGCTCGATATCCAAGCCGGATAAGGAAGTAAAGCGGCGCTTTCGCTGGTTCATCCCTCAGCCTCCTTAACTACCAGCCAATAGGCAACAGCGCAGAATGCAAGCTCTTCGCCAGTTGCTGCTGGCTAGTAGGTGTAGAATCCTCGACCGGTTTTTCGCCCCAACCACCCGGCATCCACGTATTTGCGCAGGAGCGGGCAAGGGCGGAACTTGGGATCGCCTAAATCCTGGTAGAGGACTTCGCAGATCGCCAGGACTGTATCAAGACCGATCCGGTCAGCTAGGGCGAGCGGGCCCACCGGGTGGTTGGCGCCAGCGGTCATGGCCAGATCAATCGCCTCTGCTGCGCCTACTCCCTCTTCTAAGGCAAAGATCGCCTCATTGATCATAGGAATCAGGATCCGGTTGACAATGAACCCTGGAATGTCCTTACACACAACCGCTGTTTTTCCGATCCTCGTGACGAGGTCCAGCGCAAGCCTCTCCGTTTCATCAGAGGTCTCCAACCCCCGGACTACCTCGACCAGCCCCATGACCGGAACTGGGTTCATAAAGTGAATCCCGATGACCCGATCAGGCCGGCCAGAAGCCGCGCCCAGTTTCGTGATGGAGATGGAGGACGAGTTGCTGGCCAGGATCGTCTCCGGCCGGCAGACAAAATCGAGCTGCACGAAGAGATCTTGTTTCATCGCGAGATCCTCGGGGATGGCTTCAATGACGAGCTGAGCATCTCTCAGCCGTTCAAGTTCGACCATCGGATGTATGAGAGCCATGACAGTGCCAGCCTGGTGCGGCGAGAGGCCCCCCTTCTGAACGGCTCGTTCGACCCCGTTGCGGATTCTCTTAAGCGCCTCTTCCAGCGGTGGCTTCGCCACATCCACGAGAAAGACCAGCCACCCAGCCGTCGCCATAACCTGGCTGATGCCTCGGCCCATCTGGCCCGCACCGACGACCCCGATCGTTTTGACGTCGTCAATCTTCATGGCGCGCACACTCATTGCGCCGACCTTTCCGTGCTTCAACAGGCTCAGCATGAGCGGTTTGGATTTGACCTCGCGGCGCTGACGATGACTGCGTTTCGTTTCCTGTTCACAGGAGATTCTCCCACTTACTCTGTTCCAAATAACCCTTCACCTTGCCCATGAATTGATCGGCTGTGGCGCCGTCGATCACCCGATGGTCGAACGAGAGGCTGAGGTAGCCCATGGGGCGGATCGCAATTGCGTCGTTGACCACCACCGCTCGCTTCTGGACCGCTCCTACGCCCAGGATGGCGACCTGGGGCTGGCTGATGATGGGGGTGCTGAAGAGGCTGCCGAAACCTCCATGATTGGTAATCGTGAAGGTGCCGTCCTGGACTTCATCCGGATTCAGCCGTTTGGTCCGTGCGCGCTCGGCCAGGTCAGCGACTTCCTTAGCCAACTGGGTCAGGCTCTTCCGGTCGGCGCTTCGCATGACCGGCACCAGCAAGCCGTCCTCCAGGGCCACCGCGATGCCGATGTGGATGTCTTTCTTGATGATGATTCCCTGTTCTCCCCAGGACGAGTTCAGGATGGGAACGTCCTTGATCGCTCGGGCGACGGCGTTGATGACGAACGGGAGATAGGTCAACCCATGCGATTCACGGACCTTGCCGATCCCGGAGAAATCAGCCTCGAAGAAGGTGACGACGTGGGCCGAGGTCTGCCGGCTCTTGACCATTCGGTCGGCGATCGTTTTCCGCATCGGTGTGAAGGGAAGGATCTCCTCGTGAGGTGTGAGGGGTGAGGCGCGAGAGGATGGGGTTTCGCCTAACACCGCACGCCTCACGCCTAACGGTTCGCGCTTGGCGAGAAAATCCAGGACGTCCTTCTTCGTCACCCGGCCGCCTGTGCCTGTCCCTGTGACCTGGAAAAGATCCACGCCGTGTTCTTTGGCAAGCTGTCGGACAGCGGGAGAATAATGGTCTTCACCAGTGGGAGAAGGCTCCATGGGGCGCACCACCACCCCGCCGACCCTGTTCACGACGCCGGTTGCCACCTGCCCCTCGAGTCGCGCTATGACGGTTCCAACCGGCACGGTTTGGCCCGCTTGGACAAGCACCTCCGTCAGAAAGCCGGCCGTGGGGGAGGGGATCTCCAGGGAAACCTTGTCGGTTTCAACCTCCAAGAGCGGTTGGTCCTTCTCGACGCGGCCACCAGGCGGGATCAGCCATTTGACAATAGTTCCCTCGGCGATGCTCTCTCCGAGTTGTGGCATGATGACGTCGGTCGGCACGATTCCTTCAACTCCGTGAGTGGCACCCGTTGCATTCTCCATAGCAACTGGTACCCGGCGTGAAATGTGAGGCGAAAGGAAGCTGCTTCTTACGCCTTATCCCTCACGCTCTCCGCGAATCAATACGACGCCAATTTCCTGGCCGCTGCGAGCACGTCGCTCGCCTTGGGGAGAAAGAACTCTTCCAGCGGCGTGCTGAAAGGGACCGGTGTGTCTGGCGCGGCAATGCGCAGGATCGGCCCGTCGAGGCAATCAAAGCATTCCTCAGCCAGCAGTGATGCGACCTCGGCTCCGATCCCGCCGGTCTTGTTGTCTTCGTGGAGTATGATCGCTTTGCTGGTCTTTCGCACGGATTCGAAGACCGTCTCTTTGTCCAAGGGCATGAGCGTCCGGAGATCCACGACTTCCAAGTTAATGCCCTCTTTCGTCAGCACCTCGGCGGCCTCCAATGCCAGGTGGACCATCGCGCCATAGGTGATCACCGAGATGTCGGTGCCGGCTCGTTTCACCTCGGCCTTGCCGATCGGAACAATGTAGTCCTCTGTCGGCAGCACCGCCTTTATGCGACGGTAGAGAAACTTATGCTCAAAATAAATGACCGGGTTCGGATCCCGAATGGCTGCCTTCAGCAGGCCCTTGGCGTCGTACGGCGTCGAAGGTGCGACGAGCTTGAGGCCGGGCGAATGAAAGAACCAACCTTCCGGGCATTCCGAATGGAACGGTCCGCCATGTACGCCGCCGCCGAACGGAGCCCGAATCACCATCGGCACCGCTGCACCCCAGCGGTAATGGTTTTTCGCTGCCACTTCAGTGATCTGATCAAAGGCGCAGGAAATGAAGTCGGCAAACTGCATCTCCACGACGGGCCGCATCCCCATCATCGCCGCTCCGATCGCAGCTCCCACAAAGCCGGACTCGGCCAATGGCGTATCCAACACCCGCCACTCGCCGTATTTTTTCTGGAACCCTTCTGTGATCCGGAAGGCCCCGCCGTAGGGGCCAATGTCCTCGCCCATCAGGAAGACCCGCTCGTCGCGGCTCATTTCCTCGTCCAGGGCTTCCGAGATCGCCTCGAGGTAGGTGACTTCGCGCCCCGCTGCGGTTGTTGTCATGGCTTCACCTCGTCTTCAGAGGCAAAGACGCCTTCTAAGGCCTCCGGACCTTCCGGCAGGGGGCTCTGTTCAGCAAACTCCACGCCGGCCTCGACCTCCTTCTGGACGCGCTCCTCGATCTCACGGAACGTAGCTTTGTCGCCATAGCCGAGCTGGGTGAGCATCTGTTCCGCCTTGAGGATCGGATCCTTCTTCTTCCACTCCTCCAACAGTTCGCGGGGCACATACTTGGCCGAGTCGTGCTCCGAATGGCCGTGCATCCGCATCGTCTTGCATTCAATGAAGGTGGGTCCCTCGCCGGCCCGCGCTTTCCGGATGGCTTGTCGCGCGACCAGGTACACGGCCGCCACGTCGTTGCCGTCGACGATCTCGCCCGGCATGCCATAGGCTTTGGCCCGTTCGACGACGTCGCGGATCGCCATCTGCAGAAGTAGGGGAGTCGAATAGGCATACTGGTTGTTGTTGCAGAAAAACACGACCGGCAGTTTGCGGACTGCCGCGAAATTCATGGCTTCATGAAAGTCGCCCCGGCTGGTTCCACCGTCACCCGTATTGGTCACGACGACGCGGGCCTCTCCGCGGAGCTTGAAGGCCAGGGCCGCGCCCGTGGCGACCGGCAGATTGTCGGCCAAGTGGCTGACGAATCCGATAATGCCGCGCTTCAGATCGCCCATATGCACGTTGCCGTCCTTCCCCTTGGTGGGGCCGGTACGTTTGCCGAGGTACTGGGCAATCACTTCGCCGGGCGTGATCCCCCTGATCAGGAAGGCGCCCATGTCTCGGTGAAAGGGAGCGATGATGTCGTCCCGTTCCAGGGCAGAGGCATAGCCGACCGAGATCGCCTCCATGCCATTGCTGGTATAGACTCCGCCTACGATCCGCCCCTGCCGGTACAGGGCCGTGATCCGGTCCTCCAGGGTTCTGGTGAGACGCAGGTAGTAGTACATCTGAAGTAGATCGGTTCGTTTGATGTCCTTCGCAACTACCGCAGCATCCATCGGGGCCCTCCTCTATCGCATTGAGCTTGAAGACTTTAGAGCTCCGGCATGTCCCTCCAAGAAAGCAACGGCTTTTTGGCTTTGCAGAGCGGGCAACCAGCCGGCTCCCACTGCGGCATGTTCAGATCAGCCGTGTAATAGAATGGAAACTTGGCGGTCAGGTCGTCCATCAAGGGGAACTGCCCGCTGTCACGGCGGGCAAAGACCATCATTCCGGCCAGGACGCCTCCGCGCTCGGTGACGACCTTGCCCAGCTTGCCGACGCAATTCCCGCGCGTGGTCACATCATTCAGCACAACGAACCGTTCGCCAGCTCGGATGGCACCAGCTATCACCTCCGTGCCGATTTTTCCGGTCTCTCGATTGAAAGGAGTCAGGACTACCCGGAGCCGCATCTTCTCGTGGAGCAGGTCTGCCACGCGCTCGGCCAGGACCTGGGCGTCGGAAGCGGTGGTCACAAGGCCGACGACAGGGTCCTTCTCATAAGTCTGGCGGATCCAGTCGGCCATATCTCGCGCGATCAAGGTGACCAGTTGGGAAAACCGCGCGACAGATTCGAAGCGGAGATAGCTCCCTGTATGATGGCCTGAGACGACCTCGACATGTGTGTCGAAGAAGACCGCTCTGGATGACCGGAGGATCCGGTGGACGTCCCAGTCAGAAAGCTTGGATTGCGGGGCGTCCCGGATGATGCTCTTCAGTTTTGGCTCAATCGCTGGACCGTCATAGAGGGTCCGGTGCCGTTGGATCAGTTCCGTCACTGCCTGCTCATCCGTCATGGTTACGCTCATCGCTTGCTCTCCTGTTTGATGACTCGGGTTCTTAAGAGACCAATCGGCTGGATTTCCAGCTCTACCACGTCGCCGGGATGCAAAAACCGGTCCATCTCAAGGCCACACCCGCCGCCCACTGTCCCTGAGCCGAACAGGTCGCCCGGATAGACCGTCTCGCCGCGCGAGACGTGCGCGATCATTTGAGGGAACGACCAATGGATGGTCCCGAAGCGCCCTTCCGACCAGACCTCGCCGTTCACCCGCGCGATCATTTTGAGTGCGTTCAGGTCAGGGATCTCATCCGGCGTTACGAGGCAGGGGCCAATCGCTGTCGCAAAGTCTTTGCCTTTGGCCGGGCCAAGCCGACAAGCCATTTCCTGAAACTGAATGTCCCGCGCGCTAAAGTCGTTCATGATCGTGTAGCCCGCGACGTAACCCGGTGCCTCCCGCTCGGAAATGTCCTTGCCTTTGCGGCCGATGATGCAGGCCAGTTCCAACTCGTAGTCCAATTTGGTCGTTTCCAATGGCCAGGGCAGGTCATCGTCCGGTCCGATGATCGTTCGGTGGTTGCCCTTATAGTAGGCCGGGGCTTTGTACCATTCGGGCGGAATGGGTTGCCCACGTTTCTTGGATGTGGCGGCGATATGCTCTTCGAACGCGATAAAGTCGCGCAGGGATGCTGGGTTTGGCAGCGGAGCCATGATCCGGACATTGTCCTGACGATACAGGATGGTTTCGCCTTCAGGGCCTTGAATGGTCTCGCCGCCGCAGACCGCGTGGTCGAATCCCTGCCGAGCCGCGGCCATGGCTGAATCTCCACCTTCCAATAGCTCGAGCATGGTGGAAGGAACCATGGCGTTGGCGAGTCGGTACGGCTGCGCTTCCTTCTGGTCGGCAAGCACCCGAGCATAGGCTATGTTGAGATCGATGATGGTCTGTCCATGGAGGGCGCCGACTCGAACAAAGCTTCCCACCGGGGTTCGGACTCGAAAACTGACCAGTTTCATGCCCGGCTCCAACTCATCGCGTATTCCTTCAGCTCCACTGTCTCCAGTTCTGGCAGGACGCTGAACGGCCGGCGAGATTCGATCATCACCGCGACCTCGTCCGTGTGCGTCTTTGTCTTGCTTGCCTCGACCGCCTGAGGATGCGGGCCGTGGTGAATTCCCTGTGGATGAAGCGTGAGCGCTCCCTGCTGGATGCCCGCTCTGCTGAAAAAGTCTCCTTTGTGATAAAAGAGGACCTCGTCATAATCCATGTTCCGGTGGTAGAACGGAACTCGAAGCGCCTGGGGATCGCTCTCAAGCGGCCGTGGGGCGAAAGTCGAGATGAGCAGCCCACCGGCCTGAAACGTCGCGTGAACGCTCGGAGGAAGATGGTACCGGGGACTCATCACAGGCCGGAAGTCACGCACATTCAGCTTGGCCACCCACAGGTCCCCTTTCCAGCCGACCACGTCCATCGGATTGAAAGGATACACGACCTTCGTGTACTCGCCGTTGCGCTTAATCCGCACTTCCCACTCGCGTCCGCTGGTGTCGGTCACAGGCGCTAGCTCAGGCACGGTCAGCACACCAAGGTCGAACAACGCATGGTGTCCCAGCAGGCCTCGCTCCGGCAGCGTGACCTGCTTGGGACTCTCGGCGATCAGGAACAGCGACGGTCCCGCCTCTACGCTGACCCGGTAGGTGGTCCCCTTGGGGATCACCACATAGTCACCGGGCTCATAGGGCAAAGCTCCGTAGTCTGTCTCGAACCGGCCGCGCCCACTATGGATAAACTGTACCTCATCCCCGTCCGCATTTCGAACGAAATAGGGCATCGTCTCGGCTCGGCGCGAGAGGAAGACACGCACGTCCGGGCTGCGCAGGATCTCGACCGGTCTGGCATCGGCCGATCGCTGGTCTGGGGTGGAGAGGGCCGCGCAGGCGAAGGCGCGGGGCTTCAGAGGGCCGTCGATGCGAACCCATCCTGTCGGAGGATGTGTTCGGTACAGGTGCGATGACGGCCCGCTAAACCCGCGGCGGCCGTGCTCTTCTTCATGCAGGCCGTCAGGAATCCCGACGTGGGCCTGATTCGGCGCATTGCCTTTCTTGACGAGATACATCGCGGGCCTCCCCATCTTCCTGCAGAACGGTGACCAATGAATGTTGAATGGCGAAGCGTTTCGCTCATCATTCTGCGTTCACTGCTGGTTTAGGATGCGCGCTTGAACGACGAGTCTTCGAACGGGAGCGGGAGGGTCTCGTAGTCGATGATCGTCTGTTCAACGCCTTGAATCTGGTCCCGCTCAATGTCCTTGTAGAGCGCCTCGACGGTCCCCCGCACGAAGGTCTGAGACTGTTCGCCATCGTGCTGACGTTGCGTCAGTTCCAGGAAGACGCCGCTTCCGGGAAATAGGGGAAAGGTGAAGCGCTGCTTGAGCGGCCCGAAGCCGTCTCGGCCCTCTTTGAGCGGGCCGCTGAACTTCACCCCATGATACTCCCATTCGCGACAGACCGCTTCGATGTCGTCCACTTCGATAGCCACGTGCTGGACCCCTTGGCCGTATTTCTCAATGAACTGGGAGATCTGGGATTGCACGGCTTTGTCCCGGCCCTGCATGAGCGCCACCTTGGCGTTCCCGCGCTGTACGACGATCGTGTCCATGCTGGACTTGTCGCTTCCAACGTCCCGCGCCGACCAGATGACCTCGAAGCCGAGGATTTTGGTGAACAGGTACTCGGCGGCGTCCAGATTCTTGACGCACAGGGTAATGTGATCGATCCCCATTTTGTGGCTCATGGGCGTTCCCTCCAGATCTAGAAACAGTAGAACAGTGCCCTCTCCCCCTGCATGCGTATCAGCGCATCTTTTTGATCTGACATCAGTATAACATACGGACTCTATCAAGCAATACGTTATTTATATTACTAAATGGAATAAAGAATTTAAAATAATTGTAATGGATAGTAAAAAATATACTATCTATTTGATTTGTAACTATTAAATAAGTAAAAATCAAACTTGCGCAAATAATAAGAAAGTTATATTATTGAAGATATAGTGATGACGACGAAGATTGAATGGCCGTCTCTGGGAGGGGACGAGGAGGTACGCCATGTCATTCTACGAGGAGATGCGGGGCTATGTGCTGCGCCATGGGGCCATTAACAATCCTTATCTGGACCGCTTTCAAACCGGCCAGGTCACGGACGAGGGTTTTCGCAAGTTCGCCATTGAGTTCTATCACTTCGCTCGGTTCTTCCCCAAGATCCTGGTGGCCCAGCTCGTGAACACCGAGGACGAGTCCGTAGCAGACGAGCTCACGAAAGTCCTCTACTCGGAGCTGGGGGATGGTCGTACCAAGAACCGTCACGAATTGCTCTACCGCGACTTTCTGCGCTCAGTCGGTCTGGACGTCCACGAAGCCATGAGCCGTCCCATGCTGCCTTCGACGCGGGCCTACATTGATGGAATGGAACAGCTCTATAGCAGCGGAAACCATGCCACGGCCCTCGGTGCCTCGTTCGGACTCGAGAACATGGCCATCACCATGTGGGACCATCTGATCCCGGGCCTGACCCGTCTCCGAAACGAACGGTACCCCCAGATGGACGCGACCTACTTCACCTTCCATCGCGAGCTGGAGTCCACGCATGAAGATGCCATGGAAAAAGCGGTGGAAGCGGTGGACGGGACCGGTTCTGTCGCAAGTGGGAGGATGACAACGCAGGAACGGGAAGACTTCCGCGGCGGGGTGAAGGCTGTGCTGGATTATCTAGAAGGCTTCTGGATGGGATTGGAAAAGACTAGAGCAAGCCACAAGGCGAGTGCGGCATAACCGGCCGCGACGTGGGGCCCTGGAAGGCGGGTTTGAGAGAAGAGATGTTTGAGATCGCCCAATATGTCGAAGAGGTCAAACACCGGTACCGCCTCAGCAGCGACTATGCGCTGGCCGACAAGCTGGGAATCGCTCAGCCTGAAGCGAACCTCATTCGCCGTGGCCTGAAGGTGCCCAAACCTGAGATCTGTATCAAGGTCGCCAGGCTGCTGGACAAGAATCCTGTCGAGCTGTTGCTCATCGCCCAGAAAGACAAGGCGCCGGAACAAGCCAAGGAATATTGGACGCTGGCCCTGACCGCCGTAGACGTCATGCTCCACGTCCCCAAGAACCCTCGGTACATTCCAAAGAAAGTGGAAGCCATCGGCCGTGAGCTTCGCCAACTCGAATCTCAGACTCTGACTTACGAAGGAGCAGCTGCGAATGCCGAAGCGGTTCGGCTTATGGAAACGGCGGAGCGGTCG